>Ga0222633_1001172_pt1 | contig 15307 bp, 12 predicted proteins | sample AntAcemetageno48_FD_179816 | JGI IMG/M metagenome (GOLD analysis project Ga0222633, IMG submission 179816) | Saline water microbial communities from Ace Lake, Antarctica - #48 | ecosystem: Environmental > Aquatic > Non-marine Saline and Alkaline > Saline | place: Antarctica: Ace Lake | collected...
GGAAATTCGTCGCCGAACCGCCGTGGCAGCCAAAGCAACTCCTTGGCTGCTCGAACCCGACCCGGTCACCGGGATTCTTTGGCTGCACTTCGAAGTAGAACATTCCGCCTGTTCCGGCATCGAAGGAATTTACCTCAATTTTTCCACCGGGCATCCAGGCCACGTGAATGTCCTCATTGAAATACATGGCGCGCGGATTTTCCGGGCTGACAAGATCCCGTTGCAGGCTGGTTTTGGAGAAAACGATCACCTGCGAGGACACGGGCACGTCGAGATCGGTGAGCAATTTCTGCAGTGCGACCAAGCCGGTCTCGGAACCAAAATCGTGTTTTCCCTCGCGCCAACTCGCGATGAGACGGGACATGCCGTCCTCAGCAGTGCGCTCGTAGTAGTTGTGAGGCTCCAACTCGAAGTCGTTGAAGGCCTGCGCAAAAGCGGATGTATTCCACAAACCTGCGAAAACCACTGCCAGAAAAGTAACGATTGCTCTGTGAATATCCATCCGTGCTGAACTCTAACTACGTTCGCGCAATTCTCCAAAAACGCATTCCCGTTATCCTGCCCCGGAGTCGTGAACACGCCCCGATCCAGCGGTATTAGCGTCTTGTCGAATCGAGGATCACGTTGAATGTTCCCGCCTATGAAGGTTTCCCCGATCCCAACACTGATCGTTCTGACAGTTCTCGCCGCGACTTATTCCGTGCGTGCCGACTTTTGGCCCGAATTTAGAGGAGCTCAGGCCAACGGTCATGCCGAAGATACAGATGCCCCGACGAAGTGGTCGTCTTCAAAAAATATAAGGTGGGAAGTCGATGTTCCCGGGAAGGCATGGTCCTCGCCCGTCGTAGCGGACGGGAAAATTTTCATTACCACCGCTGTTGAAGACGGAAAGAAACTGCTGCTGGAGACTCGCTGCTACCAACTCTCGGACGGTTCTCCGGTATGGGAAAAGATCGTATTTGAAAAAGAGGCGAAGAACATTCACAAGAAGAACAGCCACGCCTCCCCCACTCCTGTTTACGAAGACGGCGTTGTCTACGTCCATTTTGGACACAACGGCACTGCTGCTCTCAATGCGACGACAGGTGGAATTCTGTGGACACAAACCGATCTGGAATACTCTCCGGTCCACGGCAATGGCGGATCACCTGCTGTGTTCGAAGACAAGCTGATCTTCTCTTGCGACGGCCAGGCGAACCCATTCGTTGTGGCGCTCAACAAGAAGAACGGCTCCGTCATGTGGAAAACACCTCGCGACGTCGAGGTGAGCCGCACGTTCTCATTTTCCACACCGTTGTTGGTCGAGGTCTCAGGTAAAACCCAGGCAATCATCCCCGGATCGGGAGCGGTGATTTCTTACGATCCCACTACGGGCAAGGAAATCTGGCGCTTTGACTACGATGAAGGTTACTCCGTGGTGCCGCGTCCGATCTATCACAACGGAAAAGTCTACGTTTGCTCCGGGTTCGGCCGCGCGATTCTCCACGCAATCCGTGTCGACGGAACCGGCGACGTGACAGAGACGCACCTGGCATGGAAGAACGAAAAGGCGATCCCGAAAGAGAGTTCCCCCATCATTGTCGAAGGGCTCCTCTACATCAACGACGACAAAGGAATTCTCAGCTGCTTCGATGCCGAGACCGGCGAGGAAGTCTATCGCGAACGACTCGACGAAGCCGGCGGCTATTCGTCGTCACCTGTCTACGCGGGAGGTCATCTCTACTTCCACAACGGCGAAGGCGTGACGACTGTAGTCAAGCCGGGACGAGAATTCGACAAAGTGGAAGAAAACAATCTTCGCGAATACGGGCTCTCATCATTCGCGGTGGTCTCGGACGGTTTCGTTGTCCGGACCGAGGATCATCTCTTTCGAATCGGCGAATAACCAGCGCTCTCAAGCATCGAGGTATTTCTGCAATTCATTCTTCAATTGGGTGCGGGCCCGGAAAAGAAGGCTCTTCACCGCCGGGACTGACATCGATAGGACTTTCCCGATTTCATCATAGGGCATCTCCTCGTAGCGTCGAAGAACGACAGCAAGTCGCTGCTTTTCCGGTAAGGCCTGGATGGCGCTATCCACTGCGGACTCGAGCTCAGAGTGCAGGAGATCCTGATCGGGCGAGGTTGATTGCTTATCTTCTGCAACGCGATGGCTCTCCTCCTCGCGCTCATCCTGAGATACTGTCGGTTTTCTTTTGCGACGGCGAACCTCGTTGAAGACAAGATTTCGCGTAATCGTAAAAAGCCACGTCGTAAATTTCGCCTGAGGCTCGTATCGCGGAGCCGACTTCCAGACACGGATGAAAACCTGCTGCGCGATATCTTCGGCCTCGGTCGGGCTGCCCAACATCTTCGCCACAGTCCCGATCACAGCGTTCTGGTGAAGTTCGACAAGACTCTCGAAAGCACCCATATCTCCGTCCCGCACCAGAGCCATCAACTCAATGCTGCGCACATTTTGCTCCAGCTTGGCCCGTTCTTCCTCAGAGAGAGAAGAATTCGGGTCTGGATCAGTCATAGAAAAAAATACGAAATTTTCAGGTGAAAATCTCCAATACAGGTTAAATTGAACTCATTCAAGCCGGGAATGATGCAGGAATATACGCCGCATCTCCCGGTTTTTTTCTTTTTTGCCCATGACATCTTTCAACCGGACGCGGCAACGCCACCGTTGGCAGCCGATACGACGTTTCTCCCTCCTTCTTATGGGGATGGGTGTTTCGAGCGAAATGGTCGCAATTTGCGGCATGATCCTCGGCATTCTCGCAGGGATCTCGTTCATGGCGACAAGTGAAGGGATTTACTCCTCGCTGTTTTGGATGCTTGGTGCAGTCGGTTGCCTGTTGCGAGCCGCTTGTATCCAGTTGGACAACATTCTCAAACATCCCGGACGCCACCACGATCCGGATGACATCTTCTTCGAAGAATTGCCCGAGCGAGTCTCCGACGCCGTGACCCTTGTCGGCTTTGGATTTGCGATCGACTCCAGTCCCTGGCTTGGACTGGCCGCCGCTCTGGGTGCGATTTTCTCGGCCTACGTAAGATCTTTCGGTATATCGAAAGGAGCCGGAAAAATTGCGACGTCGACCGGCCCGATGACTCGCATCCATCGGCTGACCCTGGTGATGATCACTGCGACCCTGATGGCTATCGGCGTTTCCCTGGGCGATTTCAGACTTACTATCCCGCAAGCAGCCCTGTGGATCATCGTGACGGGCTGTATTGCGACGATCCTGATGCGCTGGACAAGGATCAGAAAGTTCTGATTTACAAGGAAAGTTAAGTTTTCTTAATCACACACTCGACATCATCGGGGACTCCGGCTAATCTGTCGCGCCGATGTTCTGGAAATACCTCACAGCCGCTCTTCTCGGCTCTTGGATTGCCGCTGCTTCAGCGACTGAGGCGTTTACCCACGTAGTGATCGATCCCGGGCATGGGGGCAAAGATCCGGGCTCTTCTGCCTTTGGACTCGTTGAGAAAGACCTCACTCTGGACTTGGCACGACGGATCAAGAAAATTCTGGAATCGAAGGGCATAACGACACTGCTGACGCGGGACAGTGATGTGTTTATCGCGCTAGAGGACCGGGCCGCACTCGCCAACAGCAATCCCGGCAGCATTTTTATCAGCCTCCATTTCAACGGCCACGGCGATCGCAGTATCAGTGGCACTGAGACACTCTATTGGCCCGGCAGTGAAACCGGGCGCGAACTGGCGAGCTACGTCCAAAGCGAGCTAGGCAGGCGCCTGGTAACAAGGAATCGCGGGTTCAAGCCAGAGCGGCTCAAAGTTCTTGAGGTAACAGAAGGCACCGCCGTTTTGGTCGAATGCGGATTCATCACAAATCGATGGGAAGCGCAGCGCTGCGGAGCTGAGTGGTTTCGCCAGATCGTTGCCGAAGAAATTGTACAAGGGCTACTGCGATATCGTGGAGAATAGTCTAAATTATGTTGCTTCTCTGTAAAAAACGAAGTTTACCAAACCCTTAATATATGGTAAAATCGCAGCATCTCGTTGTATTTTCCATAATTTGAGCTGACCGCTTAACCCCATGAGTGACCCAATCGCAAACCGCACCCTGGAACTGGCCTGCACCGTAGGATCGATAGACGATGCCATCGAGGCCATTGAAGATGGAGCCGACGTCAATCTTCACGGTGGAGCACCGCTATTCCTCGCGATCATGAATCGAAATCGCGATATCATTGATTTCCTCTTAGAAGAAGGAGCGGATGCAGAAGGATTTATCGCCAAGAAGAAGCTCAGTCTCATTCACAACCGCGAAGACTTAGTTGAGGAACTGATTGCCAGCGCTCCCTACAATCCAAGGGATGTGAAGCCCGACCAGATCGAAGAAATCGATTCCGGTATTCGTGAAAGCGGGGTTTCGTTCCTGGTATCCGATCTCGACTGGGACAAAGCGGCACGATTTCGTGATTCTCTCGACGCCATCGGCGCAGGCACGACTCATCGTTGCGTTGCTGAATTTCTACAATGGGCGCGGAGCGAAAACGGCGCGAACCGCGAAGGCATCAACGACTTTCTCACGACAAATCACGATGCCGTCAGTGAATACCGCGACCGGTATCTCACCAGCGGCGAAAACCTCGTAGAACTCGCCGCCGAGTTCGTGAGCTCTTCCGAGACCGAGTAGCTCGATTCGCTCCTCACTGAAAGAAGCCGACACGGATCGGCGTATCGGGTCGTATGCATCCTCGACCCGGACGAAAAATGGCGATCCTCTTTTCTTTGGCGCTGATCGGATTGATCTCTGTTTTAGGAATTGTGCTGGCCTGCGATCGTTGGATCTCCAGTAAGGCCGAGAATCTCCACTTTTCCCGAGTCGAGGAGCTACCAAAGCGGGAAGCCGCTCTAGTCCTGGGTTGCTCTGAGAAACTTGCCAGCGGGCGAACGAATCTCTTCTTTAAATACCGCATCGAAGCGGCTGCCGCGCTCTATCGGGCCGGCAAGTGTAACTACATCATCGTCAGTGGAGACAACAGTCGGGCAGACTACGATGAACCGGCACAGATGACGAGTGCCTTAACAGGTTTAGGAGTTCCACCCAACAGGGTTAAAGCTGACTGCGCAGGCTTTCGAACACTCGATTCCATTGTGAGGGCGAATGCGATCTTTGATCAGTCCGACTTCATCGTCGTATCGCAACGGTTTCACAACGAGCGGGCCATTTACATCGGCCAGCAAAAACACCTCGATATCATCGGGTTTGACGCCCGTGATGTTTCCCGCTCGGGCGGCATAAGGACCAGGCTCCGAGAGTGTCTCGCACGCGTGAAAACGCTGCTCGATGTTCACATACTCTCGACGGAACCAAAATTTCTCGGTCCCAAGATCGCTCTCAATCTAGAGAGCTGATCAATCCTTCTTTCTGAGGAACGTCGGAACGTCGAGGTCTTCACCGTCAACGATGGTTGGATCGGTTTTTGCAAACCGGCCTTTTCCAGCGACAGGCTCGAGTTGCAGCATCTCCTGCTGACGACGAGCTTCATCGCTCGTCTCTTCAATATCTAACTCATCAGCAAGTCCCGGAGGTTTGGTCGGCGGCAGGGCAGGCCCCGGACCCGGATCAGTCTTGGCATCACGGGTTTTGATGCGTCCCGTGTTACCTTTTGAAAGCATCCGCGTCAGAGTGATTTTCTGAGAAGTTTCCGTCACTGCTTCAACGTGGCCCACTTCACCTTCCTCGTCTGCGGCCGGGACCGGAGGCTGGATAGGCATGGTTAGCTCATCATCTCCGCCCATAGCACGAGCGATCGGATTCAGAACGTCGCCATCATCATCTTCATCAAAAATCGAATCCTCTTCCCCGGCAATTTCCTGAGGGGCATAGGCGGGTTGCTCTTCGTCAATTGGCTCAAAAACTGCCGATCCAGCGTCAGAATCAACTTCCGCCTCGTAGGTCTCCTCAACCGCCCCTTCGATGATTCCCTCAGTTACGACGGTCTCTCCGTAAGCTTCAGCGACTGGCTCCTCTGGAAGAGCAAACTCTGGCAAAACACTTTCTTCAGCAACTTCCTCCTGATATTCGGGCGCAGCCGCTGCAAGAGGAGGGATAGGAGCGGCAAGCATTCCAAGACTGACAGGCGGCTCCTCAGGCTCAACAGCCTCAACGACCTGCTGAGCTTCTGCATTAGGACCAACAATAGAACTGATGATCGTAACCGAAAGGCTGTTGCTGAGGCGCTTGTCGGTGCCTGTTCCAAAAAGAATCTGCGTCTCGCTCCCGACATGTTTGGTGACCTCTTCCATCACCATCTGCACTTCGTAGAGAGTCATGGTTTCGCCGCCAGCAACCTGAACGAGAACAGCATTCGCATCATTCAGGAGCTTACCACGGTCAAGCAGAGGGCACTTAAGGGCCTGCTCTACTGCCTCGTGAGAGCGATTGTCGCCCTTGGCAACACCATAACCGAACAGGCAACGGGAGTCAGTCGCATCGAGCGCGGAAAGTAAATCATCAATCCCGATACGGATGATTCCAGGACGGAACGCAACGTTCATCGTCGCCCGGATGCTTTGGCTGATGATCTTGTCGGCTGCAGCAAAGGCCTGAGTAACTCCATCCTTCGGGACGATTAGCTCGCCCATCCGATCGTTGTCGAAAGCTATCACAGCGTTGGCATAGCGCCCGATCGTGTTGAGAGCATCCATCGCCTGGTCCATACGGCGCTGCCCCTCAAATGAGAACGGAAGCGTCGCAAATACGACCAGAAAAATCCCTTCTTCACGCGCTACGCGGCAAACCTCGGGAGCAGCACCGGAACCGGTTCCACCACCAAGACCGACGCACACAAAAATCATCTTATATCCGCGCACGGCTTCACGAATGTCATCAACAGCTTCAAGCGCAGCCTGCTTACCGAGGGATGGATCACCACCAGTTCCCATTCCCTTGAGAAGGGTTGTTCCCAACTGAATCTTGTCGCTCGAAACGGAAGTCGAGAGAGCTCTGACATCAGTGTTTAAAGTCAGCAACTCGGCGTCGTCACTTCCTTCAAGTGCCATACGGTCGAGAACATTCGCTCCCGCTCCACCGACACCAATCACTTTCACTCCGAACTCGGATCGATCCGGAACCTCGTTCGCTTCGCCTTCGTTGTACTCGATCATAAGAAATTTATCTTCGTTAATGCAACGGTAATGTCAAATTGTTAGAGGCTTTGCAAGCCTTCACCTTCACTTTCCACCTCCGAAAATTTTCTCGAATTTCTGCCCCAGCTTGCTGAGAGCACCTTTTTTCGGCTTTTGCTCGTCGAGTAATTGGGCATAACGAATTAATCCTACGGGAGTTGCGTATTGAGGATTCTCAAAAAGCGCTGACGGTCCGGACATGGATGACGATCCTGCCTTCTGAACAGGGATGCCAAATATATCTTCGGCCAAATCTCCAATCCCATTCATCAAGCTTGAACCTCCCGTGAGAAAAATTCCTTTTCCAAGCTTATCCAGAAGCCCCTGCTGCTTCAATGGCTCAGCAACTACGCTCAACAACTCAGTGACACGAGCGTTCATGATACCATTCAACATTTCCTGGCTAACCTTCTTGCCAGCCTCTCCCTCGACGGCAATTTCTGCGTCGATCACATTCTTCATCGAAGCGCTGCCATGAGTCACTTTCAGCTTCTCCGCCCGGGCCAAAGGAATCTTGAGAACCAAAGCAATATCGTTAGTGATGTGATCGCCACCAACCGCTACACACCCGCTAGCCACGACGGCTCCGTCGACGAAGCAAATATAGTCAGTCGTTCCCCCGCCAATATCGATAAGCAGGGCTCCCTCATTTTTCGCTTCGCGATTAAGAACAACCTGCGCAGCAGCAACCGGCGAGAAAACGATGTCTTCGACCTCAAGCGGCACTTCGCGAACGCATTTGATCGCATTTTGAATCCGGGTCTTCACGCCGTGAACGATGTGATAATCGGCCTCCAGTTTTTGACCCAGCATTCCGAGCGGATTCAAGACCTTGTCCTGACCATCCACGAAATAGTGCTGAATGATGGAATGTATGTAACCATTCTCTTTGGGAAGCGGAACATCTCTGGCGATCTTCTTCACTTCCTCAAGATCCTCAGAATTGATCTCCATTTGCTCATCGGCGACACGGATCGTGCCCCGATTGTTGATGCTTTGGATGTGGGATCCGGTTACAGCGAGAAAAACGGTATTCACTTCGACGTCGCTACGCTCTTCTGCGCGCATCAAGGCATCATGCAGGCAGGTCTGGACGGTCTCGGAATCGACAACCTCTCCTTTTCTCACTCCGGCCGAGGGATGCTGTCCGACGCCGAGAATTTTGATAGCGCCATCATTGCGAACTTCGCCGACGACGATACAAACTTTCGATGTGCCGATCTCCAAACCGACGTAAATATTCGATGAAGCCATTATCTAGGGTAGATTAACCAGTCTACCCGCCTTTTAAAATAGATCGCAAGTGATTTTCTCTTTGTTTCTCTCGCGAATCTTCGGGGGTGGATTCTTCCTCCACAACCGGCTCTGCCACGGCGGAGATAGAAGCTCCGTCGATCGGTTCGGCAAAAGTGACTGGAATATTCTTCCGCATCGCCACGTTTACAGAAGCAAGTACCGAGCCCAGAGAGCCCGTCTTGTCTAGGATTGTTACCAAATCCTCAAGACCGCGATCGATTTCAAACATGCCGAAAGTGACTTCCAATCCGTTGCGGTAAACACACTCAATCGACCACTCATTGCGGAGTTTCACCTGATGAATCGCCATGGACCTGCCTTCAAAAATACGATCACTTTCCACGATTAATTCGATCGCACTGTCCATTCCTTCCGTTTCAAGACGGGCGCCTTCAACCGGTTCGATCATTTTGAAAGCCTCAATGACCGGCAATTCCATCAACGCGTCGCTGAGATCAAGACAACGGAACAGGTAACCTTTGTCATCCAAAAGGAACCCGCGCTCCATGTCGCCCGGACGAATGCCCTGAGGTGGGCACGAGAGCCAGGCGATCGGAATCCGCTCGCGGACGACGATGTTGAGCCGGTCCGGCATTTCCCGGAAAACGGATGCCTCCTCCACGTGTGGCAATTTTTCAATCCGTTCCCGGATCACATCCAGATCCAGCTCCATCAGATTCATCCCGGCCGATACATTGGCTACTTCAGCAAGGCCCGTCTCGCTCAGCGATCCATCCGTGCGAATCGTGAGCCGCTTCAGAATAAACTCTTCATTCTCAAAAAAGACCTCGTGGTAGCCCCATTTTGCCGCAATGGGGATGCTGACGCAAAGACACGCCAACGCAAGCAGCTTCGCGATCAGGCCTCGACGCGCCTTCTTTCGACGAGGCGACACCTTCACGCCTCCCATATCCGCTTCGAGAAGGAACCAATCCGATTCCCCGCCCTGCCGATGGCGTTTTGAAAAGACTGCGAATGGTTTTCGGGAATTGGTGCGGCTCTGTTTTTTTCGCATTAACTGAAATTACGCGAAAGTTTAATAATTTTCAAACACAGAGTTGCATAATCGGTTCCTGCCGCCGCCGCAGCCTTAGGGAGTAAGCTACTCTCCGTCATTCCGGGAATGGTGTTCACTTCCAGCACGTAAGGAGTTCCCTCTTCGCTCAGCAAAATGTCGACCCGCGAATAAACTTCCGTCCCGAGCGATTGATGAGCCCGTAGCGCTTGATCCTGGACCGCGGCAGTGACATCGTCCGGCAAATCAGCCGGGCAGAAATAGTCGGTGCCTCCCTCCCCCGTCATCCACGGGTATTTGTTTGAAATGTCGTAGAACCCCGACCGCGGTTGGATGTGAATGATCGGCAACACTTCGTCGCCAACGATTCCCACTGTCAGCTCCTTTCCTGTGATGAGTTGTTCGACCAACACGTCGTTGCTGTATTTCGCCGCATCGGCAATCGCGTCGTTCCACTCCTGCTCCGTGTGAACGAGATGAACTCCGACACTGGATCCCTCACGCGGAGGTTTCACCACACAAGGTAACCCGACAGAGGCGCCGGGCGAAACCGACTTGCCATCAATCATGACGACCTCTGACGTCGGAGTAATGACTCCCGCACTCAAGAAGCGCTCCTTGCTGAGAATCTTGTCGAAGGCGATCTCTGAACTCTGCTTGCGGGCACCCGTGTAGGGAACGCCGCGCCGTTCTAGCTCAGCCTGAAGAACTCCATCTTCACCAAAGGTTCCGTGAATCACGTTGAAAGCAATGTCCGTTCCGTCAGGCAACTCGAAATCCACATCGTGAACATCGACGAATGTGATTTTCCCCACCTTTCCCTCCAAAGCGTCCGCCACGCCTTTTGCGGAAGCCATTGAGACATCCCGTTCCGAGCCCGGCCCACCCGCGAGGACGGCCACGTGCATTTGTTCTGGTTTTTTTGTCATGGTGTTAGGAAATTTCGTTCAATCGAGCCTCTTTATCCGGAGTGCAAAAAACTGCACTAAAGAGTGGAAGTAGAAGCAGCATTAAAGCTATGATGGATTCATTCGTTCCGATCATCGGATTCAAAACTCGGATTCAACAGGGTTAGGTCACTGGCTCAACAGGGGTAGATCGAACGAAATATACCGGGATTCACAGGATAGGATCGCACGGCCTCGTGCGATCCATCGGTCTCGATTATCGAACTTTGAGTAATCTTGCCGCGCCAGCGAAGGCCGCGCGAACCGAATCTCGGCGCGACCGAGCCGGTCGCGGCTACCCGTTGCTTCAGTGTTGCATCGGAGAATTGGCGGCTCGTCTTCATCAGATCGGCTCGTCTTGTCCGATGATTTGCACTTCCGTTTCCAAATCGATGCCGCGCTCGGCTTTCGCCTTGGCCGTGATATCAGCAATCAGGTCAAGCACTTGTCGGGCGGTCGCTTTGCCGTCGTTGACGATGAAGTTGCCGTGAACATCGCTAACTCTCGCCTTCCCGACCCCGGTGCCTTTCAGGCCGAGTTCATCAACGAGCCGCCCGGCTCCGATACCTTCGGGGTTTTTGAAAATACAGCCGGCGCTGGCGGCGATAGGTTGACTCGTTTTCCGCTTCTCCTTGGAGGCTTCCATCTTCTCCGCGATTTCCGTATCAGGAGTGGGAACTCCACGAAACACTGCCGAAACCGCCACGTTGTGAGCCAGCTCAGGCACGTTACGGTAGTGATGGCGGATCTCATCGACGGTCTTTTCGATAATATTGCCGTCGGCATCCACCATCCGGACGCTGACAACCTGGTCGAAAGTCTCGGTTCCCATGGCCCCGGCATTCATGCGCAGGCTACCGCCCACATTTCCGGGGATGCCCTCCATCCATTCGAATCCGCCAAGTCCAGCGGATTGAGCAGCGGCCGCGAGTGCTTTAAATTTCACTCCTGCCCCGGCACGGATGGTGTCGCCCTCAGCGTCGATGGAAGAAAACTCTCCCCTGACAGGACACATCACCAGGCCCGGGATACCGCCATCGCGAACGAGCAGATTCGATCCGCGTCCGACGATACGAAGGGGCAAACCGGTGTCCGTGCAATGCTTCACGATGCGGGCGAGCCCGGCCTCGGTGGTCGGCTCGATCCAGAATTGTGCAGGGCCACCGACTTTCATGGTGGTATGACGGCGCATCGCTTCGTAAAGCTTCACCGCTCCATCAGGTTCATCAAGGACGTCGCGCAGCTGATCGACCGTTGCGAGGTCCGCGGCAAGTTTCGTCCCCACTTCATGAATGTTTCCGGCTCCGAGAGTCATGACCCAATCGCCTGCCCGGAGGTTCCCGCCTACCGCCAGGTGCAAGGTGGTAAGATCAGGGTGAGAACTCGCCTGTTCGACTTCCGCGTTCTCATCAACCGCATCGACAATCGTCTGCCCGGTGATGCCGGGGATGGGCTGCTCGCTGGCCGGATAAATATCAGTCACCCACAGCTCGTCGACTCCGTCGAAAGAAGTCCCGAACTCATCGCGCAAAAGCTGAGTCCGTGTGAAACGATGCGGCTGAAACAGACAAATCAATCGCCCGGCGTGCTGGCTGCGAGCCGTCTGGACGGTGGCTGCGATCTCAGTGGGATGGTGGCCATAGTCGTCGACGATCGTAACGCGGTCGCTCAGTCGCTTGATCTCGAATCGTCGCTTGGCCCCCCGGAATGAACCGAGCGCCTCGTCGATGCGATCAAACGGGACGCCGACTTCAGTCGCGAGCGCAATGGTCGCGAGAGCATTGAGGACGTTGTGCCGACCGGGAATCCCCAGTCGGACTCGCCCGAGTTCTTCGTCACCGTGATGAACGGTGAACTCGCTTCCCGCATGCTTTGGCTTCAGATCCGTCGCATAAAAGTCGCGCTCAGCGGACCATCCGTAACTGACTGCATTCTCGCGATCGCCACAGACCCGACGGGCATGAAGATCGTCGCCACAGTAGAAAATTTTCCCGGCCGTCTGGTCACAGAATTGGCTGAAGACATCGCAAATTTCGTCGAGCCCGTCGTAGAAATCGAGATGCTCAGCCTCGACGTTGAGCAGGATAGCATGCTCCGGAAAGAAATTGACGAGCGTGCCGTCGCTTTCGTCGCCTTCCGCCACGAAATACTCGCCTTTCGGATCCCAGTTGGCATTGGTGCCAAGGATTGGTATTTCCGCACCGACATAGTGCGATGGATTCTTCGCGCCAACCTTGAGAACATGGGCAGCAAGCGCCGACGTCGTCGTCTTCCCGTGTGTACCTGCTACGACAACGCCCTTTTTTCCCAGCATCACCGCAGCGAGCGCTTCAGCCCGGCGAAGCAATGGAATCCCGGCTTCAACGGCAGCATCATAGGCAACATTTCCGGGCTTCACAGCGCTGGTGTAGACAACGACGTCCACGTCGTTCACTTCATCTGCTGTGTGGGGCGAGAAAAAACGGAGCCCTTCTTTCTCCAGCCGTTTCGTCTCAGCCGTCGTGACTCGATCAGAGCCCGAAACGCGATGCCCAAGACCAAGGAACAAAGCTGCCAGGCCACTCATACCCGATCCGGCTACTCCGATGAGATGCACCCTGAGAGGCGCATCTGGATCTGAAAACTTATTCGCCCAATGGTCGACTAATTCGCTCATAAAAAGTGTAAAATATACCCACGACTCACTGACAGCATTCAGACTATACTCCCTGCGACTACGTCGCACACCCTCCCCGAGGCGTCTGGAATCGCGAGAGCTGCCATTTTCCCACCCATCGCGGCAAGTTTCTCTGAATCATGGATCAAGCCAAGTAGGCGGTCCGCAAATTCTTCCTCGGTCAATCCATCCTGAGTCCAAAGCTCTGCCGCCCCCGGAACGGAAAAAATCTCAGCATTCGTAACCTGATGATCGTCGGCAGAGAATGGATACGGAATGAGGATCGAAGGAACACCGTAGTGGGCCAGTTCCGTTAGAGTCGACGCTCCTGAACGGCAAATAGCGAGATCAGCGGCGCCGTAGGCATACTGAATTTCACTGCAAAAATCGCGCAGCACTCCGGCAGTCGGATTTGCCTCATAAGCTGGTTTGACCGTCTCGTAATCAATCGGGCCGGAAATGTGGAGCACCTGCACGTCCGATCCCGCAATGCGCGGCAGCGCGGCAGCAACGAGCTCGTTGACGCGGCGTGCCCCCTGACTTCCGCCCATCACCATGATGGTCTTTTTCCCCGACTCGAGCCCGAAATATTTCTCAGAACTCTCCCGCGATGGTTTGGAAGCCACAGATGGCCGCAGCGGCGTTCCGACGACTTCCGTATTGCTTCCCTCGAAATGCGATGCGCACCGCTCAAACCCGATCAGCACAGTTCGGGCGAACTTGGCATTCAGCTTATTAGCCCGCCCGGGAATGGAATTCGATTCGTGAATAAACGTCGGTAAGCCCGCCATTTTGCCTGCGATCAGCGGAGCAGTCGAGGTGAACCCGCCCATTCCGAGAACGGCATCAGCCCCAAATGATTTCAGCAGTCGCCGGCATTGGCCCAGCGACTTGATAAACTTTACCAGAAAACCCAACATTTTCGCAGATAGGATCCCGGGCATCGCAATGGAATCCATCTTTTCAAAACGCAGATGGTCGTATCCCTCGGTAGCCAGGGCGTCGATTTGCTTCTCGGAGATAAACAAAAGGACTTCCCCTCCCCGCTTGGTCCATTCTTCTGCGACAGCGATGCCGGGAAAAAGATGGCCGCCAGTGCCACCGCAAGCGACAACGAGACGTTTGTTGGAAAGATCTGTCATGAGGTAACCGGGGTCGGAGAAAATGCCCACTATTCCGCGAACCGCAACCAATGACGGCCATTTTCACGGTGGTGGATGCGATTGACTTTACGACGGAATCCTGATCCTCTTTCGCTATGAGAAAGTCTTTTTGCCTAGTTGCGATATTGTTCGCCAGTGCTTGTTCGCACCCGGCAAGCGCCCGGGAGTCGGGAGCAGACCAGCTTGCCAAGCTGCTTTTCATTCACTCTGTCGAAGTTGAGGAAGCGGAAAAACCCTACCGTGAAGCGATCGGGCAGCTGAACGACAACTACAATCAAGCCTTAGAGAGGGCGGCCGGGAAGGCTCAGAAAGCCGGACAACTAGAGCAATTGCTGTCGATCCGAAACGAGATCAAGCACGTGCAAGAGCAAGGCGCAGTTGGTGAAACGCCCTACCCGGGACACGAAGAAATGCGGGAGAAATATGCCAAAGCTGCTGCAGACATTGCGAAGCAAAACCGGAGCGAGCTCATCTCCACCGTTAGCCGTCACCAGGGCGAGCTGACGAAATTGAAGGTTGATCTAACGAAGGCGGGAGATCTCGAAGCAGCCATGGATGTAAGCCGTCTCATCGAGCTTCTTACGAATTCTTTGACTGGTGATTCTCCCGTTCCGGCTCCTCAAACAGCATCGTCCAAAGGAATCAAGTTCGCGACCAATGCAGTGAAGGACACGCCACTCAATTCTGACATTATTACAGCGACGACTGTCGAGCTGGAGCCGGGAGTTTACGAACTAACTGGAAAACTCATGCTCGGCGATGACGAGCAGGAGGACAAAGAGGATCAATTTGGGCATGTCGTGGTCCCGCCGGGCTCGGTTGTGCGAGGAGGCGAGTTATTCGTTAACAATGGAAGTATCACAGCAACCGGGTCACTATTTGTCGGCACCGAGCTCATCGTCGATCTTCACGGCGAGCTCAAAGCGACCGACTGCATTTTTGACGGAGGAAAACTGAGGAAAGGAGGGGCATGGTCCACGAAATATTATTCGGCCAAGTTCACTCTTGTTAACTGCCTGTTAAACGGCGTCTTCCCCGTTCCACTCAGCCCTCGGGCAAATGGCATCAAGGTCAT
>Ga0222633_1001175_pt1 | contig 15226 bp, 11 predicted proteins | sample AntAcemetageno48_FD_179816 | JGI IMG/M metagenome (GOLD analysis project Ga0222633, IMG submission 179816) | Saline water microbial communities from Ace Lake, Antarctica - #48 | ecosystem: Environmental > Aquatic > Non-marine Saline and Alkaline > Saline | place: Antarctica: Ace Lake | collected...
ATCACCACCCAGGTGCCGTCGGCGCGGCGTGCCTCGAGTGTGACGGGCTCGTAGGATTTGCCTGCTTGCCAGGCGGCAAAAACTGTCTGGGAATAGCCGTATTCCACCCAGCCATCGGCCACCAGCACTGGCGCCGTGTCGTTGATGGGAGCGCCAAACTCGACAGTCAGTACCTGACTGTTCTGAAGCAGCCCGACGAAACGCGGGTCAACCGGGCCCGGCGCCGGCGCTTTGCGATCCGCGGTCGAGATGAGTTCGGTAACAACTTTACCGTTTGCATCGAAGGCGTTGACCGGGTCCATGCTGCGCCGAAAAAAGATAGGCTGCCCGGTCGGTGTGGCACCAACGATGCCCGCCCGCTCGTCCAACACAACCGAAAGTCCGTCAGGTAAATCAATCACGTAAAGCGTCGCTGAGTCGAGATAGGCGTTTTCCTCCATCGGTTCGGTCAGCTTGACCTGATACCTTCCGGCTCGCGGCACGAGGGCGCCTTCCTCGAACAGGTAAGCTTCGAAGGGACGTGGCTGCGCGTATTGCCCTGGTGCCGTCAGGAAGCCGAGCCCGCCCACGCCTAGTACATCGCTGGCGAAACGAAATTGCTCACCATCCCACGCGAACAGCACCGGACAGCTCGCCAGTTGGCGCTGGGTTTCGGTGAGGCGGTGCAAGACTCCGGCGGTGAGGCCGATTTCAGTCTGTGTCACACCGTCCGACCATTGCAGCGCGACAAAATCCGCTTTTACCCGCCCACGCAAACCAACACTATAGGGCGCCAGGCTCTGGCCAGGTCCCGAATGGGGGTCGAGGGTGTCGAACACGGTCCATTGACCGGCGACCCGGACACGCACGTTGGTGCCGATGCCCGAGGCGTTGGATCGCATCTGATCGGACTCGCTGCGGCCGCTCGCCTCAATGGCAATGAAGGGCTGCCGTCCCGGCCCTGGCGGCCATAGCCATACGCCGTTGGGATTTGTGACGACGATCGAAGGTCCACGTGCCGGATCAAACGTCAACGGCACCGCGGTAATGATCCCGGCGACATCGCCCTTGGCCAGCACCTGGCCGCGCTCGGGATCGAGAACGGTGAACCCATCCTCGCCAACTGCAAGCAGGTCGAGTCGGCCATCACCATTGAAATCTGCAATGGCAAGCTCGCGAACCGGCGTGGCGGCCGACCGTACCTGCCAACTCGACTGATCGAGCATGCGATAGCCCCTGATCTCGCCGCTGGCAAGCGCCGCAAACAGTTCGACATGCCCGTCTGAATCGGTGTCCGCGACGGTTAACGCGGCGACGTCAGCACTGCGCAGGTTGGCCAGCCCGGAGTAGGGTTGATAGCGCCACGTCCGGTCATTCAACCAGATCTCGAGGCCGCCCTGATCGCTTACCAACAGAATGTCGATGTCGCGGTCAGCATCAATGTCAGCAACGGTCACCTGAACGCCTGACGCATCCTCGATGCCCAGCTGCGCACCCAGTTTACGGAAGCCGCCGTCTCTGTCATTGTTGAATAGTTCGCTGCCCGCCGTGCCGGTCACAAAAATATCGAGATCGCCGTCGTGATCCGCATCGAACAGCGCACCTGCCGAGCATGGCATATCAGTTGCGACACCCATGGTGGTTAGTTGCCACTGTGCAGGCTGCTGCTGCCGCCAAAATTCGATGCCAGCCGGCCGACACAAGATGACATCCGTCAGGCCATCATCGTCGACGTCCCCCCACAACGCACCATTGACTCGGCCGCCGTGAGCAAGAGGATGACCTTCTGCGACGCTGAACTTCGTATTGAACTGTGTATCGAGCTTTGCATTAGACATTACACTGTCGCCAGCCAGCAGGCGCGTGCCACTGGCGGTCTGCAGCAGGAGATCCAAGTGACCGTCACCACTACTATCCGCCGCGGTCACGCCAAGTACAATCGCATCGTCAATTTGTTGTGGTTCGGCGAATAGAGGGCCCACCGGCATCGGCAACACTTCCATATTCCCGTCGACCACGGCGAGAGCTTCTGCCTTTGGCCCCATCCGTTTGTAGGCAAAGTCAGCCACCCGGGCAGCGGGATTCGGTGCGAGTCTCTGAAAAGCAGCCAGCAGTTCCGTTGCCTCGTCGCCGCGATCGATACGTCGCAACGCCTGGGCACCACCCCAGTACGCACTGCGCAGGTAAGGATCAAGTTCCGTCGTCCGCAATAACCACTCGGCGGCCTCGGCAAAACGACCGAGTTGCAGGTAAGCCTGGCCAAGAAAATAGGTGGTATAGGCGTCGGCCGGATCTGCCTGCGCGACGGCGGAAAATATTGGCAGGGCAGCCTCCGCTTCGCCCAGATAGAGTCGCAAAATCCCGGAGGTGTAAGCCGCGCGTAGGTGATCCGGGTGCTCGTCGAGTAGACGCGAAAGCATATCGAGTGCGCGCAGTTCGTCGTCCTCATCTTGCCGGTTGAGTGTGGCAATCGCGTGATTGACACGCGCGTCAAGCCAACCCGGAGCCGACGCGACCACGGCCGCAAAAGTCTCCTCTGCGGCCGCGTATTCGTATCGGTCCATCTGTGCGACCCCAAGATCATTCAGCGCCATGTCGTTGTCGTTGTAGGAAGGTCCGGGTGAACAACCATAGATACACAGACACAGGACCAGCGGGATGAGTCTCCTCACCGGAGTTTCTCTTTTGCCGCGGCAATCCGCCGGTTATTGGATTCAATCGACATATCCGGCCCGCCGCGTTCGAGATAGCCCTGCGCCATATAGCGGTGCATCTCGCTGCGCAAGTGCCCGCGCATATCGTGGCCTCGCCGTCGGCTCCGCTCGGTACGCAATGCCGCAACGTTGATCGGCGCGACGACAACCTTTTCGCCGGGACCGGGGTCCGCCTGGGCGAGAATGCGGCCGTCATAGTCCACCACCATGCTGCCGCCAGGCCAACCAAAAGGCGGATAGTTGGCCAAGCTTGCGCCTTGATTGGATGCAACCACGTAGGCGGTATTCTCAAGGGCGCGGGTGCGATTGATAAGCGTCCACCAATCGAGCGGCGCTTGTGTACCCCAGGGGTCCATATAGGCAGATAGCCGAATAATGATCTCGGCGCCGTTAAACGCGATCTGGCGAATGGTTTCCGGGAACAGCCAGTCATAACAAATTGCCACGCCAATGCGCCCGAGTTCTGTGTCCGCAACGGGGAAGGGATCCTCGTTGTAGTCTGGCACGTCATGAGGTGATGCGTGCACCTCCCAGGGAATCCAGGTGTTCACCTTTCGGTAGCGACTGACAATGCCATCAGGGCCAACGAGAACGGTAGTGTTGAACAGGTATTCAGGATATTGCGGGTCGCTCTCGATGAAGGTGCCGGTTTGAATCCAACAACCATACCGCTTTGCTAGATCTTCATACACCTTTGTATGTTCGTTAGGCAATTCAACCGCCAGCTTGTCACGGAGTTCGGCGACTGTCGCGTAGATCGGTACGGTATGTGCAAACTCGGGAAACGTAAATAGACGAACGTCGAAGAACGGTTCGTAGCCCGTGATCGTCTGCTCGACCATCTCGCTCATCCGCTTTACACGCGCGCCGATTTCACTGCGGTCGGTGGCAGCAGGAAAATCGGTTTGACAAGCGGCAGCGTAAAAGATGTCCATAAATCGCCTTTTGAATCAGCTATCTAACGAGTTTACATGAAAGCCTTCCGGCATTGCCAGCTAGCGAGACGCAGAACCTACAAGCAGAGCGACCCAGTGAAGGTGGTTTTTGGGTGAAGATTGACGGGTCAAAGCAGGGGTGAATGACCCTGATCGTACCCATGGGGAATACTCTGGCATAAACTGGCGCTGTAACGATTAAAAGTTAGTGATGGCTGATGGTAAAACTGAAATGAGACGACCGAGAGCGAGGACTAATATGCAAACCGATTGTAGAATCAAACGCCAATTATGGGTGATGTTCGTGATGTTCGTTTTGACCGTTCCTGCGTACGCCGATGACCGGGCCAGTTTTGAGCAGGCATATGATAAGTATCAACACTACATTGACATTAATGAAACCGAATTGGCGCTGGAAAGTGTGCGGGATGCTTATCGTTATGGTGCCAGGCTATTTGGCAAAAGTAGTATTAACACAGTGAATCTTGCCATCGAATACGCGAGGCTGCTGAACGATGAGAACGACTTCAGGACAGCCCGTAAGGTGCTGAAGGGCAAGGATCGGATACTGGAATCGCGGTATGGGGCGACAGGTGTTGAACTCGTGCCGTTTTTGATTCAGATGGGGCGCGCAGCGAAGGACCCAGATACTGCCCTTGGCCATCTGCAACGGGCTGCGAGCCTGAGCCAGGGTTATGAAGATAACCTGATGGAGGCGCAAAAAAACTTTGAAATCCTGTTCATTCTGCTGGCGCGAGGCGGTGCTGCACTCACTGAGCCGTATGTTGAACGTGCCTTTGAAATCTACGACGCCCGCCTGCAGGCCAGCGACGTTCGACTGGGTCTGATGGCGTATCATAAGGCGCGATGGACGACCAGCCGGGGAGAACTTGATCAATCACTTGGGTTCCTTCGCCGCTCGCTCAGTGCCTTTGAGGGTCAACAGCCCATGGGTGACCTGGAGCGTGGCGCCAGGCTGCAACTCGTCCAGGTGCTGGAAAGGCTTGGACTTTCGGGGCAAGCCACTCAACATCTGCGGGCGATCGGTGCGGCCACGCCCTGGTCGACTACCGCAGGACCCGTCTACCAGAGGCGGGCAAACATTTCTGCAAGGCTTAGAGAGTCCCTTGGTGAGGGGGAAGTCAAATTATCATTTACCGTCGATGAGAATGGCTTTGTTGTTGACCCCAGGATCACCAAATCATCCAGCGGCTTGTTGAGCGACCCGATGCTTGAGATGATCAGGGGCTTCCGATATCTACCACGGTTTGTCGATAACCAAGCGGTCGCGACGCCCGATGTCGAATATACCGAGAGCTTAGCCATTGTCGTGGCTGGCGCAAAAGGTCCGAATCGATTCAGCCGCCCTAACGAACGCGGATTCATGAATTCGGGCATGCTCGATGTCACAGACTGTGGGTCCGATACCAATAATTCACTAAGCTGTGATCGCATAGGGAATGTCAATCCGGGAAAGTAGGGGTTACGGCACGGCCCGCAAACAAAACGTTGGTGTTTGTAACCAACAAAAACTGCAGGGTCATAGCCCCCTCCAAAGATTGGGTGAACAGTGAGATTCGCTGCCTCGTATCGCAAATCATTATGAGTTAAATTTCGAGGTCGCAGCTTAAAAGAAATGAGGAGTGTCCAACGATGAACGAACCGCTGTTTTCCGGGCTCAAGGTCGTTGATGTATCGTCCGTCATTGCAGCACCAGTCGCCGCCATGATGCTCGGGGATTTCGGCGCGAGCGTGATCAAGATTGAGCCTCCTGAGGGCGATTTTCTTCGCTTGTTATCCGACATTCCGACGACGCCCGATGCCAACAACGATTATTTTTGGCATATGGATGGTCGTCATAAACGAAGTCTTGCGCTGAACCTGAAGCACCCGCGCGGCGGCGAAATATTGCGCCAACTGATCGCGGGGTGCGACGTTTATATCACTAACCAGCCATTCCCCGTGCGTCGCTCGCTCAAACTCGAGTACGAAGACGTCAAGCCCTTGAACCCGAAAATGATCTACGCCTCTCTCACCGCCTACGGCGAAGCGGGACCGGAACGAGATGCGAAAGGGTTCGACCTGGTAGCCTATTGGGCGCGCAGCGGACTGATGGATCTCGTTAGAGACGGCGAGGGCCACCCCGCTCAGGCATTGCCCGGTATGGGAGATCATCCTACCGGGGTCGCGCTCTATGCGGCGATTGTGACCGCGTTGCTCCGCCGGGAACGAACCGGCGAGGGTTCAATGGTGGGCACGTCTCTGCTCGCTAACGGACTGTGGTCTGCTGCATCGGTTGCCGGTGGTGCGTTTGCGGGTGGCGACATGGCCGCCTTCCGCGAAAGAATCCGCCATCCGTCCCCCTTTAGCGCTGTCTATCAGACCCAGGATAACCGCTACTTGCAGTTTTCGATGGTCCGCACCCCTGCGGAGATCGAGGGACTGTTTGGAGCGCTGGGTCTGGAAGCGCTATTTGAGGATCCACGGTTCAACACACCCGAGTCACGCCAGGATCACCGCGAAGTCCTCGTTCCGATTTTGCGCCAACGCATTGGCGAGCAATCGTCAGACTATTGGATTGATGTGATGGCGAAGGCAAAGGTACCCATCAATCGGGTCCAGAGGATGGAGGAGGTAATCAGCGATGCACAGATCATGGCAAACAACATGGTCATAAAGCCCGCGAGCGCTGACCATCCTGTACCGTTAATTATTGATCACCCGGTGAGAGTGGGTTCAGTATCAGGGGCCGGTGCAGCAAGGGCCCCGACACTCGATGAACATTCCGATGAGATTCTCTCTGAGCTGGGTTTAAGCGCTGCGGAGATTCTGGCACTACATGCTGATGGCGTCGTTGGACCGTCGATCATGGAGTGACTTAATTTTCAGATTTGCTTTAAATGAGCTGCCAGTTGAATCCTGTTAAAGACCTGCTTGTCGCTGGCAAGACTGCCATTGGTACTACCGTCTTTTCTGGAAGTGAAAGCGGCTTGCTGGCCTGAGGTTAGTCCCGAGGAGGTACGAATGATAGCGTCAGGGTCTTCTGCAGTTTTTAGTGTTTTGGATTTCCGGGCTGCGCTTGACTTTTATCGAGACGTCCTGGGATTCACTGTCGAGTTTGAGTTCGGAGAATATGCGGGGGTTAAGTCAGGTGACGCTAACCTGCATTTATCCAAAGGCAATCCGAAGTCGCCTGGTTCAGGTCACGTCTACTTCTTTTGCGATGAGGTCGACGCCTATTTTTGTTTGGTCAAGCAGAGAGGCGCATCGATCAGGAGAGCTATTGAAGACGCACCTTACGGGATGAGGGATTTCGAAGTTTACGACCTCGATGGCAACATTCTCGTGTTCGGATGCGCTCTTGAGGGCGCCGTATAACGCCTTAAGAGCGCTGCGGCTTCACTCAACTGGATGTTCCCCGCGTGTGGGATCGTTACAGCCCCAGGCTGGTGAACCAGCCAATTGAGGGCAGCCTGTGCCGGCGCTGGGAGGGTGACGACGCCACCTCTTAGCGGCGCGTAGGCTATGCTCGGCGTTGACTTTGGTCGTGACAATAAGGTCACGTCGTTCCTTGCCGCTCGGTGATCCATACATGGTATGTAGGGAATGGGGTTTTGGCAGACTAACATTCCTGCTGAGGTCAGTCTGTCTGTCGTGTCCGAAGCATTGACAACTCGTTAGCGAGGGCGATTCTACCCGCCTCCGCTTGAGGATCAGTGGGATAGTACGCAAGTTCTGAATCTGGATCCCCTGCCACGCGAGTCCCAGTCAGTACGCGTGGTTCTGTGTAGTCATAGGGCAAAGCACGGTGCAAAAGTGCGCGATTGTCCCAAAGCAAAGTGTCGCCCGCTTTCCATTTGTGTCGATACACACGCGACGAGTCACCAGTAACGAAAGCGACAAGTGACGACAGTAATTTTCGACTCTCTTGTCGATCCAGACCCGGAATGCCAAATGCGTGACGGCCTATCAAAAGGTTCTTGTTCCCCGTTTCCGGATGGTTTTTTACCAGCGGGCGAAGAAAGGCTTCACCATGGTAAATGCTGTCTCGCGAGACGGCAGGAAAGTTACCGAGATCGTTGGCTTGCGAATACTCGGCTGAATGAAAAGCACCGAGGTGCTCAATTTTATTCTTCATTTCCTGGTCAAGCGCCGCAAAACCTGCGCGCGCGTCGGCAAGCTCTGTCTCGCCACCCTCGCGCGGTACGACGATTGCAGAGAGTAACGCGCACTTGCTGCTGATGGGTCTATAGGTCGAATCTGTGTGCCATGACTCATTGCCGATATTGGTCATCATGCGTTGAGTCTCGACCCCGATGATTTCGCCGTAGGTGCCATCCTCGTTCTTGGCCTGATTTGCCATCGGCAGTGCCGCGAACTCGAGTTCGCCGAACCGACGACCGAAGTCGACATTTTCTGCATCTGTCAGAAATTGACCGGGAAACACCAAGAAACCATAGGTCAAAAAAGCAGACTTGATGGCAACAAAGCCATCATCGTCCATTCGGTTCAAGCGGATGTCGGTAACAATAGCTCCGAACTGAGCTTTGCCAATAGCGTTGATTATCATAGTGATTGTCCAATTTGCCCAAGCAATTTTGCCACTGCGCCTTTGTCGGCGTCCGGTATATAGAGTACAAACCTCAATAAATGTCGCAATGATTAGATCATCAAATCCATGGAAGTTACCCCGTTTTCCGGATCGGATTTTGGGTGATCATGTGGCTTCACTTGTTGGCCCCGTGTTGACGCTGCCAGTTGCTGTTTATAGGATTGCTGCTCACTATAAAGCGGACGTTAGTGTCAGCTGAGGTTACACAATGAAAGTAGGTTATCGACTGGCGCAGTTACTACTCGAGAACGGCGTTGACAAGGTCTTTGGGGTGCCTGGCGGGCAAACTCTGCCGCTGTATGAAGGTATCAGCAAGTTTCAGGGTGCCATCGAACATGTCCTGATGCGCGACGAACGTAGTGCTGGCTATGCTGCCGATGCCTGGGCCAGGATGACCGGAAGGGCCGGAGTCTGTGACGGTACGGTTGGCCCGGGCGCAACCAACCTGATCTCGCCACTGGCAGAAGCGCATTGCTCATCGATTCCCCTCATCTGCATCATCTCTGATGTGGCGCGGGCCTGGGAACATCGTCGTACCCGTGGGAATGCTTCACAGGCGATGGACCAGATGGAGATGTTCAAGCCCGTCAGTAAATGGCAGGTGCGTATTACTGACCCTAAGTCGCTGGACAATATTATTGATCATGCTTTTCGCGTTGCAACTTCCGGTAAGCCGGGACCGGTGGTGGTCTGTATCCCCGAAGACGTGGCCGGTGCCGATTATGATTTCCGTAATCCTGTCGTCGGTCGTGATGGCGCCAGCTATCCGGCGACACGTAGTGCACCGGACCCAGACTCTGTCGCCCGGGCGACGATCGCACTTGGCAAGGCCACCAAGCCCATCCTGATTGTTGGCGGCGGCGCGCACATTGCCGGCGCCGGTGAACAGGTGCGCGCGCTCGCAGAATTGCTCAACGTACCTGTAGTGACCTCAATTTCAGGTAAGGGCATTATCGAAGAAGATCATCGCAATGCATTTGGCGTCACCGGTACATTCGGTAGTCCGGCTGCGAGGGATCTGGTCAAGCAGGCGGATCTTGTCTTCTTTATCGGCTGCAAAGCGGGGCAGATGTCAACCTATAGTTATCGCTGTCCACAGCGGGAAACATCTATTATTCACCTGGATTGTGATCCGGAAGAGATTGGTCGGAACTATCCAAACACCATCGGCCTGGTCGCTGACGCGCGCGTTGGCTTGACGTCGATACTGACTGCGCTTGGCAACCAGTCAGGTGCGTATCGCTGGGACTTCGAGCCGCCACGGGCGCAGTACAAGACGTGGTACCAGCGTGATACTGATCCTGCACAGTCGGATAATGAACCTCTACGCCCCCCGAGTATCATGGGTGTGATCAATCAGGTCCTGTCAGACAGTGACGTCGTCGTCTGTGACGCCAGTCTGGCTTCCGGGTGGGCCGCGGCGTATCTAAAATTTTCAAAGTCGGGCCGCCGCATGCTAGCGCCTCGTGGTCTGGCTGGCCTTGGTTGGGGTTCGCCGGGGGCAATCGGCGCTGCGTTGGCCACTGGGTGCAAGCAACGGATTTTGCATTTGGCCGGCGATGGTGGCTTCAGCTATTCAATGCAAGAGATGGAAGTCATGGCGCGCTTCAAGTTGCCCATCCTGACGATTATTCTCAACAACGATACGCTCGGGTGGATCAAACACGTGCAGCGGGATCAGTACGATCAGAATTACGTTTCCACAGACTTCGCACATATAGACTTTTCTGTGGTCGCGAGTGGCTTCGGTCTGCGTAGCTATCACGTCACGGATCTGGCTGGATTGCGCGATTGTCTGGACCAGGAAGCCAATCCCGACGGCCCGGCGCTCATCGAAGTGATCTCTGACCAATGGTCTTCGCCAGTTCAGTCACTCTAACCCGACAGGTGATGTATGAAATTAAAAGGACAAGTAGCGCTCGTTACTGGCGCAGCCAGGGGTATCGGACTCGCGCACGCGGTGCGCCTAGCGCGGCTCGGTGCCGATGTGGTGGTTAACGATATCAACCTGGAATCGTTCAAGGAGTTTGACGAATCCATTGGGGCTGAATCTGTGACCGAGTTATTGGAACGCCACGGCGTCCGTGCTGTAGCGATTGAGGCTAATATCTGCGATGAACAGGACGCGAAAGCGATGGTTGATCAGGCCGCGGCGACCTTCGGGAGACTGGATATTCTTGTGAACAACGCCGGGGGGCTCGCGGGTAAGGCAGCTGCGAGCTATGCCGCCACAGTGTCCTATGAAGACTTCAAGAACACGCTTGATCGAAACCTGATGGGCACAATTTTTTGCAGCCAAGCGGCGGCAGTGCATATGAAGGCGGCTAATTACGGCCGCATCGTTAATACTTCTTCGCAGGCGGGTCTGCGTGCTCAGACTAATGGCAACTACGCATCCTACGGTGTTGCGAAGGCCGGGGTGATTTCATGGACCCAGTATCTTGCCCAGGAACTCGGGCGTTACAACATTACCGTTAACGCGCTGGCGCCTGCCTATGTTGCAACCGAGCGATTGATGCGACAGTCCCTTGGGCAAGTTGACGATGTAAGACGAGAGCTCAGGGTGCCGCTCGGTCGCCTGGCGGAACCTGACGATATAGCCAAGGTAATGGAGTTTTTCGTGACCGATTTGGGTGACTATATTACTGGGCAAACAATTTCAATCTGTGGTGGCGCTATCAACTTTTGACGGGATCGCCTTTGACCACGAAGCCTCGCCTTCGGGCCCAATGCGGGGCGTTACTGCTTGGCAAATATCATACTGCACAACGACGCCGCCATCTTCCTGCAGGGCAGCCAGGATAGCGGGCCATTCATCCGTAACCGTAAACTGTGCAGTACCACCTTTATTACCATGCTTCTACATCACGCTCGATCTGGTGACCGAGTAAGTTAAGTGCGCGTTCCTGCCGATTAGGCAGCGAATAGGGTGGAAACAGTTGGTCTGTCCCTTCATAGTCACGCAGCACCTGACGCGCAATGGTGACCTTGTGTATTTCGGTTGCGCCATCAGCGATACCCATCACGTATGACCCAAGCAACATGCTCGCAAGTGGCAGCTCGTTAGATATGCCAAGCGCACCGTGAACCTGAATGCAACGCGACACGACATCGTGATACACCTTCGGCATCGCCGCCTTAATCGCTGCAATGTCTTTCCGCACCTTCATATAGTCGTTATACTGGTCTATACGCCATGCGGTGCGCAACACCAGTAGGCGAAACATTTCCATTTCAATCCAGGAATCAGCAATTTTTTCCTGCACCAACTGCTTTTCAGCCAGCATTTCGCCTTTGGTCGAACGAGATAGTGAGCGCTCACACATCATGTCAAAAGCTTTCTTAATTTGACCTACTGTACGCATCGCGTGATGGATACGACCGCCGCCAAGCCGTGTTTGCGCTACCGCAAATGCCTGCCCGCGTGGTCCAAGCATGTTGGCTTTCGGCACTCGGACGTTGGTGTAGCGGACGTAACCGTGGGTGCCGTGACCTGGCGGTTCCGCGCCAACACCGACATTGCGTATGATCTCAAAACCCGGGGAGTCTGTGGGCACCACAAACATGGTGGCACGCCCATGTGCCGGGGCATCTGGGTCGGTAACCGTCATGGTAATAAGAAATTCGGCGAAACGCGCATTCGATGAAAACCATTTTTCACCGTTAATGACAAAGTCATCGCCATCCTGAACCGCCATGCATTTAAACGAAGTCGGGTCAGATCCGCCCTGTGGTTCGGTCATCGAATAGCTGGATGCAATTTCGCCGTTGAGCAACGGCTTCAGGTACTTCTCCTTCAATTCTTCACTACCGTAGTGGGCGAGAATTTCAGCATTACCGGTATCCGGCGCCTGACAGCCGAACACCACCGGCGCAAATCGCGATTGCCCAAGAATTTCGTTCAGCAATGCCAATTTCAATTGGCCAAAACCAGCACCGCCAAGTTCCGGACCAAGATGACAGGCCCACAATCCCATTTCTCTCACTTCCTGCTGCAATGGTCGGACCAGCTTGATGAAATCCGGGTCCTGATATTCCATTTGCGAACCCAGCAGCATATCCAGCGGTTCAACTTTCTTTTTCACAAAGTCGGCAGCCCAGTCGAGCACCAATTGATAGTCTCTATCCGTTTCGAAGTCCCATGCCATTTTGTTGCCTCGCCTTTTTTCAATTAGAGTATCGCCACGCTACCGCAATCTGCTTTCACCCTGCAAGGGGCGGGCGCCTAGCAGCTACTGTCTGGCAAGTGCGTAATTGTGGGCTAATAAGATATGGGATGCAGTCACTCGTAGCGGCAAGGTCACCCAAAAATCGCGACATCAGCCGCTGGTCGCGTGGAAATGAGTGGATTCACATTCGAGCTGCGACAGTACTACTGGTAAATTTGGAGGCGACTAACCCGGGAAGGACAAGGCAGTGAAGAACAAAGTATCTTACACGGTTGGCTCAAGCGAACCCGCATTGCTGGACTAGACGATGATGAAGCGTCATCCATTCGGTTAGGTCAGTCCGGCTTTTTTGGGGGAAGTGGTATTGGTATGGCTGGCCGCCCGGCATCATTATGAGGGGCGTAGGCAGCAAATAGGGATGAAATGGACGACACGCAGGGCAAACAACTCAAGGCCAGCTTCGACCGCGATGGTTTCGTGATTGTTCGTAACTTTGTTACGCCAGACCAGCTGACGGAAATATGCAGGCGCGCTGAGATAGTTCTCGATAGCCTGCCCAGGTCGGGCGGCATGTATTCCAACGTCAACAAGGGCGTTGAGAAATTCGACGACTACCTGGCCGACTGGCTCAACAACGGCCCGCACCTGCCGGTGCTGACGACATTGATGGGCACCAAACCAGAACCCACCACGTCGAGTTTTTTCACCAAGAACAATTTAGCGGAATAGATTTATCCGCATTCTGATGCCGGCGAAGGCGGCGTCATCTGGATTGCGATCGATCCGACCGATAAAGAGAATGGTTGCTTGCAGTTCCTTAAAGGCTCGCACTCTCGTCAGGAGGAGTTCGCCCACCTGCAACCACATCTCGCTAACGACCTGACTGAGCACCCGGATGCCGTCGAGGCTACCATGGACTCGGGTGACATCGCGTTCTTTCGGCCGGCCACCGTTCACTGGTCAGGGCCTAACTACAATGGTTCACGCCGGCGCGGATTCAACTGCTTCTACGTTGGCGACCCGCCTCAACGATCCGGCAAGCCGGGCAAAGGCAAGGCATCGAAGCTGCGCGACCGCCCTTAGGCCTAGGCCCTGGGGATGACGCCATGGGAGAGAACCGCAAGCGTTATTGGTTTTGAAGTTGACCAGTGTCGTGAGGAAGGTTGCGCGCTCCCTCATTGTCTTATTACTCAGATCGAATCTGCTCGCAAGGCCAATGACGAAAAGGTGCTTTCACCGCCATCGGTCTGTCTCAAATCCCTATCAACTGTCGACTGGCTGAAGCGGTCAAAGATACAGTCGGTTAGGCGAAAGACAATGTCGATTGAGGTGTTTAACGATCGTCTGAACAGTGCTGTCCTGGAGTCTGAGATGTATCAGGTTTCGGATTTGGTGCGGCGGACTCACGCCATCGCGATAAGTGTCATGGACGAGTGATAGTCATCCCGAGCGATATGTTTCCTGTCATGTCGACTGGGACGCCTGGCCCCGAGTGGATAGATATCAGGCTATGAAATCCAACGGTTAACGCTCGGGGATGACAAGATGTACGCACTTGGGACCCTTGGGTTCACTCAGTATCATCTTCATGAATAACCACGATACCCGCATCACCATCGATCGTGAGCATCTGGCCATGCTTGATACGCTTGGTACCATTACCGACGCCGAGCACAGCGGGGATACCATACTCTCTTGCGACGATGGAGCCGTGCGCGAGGATACTGCCCATGTCGGTAACAAGACCGGCAGCGCTGGCGAACAGTTGGGTCCAGGCCGGCGTGGTCATTGGCGAGACGAGAATCGAGCCGTTCTCCATTTTGTCAAATTCAGCCGGGCCAAGGATGACACTCGCTTTTGCAGTGACACGACCGGAACTGACAGCGAATCCGCGCATTTGGTTGTTTGATTCATCATTCAGAATCTGGGTTTCCTTGAATGCAACGTTAGGATCATCCCGGGCCTCATCGGGCACCGTACCGGGCGGGTGATGACGCTTGCGTGCTTCCCGGAGTTCGCGACGTTGCGCGGCCAACTCGCCGAGTTCTGGCAGGGACTTGCCCGCGTTGCGGGCGGCGATTGCGCGCTCAAGTTCCTCGGTTACCAGAAAGAAAGTGTCCCCTGGTGTTTGGAACGTCCCGGCATCAACCATCCTGTGGCCCAGTTCGAAGGCGATGGGGCGAAACACCGACCAGCAGTAACCGAACAGGAACGCGACTTCTTCACGAATGTAGTTGTACTTCCTGGCAAGCCACAAGCGAAACCGGAGCTGCCAATATTCAAGCCCTGACAATAATGCGGATATCTCTGCATACTTTTCGTCTCGAGTCTTTGTCGCCCGCTCATCTTGTTGGCGGGGGTCATAGTCCTTGTTAGTGACCATGCCACGCAGTGTCACAAACACACCGGAGGGGTCCTCCAGTTGGGTTGGTTCAACAAAGTCCATGCTGTAGCCCTGGTGACCATAGGCCGCCAAAAAGTCATCAATCGTTTTTACGATGGCGCCGGCCTGCGGATGACTTCTCAACTTGTCCATCATGAACTTGCCGGGCGTAACGATCAGGAGGTGTGACAGCTCCTCGTTGGCTCGAATCAACTGTGCAATCTTGAACAGGTCCGCATTGGACTGCATGGTCTTCGATGCGATGCCAGAGAGAAACTGACCGCTGATAAAGTGATGATCAGGTAGAGCCTCACCCAGGAAGCATTGCAATTGATCGTCGGTGGACTTGGCTACCCCAAAGGTATGGCTGGAGTTGCTTGACCAATAGTAACCTTCTTCGACACCCATCTCGCGCAGGGCCGCTAGCAGTTCAG
>Ga0222633_1001176_pt1 | contig 15219 bp, 16 predicted proteins | sample AntAcemetageno48_FD_179816 | JGI IMG/M metagenome (GOLD analysis project Ga0222633, IMG submission 179816) | Saline water microbial communities from Ace Lake, Antarctica - #48 | ecosystem: Environmental > Aquatic > Non-marine Saline and Alkaline > Saline | place: Antarctica: Ace Lake | collected...
AGGGTGCCGCCTGGCAGAGATGCCGGGTTCATTTTATGCGCAATGTGCTCTCCATCGTCTCGAAGGGCTCGCAAGATATGGTGGCCTCGATCATTCGCACGATCTTCGCCCAACCCGACAAGGAGCAGTCCAGACCCAGTTCGATGAAGTCACCCGGATGCTGACCCGCTCCCACCCGAAGGTCGCCCTGATGCTCGAGGACGCTAGAGGTGATGTCCTCGCCTTCACCGGATCCCCCCACCGGCATTGGCGGCAGATTTGGTCCACTAACCCGCTGGAACGCGTCAACAAAGAGATCAAACGCCGCACCGATGTCGTCTGAGTTTTCCCCAACCCGGCAGCACTGCTCCGCCTTGCCGGCTCGGTCCTCATCGAGCAACATGACGAATGGGAAGCCGGTGACCGCCGCTACTTCTCCGAAGCATCCATGCTCGAACTGAGGATCATGAACACCGCCTTCGACACACTCGAGGAGGTAAACACACTGCCCCAACTCAGCGCCGCCTAAACTAAAACAACTGACCCACACGGTGACGGAAAATTACACCACTCAGCGGGACGTTACCTCTCACCTTGGGCGATTCAGTGAGTCAGAATTGATCTAATGACGTTGATTCCCGCATTGGCGTACTCGCTGGACTTGGCTTTTCCCGCGGTGCTAAGACGGTTTCTTCGTTCGTAGTCACTACTCCGATGGAATCGGCGAGTCGATGCCTTTTGTTCTCATTGTGACTTCTGCCCCCCGGTCCAAGCTGAGACGAGTGACGTCTGCCAACCTTGTTGACATCATCACCTGCCCATCAATGGCCACAACCGGGAAAATAACGGTGACCAATATGGCCTACGAGAGTGCACTTTTCGTCAATTGGAACCTACTGCGCGGAACCCTACACTTCATTCGTCAAGGCCCGAAGAATATGCGAGACCTTCGAAATTGAGCGGCCAACGTCCTATAATTCTCCGAAGTGAGAGGTGTGCCGAGACCTGCGCTGTCTCTTCGATTGCCAGCGTTGAGGAGGGCCAAGATAATCACCTACTAAAAAAAACCCGGCACGCAGAAACAACTAAAAGCACCTGCTCTTGTTTCAAGTGTGGCCCGATTGGCAGGCTCAGTAGTTCCCCAGCGGCCCGGCCAGAAAAACCGATATCCGACCCAATCGCCAAATCCTTATAGGCAAACTGCGATGCGGGTGGAACCGGGTAGTGAATGGAAGTTTCAATTCCCCGGGCCGATAGATAGGAAACGAAATCATCCCGCTGCGCCACACGAATCACGTAGAGATGCCAGACAGGCTTTGCCCAGCTCGGCACCGTCGGCAGCGACAGTAACCTGCATGCAGTCGACCCCTCCGCGTTGTCCACAAAAGGCTCTAACGCCGTCGTGTACGCCTCAGCTATGGACGCTCTACGCCCATTCCACTCGTCTAACACCTTCAGTTTCTCGAGAAGAACCGCAGCCTGAAGTTCATCGAGGCGAGAGTTTACTCCCTGAACCGCGTGTTCGTACTTAGCTCGTGAGCCATAGTTGCGGAGAAGTCTCACCTTTTCGGCGAGCTCCGGGTCGTTAGTTGTCACGGCACCTCCATCACCGAGGGCGCCAAGGTTTTTACCGGGATAGAAACTCCATGCCGCCGCTACCCCATGCCCACCAATCCTCTTGCCCTTGTAGAGGGCGCCATGCGCTTGTGCCGCATCCTCCACCAACGAAATACCCAATTCTGTGGATAGTGCCAGTAGCTCATCCAGGTCGGCTGGTTGACCGTAAAGATGAACAGCGATTACTGCCTTTGTGCGGGGGGTAACAGCATCTCGAATGAGCCCTGGGTCAATGTTAAAGGTTTCAGGATCGGGCTCAACCGAGACAGGTGTCGCCCCACACATCGTGACAGCGAGCCATGTCGCGATAAAGGTGTTGGCTGGAACAATCACTTCGTCCCCAGGGCCTACGCCGATGGCCTGAAGAATGAGATGCAGAGCATCCAGACCGTTTCCTATCCCAACCGCATGGGCAACGTCACAATACTTAGCCCATGTGAACTCAAAAATCTCAACCTCTTGGCCGAGTACGAATCGGTTGCTATCAAGAACCCGAGTCATGGCGTCAAGTAGCTCAGAACGAATTTCTTGGTGGGGAGGGGCCAAATCTAAAAATGGCACCCGAATATCGACCGTCATGTGACCATCTTGCTCCCGTTTCGTGAAGCCCGTCCATCTCTCATCCTTGGAGCTCACTCAGCTTCACAAACTCTTCGTAATCTCTTATGTAATCAGCTTCCTCGTAGGGGTCGGAAGCTAGAACAAGACAAATCGCCCCGGGACTGAAACTGTCTAGGTCACGCCACGTCATCGGGGGAATCAGCAGCCCCTGATTCGGATCCTCTAGCTCGTAGGTCTCTTCCCCGAAAGAGCCAGATAGCTGAACACGGAAACTTCCACTCATCGCAATCATGAGCTGGCGCAACTTCCGGTGCCCGTGGGACCCTCGTTGTGAACTCGGGTTCAACCCGTGCAAAAAGTAAGCCCTGCGGAAAGCAAAAGGACTATGAGTCCCTTCCTCTGCAACGGTGATGGTGCCTGAAGGGTGGTCGATTGTCGTCAGGTTAATAAGCTCCGGCCTGGTCGAATACACGCAATAATACTACAGCTCCTCGAGGGATTTTTTAGGAGGTTGGTCCAAGAGCGTTCTCATCGCCTGCTCAAATAACTGTTCGGAAATCTGAAATTCCAGCGGTCCCAATTGGTCTTTAGGAGTGTCTGAATTGCAATCAAAGATCTGCGCGCCACCGACAGTTGCCAAATTGGAAAAATAGTTCTCGTATTTTTCAGAAACCCCTAGCAGCCGGAGTGCCCTGAGCCCTGCGGTCGCAAAGATAAGGCTGGAAAAAGCGGCTCCTGTGGGGCCGACGATGTATTTTGCATGGAAAAATAGTGCAACCTGCTGGCCAAAGGTCAAGCTTTCGGTGAAAACCGTCTCAAAACCATGGTGGAAAGCCAAATCTTGGATTTCTTGCTGATTATACGGGCGAGAGCTACCAGGTCTTCGAGCAAGAAAGACCCTTTCTATGGGGGTGAAGGCCGCGACCTCCGCAGCATAATAATTCAGAATTTTGTCACGATATCCCTGCATCGCTGTGCGGTGCAGCGCTAGCGGTAGACGATGTGCTGGGTCGATTGAGAAGGGCGCGTCACACACAGGGCTCTCTGCCCAGAGCAGATCCCCCACTTGCAGATACTCGTCTTTGGCCATCCACACAATAGGTCTTTTTCCCAGAAAAATATTCAGACTTTCTAGAATCTGCGGGGAGTTCCCAATCTCTTCGGGAAGGAGCAATGGAATTGTTTCATCCACCGCCGCCTCATTGGCAACATATAAAGCCGGCAGCACATTAGCAATCCAGTGATACCAGTTATAAGGAGCCCGTGTCCCGATATAGAGAGCTCTTTGGAGCGCCCTGGGATTCTTCGACACCTTGAGTGCAACAAAGTGATCTGCCTGCCCCACGATGCGCCCGACCTGCCTTGGCTTCTTCCCTTTGTATAAAGCCCAGGGGCCGGTTTCAATTCGAGTGGGGATGACAAGTGAATTTTCTACTACGACACTGTTGAATCTCGAATTGTGGACTACCCCAGCATTAGCGAGTCGAAGGATATGCAGTGCTGGAAAGTTACTCGTGGAATCTGACCCCTTGGGGCCCTGGTCAAACGATACGTTCGCGCTCGCCCGATTTTCACCAGCCGGGAAGACTGCGTCCTTCACCGAAAAACGGCTGTGGGGGTATGCACAAACTTCCAAGACCCTGAGGCCGAAAAAATGGCCCGCGGATATAGGGAATCTTCGAAGACAAAACCACGCAAGCTTCCTAAAAAGCCCAGCCATGTTTGCCAGGCCAGGAAATCTATTCACCCTCCATCTACTCAAAGCCTTCCCTTGGATACTCGTCGGCACCTCTCACGGTTTGTAGCCGACCAAACCTAGCTGACCGCCCGACTCTTCAAAGCGTTCACCACTGTCTGGGCACACCCATTCATCGTTGGTTTTCACGAGACGATGTCCAGAACGGCCAACCCAGCCCACGTGAGCTGCAGGAATACCCACAACAAGCGAGTAGGGTTTCACATCGGCACTCACAACCGAACCCGCCCCCACCATCGACCATGTGCCGATCCGAACTGGTCCGACTAAAACTGCTTTAGCGCCGATCGACGCACCGTGTTCTATGTACACCCCCACTGGATTCCAATCCCCAGCCGATTTTTCCGACCCGTCGAGATTAACCGCTCTCGGGTACCTATCGTTAGTTAAGACTGCTCCTGGCCCCACGAACACCGAATCCTCCAAGACTGCTGGTTCGTAAATAAGGGCATAGTTTTGAATTTTGCAGGAACCCCCCACCACCACCCCCGGCCCAACGTAGGCACCTTGACCAATAGACGTGCATCGTCCGATTGTCGCGCCTTCACGAATTTGTGACCACGCCCATACATAGCATCCGGCGCCGATCTTAGCGTTCGGATGAACAATGCTCGCCGGATCGATATGACGCTGACTCATAGGACGGTGGTGTCCTTTCTTCGTTGGGAAAGAAAAATAAAAATGACAGACATCATAAGCAACTTAACAGGCAGCAAATACCTGGTCTCCATGTGAAAAAAGAGTAATACACCGCTCAGCGCACCTATGGAGAGAAATGCCATTAACAAACCCGCGAGTCCTGCCTCCTGGTTCTTAACGAGAAAAAACATCGCGACAACAAATCCAACGAGAAGGAGCAGGGCTTCGAAAATTCTCCAATCGCCAAGCTCACCGCCCGTGGTTGACAAAAATCCATTAAAAAACATCGAAATCCGCTCCAAGAAGTATGTTAACGGATGATTAAGAAAAGATTGAATTAGTTCCTCTTGGAACTGTTCTTGCGAGAAGTTCCCTCCGCCCGTGTAGGGAGCTGCGGATGTTTGTTCGATACCCCGTATTTCCTCGCATTTAACAGGGTCATTGATGCACCCAAAATTCGCGTGGCCCACCCGCAAAAAGCCAGCTTCTTTAGAGTAAAGATCCGTCGGAAACCATCTCATAGCGGGCATTGAGTCAAGCGTGGTTGCCCATCGGAAATCTCCTGGGCGGATAAAAGTGCCGGCAATCAGCCTCCAAGGAATGGAAACCACCTGCGAAGCCAGAGCCACAATGAAAACCGAGGTGACGGGGTTTCTCCACTCAAAAACGAAGCTCCGAGACAGCAAAATCGAGAGGGCGAACCATGCCAATGCAAGCACCGCAGTCACAACAACAAGAAAAGTAGCCACTGTCTCGTAGGTTGCTCTGAAATGCATCGCTAACGAGAGAAAGATTGCGGCCCTCAAGTAGAGGAAAGCCAATTGATTCCCGGACCACGGTCCCTGACGAAAAATCTCAACGACCGCCAAAACCATGAAGCCCGCTGCCAGACCATCGGCATACGCTGAGAACCGAGTTAAAATCGGGTGCCCGATGCTTGAAAGGCCCAGCACTAAAAGAAAAGCCATCCCCACGCCAAATCTTCTTCTTTCCAAAACCTGCGCGATTCGCGTGAGGATGAGGGTCCAGATTGCGGAGACCGCAGACACGAGAAGCAAGACGTAAGGAATCCCAGTGGTGCGTTCAATTAACAAAAGCAGAAGATTCAGTACAACCATCCCCGGAGGCCAGTTGCCGTATATCCACTCGTTTCCGCCGATGCCCCAAGGGCCCAAGTCTCTCAATCCCAGGGCTGCCTGAAGATACGAACCGCCATCTGACGCCCCAAAGGCCTGTCGAGCTTCTTCCGCATTTGTCGAGAGTGGGATAGCAACGTGAGTGGCTAAACCAAGGCCACCCACGTTTGACATCCCAATAAATAGAACAAAAAAAATGCCGGAGGCGAGAAGAATCCAGTACGCCCTTGAGTTACTTTTCTCCCGCATCCAAGTGTGAAGTTTCTGGCTCCAAGAGCTTTCGCCAGGGTCCCTTTTTCGAGACGTCATCTCAAAGTATCCAGAACAGAATTGAACTCGTGCTCACGCCACCCGCTGGCACTATCACTGGGAGAAGGAAATCTCTTGTCATGTCTCTTTCCCTCATTTGGGCCGTCATGGATTGCTAAGACAAGCAATCACAAGCCAAAGATACATCCAACCGGTGAACCTGACTGCGCAGATTCTTCCAACAAGTTTCTCGACCCAATAACACTGTGTCCAATACTCCTTATGAAACATGAGTTTCAGGAGCTGTTCACTGGGCAGGTCTACCATTCCAACCCGATCTACACGCCACTCTCCATCTGAACAATGGCGTAATTAGTGAGACTCCAGTTCCTGAATTGCTCTCGCTAGTTCCCCGATATCCACGCAGCCCGCGGTTCCCGAATTACGATACGCCCTCCACGTGCGTGCTTCGACGTCCATCAGGATTTCGAACAAGAAGCCGCCGCCAACGTGCAGCAGCTTGCTAAACAGAGAACTTCCTGACAAAAAACCGGGCCCCATAATCAAGCATTTAGCCCGGCTACAGAACAGGGCCCCGGTCCATTGGGCACCTGTGGTGCTGACCACGATTTCTGCGCGAGAAAAAATTCTTACCTGCTCTAAAAAGGAATGGTCTTCGATCTTAACATTGACAAAACCGTGCTTTTCGAGCACTGTGCGGACATCGTGTTCGTTGAAGGGACGAACACTATTTGACCGACTCAAGTAGACCCTTGAAGGAGAAAAATCTTTCTCCTTCAAGGAAGCATCTTTTTCTGCGTCAAGAAAAAACTGCCTGTACAGCCGCATGAATGAGAAGTTAAAGCCCCCTAGGGTGTCCCAGGCAGGATCTCTCTGTCCCGAGAGTTGGGCTATCTCAGGCACCGCAGCCTCAACCACGTAAGCGTCCCGCACATAATGGGGCTCATCAGGAATAAAAATAACTTCTCTTCGTCCGCCCAACACCAATCGCAGTGCCTCTTCCGCCGGGGTTCCTTTTACAGAGGCTGAGACCAAGACGGGGACGGATTCGGCGACTATTCCCTCTTTTTCCACTAAAAAAACCTTGGGGAGAATGTTGATTATCCAGTGGTAATAATTTGATGGAAACTTCCCGTTAACAATTATCCCAGAGTCAAGAAGTCTCGACTGTGGAATCGCATCGCTGCTTACTATGGCAATTCTACGATAACTCCAGTGCACCAGCTCGGAATTAGAGGAAAATCCCTCGTTCACGGCTTCCCACCGGGGACCCGTGCCAAGACGCTGTCTAAACGCTCGCCTTCCCTGAAAAAAAACATCCTGGTGAGGTTCAAACACAATTGAACGGGCACGAAGAATTCTCATCGGATAGGACGCAAGCTGCACAGATTCAGGAGCGCCATGAATCTGCCGAGAGAGCGCAACAGCCTCACCCTCTCCCGCCGGAAAAAAGGAGACAAGTTTGGCCTGAAGCTGTTCGACAAATTGGACTTGCGTAATGACAGGTTTCTTAGTGAAAAACAACCTCACGAACCGCCCCAAACGACGGCCCCTGCTGCCACGTCGAAACCTTTCCCTGGCCCAGGTCGCACCCTGTTTCAGAGGCCCAAAACGGAAAAGCGCTCTTACAAACCTCACGCTTTCCTCGATTCAGAAACTGCTACTCAGACCATAGTATCGAGCTATGTCCAAACTTAAGCGCCCGGCAATTCACCAGAGATTTATTGGAAGATGCGTCGAGGTGGGATTGCTCGTGTGTGGTTGGGTTGCACTCCGGTTGCGGCGTTCGCAGTCCGGGGGTATCGACTTGACCACCCAAGCTCCCCTCGTGTCAGTTCTTATTCCGACTCACAATCGCTCGGAGCTCCTGATAACCCGAAGCCTAAGGAGTGTTCTGGCCCAGACATATGACAACCTCGAGGTAATCGTTTGCGCCCACGGGTGCACGGACGACACGGTAAAACGAGTAGCGGGTCTTGGCGACGCCCGAGTGCGTGTTCTTATTGTTCCGCGACACCGCCTTGGGTACCCGGCCACTGCGGCAAATCACTGGTTGGTTGGACCCGTGCGGCCTCTGAACGCCGGCACAAAATCTGCAAAAGGTCAGATCATTGCTCTCCTGGGCGACGACGACGAGTGGGTCCCAGACCACCTTGAACATTCGATTTCCTTGCTTCGCCGCAGCCCGGCGGAGTGGGTCAGCGGCTGGTCCACCGATATCGACGCAGGAGGTCAGAGCACCACGAACCGGGGAGACAAAGAGGGAGACCAGATGGTGGGTCCGGTTGCGACCTGGGTCTACGTTGCTTACTTGGGCTTTGCGAAATGGAATATTCACTCCTGGCGAAAAGGCTGGGACAGGCCCAACGACATAGATCTCGCCAAACGCTTTCTCAGGATGGGTGTGCGCCATGCCAACGTGTCACGAGTTGGCGCCATCTGGCAGACCCGTCCCGGTGAGGGTCTTCTCGGTGTCGCCGCCTACATGGAAAACCCTGAGATGATGCTCGATAAATTTTCTGTCAAGGCTCCTTTCCCCGGGAAGAAATCAAAAGAGGACTAAGGCAGCATTCTCTTCCAATCAAAGACCGACAGCCGTTGAGCAAGGAGAGAGTCCGCGCTTCCAACGACTACTTTCGCTCCAAAGGTGGCCTCGGCAATGTCCGCGAGGGCAAGAATGACCGTGTCAACGGGGAATGGCCTTGACGTCGTTTCGAGAGTGTCATGGGGCAACCCCGACCGCCGAGGAAAGAAGTGGGCAAGCTGCGGGTTCGGGAAGGCATAGTCTTCCGCCAGCCAAAAATAGGGCCTCTCATCAAGATCAACTCCGACCAAGATAATTTCTTTGAACCCCTGGAGTAACCCAAGGGTGATTAACCGGACGACCGAAGCGCCGTTGTCAAGCAATACGTTGCTCGGCATCCTCTCGGCGCTAAATGCGTCCATCGCAAGCGCAAGGTCTCGACGCAGGTTCTTCTCTAGCCGGGTAACAAGGTTTGCTCGCCCGTAAACAAACACACCTTCTCTAAGCTCAGGTGGAAAACGAATAATCTGGGTTTCGCCTGGCGCAATTCTTTGGCGCAGAAGAACAAATCTGGGGCGCTTGGCCATGACTTCCGGACGCGTTAGTCGTTCTTCGAGGAATTCGACCTCGCCGCTGATTCCATCCAGCTGTGACGCACTCTCAAAACTGTAAACATCTGGGACAAAAGGATGGACTGCCCACACGTTGATACCAATGGAGACACCCCGAGCGACGGTATTAAAGTTCTCAGCGGAAAGATTGTTGATAGAGGAGCCGCTCCCAAGAATAAAAAGAGAACCTCGGGCTGAATCCCCAAAAAGGTCTCTGCTCTCGATATTCAAGTCCCTGTAACCTAGGGATGCGGAAATTTTAGACGCCACAGCAGAGTCACGATCCGCTTGACGTAGAAGAACTCTGAGCCTCGCCGGTGCCATAATCGGAGCCTCCAAAACCCGGCGGGCGAGTGCTCTGGGCTGACCTTGCACAGCTAGCTTCTCCCCTCTGGCCTCAATTAGGCCCTGCGGCCCGCGGGCTTTGCCTCTGTGATTTCACCCTCAGAATGCCGAAACATAAAATATTTTCGTACGGTCTAGAGGTTTATTCCTGACATGCCATAGTCCCACCGGGATTCTTCTGGAATTCAAATTCCTCAACCACTTTCTCGTCTCCCAGGTTACTAGGCAAGCGCGAGCTCCTAGTTGTTCCACAAGATCCCCTTGCGGGCGCCCTGCCTGCACTGACTCCTGCTTGTCCAGAAAAGGGTCGAGGTCGGAACTCAACCTCTGGCTTTTAAATATATGAAGACGCCTGTGGAAAAGACGGGGTGTGAGCGCACAGCAGAGTCTCAGACCTCAGTGCGGGGAGCCAGCGGAACCGCAAGCGAACCCCCGGAGGCCCCTCCTGAGGAGGTTTCTTACGCTTTTGGTGCCTGAAAGGTTAGGAGAATGTCTTGAGGCTGTTCCAACGAGCCATATCAGTTCCGGTACCCACAGCTTGGGCTCGGGCTCTGGCTAATCCATCGCCAAGAAAGGCGAGGAGGTTGGAAGTGAGGACTGCCTCCACATGTTCGTTGGCAAGGCATTCTGCGATATGGGTGGTGGACCCGAACCCCCCTGCGGCAATCACAGGGATGTTCGGAGTACTCCACACTTTGTGGATTTTTGGGAGAGGGAAGCCTTGCCCTGTCCCGTCCTTATCTACGGACTGAAGTACCACCTCACCGAGCCCCAAGTTCTGGACTCGAGTTACCGCGTTGGCGATGTCGCCCATTTCCACGGTGCCATCTCGGACGCGGCGAACTGCAGAACGGCCGGACTCATCGGACATGAAATTTATGACCCCTACGGTGGCTTGCGCCCCATATTTCTCGCTCGTTGCGCGGATGAGCTCGGGCTCACCCCAGATTGAGTTACTAAACATGATTCTGTCCGCCCCTGACCGAAACATCCCGTCCACTTCGCGCATGTCCCGCAGGCCGCCTCCCACACTCACAGGAACAAAAACCCTGCGTGTCAGCTCCCGCAGTGCCACTCCAAAATCTGCAGAGCTCAATGTCCGATGGATGTGAAAAATTGCGATTTCGTCGACATAAGAGGTGAGATCAAAAATCTGAAAATTTTCTTGAAGCCAGTTCAAGTCGCCGAGTTTCTGAAGGCGGAAGTTCCTGGACAAATAAAAATGAGTCCCGTCGAACAGAAGGCCCAAAATTATGCGCTTCTTCACAATCGAAGACCCCCCGTGAGAGCAAAATTCCTGAGTACTGCAAGCCCCTGGCCCTGGCTTTTTTCCGGATGAAATTGGACTCCACAGGCGTTCTCGAACTCCACCGCTACACAAATATCCTCGCCTCCATAGCTCGAGGTTCCGACGCACACAGCTGAATCAGAAGGTGTGACACGGTAGCCATGGTTGAAGTAATAGTCGCGACGCAGCTCGTCTGCGGCCAAACTCCACTTTTCTCCAGGTGCTGTGACAGTGCGGAAACCGGTGTTGGTAATCTTGGCGCTCTCGGGAAGCTTCACTGTCGTGCCCCTAACAATCCCGAGGCCCTCGATTGACGGACTTTCTTCACTCCACTCAGTGAGCAGTTGCATTCCAAGACAAATACCCATGATGCGGTGCCCCCGCTCAAAGGCGTCAATGAGAGAGGTTTTTAGGCCCGTCTCCTCAAGCCTGCGCATGGCTGCACCAAAAGATCCCACGCCGGGGAGCAATATCCTGTCGAACTGGGCAACTTGGCCCGGAGCGTCGAGAATCGTCCAGTCGGTTTCCAAGTATTCCAGAGCGTTCACAACTGATTGGAGATTGCCCGCTCCATAATCAACGACCCCCAGCACAGTCACGAGCGGATTAGACCACTTCGAATTTTGGCGCCCAGCCCACGCCATCAGCATCAAACAAATCTGTGTTCACCCAACGGCTTAAAATCTCGCGGATTTCCTCGATGGAGATGCGGTAATACCGCGCGAAACTTTGCAATGCTTCGGGAGCCATTTTCCCGTCATACAGGCGAACAAGATTCACTGCCTGTTCCCGGCTAAGAGCACCCCGGCGAATCTCGATGGAGGCATCCTGATTTGCTCGCCCGAAGCCAAACTTGAGATACATCAGGTACGCGTGGAGGGCATATATTTCTTGGTCATTCTGCGCAAAATTTGTGAATGTTCCTTCATTAGTAGCTTCAGCGTCTTGCAAACCGCACTCTTTTTTGGCCACTAAGTAGTTTCGATAAGGGTCCCAGTTCTCAAAGTATGACCAGTGGGTGATTTGCACTCCCGCTAGCTCACTATCAGCAGGAAATCCAAAAGGAGCAAGCTCTTTGTCTGTCAATCCTGACGCTTCCATCGCTTTGCCGTACCCACCTTCCAGGTAGACACGTTTCATGTACTCAGCGGTGTAAGTCGCCCGGTTCTTGTTCTCAGGGTCGCCGCCGTACTCAATTTCGCCGTCTTCGCCGTAAAAAATCAGCGGGATGCCGAAAGAACTGGCAATTTTCAAGGGAATTGTATGAATAGCAATCAGCCAGCCAAAATAGGGGAACCCCATTTCTCGCAAGCCGGCGAGGTTGAGCCGCCGAAGTTTCTCTGCGCCAATATCGAAACTCAAGACGTCATAACCACTCGCCATGAACGCCTCCAAATTCACTCGCCCCAAAGCGGTAGGGGTAGGCGGAGTCACCGTTACGCAGAGAGGATTCATCCCAAACTCGTGTTTGAGCTTGTAAGCCACATAAGAGCCGTCCTTGCCTCCACTCACAGGAACGAGGCAGTCGTATGCGCTTCGGGAATCTTGCCGTGCAGACTCAAGAAGGCTTGTGAGCTCAACCCCTCGAGCACCCCAATCAACACTATTTTCCTTTTCGCGAGACCACTGACACGCCGAGCAGACGCCATCGCTGTCGAAAGTGTTCCGCGGACGGGTCGACGTGGAAAGGCAGCGCGAACAGTATCGAATCATTGTTCGATTCTACTCACCTACTTGTTTTGCTTCAGCAGGTCCCGAAGACCCAGCGCGCTCCACGGGAGATGTCAGCATGGGAGTGTTTCTCTTTGTGCCGGCGCGTCCGCCCGGTGCATCCGCCCACGGGTTCAGCGCACGGGCTGGCCTGAAATTTACTCGTGTTGAACACATTCGAACAAAAAAATTCGTGAAATCCTTGATTAGTGGCGCTCTTCGTGGGATTCTTAACAAGACGATGTCGTCCTTGACCTGTTTCTTGTTCTTTCCCTCGTTAACGTTAACCAACATCCCACGAGCGGTTCGATGTAGATGCTTCCCTTTCTGACACAACCCCAAGGAGTAACTATGGATTGGCGCGATAAAGCGGCTTGCCTGACTGTCGACCCAGAACTGTTTTTCCCCGTGGGAAACACTGGTCCGGCGGTTGACCAGATTGATCGTGCAAAAGCAGTGTGTTCTCACTGTCCCGTGACGGAGTACTGCTTGCAATACGCCTTAGACACAAACCAGGATTCTGGCGTGTGGGGCGGGTTGAGCGAGGACGAGCGCCGCGCACTTAAGCGACGTGCAGCGCGCGCGCGGCGGGCCTCCTAGAGGACCAACACCTGCCCCGTTCCTTTTCTGAAGCGGGATGGCGAGGAAAACGAATGAGTGAAGCCCCACGCCAAATCGTTATTCTGGGTCACGGGGGGCATGCAAAGTCTGTTGCGGATGCGGCTGGGTCTGCTGGATTCGTCGTTGTCGGTTTTCTCGGGTTAGCGGGAAACCAGCATCCTGATGACGGCACACCGGCACTGCACTCACTCGATGACATCGACCTGGACTCAACAGAAATCGCTTTGGGAATTGGGGGCAATTTTATCCGTGCCCGGGTGGCAGCGGACGTCCTGAATTCCTACCCCCACGCTCGCTTTGTATCTGTAATCCATGTCACTGCGTGGGTTTCGCCTCTTGCAGAAATCTCTCTTGGTTCGGTTGTCCTTGCTCATGCTGCAGTGGGGCCTGGCGCGAAGCTTAGTTTTGGGGCATTCCTGAACACCGGGTCTTCCCTCGACCACGATTCCACACTCCAAAGTTTTGCCTCGTTGGGGCCAGGCGCACGAACCGGCGGTGGGGTGTCCATTGGGGAACGAAGCGCCATGGGCCTTCAGTCCGGGATTTTGCAAGGGCGAAGCGTCGGTAGGGATTCTGTCGTGGGAGCACAGTCCCTCGTCACCAGAAACATCCCCGACCTCACTGTCGCCTGGGGAATCCCTTGCGCACCAATGAGGGAGCGAAAAGCCGAAGACACCCACTCCTAGCTCAGCCCGACTCCCTCGGCACTTCTCTCACCCAAAGCTGCACTCTTTTATGCGCTGCTTTGAACACCTCTGTTGGTCTTCTTTCCGGAGGTATTCGAAGTGGCCGAGGCGCGAATCCCTCCGATCGCTCTGAGCGAGAACCTCCGACAAAGAAGTCCCGACACTCCGAAGTCTGAACTGCGCTTGGCCAGCACCATCATCACTACCCCAACCTGAACAATCATTGGCGAGGGAGTCGTACTTTCTAAACGACAGGAACTCCTTGGAGGGTTTCCTTCTCATGAAGAAATCGCAGTGGAATCTGAATCTCCACGCGTGTTCCACGGCTGTCGCTAGTCCACGAAATGGTCCCGCCTAGTTCCCCTTCAACCAGTGTCTTGACAATCTGAGTACCGAGCCCATCTCCGATTTTCCCTCCTGGGAGCCCACCACCGCTGTCGTGGACAACAACGACGAGCTCACCCTCTTGACGAGTCGCGGTCACCCCAACTTCACCGTGTTCAATCCCTCTAAGCCCGTGTTCAACAGCATTGGTGACCAGTTCGGTCAAGACCAACGCAAGGGGGGTGGCATATTCGCTGGGAAGAATTCCAAAGGCTCCCTTTTTTTGGGGCTTGATTACCTGGGGGCCTCCCGAAGCAACTTCTGCGACAAGCATCAGGACTCGTTCAAGGACCACGTCAAAGTCCACGTTCTGCGAAAGGCCTTCGGACAGGGTGTCGTGCACCACAGCAATGGCTGCGACCCGGCGCATTGCCTGACTGAGCGCGTCCTTCACCACGTCACTATGAGTCCTGCGGGATTGAATACGCAGAAGGGACGCGACAGTTTGTAAGTTGTTCTTGACCCGGTGATGGATTTCCCGGATAGTAGCGTCCTTGGTGATCATTTCCCGCTCGCGCAATCTCACCTGGGTGACGTCGCGGGAAAGAACAATCGCCCCAAACCGCTCCCCTTGCTTTCTCAAGGGAATAGCCCGCAGGGTCACGGTGACACCCTGATTCTCAATATCACTGCGCCACGGAGCCCTCCCCGTCACCACGAGGGGAAGAGTCTCGTCAACAATCAACGTGCCAGCAATCATGCTTGCCGTGACCTCCGCGAGTTGAGTTCCCTCCAATTCGTTTTGGAAACCCATTCGGCGAAAAGCTGACAGGGAGTTAGGGCTGGCAAAAGTCACGGTGCCAGCGGTATCCAGCTTGATGAGCCCATCAGACGCTCGGGGTGCCCCTCGGGCCGGTGCGCTGGGAGCATCGGGGTCGGGAAAGGAGCCCTCCGCAATCATCGCAAAGAGGTCGTTGGCGCACGCGTCAAAAGTTAACTCTTGTCTACTGGGCACTCGTGAATCGCTGAGGTTCGAATGCCTGGTAAGCACGGCGATAATTTCCTCTGATGGCGAGCCTGCGGAGCGATCCTTTCTTCTCACGGGAACCGCTCTCACCCGTGTTCGTCCCGCTTCATAAGCCTCTGACACCG
>Ga0222633_1001179_pt1 | contig 15169 bp, 13 predicted proteins | sample AntAcemetageno48_FD_179816 | JGI IMG/M metagenome (GOLD analysis project Ga0222633, IMG submission 179816) | Saline water microbial communities from Ace Lake, Antarctica - #48 | ecosystem: Environmental > Aquatic > Non-marine Saline and Alkaline > Saline | place: Antarctica: Ace Lake | collected...
CATGCCTGGCGCCGGAGCCAACACCTCAGAGCACACCCCATTGACCTGTCTCGTTTCCACCACAGGCCATGCGACCCATTCACCGCTGGGCCTTCTGGCACCCAGTTGAGCAAGTTCTCGGCGAAAATCCACCTTTTCCTCGAGCAGCACCGGGCCCAGAGCACACCACTCCTCGGCCTCTGCCCAGCTCGCAATGACCCGCACCCCTTTGCCGTCGTAGCCGCCCACAGGAAGCTTGGCGACACAAGGGAAACCTCCCACCTCACCCAGGGCCTGGTCTCGATCTGTCGACGACTCAATAACAGTCCACCTGGGCTGCGCAACGCCCAGGTGCTGAAGAGCTCGTCGCATCACAATCTTGTTGTGGGTGAGAGCTAACGCACCAGGGGGTGGGTAAACACCAACACCCTCCGCGCACAAAGCCTCCAGATGGGCGATGGGGACATGCTCATGGTCAAAGGTAATCACATCGCAGTTGTGAGCAAACGAGGTGAGCTCCTCCAGGTTCGCATAGTCCCCGACATAGGTCGCTGCCATCGCCGCCGAGGAGCCCTCGGCCTCTGCGAAAATCTTCAGATCAATACCGAGGTTCAGAGCTGCAGGAATCATCATGCGAGCCAGCTGACCGCCTCCGATAACCCCTACACGCACCATATAAAGACCTTATTGGTAAAGATGGTGGACATCAGCCGCCACAATCTCCACGTCGACCCCGTGTGCGTTTCTGACAATCAGGCGCCCCTCCCCGTCCACGCCCCGCGCCACGCCACGCCACGATTCACCGGCGACCGGGACAACGTCAACCGCGCGATTTACACTCAGCAACTTGTCGCTGACAAAAGTGTGTGCGTCGGATCGTTCCCATGTCTGTGATGTGCGCAAAAGATTGATGAAGCCAGCCAAAATCCCATCCATAACCCCGTCTCCGGCGTCCATGAACTCCGCAAGCGCCACCGCGTTTTCGGAGGGCGGATCTCCAAGAAACCGCCGATTGAGGCCGACACCAACGATAATGCCGCCATTTCGGTGCACTTCACAGAGCACCCCCGCAAGCTTTTTGCCTTCCACAAGAACATCGTTGGGCCACTTCAGCCCTGCCTCAGGCAGACCAGCGCTTCGGAGCGCTTCCACAAGACACGCTCCGGCAAGCAGAGGGACCCAGGTGAGACCCGGGCCGTTGGGAAGTGCGGGAACCATGATACTGAACGCCAAGGATTCTCCGGGCCTGCTTATCCATGTCCTGCCGAGGCGGCCTCGACCAGCGGTTTGCTCCTCTGTCAACACCACAGAAAAAGGTGGCCATGATTCGCGCGTCGCCATCCAAGAGTTGGTGGACTCTGCCCGCTCCACGTAATAGAGCTCCGACGCTATGGAGCGAGTGAGCGGGAATCGTGATTCGAACTCAGTCTTCATCAAACGACATGAGTTTCACATACTCTTCGATGAGGGGCGCCTTTTTTCGTACCTCTTTGAATGTTCCACTCGCTATTATCGCGCCATCCTCCATCACGTGGACCTGATCAGCATGCTGAATCGTCGAGAGCCGATGGGCAATCACAATCACCGTGGTGTCCCGGCCAAGCGCTTGGATAGCCGCTGCAATACTGGCCTCCGTCGCAGCGTCAAGAGCACTCGTTGCCTCATCCAAAATGATGAGGCTGGGATTCGTATAAAGCGCGCGGGCAAGCCCCAACCTCTGAATCTGGCCTCCACTCAACCCATCGGAATGAGAACCCAGACTTGAGTGAATCGTGTTTTCCATGGCGGAAACATGGGGGGCAAGTTGAGCTCTTTCCAACGCGGACCAAATAGCACCCTCGTCCCACTCCTCGGGGGGCACACCCAACGCCACGTTGTGGGCAACAGATCCACTCACAAGCCCCGGCTTCTGAGGAACGTAGGCCATCAAACCCGGCGACTTCTCTCGAAGCTCGCCGGAATCAATCCCTTCGATTCGCACCGATCCGCTCTCAGGGCTGTACAACCCAAGGATTAGATCGACGAGTGTCGTTTTCCCGGCTCCTGAAGGGCCAACAATTGCCACGTAAGCCCCTGCGGGCACATGCAAAGACACGGAGCGGATGGTCGGTTGATCGGTTCCTAAGTGCGTAAAAGTTGCCTCAGCTAGGTCTACCTCGAGCCCTGGTCGCTCTGCCAGACGTTCTGCAACCTTGTCAGGCAAGGAGGTATCCGCATAGATGCTCGCATCCAGAAGTTCCGGAGTATCGCGAAGCTGCACCAAAATCCCCTGGGCCATCACGACCCAACTTTGCATCACTCGCAGTTCGTTCCAGATTTGCTGCAACGGAAGAATCGCGCCCATCATCCGAAACGAACCCGCAAGGAAGATACCCAAGGCAAGAAGGCCCTCGCCGAGAGTCCCGCGACTCAGCTGCCACATCACAAAACCGAGAGCGCCGACAATGAGCCCTCCCTCGGCAATGTAGCGAGGGACACTCTTCAATATTTGAAGGGTCACACCCGTGCGGGCGCTCAGTTTTCGGGCTTCAATAAAGCGGGAGAGAAAATAGTTTTGCTTGGACAGCACAGCAATCTCACGAAAACCATCCACCATCTCGAGGATGGACCCACCTGCGTCAACGGCCCCTCGCTGAACATTTCGTCCAGACCGGAGAAACTTTTTTGCCGTAATGGATTGAAGAAGAAAGACGAGGACAGCAAAGTAAATTGCGATGAAAACCGCTGCCTGCCAATCGACCGCCACGAATAACACAAAGATGGATACGAACAGCGTACTTTCGATGATCAGCGTCGTCATCGAACCCAGCACGCCGGAAAAAGTCGCACTGGTGGAAGGGCCCACCAGGAACTGTATTTCTGCCCGAGAATACCGACGCAAACGCTGAAGGGAGCCACTAAAAAGATACCGGGCCACCTTGGCCGAGTTCTTAATCTCCACACCGGCCAGGAACACGGCGGTCCAGCGGGCAAACCAGATCGCGAGTCCACCCTTGAGAATGAACAACGCAGCCACTGTCCCCACGAGCGTAATCACATTGGTTGCCGTGGGTTCAGGGAGCGACAAGCCAAACAACTGGAATTTCTCGCCGGAGAGCCCCACCGCCGTAATTGCTCCAAGCAGGCCCATAAGGGCGACCGCCACCATATCGAGGCCGTTCAGCGCAAACCGGAACGCAATTCGAATCGCAAAAAGTGTCTTCTCCGACTTCGTCAGAAGCGACCAGGACACTCCCGCCACTTTCACCAAACTTCGAAAGCTCTTTGCGTCCGAAGGGTCCGAGGCTTCCGCCTGGATGTTGGCTTTAGCCACGGGCGGGGTCATCAATCCAGCTAGCCCCGCGCGAATTAAGAATCTCCACGTCGGCATCCACCATGATCTGGGCAAGTTCCGGAGTGAGCACTCGAGGTTTCCAGCCTGTCGCATCGGTTATTTTTGCGTGATTCCCCACGAGCGATTCGACCTCGGCCGGACGCGTATAGCGCTCATCAAACTCGACGTATTTTTCCCAGTCAAGGTCGAGTCTCTCAAAGGCGAAACCGAGGAAATCGCGCACCGAATATTTTGTCCCCGTGGCAACGACAAAGTCGTCGGGCTCGTTGGCCTGAAGCATCCTCCACATCGCCTCCACATATTCGGGAGCGTACCCCCAATCGCGAATGGCTTCGAGGTTGCCCAGGTGAAGCTTGTCTTGCACGCCTGCGTGAATTCGCGCCGCAGCCTGGGTGATTTTCTTTGTTACGAACGTCTCACCCCGTCGGGGGGATTCGTGGTTAAAAAGAATTCCATTGGTCGCAAACAGCCCGTAGCTTTCGCGATAGTTCTTCGTGATCCAAAAGGAATACACTTTGGCCACCCCGTAGGGAGAACGGGGATAAAAAGGAGTCTCTTCGTTTTGCGGGGGTGGACTCGCACCAAACATTTCTGAACTTGAGGCCTGGTAAAATCGAGCCTTCGAACCCGCAACGCGAATTGCCTCCAGGAGGCGAAGAGACCCCAGCCCGGTGGTGTTCCCGGTGAACTCCGGCTCATCGAAACTGACGCGAACGTGAGACTGAGCGGCAAGGTTGTAGACCTCATCGGGAGCAATGGAATCAACTAAGGAGATCATTCGCGAGCTGTCGCCCACATCGCCATAGTGGAGATAAAGGCGAGAATCCAAAAGGCTCTCGTCGGACAAGAGATGGTCAATCCGCTGCGTATTTGAGGTCGAAGACCGGCGGACGACACCGTGGACTTCATACCCTTTGGAGAGTAGCAGCTCAGCCAAGTAGCTTCCATCTTGTCCGGTGATTCCCGTCACCAAAGCTCTCTTCACCAGAACGTACGCCTCTCTCTGCCGCAACCCTGCAAGAACTACAAGCCCTAATCTATCGCCCCGAGCATTTTCTCGCGCCTACCCCTATTACCTCGAATGTCGCAATTTACCACTCAGGAGTTTGGCATATCGATAGAGGCGCAACGGGCTTTTAGAACCTCTTTACTGGCCCATCGCATCGACAACGCTGCCGGCAATGGAAACGGCGTCAAAACCGTGGTAACGCAAGACTTCTTGCGGTTGGCCGTTAGCAGGGACACCATCCAGCCCCAAGCGGGAAACGCGCACCGCTGGCTTTGACCCAAGCCAATTTTCCAGGATTTCATACTTTGCCAACGCTGGGTTATGGTTCTCTAAAACGACTACGGTGCTATAGCCCTCCAGCTCCTTGGCCAATTTTTTGAGAGAGTCGCCGGTGATTTCGGCCACTGAAAATAGTGCTGCCCGAACACCGTGCTTGTCATGGAGAACATCCCTAGCTTCCATGGCCTGGTGCGCGAGGAGAGGACCGCTTGAGACAAGGGCCACTTCGCTGCCTGTGAATCGTTCAACCCAGGATTCTTCGCTCTCAGCAGGAGAGAGCGGAGCGAGCCCACCCATTCGGATGAAGGAAGGTCCCTTGTAGTTCAAGGCTTGACCCACAACCCACCGAAGCTCAGTTTCGCACGCCGGTTCAAACACCCTCATGCCGGGGATGGAGGACATGATGCCCACATCCGTCACCGCTTGATGCGAAAACCCCGGGGCGCTGGGCACCAGCCCGGAGAGGAACCCCATATAAATAATTTGAGAATATTCGGTGGCATTGTTGAATATTTGCTCGGTCGCTCTCATCGTGAGGAAAGTAGTAAAGCTGTGCACAAAAGGAATGCGACCGGAGAGAGCAAGGGTGCCCGCCATGGACACCATGTCTTGCTCCGCAATACCGGACTGAATGTAGCGCTCAGGGAAAAGGTGCCGGGCAAGATGGGTGCCAGTGTCAAAACTGAGGTCACCGTCCAAAGCGACTACTCGCTCGTCACTGGCCATCGCGTCACAGAGCATTCTTTCCCACAGCGTCAGCATCGATTCTGTGCGTGCTCGGGGGGTGAGAGCGTCAAATTCCGGACGGTCGCTGGGCAGCAAACTCTCAGCGTTTCCTTCGCGTCCTCCCGCAACAGCATTAATCAAGATGCTGGACGCCTCGGCATAGAGAACAGGGTCCATGGCCCCGGAGTGAAACTTGTAATACTCTCCGTTTTCCGGGAAACGCTCCATCCACGGAACTCCTGAGCCCTTCACCGTCTGCGCCCAGACGAATGTAGGAAGGTCACTTGTTTCGCTCTCTTCCAAAACACGAAGCACGTCGTCGGGGTCATTTCCTTGACACTCAACGAAGCGCCAACCAGAGCCTTCAACCCTTTTCCGGACATCACCCATCGGCAGCGTGCTTCCAGTCCATGTATCGGATTGGATAGCGTTCGCGTCCACAATGGCCACAAGCTCCGAAAACCCATCTCTGGCGGCCCCTGGCAGTGATTCCCAGATCTGGCCCTCGTTAAGTTCCCCGTCGCCCAACATCACTACAACAGGAAGACGGGAGTCTTGCTGCGCAAGCCTCTGCGCTTTAACGAATCCCTTTGCCTTAGAGATTCCCATCCCCAGAGAACCCGTGTTGGTCGCGACACCAGGCGTAATTGTTTCAGGATGCCCCGGGAGCCCCCCAAGCCGACGAAGAGTAAACAGGTCGCTGTCTTCTAACTGCCCGCAGGCATGCATCATGGCGTAAAAGGCAGGTGCATCATGGCCTTTAGAGCTGAAAAAAATCCGATCCGTGGTGGTCGAGAGAAAAGTTTTCCCCCCAAGGAAACGGCGCACCGCGACCATGATGTCCAGAGAACTCAAAGACGTCCCGATGTGGCCGCTGCCCGCCACCTGAATAGCGGTAATCGCGTTAAGGCGACAACGGTTCGCCACCTCTTTGAGGCTGGCATTAAGCTCCCATGCTTCAAGGATGCTGGCTCTGGGCCAGTACCTCACGGGGTGGCCATTCTCGCTGTCATGGGTGGAGGGTTCTTGATTCACGCGTTCTTTCCAATGATGGGGAGCAAGGAAGGGGACTCTCGGACCAGATGCTCCAGGACAATCCAATCATGAGCCGTGTTGACGTCGTGACTCTCAAGCTCTGACAGGGAGAACGCAAGAACGCGGGCACCGGCAATCGAATTGTGCTCCAGAGCAGGCCCTCGCCTCACTATTTCCAGACTAGAAGCCTGGAAATGCAACTGTTCTTGCTGAGCAATCGGCCCGTTAAAAGCTCCCCCCTGGTCAAGAAACGTAGTGGCTTCACGAGAATCAGGATCGACCCTCCACATTTTTGAAGGGTGCTCCGTCACCGCTCGCATAGCCCGCAGAGAGTCCGCCCACGCACTTTTGACGAGTTGGCCGTGAGCCTCTCGAATAGATTCTGCGGATCGCAAGGGGCTCGTGGGGCGCAAGATAGTCCACAGTTGCTCCTTGTCACCAGGAATCCAAGACTCCATGGCGTGACGCAAAAACCCGATATCGTGGGCGGAGCTTGTCGCCAGCCCCTCCGGACGAAGGCTCGGCACTTCTGCTCCATACTGGCGAGCGACCTCGGCAATCTCGGCAGAATCCGTCGACACCACAATGCGATCGACGACACCCGATTGCTGGGCGGACGCAATCGTGTAAGCGATTACAGGGTGCCCTGCAAGTTCTCGGATGTTTTTGAGAGGCACCCTTTCGCTCCCGCCCCGAGCCGGAATGATGGCGATGGTTTCCGCCACGGCTACACCCCGAAGAACGTTGATACGACGTGGACGTCAGAATATTGATCGATGGCGTAGACCCCGGCGTCTCTGCTGCCGTTTCCCGAATGCTTGACCCCTCCGAAAGGCATGTTGATTTCTGCCCCGTGGGTGGGGCCGTTAATACTGATCACGCCTGCTTCAATACGTGACACCATTCGCTCCGCTCGAGCAATGTCGCTGGACCACACGGCGGCCGTCAGGCCATATTCGCTGTCATTGGCAAGGGAGACGGCTTCCTCGTCGGTGGAAAAGGAGAAGAAACGAGTAGCGGGACCAAAAAACTCTGCGGTGGCAATCTCGCTCTCGACATCGAGCCCTTCTACCAGAGCGGGTTGCGCAAGGCAGGCCTCCGGCGAGGCTTGCCCACCAGAGATTCCCAGGCGATGGACAGTGGCTCCAGCTTTCTCAGCCGCGCTAAGGTACTCCTCAAAGGAGACCACGCTCTGGGAATCAATGAGCGTCGACACGTTCGCGTCGGAGTGGGCCCCCCACGTAAGTGCGCTGGCTTTCTCGACAAAAAGGTCCCGGAACTTTTCGTATATGGAGTCTTCGACGACAATCCTGCTCGCCGAAGAACACCGTTGGCCAGCATTGCTGAAGGCACTATCTACCGCCGTTTCTGCGGCCTTCTCGAGGTTCGCATCCGCGCAGACGATGAGGGGGTTTGACCCTCCCAGTTCGATGACCGTCTTGGCGAGTGTTACAGCGCTGGCCTGCACAACCTTCTGCCCCGTGGAGTAGCTGCCGGTGAAGCTCACAAGATCGGCTCCCCCATCAATCAGCGCCGAGGCGATGTCACCGTTGCCATGAACGAGTTGAAGAACATCTTGGGGAACCCCTGCTTCCCACAAGATTTCGACAAACTTCTGGGCGCTGTGAGGGGTTGTGGGAGAAGGTTTGAGAATCGCGGTGTTGCCTGCCATGAGCGCGGGGAAAGTTTTCCACGCGTAGTTAGGAATGGGGGCGTTATAGGTGACGATCAGGAGCGCTACTCCCACGGGGATTCTCTCCACCCGAATATGTCTGTGTGGGATGGCGCTGGGCAACGTATACCCCGAGGGGTGTCGACCGTGGGAAGCAACGAGATAGCCCATTTCCACGGCACCCGAAATCTCACCCAAGCCGGCCGACAGTGTCTTGCCCGTCTCGTGCCGGATAACCTCTGCGAGAGTTTCGGCTCGTTCCTCCAGAAGAGCTGCTGCCTTTCGAAGGATTCGTCCTCGGCTCTCGATTGTGGTCTGGGACCAGCTGGCGAAAGCCTGCCGAGCAACCTGAAGGACCTCCGCTGCCTTTTCCGGCGACGTGAATTCCACGCTCGCGAGCGCCGAGCCATCAAGAGGGGAATGCCGAGTAAAACTCTGACTGGTCACCATGCGGTAAATCCTCCATCGACAATCACATTCTGTCCTGTCATACCGCGTGAATCATCCGAGAGAAGAAAGACCATCGCGCCTTCGATGTCGTCCATTGTCAACATTTTCGCTTGGGGCACGTGGTTCTCGAACTTCTCAACGAAGTCCGCGTCCTGCCCTGCGGCAACACCTCCGAGAGTCAACGTGTTCACGCGGATGCCGCGGCCTGCAAGGTGGGTTCCGTACTGCCTTGCAGCCGCAACCAGTGCTGCTTTAGATGCCCCATACGCTGGATGTTTGATCGACCCCGCGCCGTCATTAAAGTGGCTGTAGAGCTCGGGCTTGGGCGACACCAAGCCATATAATGAACCGAGCATAACAACCGAGCTCGGGTCGCCAAGCATGGGCAGCAATCCATTGAAGGTCGTCATCACGCCAATCACGTTTACTTGAAAAAGGCGATCCCATTCGCTTCGGTCGTATTCTTCGAGGGACCGGCGTCCTGTCCCCGGGAGAGAATCAATTCCTGAGTTGAAGACCACACCATCGATTTTTCCACCCGGTTCATCCCTACCCAAATCCTGGTATAAAGCAAGCAAATCAAGGTCCTGGGTGACATCTAGCTCTGCGCTTCGAAGAGCCGTCGGGTGCTTTTCTGACAGCGCGCCCAGAGCAGGGTCAGAGTGCACGCCGAGCCCCAGGGCAAGGACCGTGGCCCCCTCGTCAAGAAGAGTCTGAACCCACGAAGGCCCCAAGTTGCCGGCCGCTCCCACGACCATAAATGTTTTGCCCGAAAGCCTCTCAGGCAACGTCTTCCTTCAGTATCGGCGTCACAGCCGCCACGTCTCTCGAGAGAGTTTTCCCGACCAGAAGGTGTGCATCTGCTGGCGCAATTCCGTGCCCAGGGGACCGATACTCAAAGTCCTGTTCTTGGAGAACGTGGCCTACCGGCAGATCCGTCTTGGCGACAGTCATTTTGCTGAGCTTCTTTAAGGGCACAGCTTCGCTTTCGTAGGAGCGCTTGATTCCATCTCCGACAGCTTCGTGCGCACGAGCCAAGTCCCGCACCATCTTTCGCAATCCATCAGGCTCAAGCGAGAATGCGTGGTCCGTGCCTTTCATTGCGCGATTGAGGGTGAAGTGCTTTTCGATAATCCGCGCTCCGAGGACGTACGCCACCAAGCCCATAGCAATTCCGCTGTCATGCCCGGAATATCCGATGGTCACCTCTGGGTAGCGCTCCCGGAAAGTAGAAATAACGTTCAGATTCAACTCCCCGAATAGTGGGGGATATCCCGAGGTGCACTGCATCACCGAGAGCGGGGCGCCTTCGTTTCTCACAACCTCTACGGCTCGATCAACTGCTTCGAGGGTCCCCCCACCAGTGGAAATGATGGTGGGTCGACCCATACTCGCGATATAGCGAAGCAGCGGAGTGTTGGTGAGATCACAGCTAGCAACCTTGTATGCCGGAACATCGAGTTCCTCCAAGAAATCAACGCTCGGGAAATCCCAGGGGGTAGCAAAGAACTCGATACCTTGCGCTTGTGATTCAGCAATGATTTCTCGGTACTCGTCGAGACCGAATTCGAGCGCTTCTCGGTGTTCACCGTACGTGTAGCCGAAAGCGTTTTCGCTTTCGTAGGGCGCGTTGTAGGCCTCCGCGGTGAACAGTGCCTTGTTGTCGCGTTTTTGGAACTTCACCGCATTCGCTCCGGCGACCGCGGCGGCCTGAATCATCTTTTTGGCTGTATCGAGATCACCTTGGTGGTTAGCCCCGATCTCCGCCACGACGTACGGGGTCGTGGCATCCGTGATGGCCGTGGCGCCGATGGCGAAGGTGCGGGAAGAATAAGCATCAGAAGTCATATGCAGAACCTTACCAAGGTCGTCGGGTTCTGGGTCATTTGCCAAGGAATTGCGTTCGCGCCCACTGAAGCCCGTAACGGGCAAACCTTGCCAACGTGTCGAGCGGGTGTCGAAGCGGGTAGACCCACCACTCCCGTGCGTCAAGCTTCGACTCCAACGCATCCAACTGAGGGTGTGGCGCCACACTCTCAGGATGAATCAGCGGAAAAGATAGCGAAGATGCGGGGACGTGAGCGACATAATCCTCAAACTTGGTATGGGTGGATGTTTGGCCAAATCCGATGTTTTCCACAAGATTTTCCGCAGGGACAGCACTCACATAACCTCGGCGGCCACAATGCACGGCAAAGGGCAGAGCCCACGAATCAAGCTCTGTCGCAGTGTTGAGCATCTTCTTCATCGCAGACCGTCTCGCACCGTGAGGAAACGACTGGGCGATGCCAGCTTGCTGGCCCTCATCCCACGATGCCTCCAGGTCTCCGCTGGCGACGAAGGTGTCCCAGGTTCTCGCCCAGGTAGCCCAGCCCCAGATCCGCAAGTCAGCAGAAAAGTCATAGGAATGTGGGCTCACGAGCTGCCCCCGCAAGCGCGAGCTTCCACTAATAACGCCCACCCGCGAGTCTTCAGCGTACTTCTCTAAAAGCTCGTCGCAGTAGCGAAAAAAGGAACCATCAGGAACACAATCATCTTCCAGAATAATTGCTCGATTCGTCGCGGCAAAAACCTCGGTAAGCCCGCTCACAATGCGTTTCTTGAGCCCCAGGTTCTCGGCAGCAAAAATCTCCACCACTTCGCATGGCCACGCCACCTTCGTGACAACGCCTCTGGTGGCAGCGACACTTCCCCGATCCGAAACACTGCCATCGCGGGGTCCATCCATGACCAGGAACAGCTTCTGTGGGCGAGCATGAGCAACAGCTTCAAACACTCGTTGCGTCATGTCTGGGCGGTTAAAACCCAAAATTACGACGGGCGTAGTGAGCGTCACAGTCCCCCCTTTTCTTGCTGGCTTTCAGTGCTGTACGCGTCAAACGGTACCCCCGGCTCCAACTGTGACTAGCGTAGTCATCTGAGTCAACCGGTCATCCATCTTACTTTTTCGCGTTCCGGCGGAGCGGGTTCGGTGGCGACCACCTTGGCTGAGGCTCAGCAAGGCAGTGGCAGAGATGCTCGAGTTCTCACGGTCATCGATCGGGATCTTCGAACACGACCCTTTTCCGCGCCCTTCCACACTTTGGCCGCAGGAATTGATGAATACGTTCTCAAGGATAGCTCTTTCGGGGCACCCGTCAGCGTCCTACGCGATGCCGCACCCGGCCGACTTCTGAAGAAAATTCCCCCTCACGCTCTCATCCACCTCCATGGATACAACGGGGCGATTTCCCTCGATGAGCTTCGCCGACTAGGTGAGGATCACCACATCGTATGGACTCTGCGCGACATGAATCCCTTCACTGGAGGCTGCCACTACTCACTGGGGTGCGCCTCATTTGTTTCCGACTGCTCGGGCTGTCCCGCGGTCAAACCAGCTTTCCGCGCCACCATTACCCGACAACACCAGAAAAAACTTGAGGCCTTCGGGGCGTTGGGGAACCTCTCGCTTGTTGGACGAGGTCATGGCCGTCATTGGCTGGTCCGGGGATAACGCCTGGAGGCAAGGTGCTGTCAATATTCTGTATCGCAACGAAATCTAAGGCTGCAGAAGAAGCTGGGCAAGATGTCAGCGAAGTTCGTGCACGGCTTGCAAGCGAATACACCTACAACGTGGCGAGCCCCTTTCTTGCCGCGGAACGTAGAGAGATTGACCGTGTCATCGAACCTTCTGCAACGCGCAGCACAATCGTCAAAGGATTGAGGGCGCTCAGGAACAAATCGCCCCGTGCCCCACTGGGGAAGCACGGTAATATTCCTCTGTGACTTTTTTGAGGAACATGAATCGCTGAACCCTTGCGGGTGTCTAGGCCCGCAAGGGTTCAGACACCCGCCAACTACAGTTAGGGGGCTGACAATGCCCAAAGTGCTGGTAGTTTTTTCCGGAGATACCTACGTGCGAAACTATCTTCGGACCGATGCGCTGGCACAACTCTCCCGCGAGCAAGACGTCTCCATTATCGCAAACAAGTTCCTCGCACTCGCTCCAGAAATAGGAAATGACCCGCGTTTCAAGGGTTTTTTTACCGTTGACTCTCGTCTTACAAAGCGCCACCATATGTTTTTCAACATTTTCATGTGGAGGAATCGTCGGAAATCAAAGACCTTCTTCTACCGTTGGATGCGGAATTCAGGCTGGGACCTCGTGGAAAAAATGAGGGGCAGCGCTAGGTTTTGGTCCACCATTCGCTGGATTCCAGGTGCACTCTTGAATCCGTCTGGGTTGCGAGTACCCTTTTTGGGCAATCCCCTAGTGTTTCCTCTGGCAAAAGTTCTTCTGCTTCGCCGCCTCCCTATCAATCGAGAACTTTCGGCTCTCGTTGAAGCCGAGAATTACGACCTCATCGTCTTCCCCTCCGCCGCTTTCGATTCGGTTTCTGTCGACCTGACACGTCTGGGAAAGAAGCTGGGAATCCCCACGCTCTGTTTGATTGACAATTGGGACAACTTAACGTCCAAAACGAGCTTCTGGACAAAGCCCGACCATCTCGGGGTTTGGGGGGAGCAGACCAAGGAACAAGCACGTCGAATTCACGATTTCCCACCGGATCGAGTTCACCCCATCGGGACACCGCGATTTGACCAGTATTTTTCGTCAAGGGGAGCGCCCCACCCGAGCCCCTTGTACCCCTTCCCCTACATTCTTTTTGTGGGATCAGCTATGCCTTTCGACGAAATCGGAACTCTCCACTGCTTGGAGCGCATGCTCGCCGAGCTCGAATCGGCTCCGGCAGAGCTAAAAATCGTCTACCGCCCCCACCCTTGGCAGCAAAAACGGAAAACCGAATCGGAATTTAGGGTCACTGACTTTTCTCGCACCGTTCTTGATAAGCAAATTGCTGAGGCATACGAGTCAGGGCTCAAGCGTGAGGTTACAGACCCCAGCTTTCAGCCCGAGCTCGACTATTATCCTCGGCTTTTTCAAGGAGCAACCTCGGTGATGGGCCCCCTGACAACCATGCTCTTTGAGGGTGCTCTCGCGCTAAGGCCGGTCGTAGGCATTGCCTACGATGACGGTCACCATGCGAACACTTCAAGACGGTACTTTACGCACTTTGACGGAGTGGAGGCCATTCCGTCCTTCTCGATTTGCGAGGACCCCCGTGAGCTAAGTGCTGAACTACATCGTTCACTCTTGGCCGGACCGGTAAACGCGGAGGATTCAGACGCCGCAACACTGCATTTCCTTCACCATGACGCCACCAGCTACCCCACAAGGCTCCGGGAACTCGTCGGCAAGATTCTCTCTCCCTCCCGACCCCAGTGAGGCTGCTCGTTGGGCAGAAGTCCTTTCGGCCTCACAGCCTAGATTTTTGCGGAAAATAGGAGCCGGCCACCCTTCGGCGATGGGTCGAAGCTGTCTCGCTAGGGATATGCGAAGACCCTCCAAAATGATGGCCTCGTCAACCAACGAGAACACCTCATCGAGCCCGGTAGACACTCGAACTTTCAGGCCCATATTCGTGTCCGCGTAGATGCGGTGGACGTCTGCGTCCCAGTCGACTGTGGCCACAGCTTCTCGGGTGAGCGATACCTGATGGGCGTCGCGATCGTCACCGGGGCGGGGGCCATCCATCACCACAAGAAGCACGCGGGGCTTCGCCTCAAGAATGGCGGCAAAAACCTTGGCGGTCATTTCCGGGCGTCTATACCCCAAGAGCACCACGGGAGCGCAGGGCCGGTGTCCCACAGATACTGCTTTGGTGCGCTTTTCCAACTAGCGTAGTGCTGTGTCGGTATCCATTCTCCACGTCAACTTTTCCCGCGCGGGCGGCGCAGGGTCAGTTGCTCGCACGCTGTGGGAAGAGCAAGTGGGCCAGGGCCACACCTCCCGTTTCCACAGCACTATTGAGTCTGACCTGCGCTCGCACCCCTTCGCCTCACCGCTTCATACCGCCGCAGCAGTCTTAGACCGCTATGGAATTCAGTCCCAAGGATTTCACGCACCGATAAGCCTTGCGCGTGATCAGCTCCAAGATGACACCCTGCCCGCACTCGAGGACGTCGAGGTCCTGCATCTCCATGGCATCAATGGGGTCATTAAGGTCGCGTCCCTCGCCCAAAAGCATCCTTCTCTTCGCATTGTGTGGACCCTGCACGACATGAACCCTTTCACGGGCACCTGCCACTACTCGCTCGGATGCCAAAAGTTTCACACCAATTGCGAAAATTGCCCGGCGGTGCGCATTCCTTTCCGCGCCGCTGTCAGCCAGAACCTCGCTCGTAAACGCGACGCTGTCTTATCGCTGACAAACCTTACGGTCGTGACACCCAGCCGCTGGCTTGCGGATCAGGCAGCGGCAAGCTCTGTATTTGGTGGTCACGACATCGTTGTCCAGCCCAATCCCATCTCCCCCCGGTTCGGCCTCCTCGATACAAGCCTCGAGGAGCGCACAGAAGCGCAGACTTTTCGCGCCGTCGTCATGGCAAAAAACCTCGATGACCCTGTGAAAAACGTGAGTGCGGCAGTAGAGAATTTCCAGGCAGCGTTCCCTGAATCAGGGGCAGCCTCTTTACACCTCGTCGGCGCGGGCGGAGCTTCGCTCGTCGGAGCCAACATCCACCGGGAAGGCCAGCTTGCCCAGGCAGAAATTGCCCAACTCCTTGCCCAGTCGGACCTGCTCATTGTTCCCTCGCGCGCGGAAAACTCACCCCTTGTTATCCCGGAGGCAGCATCACAGGGATG
>Ga0222633_1001182_pt1 | contig 15126 bp, 9 predicted proteins | sample AntAcemetageno48_FD_179816 | JGI IMG/M metagenome (GOLD analysis project Ga0222633, IMG submission 179816) | Saline water microbial communities from Ace Lake, Antarctica - #48 | ecosystem: Environmental > Aquatic > Non-marine Saline and Alkaline > Saline | place: Antarctica: Ace Lake | collected...
GATCGGCTGGATTGTATTTCGAGGAAAAGCCATCCTCTACATCTTTTGCCTCTGGCTCTTCTCAGGCATCGTCTTCTCCGAAGAGGCCCGCAGTATCGCCCTCGAACTCGCCGCCGCAGTGAAACAGCAGCCCGAGTCCGACGAAAAAGTTCCGTCCAAAAATGAAACTCTTCGCGTCGTCAATTTTAACGCAAACGGCAAAGCCGGGGCCCTCACTCTTCTCATGGACCTTGAGCCGGGCATCATCGCGATTCAGCAAGCCCCCGATGAGGATTCACTCACAGCGATCGCCGATCAACTTTTCGGGGTCGACCGCGCCGTCGTCACAAATGGCAGCAACGCAATTCTGGCACGAGGAGAATTCCTTGCCACTCTGTCAGAGCCCGACAGCAACACAATTCACGCCCGGCTCCGCACCCCGACAGGAACTATTGTAGACATCACCAACCTCCATCTAGAACCTTGCCTTCCCAGCCTCGGCATGTGGCGTCCCGGCACCTGGGAGAAATTGATCGCCGCTAGATTGGAGAACAGAAAACTCGTGCGCGCCTATCTCGGTGAAAACGAAATCACGAGTGGAAAGACCGGGCGTATCGTCTGCGGTGGATTCGCCACCCCCCCGGGCGACGATGTGTTCCGCCCACTCGCAACGGCGGGCTTGATCGATAGCTTCGACGCAGCCGGGATGGGATGGGGAAACACCTACTCTGACGACTACGCCATTCTCCGAACCGATCAGATTTGGATTTCGGAAAGTCTTATACCTACCGAAGTGACGACCCGCCGTGCGGCCGGATCCGAACACCGCACTGTCGTCTGCGACATCGAGATCAAGAAGCCGTGAAGCAAGCTTGTCGGCAGGAATGCCGACACTACAAGGCTGGTAATACTGGCATTCCTGCCGATAGCTTCAGTTCTTAACAACGTCACCGTCCTTCGCTACGACCCTCAGCCGCACCGGTCGCGCCCCTTCCTTACCTTCGCTCGTGGAGCGCAGATGGAAAAGCCGGGTGGTTTCCCCGGCCACCTCCGACGCGGTGAGGAAAAAACGCTGCTCGCTTTTTCCGACAGGAATCATGAGACCATTCAACCCGATGTTGTCGACATAGACGCCATGGGGAAGATTCCGCCCGGAATCCTCCTTTCCGAAATCGATTCGGGGTTCGAATCCCAGCCTGTCGACGACCACATTAGCCGTGATCGTTTCGCCGGGGTGGAGGGTGAACTCCAGCACTCCATCCTCACCCATCTTGCCGTTGTCGCCATCCGGCTCAATGGAAATGAGCATTTTCGGCTCGGGTCCTTTCTCCAATTTCCCAAGATCGCCCAGCGACTTCGCAACTGCCTTCCCGCCAACCTTCGCCTTGGCCACTACCTTGATCTTCTTCGCTTCTTCCTCCGTCAGTCCGGCGAAGTCCGCTGTCGCATTCAGCATCGCAAACCCTCGATCCTGTTCCCGCTCCACGGTCAGCGGTGAGGTCACCGACAACGTTTCGGGCAATCCTTCCACCACAACATCGATTGGTCCGTCGAAACCATCCATCCGCTTCACAGTGAAGCTCAATTCCTTCCCGCTCCCCGGACTGACCTTGGGATTCTTCCCGCCTACTTCGACAGAAAAATCAGGATTGGGTCGGCGGGCGGTCAACTTGTAGTGAAAATCCGCGCCACCAGAACCACGCACGTCGGCAACTGCAATCCGAAAATCGCCGTCCTTCGGCGCCACGAAACTCAACTTCGAATCCTTACCCGCCATGCGCCGCGATTCATCGTCGTTTTCGTAAAAAATTCGATACACCGGCAACCCGTTAGGACTCGGCTCCGTTCCGGCAGGAAACGCCCTGACAATATAACAAGGCTGTCCCACCGGGTGCGCCATCGGCGTCGTGTCAAAAAAAGTGTGCCGCGATCCAAAGCCCGGATACACCAGAAAACCCGAGTCAGGACCGCGCGGATAATGCCACAGTTTTACGACTTCCCCGTTCACGTAGAGGAACTCGTTCAGCTCCATCTCGCTCCAGTTCTGCACCCGAAAGTCGCCAGAGGCTTTCGAGTCTTTCCCGCGGAATGTCAGCCAGGAGTCTCGCACCGCTTGCAACACAACCCGTTCGACGGGTTCACCCTCTGCATTCAGCACTGCAATCTTGGAATCCAGCTTTGACTTCGATTTTTCCGCATCGATTTCAAAAATCCACTCCTCGCCTGCTTTCGCAGAAAATACGAACTCGTCGACATCGCCCGGTTCGCCGATCATGCCATCAATCCGGCTCGGCACCGTTAGTTTCTGCAACTCTCCACCTTCGGCTTCTTTCAACATCACCATCTTGCCCTCCACCAATTCCGGAGCAGCGAGCCTGGTCTGGGCAGCCTTCCCTTTCGCTGCAACTTTCCGGGGCGCTGCCACCGTGTAATCACTGATCGAACCATTCATCCGTGCAGCCATGAATGCCTTTCCAGAAGGCAGAAATGCCAATGCCTCCACAACGTCCTCCTGCTCACCAAAACTCTCGACCTGCTTCAAATCCGGGAGGCTCCACAGCTTGAGGGCGCGATCAGCCGAAGACGTCGCGAGCCATTTCCCATCACTCGAAATTGCCATATCAATGATGGCATCTTCGTGACCGAACCTCGCGTGAACGACCGGATTAATCCGTGGCTGATCTTTCGACAAAAAGCGCCACAACCTGATCCGGTTGTCGGCCCCGACCCCAACGATATATTTCCCGTCCGGAGTGAAATCGATCCCGAGTTGCTCCCCCTGCGGCTGATTCAACGTGTCGAGCCGTTTGCCCGTTTCGACGTGCCATACCTTGCCGGTCGAGTCGCCGCTCGCGCTTGCCAGCACCTTCCCATCCGGAGAAAAAGCGAGATCGTAGACTGCTCCATTGTGACTTGGAAACTGCCGCAGATACTTGCCCGTCTCGACGTCCCACAAGCGGATCACCCGGTCGTAACCGGCAGTCGCAAGCAACTTGTCATCCGGAGAGAACTCAGCATCGAACAGAATGTCACGGTGTGAATCTTCGCCAATGCGACGCACTTCTTTTCCCGAAGCAACATTCCAAATCGTCGCCACCCCTTTCAGGCCTGTGATCCCCGATGCGGTCACCAACAGCTTCCCGTCGTTGGAAAAATGAACCGCATTGACCTTTCCGTCAGTGACAGGAAAACGACGCAACGTCTTTCCGGATTTTACATCCCTCAACTCGACAGTCGCAAACTGCGCAATCGCCAGAAACCGACCATCGGGAGAATATTCCGCCGCCGTAATTGGACTGACCGCCTTGCCGCTAGGCGCAATGTCAGGAACCGTTAACGTTGAGAGAATCGAAACATCCGCGTCCACCGCCGGACCTTTCGCACCTTCTTGAATCCATTGCTGAATGACCGCTATTTCCTCCGCAGTCGGTTGCGGCTCCTTCTTCGGCGGCATCGCCGGATCGGCGTCGTGCTGGATCGTCCGAAGAAGGAACGATGCGTCCGGTTTGCCCGGCGCCACGATGATTTCATCCTCCGTCTCGCCGCCCTTCATCAGTGACGCAAAGGTCTCAACAGAGAACTCGCCTTCCAGATCAAACTCGTTATGACAGCCCGCGCAATAGTCGCGCAATAGCGGTGCCACATCGGTGTGATAGTCCACCGAAAAGGCATCACTTAACAGGGCTAGATGGATGACCAAACAGGGTATAATCCGATTCATTGTATCAAAATTGGGTAGCGTGTCCGCATCCGGAAATTGGAGGGGCAGGTTCCTGCTTTGCCCGCGAGCCAGCCGCTGCGTTCCCCGGTGGGCAATGCGGAGATTGCCCCTCCAGTATTTGTTTGTGAAAAGGATTTCATCAGTGCTGAAACAAAAATTCCCGTGATGTCATCAGCGCCCAGAACAAATCCTCGATCACGAGTTTTCGTTGCCCTTCGTCAGCCTTTTCCAATTCGGCCAGCAACCCCTTCTCTTCTCTCGGAGTCGGCATCCGCGACAGTGTCATCAAATAAGCTTCGTCGACAATGACGTCGTCGGATTTTCCGGCCTTTAACAACGCGGCGACGACTCCCTCAGGACTCGACAATTTTGCATTGAGTGTGTCGCCATTCGACAAGTGCAACACCTGCACCATGCTCGGCTGATTCGACCGCTCGCACTCGCAGGTGATCTCGCGCTCGTTCCGGCCGAATGTCTTCAAGAAATAAGACTGCACCGACGAGTCGAACAACTCCAACGCGCGGGTTCCCGCTTCATAAACCTCTGTCTTCGCCGTACTGCCATCCGACAACACGATATTTTCGAATACCGCGGGTACTTCGGTGACGTCGGCAATGGCGTCGTGCAGCACCTCCGCCATGAGGCGGCGTGGAAAGTGCCGCGAAAGATACTTGGGGTCGTCGCGATTTTCGGATAACACCTCGCCGCTGCGCTGATAGGTTTCGCTGTTAAGAATGAAGCGCATCAGCTCTTTCAAATCGAATTCATGCTTCACAAGGTGCGCCGCGATCAGATCGAGCACCGGTTCGTTACTGGCAGGATTCGAGGCTCGCAAATCGTCGACCGGATCGACCAGTCCGCGCCCGAAATACGCAGCCCAAACACGGTTGGCGATCGAGCGCGCGAAGTAGGGGTTCTCGCCCGAGGTCAGCCACTCGGCCAGCGCCTCGCGCCGGTCACCGGTATCACCGGGATCAATCGGATCGCCGTCGAGCGGAGCAGGGATCTGCGGCTTGCCGGTGCGTGGCTGCATCAGGTCACCCCGCGGCTCGACGTAGAGCGTGCGGACGCCGTCACCGCTGCGGGCATCGCCGCCCCAGCCTTTCGCCCTCACTCGAGAGAACAAATTCGCGAAGGCGTAGTATTGATCGTTCGTCCACTTCTCAAGTGGATGATCGTGGCATTTGGCGCAGCCGATCGAAAGACTGAGAAAGGCCTGGCTTACATTTTCCGCCATTGTCTCAGGGTCTTGATGGACGGCGTAGAAATTGGTCGCACCTTCTTCTGTACTGATTCCTTTCGCGGTGACGACTTCGCTGACCATTTCGTCCCACGGCTTGTTCGCCTCGACTCCGGCACGAATCCAATCGTGGTAGGACTTCACCGCATCGGGCCTCAAAAGCTTTCCGCTCACCAGAAAAATATCCGACCAGCGGTAGGTCCAGTAGTCGGTGAAAGCCTCGCGTTGAAGCAGGTCGTCGATCAGCTTGGCGCGTTTGTCAGGATTCTTGTCTGCGAGAAAGTTACGCGTTTCTTCGACCGTCGGGATCACCCCGATGGTGTCGAGAAAAACCCGGCGAACGAAAGTCTCATCGGAACTGCGGCCAGACGGACGGAGATTAAGCTGCTCCAGTTGCGCCAGGACGAGGTCGTCGATTTCGTTCTCTCTAGGAGCCGAAGTGAAGGCGTCAGCCGGAACATCATTCGGAAACGGCGAGCGGAAGCGAGTTAGCGCAACCTTGCTGGAGAATAATGCCGAAACAGCACTCTCTCCATTTCCAACAATTTCGACCTGCCCATTTTCGTCCACCATCGCGATGCTCTCGTCGGCTGACGCGAACTTAGCCCACTTCGTTACATCCGTGCTACTGCCGTCGTTGTAAAAAGCGGTCACAAGCACGCGTTGCTTCTCTCCCCTTTTCAACACCGACAAATCCGGCAGAATCTCGATCCGCTCGATGGCGGACGTTTCAACCGAAGGCGGCGCCGCGCCGGCAGTGATCCATTCGGAGAGGATACGGTAATCGCGAGAGTCGGGGTGAAGCCGACGACTTCCCTTGTGCGGCGTGGCCATGGTCGGTTTCGTCAAAAGGAGACTGCGCGCCGGATCGGCCATCTCAACGCGGCGTCCACGCGCCTCGCGAGTAATATTGTAGTGATCGCGTGGCGGATCGTAAGCCCGAAGGCTGAGACGAAACCCGCCCTTGCCTGCGACCGCTCCGTGACAGGCGCCCGCGTTGCATCCCTGGCGAGTCAGGATTGGTAAAACGTGTTGCTCGAAACTCCACTCGAATGGCTCGTCGAATCCGGTGACGGTGATCTTTTGCGAAGCAGAGCCATTAGCGGTTGTTGCTGTGATCACGGCAGTTCCGTTGCCTTTTGCCTCCAATACGCCATCGACAAAGACGGCGACCTCCGGCTTATCGACTCCGATCTTCGGAGAGTCAGCTTCGCCGGAAAAATTTCCGTCCTCGCGTTTCATTACGAGGACTTGCTGACGTGCTTCGGGACCAACGAGCGTGATCTTCCCGGGCAGAATCGCAACCTCCCCTGCGAACGAAGTCACGGATGCAGCCGCGAAAAAAAGAATCGGGAAAACGTTTCTCATCATCCAAAAAGTTCGTGAATAGGCTCGCTACCAAAATCGACAATCGGGAAAGGACGACCGGACGGACCGGGTAAATGGGTCTCCATGTCGAAGCCAAGAGATTTGAAAACCGTGGCCACCACATCGGATGGCTCGACAGGACGCTCGGCTGGAAAACCACCGATCGGATCGCTCTTCCCGACGACCTGGCCGCCTTTGACTCCGCCGCCGGCAAATGAGCAGGTAAAGCATTGTGGCCAATGATCGCGACCACCGGCAGGATTGATCTTGGGCGTGCGACCGAATTCACTGACCCCGGCCACGAGCACATCGTCGAGCATGCCGCGCTGGTGGAGGTCCTCGAGCAGGGCCGAGTAGGCTTGATCATACATCGGCGCGACCAGCTCCTTCATTTGCGTGACCGAGATGAACGGCTTCGAACCGTGAATGTCCCACGACAGCTCATTGAAGACAGTGAGAAACGTATTCACCGTCACGAAGCGCACACCGCTTTCGATGAGACGACGCGAGAGCAGCATACACTGACCGACGCGGTTCATTCCATAACGCTCACGGGTAGCCTTCGACTCCTTCGAAAGATCAAACGCCGAGCGGGCTTGTTCGCTCGTCATGAGGCGGAAAGCGGAGTGGAAATTTTCATCCAACAGGCGTGCATCTTCGCTTTCCTCGAAATCTTTCACCGTCTGATCGACGATGTCCCGCATCCGGCGACGGCGATCAAGACGGGACGCACCGATCTGATCCGGCGGCAAAAGGTCCGGCACTTTGAAATCCGGCTTCGACGGGTCGGCCATCAGCGCGAACGGGTCCTGCGCCTTTCCGAGAAAGCCGCCGCCCTGGCCATTAGGGAGATTTCCGCCGCCCCGGCCCATTAGCTCAGGAAGGACAACGAAGGGGGGCAAATCGTTGCGCGCCGGCATCAGGTAGCTCGCCACCGCGCCAGCGTGGGGAGTCTGAACTCCACCCGTAAAACGCCGACCAGTCTGCATGATCTGCCACCCGGCATCATGCACCGCCGCACCGCCGTGATGACAGGATCGCACCAGTGAAAACTTGTCGGCCACCTTGGCATGCATCGGCAGAATTTCGGAAATATCGATCTCGTCCGACGCCGTCCGGATCGGCTTGAACGGCCCGCGAATCTCCCTCGGAGCATCCGGCTTCATGTCCCACAAGTCGATATGACTGGGACCGCCGAGATTAAAAATCATGATACACGACTTTGTGTCATCGCCCTTGAGATGGCCCTTCTGCTTCGCTGACAAATACTGCGGAAGCGACAATCCAATCGGCCCGAGAGCGCCGACAGAAAGGAAGTCGCGCCGGGATCGCTTTTTCCCGCAAATATTGGCGGGGCCTTCAGCTAGAAAATCGAACATGAGGGTCGGGAGTTTGAATTGAGTCCAATAGCATAGCGTTTTCAGAAACCGCAGTCTTGTAACGCGATAAGGGTTTTTGGTATAATCCGATCATGGTTGAATCCGATACAGAAATCTTTCAGGAGGCTTTTTTTGCCCGTTGCCCCGGTCTTCGCGAGCCCATTGAGATGATGGGAACGATGCCGAATATTTGTCTCTACGTTAAAAACCTTGAGAGCCGATACATTTACAACAACGAGTTCCACCGCATCCGTTACGATCGAATCAGATCCGAAGAGCTCATTGGAAAACGGGCCCGGGATTTCTTCCCTGCCTTGCTCGGTGACGCCTATGAAGCGAACGACCGGGTTGTTTTCGAAGTCGGTGAAACCATAAGAAATCAAATCTGGCTCGTTCCCACGATTCGCGGAACGCCCGGTTGGTTTCTTTCGAACAAGTCCCCCGTCCGTGATCCAAATGGGGAAATTATAGGTTTGTTAGGGATGATGTATCCCATCGCAACTCCAGAAGATCAGCGAGCTCACTTTGGCGATCTCCAACGCGCCGTTGAATACATCGACTCTCACTTTGTCGACGAGATCTCAGCTCAAAAACTTGCCAGGCTCGCCGGAATGTCCGTCCCCCATTTCAACCGGCTCTTCCGTAAAGTGCTGCGGCTTTCGCCAATGGAATATGTCCTTTCGCTCCGGGTGCAGGAGGCGCAGCGGTTACTCACCACTACGCAAAATTCCATGAGCGATATCGCGGCGGCAGTGGGATTCTACGATCAGAGCCACTTCACGAAGCGGTTCAAAAAGATTACAGGCATCACACCACTGCAGTGGCGGAAGGGGCATTTTTGAGTGACTTCGCACTCCTTGAATGAATAGACTCAGCTTACCGATGAAGGTAACGAAATGGAAATTGCTTGGCGTTTCAGTAGCGGCGGGATTTGTCGGCCTCACGGTCGGACACCTGAGCAGTGGAACATCAACCGGCGGTTCGGCCCCGGAGAGCGAGCCAAGTATTGTAGAGCGGGAGCAAGAGCATCCAGTTGACGCTACCATTCACGACGTAGCTCATGCGTCTCACGACGAATTCCCCGGCTTGGCGGACCGGCTTCTCGGAGGGGACTTTTACGATTTACCGAAGATGCTCGCCCGTCGGGAATTGATACGGCGCTGGATCGAATTTGATCCCGAGTCTGCATACTTCCATTTCGCCAAAGGAAAAGGGAATTACCGTCAGCAAATAGAATTCGGGAGGGAATGGGCGGAAGTCGACCCTGAAGGAATTGTGAAGTTCGCCCGCAGCCGGAACGACAAAAACCTACTGAGGGTCGCTCTTTTTCAATTGGTCAACGTGGAGCCCTACCTTGTCATTTCCGAACTTGAACGGGGACCCGACGAGTTAGGTTCGGACAGGGCACTCATAACAAAATTAGTGGGCGAGGTAGCCAACATCGACATTGCGATGGCCGAATACCTTGTCGAAAAATTCGCTACCCTACCCGAAGTCCCGAACATTTTTTTCCCACCTCACGGGGATCATGATTGGAATCCGCTCTACGCTTTCGCCCAAGTCCGTGCGACAACCGATCTACCGGGAGCGATTCAATGGGCACAGACGACCGAGGATCTGGAAGGCAGACAGAACCTCTTCGCCTTCATGATCGCCGAGGCAGCGCTCGACGGAAACGACGAGTCCGGTGAAATTTATCGATCTCTGATTTCCGAGAGTGGTGGAATAGCTTCGAAAATCGCAGAGAGGATTGCCGAAACGAACCCGGTTCAGGCGTTGGAATGGTTGGAAAAGAATGCCGACAGCGGAGAACACCGCAGTGCGCTGATCGATTTGGCCACGGAATTTCATGAGCCTGAAGATATTACGAATGCCTTTGATCTGATCGAGAATGACCGGCTTCGCGATGCATTCGTCGAGCAGATCCTCATCAATTGGAAAAACCGCGACCTGAAGGCTGGCTTGGATTTCATCAATCGGAATGCCACCGGCGAGAAACGCAGCCGGTGGCTAAGCGACTTAGCCGGCGGGGTCGGTGACACCAAGTTCGAAGACGCTTACGAACTTTCCGACCGCATCGCCGATCCGACAGAACGCGAACTTTTTCGCCGTGAACTTCTGGTCGAATATGCAGACTCGTTCCCGGAGAAAGCATTGGCCCTCGCCGAGGCAGCTGCTAATGCGGAACTCTATTGGGAGGTTTTTCAAAGCTCGATAGAGAGTCATGTCGATAGTCGAAGCCGCTCGGTGGAGGAATCCGCCGACTTGATCTCGAAGCTGCCCGAAAGCCACACCGTAAACTACGCCAGCGTGGCACTCGCTCGGCGCTGGTGGTATGAGGACCCGCCCGGTGCCGTTCAGTGGGTCGAGTCAATTCAACACTCCGGCAACCGCCGCAACGCAATTCAAGGACTGCTGATTGAAATGGCGGTAGACGAACCCGAGCAAGCAATCGCATTTGCCGAGACCCGCACAGACCCGGCCGACAGACAGACTGCAGTTGCGTCGTTGGTCGGAAATCTTGGGAGTCGACGACCGGACAGGCTTTTCCCGATGACCGCTTCCCTCGCTCCCGGAAAGCGCCGATCCAACTTGCTCGCCGGGCTCGTCAGCGAATGGGCACGCCAGTCTCCCGATGCCGCGACAGTCGCGATTTCGCAATCGTCCGAATTAACAAATCGGGAAAAGGAACGCCTTCTCGCCCGAATCTACACCGACTGAGAATGAAGTGGCTGCTCGCAATGATTGCTCCGATGACGCTTGGCTTTGTGCTCGGGCATACGACGTCCCGTCGCCAAGCCGATCTGCCGGAGCAATCCGGGCAGGAACAGCCCGTTATCACATTCCTCGGAGATCAAAAACAAGCGGCTCTCAGAACCTTCGAAAACATCCCCCCGGGTGGACGCTTTCGTCTCGCGGAGTTGCTCGAATGGCGCAACGCAGCGCACAAGAAAGACGACCTTGCTCTTATGTTGGCAATCGACAGGGAGTGGGCGCTCACAGAAGATGGATCGGACATCGCGGCATTAATCGCGGCGGGCGAGAAGGAAAGCGCTTTACGCGTTTTGCGGGAATGGAGCCGGCTCGATCCGAAAAAAGCGGCTGAGGTTGCAGCTGCCATCAGTTCGAATACCGAGTTAGAGCAGCAGATCGTGGATGAAGTTCTCGAAAAAGGAATCGCAGCACTCCTCAAGACAGATCCCGGACAACTGCTGTCGAAAGGCTGGATCGAGAAACTCTCCGGTGAAAACTTCAATTCATTCTCCAGCGGTGACCTAAAGTCACTCAGTGCGACGGAGATCGGGAACGCTCTACAAACCCTCTCGACCGTCTCAAACCGATGGATGCGAGAACGGTTCGCGGCTCCATTCCTCGAAAAATGGGCCGAGCAAGAGCCCGTTAAAGCCCTTCGCTGGGTGGATGAGAATATCGCCTTTACGAATCGCGACAGCTACCGCAGGACGACCTTTGGCAAGATTGCGTTGTCCGACCCGAAAGAGGCATTGCGAATTTTCGAGTCGATGCTCGACGAACCCGGGAAGGCGAAATCCTGCGTTTCCATTCTGATCTCGAGAGTGTCCGGCGACCATCCGGAAATGTTATTGGATTGGTTTCGCAATCAGCCAAATGAAAATTTAGAGGCTATGGCCCCACGCTCCCCTTCCGGAAATTCCTTCCACGACTCGGGATATGGTGCCAGTTGGAACAAGTTGGCCGAAGAGCTCGGCCCTGGCTTCGAATGGATGAAGGTTCCGGAAAAGGAGAGGATTGCACGTATTGAATGGCCGGTATCCGATCTCAAGGAAGCGCGGAGTTTTATCAGCAACGAACTTCCTAGAATCGGAGTTTTCGGGAACTCCAATCTTCAGTGGACGCCCGAAGCGATGGATCAAACGATCGATATGCTCAAAGATTCCGGCGAGCTCGAAGCGGCTGACACCTACGAAATCGCCAAAGTATGGGCGCGCTCTGATCCGCAAACAGCATTCGAGTGGGCCTCCGAACTCGACGCTGCCTTGCGGATCGGAACTTCCGAAGCGGCTCTCGGCGCCTGGTTCGCTGCCGAACCCGTAAAAGCGCGCGCCTACGTCGACTCACTGCCGAATTCGGAATTCCGCCGCTATGCGGTCGAGCGTGTCGCCACAGATTGGCTGGAGAGCTCGCCGGAGCAGGCAGTGAAATGGATCAACCAAATGCCACAGGGAATCGACAAGGACATCGGGAAGCGTGAAATCGCCACCACCTTCCGTCATCGAAATCCGAAACGCGCGTATTTCAACGCCAATGCGATCAGTCATCCGGTAATCCGGGACGAAGCCCTGGAAAAGGTCTTCGAAGTTTGGTTCCGTCAGGATGCGGAGGCGGCGACGGAATATCTGAACAAGGCGAACCTTCCTGCGGAACGCCGGACGGAGATTGGCGGTCGGTGAGTTGCAGGCTAATCTTGATCGGTAATAATTTTTTCACGCCGTTTCACACGAGAAAACACCGGCGCGACATTTCGTGAGAAGTCTGCTACTTTTCCTGATGGCAACTACGCTGAAAGCAATCCGGGCAACGATCCGCCCGGATGGAACTTGGGATTCGGAGACTCCCTGTCCGCTAACCGGCCCGACAGAGGTGATCATAACGGTAGCGGTCGATGAGGAAAAAATCCCAAACGAGACAACGCAAGCGGCAATGGATGAAACGCTCGACGGTCAGCCCCGCTTCTCATCCGTCGAGGCGCTGCTGTCCGATTTAGAGAGTTGATGCGGGAAGTCGTCTACAAACGCCAGTTCCGTCGCGACTATCGTCGCATTTCAAAAACGGGTCGGAATCTTGCCCGTTTTGCCGAAGCTGTTTCTTTCCTTCAAGAAGTCGGCGAGTTACCTGAGATTTACCGGGACCATCAACTTATCGAAAACTGGAAAGACTTTCGAGAGTGTCATCTCGGCGGCGACTTTTTCCTGATTTATCAAATCGACGATGACGAACTGATTCTCGTACGAATCGGAAGTCATAGCGACCTATTCGGGTGAAACTCGTTGGGGCCGTTTCAGACTACCGACCTTCAACACTCACCTTCTCCAAAAGTGCTGACATCTCAGCGACTCTCTCCGGTTCCTCATCCCACAAATTCAGTGTCTCGCTAACGTCCTCATCGATGAGATAAAACTGCCCGGCCGGGCCGTCCTTCGGCGGGCGAGTCGGAAACTTCGGCTGCGAAAATCCGCCGGAACCACGCTGCTCGATGAGTTTCCATCCATCTTTGCGGATCGCGAAAACACCAGTGAGAGAATGATGGACTAAGTAGGGGCGAGCGGGCTTGTCCAATGACTTGCCTTCCAGCACAGGCAGAAGGGAAAAGCTGTCTGGTGCCGTGCCGTCTTCCAGCTTCCCTCCAAAGATTCCAGCAACGGTTGCAAAGACATCCGTCAACTCCACCGGCTCATCGGAAACCGTCCCGGCTTCGATCCTGCCCGGCCATTGCACAAGAAACGGAACGCGATGACCGCCTTCCCAGATGTCAGCCTTCGTTCCCCGCAAATGAGCATTGCTGCGGTGACCGAATTCCTCATTGTATTTGGCCCGTGACGTGGGCCGGTAGCCAGCGAGATCGTCGGCCTCCTGCGGATCCCACTGGTGCCAGAGCCCGCCGTTGTCGGAAGTGAAGAGGACGAGCGTGTTCTCCAACTTCCCTGTCGATTCCAGAGCTTCGAGAACACCTCCGACAAAATCGTCCGTTTCGACAACGAAATCACAGTAGCTCCCGAAGTCGGTGATCCCCTCGAACTTCTTACTCGGCGCGACGGGGAGGTGCGGTGAGTTGAGTGGCAGGTAGAGGAAAAATGGTTCTTCCGGCTTTTCTTCCACATGACCAGTGATCCAATCTGTCGCCCGTTTTTTCAAGACGGGAAGCACATCGAATATCGAAAACTCCGAGTGCGCCTTCCCTCCGGTTTGGTTGAGAAAAATGGTATCCTTTGCCGTCTCGACAGATGTGTCTGGCGCGGGGTCTGCCCGGTCGTTGTTGATCCAGCAATACGGAGGCATGTCGAGCGAAGCCGAGATGCCGTAGAAGGAATCAAACCCGGCAGTGAGTGGTCCGCCGGTGATAGGCTCGGAGAAATCAATGTCATCGCCCGGACGGAATCCGCGTTCCGCCCCGCGGTCAGCATTCTCCGGAGTGCCGTCGCGACGCGTCCATTGCATCCCGAGATGCCACTTCCCGATGCAGGCGGTGGCGTAACCTTTGTTCTTCAGAAAATCGGCAATGGTCGTGCGATCCGGCTCGATCAGCGGCGGACTGAATCCATCGAGAACGGAGGATTTCAGCCGCGTGCGCCAGCAATAGCGACCAGTCAGCAGCGTGTAGCGCGTCGGCGTGCAGACAGATGAAGGTGTGTGCGCGTCGGTGAATCGCATTCCGCCCGCAGCAAGCCGGTCGATATTCGGCGTCGGGCACTTTGACTCTGCATTGTAGCACTGCGGATCCCCCCACCCCATGTCGTCGGCGAGGATGATGACGATGTTGGGTGGCTCTGCCGCGAAGCAAAGAATAGGGAATGCACTGAGACAAACGAAAAACAGCAGACGCGACATGCGAGAGTGTCACCGCACTTCGGATTCAGGAAAGGGACGCATTCGACCCTGCTAAGTCGGCGAGCAACCCCTGTTTGGTTGGAGAATTTTTGCGCGAAACGATGCAAGAATGGGTGGGGAAAGATTCTTGTTTGTAGTTCCGCCTTCAGGCGGTCGCGGAATGACGGGCAACTTGCTCGTGACCGCCTGAAGGCGGAACTACAAACCTTGTTGCCCGTATCTCGATACGCGAGTATCGCAGCTTTAACTTTGGAACTGCCTTTCGACGCTACCTGGACCACCTTCGCCCTCGCTTGCCTGGGGGCGCTTTGTCTGGGCGTTTCGAAAACGGGTTTTCCAGGATTGGCGATTGTGAATGTCCTGCTGATCGCAGAACTCTTCGGGGCGAAAAACAGTGTCGGCATCATTCTTCCCATGCTGGTCGTGTGCGATCTGGTCGTGTATCCCCTCTTCCGGAAATACGCGAGTTGGAAGATGGTTTGGCCACTGGTGCCGATCACCCTGGTGGCCATCGTCGGTGCCTGGCTCCTGCTCGATGTAATCGACGACCTGACGGCACGGCGCGTCATCGGAGCAATCATTTTGATGATGTTCGTGCTCCAGGTGATCCGCGAAGTTAAAAAACAATTCCTTGAGCACCTGCCTGACTCGCGCGTATTCCGCTGGATCAGCTGCGTGCTGATCGGCGTGTCGACAATGCTGGCCAACGCAGCAGGCCCGGTCTACTCGATCTACGCGCTGGTCCACAAAATGAAGAAAGAGGATTTCCTCGGCGTGGGTGCGCGGCTCTTTCTGTTGCTGAATTTGTTCAAAGTGCCGTTTCTGGGGCAGTTGGAGCTGATCAATCCCGAGTC
>Ga0222633_1001185_pt1 | contig 15082 bp, 9 predicted proteins | sample AntAcemetageno48_FD_179816 | JGI IMG/M metagenome (GOLD analysis project Ga0222633, IMG submission 179816) | Saline water microbial communities from Ace Lake, Antarctica - #48 | ecosystem: Environmental > Aquatic > Non-marine Saline and Alkaline > Saline | place: Antarctica: Ace Lake | collected...
CTGCTTATGGTCATGTGTTTTATTTCCTAATATGCCAATTTCCGAAAGCAATGTGACGGCTCCCTACCTTTTCATTAGTTACAGCCATAAAGATACCGGCACTATATCTGACTTGGAGTTACTAAAAGAACAGGCTGAAGCCATCGATAACTCAACCGGTGTCACATTTTTCGTTAGCGCGGCAGCACTTGATTCCCGCTACTGTTCCGATGAGATCAACTACGCCTTAAGTCGCGACAAAAACATCTTAACGGTCTTCAGCGAACCAGTCGAATTATCACCCGGTCTGCACATGGCCCTAGGCACTCGCCAGGCATTGTTCCGAACAGGAATTGATCGCGATGCCTACCTCCACTCCCTTACCGCTGCAGCTAGAGATCTGCTAAAGCCAACCATTGCCGAGGTTGAAGATAGTGATCGGCGCTCTATTGCCGTTCTGCGGTTTGAGAATTTAAGCAGCGAACCAGATAATGCGTATCTGGCAGATGGCTGACATCTTTGATCTGCAGGACGATATTGCCAAACTCGTGTTGCAACAAATACTGCAACATTTCGAAAAGTTGTCCATGGGGCCAATACTCAACGTCGGCACATCCAGCGTCGAAGCATACAACGCTTATCTGCAAGGTAAATATGAAAGCCTGAAATTCACTTCTGAAGCTCTGGATCTATCAATTGTTCATCTTCGTCGTGCTATTCGCTTAGACCCGAAATTTCTGCGTGCTCGTATTAAGCTCATCGCATCTTTGCAATCCATGCGCATGACACTTGGTCGCTCTGAATTGAGTGACGTTATTGAAGAGGAAAAGCGCCTGTTACAACAGCATGATCCGGATGGTCGCTATGTGAATTGGGTGACATCCGATGATGCTTATGAAAATTCAGCTACAAGCGTACTCGAAGTGCACGAACGATTGTTAGCAAGAATGCTGAAACACCCCGACGATAGTTCAATTGTCGGCATCAACCCAGACCGCTGGTGGGCAGGCGGTTTCGCCTCTGACGATGACACAAAGGGACCTGTAGAGTCTATCGCCCTATACGGTCTAATTTTGGCGAATTCAGGATTATATAGAACAGCACTTGACTACCTGCTTGCTGCGCAATTGAAATCTTCAGCTTTGGCGAATATACAAATCATTCTTGGCCGACTCGAGGCTGCAAGCAACACTCTTAAAAGACTGATCCATGCGGAGCCACAAGTGATCATTTATCACATCCTGTACGTGCTACTTTACTTGCGTAGGGCCCAGGAATCGAAAGAGCCATTGATGCCGGCCATCTTGATTTGGGTGCCCAGCATGGTTCGCGCTGAAGACTGGCTGCGACTCAGCAAGCGAGACGACTTTCGACAGTTGCTAGACGATATGGGCGTAGGTGCCAAGTGGCAGGCAGAAATGCGAATACGCGCGACGGCCTTATCACGCGAAAGTGGAATTGCGATGGTTGACTAAGGAGCCAGAATCAGAGGAAAGGGCCGTTAAGCCCTGAGTCAAAGTGGTCCATGGAGTTGGTTAAAGTGTTTGTCCTGCACTGCATTCATATGTTCAGCGGCTTCGTTGTCAGACACTTCTGCGGCAAATGCATTCAACTTCTGCAGTGTGATACCTGGCTTCAAACACTGACTCGGTCGATGCAGTGACAAATATTTTTCATGGCGTGTCATCATTGTTTCGTAGTGGCGGTTCTCCTTTTTTGCATTTATCATCGGTGTCGGTATGCTGCTATCAGTGCACGCGCCGCCCCAACTGTCTAGGCCTGTATCGCCTTTATTAGCCCATCTGCTGCTACGATGGTCGGCCGTCAGGGCAGCGCTGAACATAGCCGTTTTCATTATCGCATGGTGTTGTTGCTTCAGGTTGTGGGGTTTCTGGTAGCGAACCTATGGACCTGTTGTGGCTTAATCAGGTCGAATTTTCACGTCTCTTCGTTCGGTTTTATCGTATTCACACGCTGAAAGTTAAGGTGAATAGCCTTGAAGCAACTTTCGAGAATCATTTTCGTTAACGGTATTGAGAATGATTATAATTAAGGTTAAGATTACTACTTCATTATTTCTATGTTGTAGGTTTTATGTCTTTTTCCAATCAATTCCCTGTTCGTCTCATTCCGCTATTGCTTTCACTCGGGCTGGGATCTACCAGCGTCGCAAATGACCTCAAAATGGAGGAGGTCGTTGTGCAAGGTAAATATCTCTCTATCGACAAGGTCGACTCCGTAAAAACACCCACGCCAATTCTGAACGTGCCCCAGAGTCTATCGGTCATGACGGATGTGCAAATCGAGCAGCAAGCATTTCGCAGCATTGGCGATGTCCTCCGCTACACGCCGGGTCTTTCAGTCAGCCAGGGAGAGGGTCATCGGGACGCCATTATCATCCGAGGTATTCAGACCACAGCAGATTTTTTCATCGATGGCGTCAGAGATGATGTGCAGTATTACCGACCACTCTACAACGTCCAACAGCTTGAGGTGCTGCGGGGTTCAAATGCCCTATTGTTTGGCCGTGGTGGTGGTGGCGGCATTATCAACAGAGTACAAAAGAAAGCCGAATTTGGTGACTCGTTTACTCAACTCAAGGCAGGTGCAAACACATTTGACGGTTACTCCGCAGCAATTGACGCTAACTTTGGCGCCGGGGACAACTTAGCATTTCGCATTAATGGCCATCTCGAAAGTCTTGCCAACCACAGAGATTTTTATGACGGGGATAGTTTCGCGATTAACCCAACCTTGAGTTTTAAGGCCAGTGACAATACCGACCTGATACTTTCTTACGAATATGTTGATGACGATCGCGTGGTCGATCGCGGCGTCCCGTCACAGAATGTTGTCGGTGGACCTGACATTCCTTTGCAAGACTACGAGGAAACTTTCTTTGGTGCAGCTGGTGTTAATAAGACCACTCTCCAAGCACATATCCTACGAGGGCGAATCGATCACCTGTTCAGTGATCAGCTCCGCGGCAACGTTACTGTCCAGTATGCTGACTACGATAAGCTCTATCAGAACCTATACGCGAGCGAACAAGTTGCGGTCACCAACGGTAGCTTTCCAGAAGTCGAGCTGGACGGTTATCGCGACACGACTGACCGTGAGAATATTATTTTGCAGGCGAACCTAGTAGGTGAATTCGATACTGCCAAGATCCACCACACAGTGCTTTTTGGCATCGAGGCCGGCAAGCAAAAAACGAGCAACGCTCGCTTTGACAATGTGTTTGCTTCAAACGGTGACGACCAGTTGTTCATTCCCTTTACTGATCCGCTGGCGATTCCAAGCTTCGCCTTCTCTTCCCTGGCTAGAGATCGAGATTCTGAAGTCACATTTAACTCCATCTACTTACAAAACCAAACTGATCTGACCAGCAAGGTTAAGCTTCTTTTGGGTGTGCGTTACGACCAATTTGACATCGAGGTGTTCGATACCATTGAAGCGAATGACGGTGATGCTGTTGATGGAACCTTTAGCCGTAAGGACAGCGAGGTCACCCCTCGCTACGGATTAATCTATAAGCCAGTTGATAATGTTTCGATCTATGCGAGTCATAGCGAGACATTTCTACCCAGATCAGGTGATCAATTTCTGACCCTAAACCTAGATTCTGAAAGCACGCGCCCTCAGTCCTTCGTCAATCAAGAAGTAGGTCTTAAGTGGGATTTCGCGAAGAACCTAAGCTTCACATTTTCAGCCTTTGAACTCGATCGTGAGAGCTATACGTCGGTCGATCCAGAAGATGCATCCCAGGTCATTATCATCGAAGGCTCAATCACAAAGGGGTATGAGCTCCAACTCAGCGGCAATCTGACCGATCGGTGGTCTATTAGCGCTGGTTACTCAAACCTATCTGGTAAAGTCGAGAGAGCAGAAGGCGGTGGCAACGATGGTAATGACACGCGCCAGACACCAGATAAAATGTATTCCCTGTGGAACAACATTGATGTGAATGAAAAACTAAAGTTTGGCATTGGCGCGACCTATCAAGATAGCTTTTTCGTCAGAGAAGATAACTCTGTCGAGGTGCCTGATTATATCCGTGTTGACGCTGCAGTTTTCTATCAGGTTAACTCCGATCTCAGACTGCAACTGAACGTTGAAAATTTGTTAGGTGAGACCTACTTCCCTGATGCTCATAGCAATGACAACATCTCAACTGGCGCGCCTCTCAATGCCCGTTTCTCTGTGATCTACAATCTGTAGCGGGTAAAACGGAAAGAGCCACATAGAAAGTTGTTAGGCAATGCGTTAAAAACGACGCCCTCGATACGCAAGTTTCAGATGAGCCTGGATTGCGTGCCGAGGGTTGTTCAGTCGCCTAGAAAGTGCAGTCGTCTAGAAAGTACGGTTGCCTAAAAAGTTATCGGTAAATTGCACAACGGCTTCACTATCCAGCATCGCTGAGCGTGTTTTTGGTGGCTTGATGCGCCAGGCGCGGTAGTCACTGAATAATCGGGCAGGAGCATAAGGCAAATAAACCACATTGTCCGAAGAACGGCCAAGTATGGTAATTGCTGATGTACAGTCAAATTTAGGATTCAGTGACGTGGTAATCCTTCTTATGGTCAATGATCAGCTTTCTCATGGCCAGTGTGCCGGCAATTGTCTTCTACTTAAGACCGGCGAGCTGGGTTCGGAGGGATGCCCGCCTAAGCCAGGGTCAATAGTCATTTCGCCGGCCAGTTGGCCATGAAAAAATCGGCTTGAGTCGTTGCGATATATTGGTTAATGTGAGTGCAGTTCGCGACTAGGCGTACGAGCTGACTTTATTTAAGTTCTAAGGCGGTACCTAATAATAAAATAACAAGGAGTCCTTATGAGTTTTAATCGAATTACACCCGCGCTAGCTATCCTAGTGGCAATTGTTTCAGCATTTGTCGCACTGGAGTGGTGGCCCTTAATACTGCTGCTTATAGGGCTTGTGTTTGGCTTTGTAGCGCAAGAAAAAGATCCTGTAACCGGTGTTCTGGTGATTGTTACAGCGATTGCATTACCCACCATCGCTGATAGTTTGAATGCAATTCCTATGATCGGCGCTCATCTAGATACCATCTTTACCCATCTGGCCATCGTAATCGGCGGCCACGCAATAGCAAATTTAGTTTTGAATTTGAAAAACAGGATCATGCCCGCCGAGGCTTGATTCAGCACAGGATCGGGCATCAAGTTGATGCCCGATCCTGGTTTTTTGCGTCCTGACTCTGTTTTTTAGCATGAGGTGACTATCAGCAATTCTGACTATCCTCTGCCCAGCACATTGGGCAACCTTTGTCCGCCCTCTTGACTATTATCGACTACACAGCGAGCTGAAAACTAAATCAGAAAAAGCCTTCTAGCGTATCAAGCAGGACTTTTGGATATGTTTGGCTATCAAAAGCAGGATTCTTCACAGACCCTCTCAGAAGCAATAGCGGAATACTTTGCGGCGAATAAACAGCATTTTAATACGCGAGTTCTGACCCCTGAAGCTGATGAATTTTTCCGTTGTCACGATGCTAGCCATGTCGTTTTTGGATGCGACATTTCGTTAAATGATGAGCTCGTTGTAAAAGTGAGTAGCATTTTTGGAACGACGGCGGGTTGGAATGTGATGAAGGGCTACAGACTAGCAGAATCGAAAAACATTTATGAAGACATTCAACTGGTGGATATTGTTCACACTGCAGCGAGTGCCTCCTACCTGGTTCCCATAACGATTTGGCGTTGCAGTCGTCTGCATAAACGATGGTATTGGGACAACTTCGACGAATTTTTGGCTATGCCGTTGGGCCAGGTGCGAGAGAAATTCGGGATCGAGGTGGCTCACTGATGGTGACTTGGAGCAAGAATGTCTGGGTCTTTCTGTTAAGTGACTAGACAGCGAATGGCTCAAAGCTGCCGGCCATAGATACTCTGAAAATTTGCCAATTCCTGTTTCGTACCTAAGATGTTTATCTTCATCAGTGCCTGACACTGCGCAGCGATCAAATGGTCTCGTTCGAGCAGCGATTACCGGGCCCGCTAGCACACGTTCATAACTTATGATCGCCGCTTCACGATTAAGTCCTCCAACTGCCCTCCTGCGAGCCCGCACCAGTCAAGTACTGATTCGGTCGAGCGTCACAAGGAATTCTTCATGCCAAAAAATGACGGATATGTAGCGTAATTGAAAGCGCTCATTTTCAGGATACTTTCCGATGAGTATGCTGATTTCGGGTAGTGTAGCTACAATTTGGGCATCACTGCCGTTGTTCAGAATAGTGGCGATATGTGGCAATTACCGAGAATTTATGTTCTAGTCTCTAGGTTATTTGGCTTCACAAGAGGGTTTTTACTAGATCTTCAAACCCTACTCATAATCGGAATTAAATTTTGTCGAAACTTGCCAAGAGTACTCTGATGTTCTTGCTTGTTTTCCTATCTAGCAGTGCTGCTTATGCCGATGATGAAATTCTCAGCATTAAATTTTCAAAGAAAAACCAGACAAAGACAGCCCTGACATGGATTCAATTCAAACCTCAGTTGGTGTTTGCGCCGGAGCTTAGTAAAAGAGAAAAGCGCGAAAATGACGCTACGCGAGCCCAAAGTATTTTGTCGTCGCATGAAGTTCCCATGGCGCTTATTCACAATACCAAACCTTATTCTCACGTCGGTAAATTGTTCTTCACCAAGGAGGACGGAAAAGTTGCACATTGCTCAGCAGCATTCGCTGGAACCGATAGTCTAGTCGTCACTGCAGCGCATTGCGTGATGTCGCTAATTGGAGACTGGAACAGCGATTTTCTGTTCATCCGGTCCTATGGGTCTAAACAGCAGGAGCTATACGCCGTTCAGTGCATTGCGCTGCTAAGTATCTGGGGTGAATCGAGGGGCGATGATATTCTGAACTATGACTACGCATTTTTGAAGACGACCCGTGTTAGCAAAGCCGGGGGGCTCGATATTACGACCGCTACGCCACCTGAAGAGCTGACTATAATAGGCTATTCAGACGATTATAATGCGGGGCGTACGATGCTTGAGCTAGATTTCGCTATTTCCGTTCGGGAACGGCAGATTAGTTCGATTGATAATCCGCTGGGCAAAGGGAGTAGTGGTTCGCCATGGATTGACGCCAACGATTCGAAAATGTTCAGCGTTACGTCCCATTATATAAATAGCAAAAAAAGCGTTATGTGGGGCCCCAAGATGACGACAAAAACCTTGCGGTTAATCGAATACACTAATAATGGATGTGAATCGCTCTAGGCTCTGGAGGTCCAGTATCAACAACTCATCGTCGAAAAAGTTCAAGCGCAGGCAATATCTGGTTAATCCGGGTTTTCAGCTGAGATTTATGCTTTACCTTTCTATTGCTGTCTCAATCGGTCTGGCTATTTTATACCTGAGTAACTACTTCTACTTCGACGTATTGAGCAGCGAAGGCCGGGAACTTGGATTAGACCCTTCACACCCTTACTACGAGTTCATTCAAGATCAGCGTCGCCTCCTGAATCGCACCTACCTGATAGTGTCGGTGGCGGTCTTCATCGGTCTAATGATTTTCGGTCTGTTTCTGTCCCATAGAGTCGCAGGTCCAATATACCGCATCGAATCCTACCTGAAGCAGGTTACCAAAGGTGAGGTTCATCTGCGGCCAGTGACATTGCGTAAGGGGGACTTTTTCCCAGAATTAGCAGACATTGTAAATGATACTATCGATCACATGTCTAATGAGGAAAACAAACCAGAGCCTGAATAAGGCACTTTCACGATACTGTCAGGCCAAGTCCTAGAATCCTTGGCGAAAAGAGAGTGGCGTCATTAGTGACATATGTACTTCCCAAGGTTTGCTAGACAGTCGTTGATTCTGAAGAGTACTTCTCTTCGAACTTGGCTGGCTACCTTGATCACTACACTGAGTAATTCCGAAGCCAGAGGTCTATCTCTTTTGCAGATTCTGGTTTCGAAAAATAATAGCCCTGGAGTCGATCGCATTCCAGGTTTGTAAGCGCATCGACCTGATTTTTGGTTTCTACGCCTTCGGCGACGACTCGCAAGCCAAGATTGTGACCCAGGTCGATAATCGACTTAACAACCAAAAGATTTTTTGTATGATTCAGTTTATTCACAAAAGACTTGTCGATTTTGACCTCATTAAGGGGGAGTCTATTCAGATAGGTTAACGATGAATATCCGGTACCAAAATCATCGAGCGATAATTCAATACCTTTGGCATTTAAATTTCGCAACTGTTCCTCCACTCGAGGAGAATGTTCTAATAATAGGTTTTCCGTTACTTCCAGTACTAGAGCACCCCGAGGTAAGTTCCAACTATGCATAAGTTCTGCGATCCACTCGGGTTCCAATACATGTTTATCGATAAAGTCTTGGGGAGAGATATTGATGGATACAGAGGTTATCACGCCGTCTTTAATCCAGCCCGCACATTGCTCGATTGCCTTTTCTATAACCCATCGAGTAATCAATGAAATGATATTGTTTTGTTCGGCAAAAGGGATAAAATCGTCTGGTGGCACCATTCCGCGAACCGGGTGGTTCCATCGTACCAGCGCTTCGACTCCAGGTAAGGATTGGTGATTTAGAGGTATTTGAGGTTGATAGTAAACTTCTAGCTGGTTTTCTTTTACAGCCGTAATCAGATCAGCCCGCAGATTTATGGCCAAGTCGTTGTTGGGGTCAATAGATTCGTCGTAGACGGCAAATGTTTTGTGGGAGCGTTTAGCTTCATACATCGCGATATCAGCTTTACCCAACAAATCATCGACAGTGTCACCGTGAATTGGATATTCCACAATTCCAAAGCTACCACTAATAGGTATCCTATGTTCTTCGAATTCTATCGGTAAATCAAAAGCTCCAATTAAATTCTTGATGACCACCGTTGCTTCTACGTTGGTGGTTTCATTCAAAATCAGACAAAACTCATCTCCACCGATACGAGCCAGCGTGTCACTGTCTCTCAAGCGCGCTGCCATCCTGTTGGACACTTCCCGCAACACCTGATCTCCAGCCCGATGTCCTAGCCTGTCGTTAATGGTTTTGAAGCCATTCAAATCCAACATCAACAAGGCTATATGACTCTCAGCACGTTTGGCTAATGCAATATCGTGTCTGCCACGATCCAACAATAGTTTCCGGTTCGGCAACCCTGTTAATGGATCATGCAGGGAATCATAGATATTTTTTTTGCCAGCGTCGGCAAGCTGAGTGGCGAGCGCCTCCAGCGCAGTATTGCGCTGAGCCAACAAAATATTGTGTTCCCATAGTTGTTTAAAAAACATCACCTTGCTGATCAATATTTCGTCATTAAATGGTTTGCATATATAATCGATACCTCCAGTCCGATAGCCCTTGATTAAGAAAAGCTCATCCTTGCTGATCGCAGTCAGAAAAATAATTGGCGTATTTGCGAACTTTTTATTCGAAAATATTAGGTCAGCGGTTTCGAAGCCATCCATCTCAGGCATATTCACATCGAGTAGCACCAGGAAGAAGTTATGATTCAATATTTGAACCAAAGCATCCTGACCTGACTTCGCCTCTATAATTTCAATCTGCAGGGACACCAATACTCTGCGTAAGGCATACAGATTATTTGGCTCATCGTCGACAATTAGTACTTTCGGAAGCGATTCATTCATTTTACTAATCCACTAGTAACAATTTCTATTCTCCAAGTGAGAAGTGTTTATCCACCCCAACGGTTTCCCGCGGCATCACTTCTACTTTGGCCTCGTCCGGGTTTTGGCCAGCATCCTTATCAATTTCCAGACATGTATCACAGGCTAAGTGCATTCCAGCTGCCGAGACACCGATGACGATAAGTTCATACATGCGCTAGCCGGCGATATATTCGTTCTTTGTGCTCAAAGCTTTCGTACTCATGATTGCAATCTGAATAGCTCAGCGATTCTTGGGTGCCCAAGACCAAAAAGCCACGGGACACTAGGCTGTCGGAAAATAACCTTAATGTTCGATTTTGAAGATCACGATCAAAATAGATCATCACATTGCGACACATCACCAAATTCATTTCGGCAAAAACCCCATCGTTTATAAGATTATGATTGGCGAAGGTGATTCGGTTACGTAAAGCCTTCACCATGCAAGCAGAGTCGTAACCTACTTGGTAATAATCTGAAAAAGAGGATTTACCACCCGCCTTAATATAGTTTTCGCTATAAGTCTCTATCAGGTTTATAGGGAAAACTGCTTTTTTGGCCGACGACAGAGACCTGTTATTGTAGTCTGTAGCATAAATACGGCAACGTTCCAGCAAGCCTTCTTCCTGCAGCAAGATCGCCATCGAATAAACTTCAGCTCCGGTGGCGCAACCCGCATGCCATATATTGATTCGTGAATAGGTCCGCAATTTGGGAATAACAGTTTCCCTAATCTTTTTAAAGACCGAAGGGTCACGGAACATTTCTGTTACCGTGACCGACATGTCTGCCAAAAAACTTTCAAAAAAAGTTTGATCATGCAAAGCCAACGGTATCATTTCAGATACCCGCTCTAATCCAGTAATAGAAAGGCGTAGCGCAACACGACGATTTAACGAGGCACGCGCATAACTACGAAAATCGTAACCCCAGCGCTTGAATATCGCCTCCAGAAATAAGTCGACCTCCAGTTCATTGATCTTGGCCTTGTCCACAATCTAGCCGCCAAATTCAATACGTTCGAACAACCATACGCGCAGCATCGACTTTAATATCTCGACATTGATCGGCTTGGTTATATATTCAGACGCGCCGGCATCGATACAGAAGGCGCGGTCTTCTGGCATTGCTTTGGCAGTCAAGGCAATTACCGGTAGCTCCGAAAATTTGCTGATGCCTCGAATTTTCCGCATGGCTTGGTAGCCATCCATAACCGGCATCATAATATCCATCAACACCAATTCTATGCTCGGGTTTTCATTTAGTTTATCGAGGGCAACTTGACCATTTTCTGCAATTAAGACGTCAAGACCCAGCTGCTGTAGCTCTCTCGACAAGGCGTATAGGTTGCGCATATCGTCGTCAACCAAAAGAATCGTTCTGTCTCGGAACAGAATATCATCGTTGTGTAGCATTCCAACTTGCTGCTTTCCCTCACTTTGACCTTTTGCCAAGTCGCTGTGCAAAAACATTGCAACTTCATCAATCAAACGCTCGGGGGACTCGGGCCCTTTGACAATAATACTGCTGGTAAATTTTGCGAGATATACATTTTCTTCATCGGTCAACTGTCGCCCGGTATAGATGATAATCGGTGGCAACACTACTTCGCTATTCCAGCTCACTTTTTTCAGGATATCAAATCCACTCATGTCAGGCAGCTTCAAGTCCAAAATAATGCAATCAAACTGCTGCGACTCTATATACGTGCAAGCATCTTTGCCATTGCTGGCGAACGCGAACTCGGTGTTAGAACCGCGAAATAGCGAAGCGATCGCTCGTTGAGTGTCTTGATTGTCTTCGATAACAAGAATGAGGGGTATATTTTCCAATGATAATCGGCCGATATCGCTGAGGGCCGATTCAATATCTTCTTTAGTAGCCGGTTTTTGCAGATAACCGGTGACGCCGGATGCAACCACCTCGCCTTCTCGATCATAACCAGAAATAACATATATCGGTGCTCTAGCGGTCCTAGCTTGGTACTTCAGTCGCCTAATTACTTCCAAACCATCCATGCCGGGCAATCCCATATCGAGCAATATCCCGCGTAGTTGGAATTGCGTCGCTAAATACAACCCACTGCGTCCATCAGCGGCCGCCAGACATTTGTAGCCACTCGAACGAACCATGTCCATCAACGCCTCGGCGAAGTCCCTGTCATCTTCAATGATCAGTATTGTCTGGTCGCCTTCGACTATTTGATTTCGGTCATCGGTAATATACGGGGTTGGTCGAAGTTCGAGTGCTGAAGTAACTAACCCAGATCTTGCTGTAGATGTCTGTTGTTGCCCTGCAGATTGTATTTCTTTTGTTTCACTTCCACGCTCTGCATTCAGGGGCAAATAAAGACTGAAACTGCTGCCTTCACCCTCGTTACTTTTTAACAAAATTTCTCCGCCTAGCAAATCTGTGAGCTCACGGGATATCGAGAGGCCCAGGCCGGTTCCACCATGTTTGCGACTAGTAGTACCATCGACCTGCTCAAAAGCATCAAATACCAGTTGCTGTTTATTCCTCGGAATACCGATGCCGGTGTCGATTACCGAAATTACCAACAGGTCCTTATTGTTTAGTTTATTTAGACCAGAGTCGGTGCTGGGATCATGCAGCGATATCCGTAATATCACTTTGCCGGTTTTGGTAAATTTGAACGCGTTCGAGAGAAAATTCTTTAATATCTGTTCCAGGCGCTGCCCATCCGTATTGATCGATTCGGGTGCTGTGTCGGTAATGTCCACCTCGAATTTCAGATTCTTCGAGGTTGCAACCGGATCGAACAACCGTTGCAAACCGGCGCTTAAGGGTTCAAGTTCTACCAACTCATCAATAACTGTCAACATGCCGGCCTCTATCTTGGACAAGTCCATGATGTCATTAATCAGGTTCAGTAAAGCCTGACCGCCTTCGTAGATGATTTTGGCGTCTTCAATTTGCTCGTCATGTAAGTTGCCGTTGCGGTCAGCCATTAAACTTTTCGACAGTAATAACATACTGTTTAACGGGGTGCGTAATTCGTGAGACATATTGGCCAGGAACTGTGATTTATAAGTACTGCTCAATTCAAGCTCATGGGCTTTTTCTTCAAGCTCGGTCTGGGCCTGCATGATCGACACATTGTTCTCTTCAATTTCAGTTTTTTGTTTTTCCAGAGATTCAGTTTTTTCTTGCAGTTCTTCATTGGAACTACGTAACTCTTCCTGTTGAGCCAGCAATTCCTCGGATTGGGTCTGCGACTCTTCGAGTAGCCTACTAACCCTTTCCTGATTTTGTCCCGCGCGCACGGCAATCGCGATGGCATCTGAAACCAATTCGGCAAACTCTATCTGCAAGGCAGTGAATGGCTCGAATGATCCGATTTCGACGGCGCCGGTTACGCTGTCTTCAAGCCTGAGCGGCACCACCATCAAGTGACGCGGCACCGCTTCGCCAAGACCCGAATTGATCTCGATATAGTCATCCGGCAGCTCTGATACCATGATGGTATTAGCGTCCAGAATAGCCTGTCCTACAGTGCCTTCTCCGGCCTTGATCGTTTTCGAGGCATACTTGTGAGAGGAAAAGGCGTAGCTACCTGTCTGGGTGTAGGTATCATCGTCATTGGCCAAATAAATAACACCGACCGAAGCACCTAGATACTTTGCCAGAGTAGTGATTATGCTCCTACTTAGCTCATCTAATTTCAGCCCTCCGCCCATGACATCCGCCATCTCTGCTTGGCCCGTTTTGATCCAGTGTGCTTGATCGTTTTTCTCGGTGGAACGAATGTTCATATGGATCATTAAAAAGGAAAAGCCTCCGCCCATAATAGTACTTAGCGTCAATGTGACGAGAATCACGAGAATACTTTCGTCGTACACCCGACTACTCTGGTCTCGTTCAGTGGCCAGTGAGGATTCACTCTCGGCAACCAGATCGCTAATTATTGCTTCGGCTTGATCTGCTAATTCCCGACCTTTACCCGTGGTTAGATCAAGAGCGAACTGATTGCTGTTTTGTCTTGAAAGTACTAAGACCTGTTCATTGACCGCTAGAAAATTTGACCATGATTGCTCAAACAACTCTAGCTCGTATAATTCATCACCGCCGGCCAGGGTTTTGAGCCGGTTGAGCTTTGCTTGCAAGTCCACTTTGAAGCGTTCTATCGAGTCCGAAAACACATCCATACCTGCCTGCGTTTTTTCTAGGATCAGGCTTTTCGCAGCTCGGTGTATCGCAAGCATGTCTTGGATCATTCGAGAGGCTACCAACAACCTATCATTTGCCATTGCTAGCAGTTCGGTACTCTGGGTGCTGAGTTCGACATTCCTCTTGACAATAATGTCCATTTGTAGTCCAGCCTCATCCGCCAATTGGCGTCCTTCACCTGCGGCCAGATCAAATGCGCGTCGATTTATATTTTCCCGAGAAAGTTCACGTACCTGATTGTTGTTCGCGCGAAGATTGGAGTTAAGCAGAGCTAATTCTAGTACCCGGCTGTAGACATCGCTCCAGCGGTCCCATGTTCGGGTAAACTTGTCTAGTTTAGAAGTACCGTCTTCGGTCGTCAGTTTTCTTAGAGACGTTAGATTGGAGAATAAATCAATTTGTAAGGCTTCAATGCGGTCCGCGTACTCACGCATTTCCTCGACGTTGGTTGATAGAATGATATTTCTTTCCGCGCGCAGTATTAGCAGCATATCGTTTTTGATCTGGGTGCCGTGAACAACCTTTAGTTGAGCACCGGCCGACTGTTCCTTATAACTTTCCGCTATCTTTTCGTTCACCGTAACAATATTACGCAGCGCTGCTTCGGCGTTATCGAAGGCCTTTCGCGCTGACGTGGCAGATATGTTTTTTGCTTGTACATTTGAGTTCAGCCGCGAATATTCGAGGACCTTGTTGTCAACAGCCATGTACTCAGTTAGTTTTTGACGAAACTTGTTAATCGCGTCGCTGTCCTCCTGTTCTGATAATGCTTGAATTAAATCCAAGCGTTGAATTAAATTGCTATGTGTTTGTTCGATAAGGGCCGCGTATCCATCCATTTGATCTTCGCTTGGAGCGGTAATAATGTTTTTCCCTGCTCGCGTCATCTTCAATAAATCTTGCTGGATTCTTTCACCGAGTTGTAGTTTCTTTACAGAAACATTTACGATCTGATTCACATTTCTTTCAAGTGTGGATAACGCATTAATACCCACCGTTCCGATACTCAATATGGCAATAATTAGTGCGGCACTGGCCATCGCCAATTTAGTACTGATAGATCGCAGCGATTTATTCATAACTTTAGGTTCTCTTAGTGTCATCACTTGTTATCAACACTCAAAAAGATTTCGGAATTTAGTCTAGGGCCATGTAACTATTTACAAACTCGACAGCGATATTGTTAGCATAGTCGAGGACCATAGCGCGCCCACATGTGGTAAATAATTTATGGCTTCTTCATCTTCCAAAAT
>Ga0222633_1001186_pt1 | contig 15070 bp, 12 predicted proteins | sample AntAcemetageno48_FD_179816 | JGI IMG/M metagenome (GOLD analysis project Ga0222633, IMG submission 179816) | Saline water microbial communities from Ace Lake, Antarctica - #48 | ecosystem: Environmental > Aquatic > Non-marine Saline and Alkaline > Saline | place: Antarctica: Ace Lake | collected...
GGGACCGGAACCGGAATTTCATCTACGACCCGATGACGCTGGATGCCATGGTGCTCTCCCACGCCCACATCGATCACAGCGGTAACCTGCCCAATCTGACAAGCCACGGATACGGTGGGAGCATCTACTCAACCTTTGCGACTCGGGATCTGTGCTCAATCATGCTGGCGGACTCGGCCCACATTCAGGCTCAGGACAACAAATGGCTCAACAAACGTCGCAAAAAGAATGGCCAACCGGAATTGGAACCCCTCTACAGCCAGATCGACGCTGAGAACTGCGTGCGCCAATTCGTGAACATCGGCTACGAGCGCCCCATCCCAATTGCCGACGGCGTGACCCTGACTATGATCGATGCCGGGCACATTCTTGGCGCAGCCCAGGTTATCCTCGACATCAACGAAGGGAAATCGAAAAAGCGGCTTCTCTTTTCGGGCGACGTCGGCCGGGGAAACAACGAACTACTCCGTGATCCGGTGGCAGCAGACGACGTCGATCTCCTTATCATGGAAAGCACTTACGGCAACCGTGAGCACGAGTTACCCGCCCACGCGAATCATCTGCTCAAAGATATCCTGCTCCGTGCAATCGAAAAAAAGGGCAAAATCATTATCCCCGCCTTCGCCGTCGAACGCACCCAACAACTCATCTACGTCCTTCACGCGATGACAGAGGCAGGCGACATCCCCGACATCCCGATCTACGTCGACAGCCCCCTCGCGGTAAACGCCACTGAGATTTTCCGACTCCATCCCGAATGCTTCAACCAGGAGGTCTACGACTTTCTTTTCGAAAAGCGCGATCCGTTTGGTTTCGAGAATCTCACCATGGTCAGAAAAGTTTCCGACTCGAAAAACCTCAACAACATCGAAGGTCCTGCCATCATCATTTCCGCATCAGGCATGTGCGAGGCAGGCCGCATTCTCCATCACCTGCGCTACAATATTGAAGACGAAAAGAACACGATCCTCTTCGTTGGCTACTGCGCCGAACACACACTCGGGTGGAAGATCCGCGAAGGCTGGAAAGAAGTCCCCATCCTGGGTGACAAATTCAAGGTCAACGCCAACGTGGAAATCCTCGACTCCTTCAGCGGCCATGCCGACCAGAGTGAACTGCTCGAATACTTCGACAAGATTGGTGGTAAAAAAGAGAACATCTTCCTCGTTCACGGTGAACCGGAGCAATCCGCCGGTTTGAAGGAGGAATTGGAAAAACGCCACAATGGAAATGTCCACGTCGCGAAGTGGAAAGAGACCGTGGAAGTGTGAGTGGAATTTGACTCTACTCAACAGGGTATGGTCGTGCACTCAACGCTGTTGAATTAGAATTCATCAGGTCGTCGACAGCCAACATGGGGCTCGGTTGTGCTGTTGCCGAATGCTCAAAGTTCGACGGCTGCGCAGGGGTTGGCTGCCGGTAGCCGCAACCGCAGCGTCGGCAAGGTGCCCCGGTTGCGCGGACTTACTTAGCGCGTAGATCAGTCTGGTGCGGCAGATCGAACGGCGATCTTTCACTGGGAGCAATGAATCGCGCGAGGCCGCGCGAACCTACCTCCACCCCCCGCGATTCCGCCCCGCGTGCCTGTTGATCGGTTCTTCGTATATCGTTACTATTCCTCGCATTCGATGAAGCCGTTTTCTCTCATCGTGGCCTGCGCCGTAACCGGTCCCGCGTTTCTTTCCGCGACCGGACTGACCGAGGCGGAAGGTCACCAATTTTTCGAAGAACGCATCCGGCCTGTGCTGGTCGAGCATTGTTACGAATGCCATTCCGCCGAAGCGGAAACGGTCGAAGCCAAACTGCTTCTGGACTCGCGCGCTGGAATTCATACCGGTGGAGAGTCGGGATCGCCCATCGTCCTCGGAGAACCCGACAAGAGCATGCTGATCCATGCGTTGCGATTCGAGGATGATTTGGAAATGCCACCGGACAATCCATTACCGGAAAATGTGATCGCGGACTTCGCGAAGTGGATCGCCTCAGGGGCACCGGATCCTCGCAAGGAAGACGATGCGGCTTCCGTCCCCATCGCGGACCGCGCCTACAATGACGGAGACTTGTGGGCACTTGAAACCGTCAAAGCCCCGGAGATTCCGGCCACCGAAAACACCGCCTGGCCTCTAGATGACATCGACCGCTTTGTTTTGGCCGGGCAAGAATCACGCGGCCTGTCGCCCGTGAAGGACGCATCGCCACGCGTCTTGTTGCGACGACTTTATTACGATCTCATCGGGCTGCCTCCGACCTTCGATGAGACAGAGCAGTTTCTCGATCAGTATGAAAAGAATAAAGACCACGCTGTCGAAACGTTAGTCGATCAGCTACTCGCCTCTCAGCATTTTGGAGAGAGATGGGGACGCCACTGGCTCGACGTCGCCCGCTTTGCCGAGTCGAATGGGAACGACGGATTGAGCCGTAACCCGACCTTTCCCCACGCTTGGCGCTATCGGGATTATGTCATCGATGCCTTCAATCGCGACATTCCCTACGACCGTTTTTTGACTGAGCAACTCGCCGGAGATTTGCTCGACGCAGAGTCGCCTGAAGAGAGTGACCGCCTCGTCGTTGCAACTGGATTCCTCGCAATCGGGGCAAAGCCGGCCAAAGCGATGAATACCAATTTCGAAATGGATGTGGTGGCCGATCAGATCGAAGTCGTCGGCAGCGGCCTCCTCGGGCTGAGCGTCGGTTGCGCCCGGTGCCATGATCACAAATTCGATCCTATCCCAACCCGCGACTACTACGCCATGGCCGGATTTTTCACCAGCACAGAGACCATGTGGGGTCTCGCCGCAAACGAGAATCTCACCGCTCCGCCGACAGATCTGCACGTCCTCCTAACCGCACCACAAATTCCTCCGCCCGCCGATTTCATCGAGACCGTCATTCTCCGGGAATCCGACACGGGAAAACCAAAAAAAATCCCCAAACCGAAGTGGAAACCCGGAACGCCCTTAGCCATGGGCGTCAGGGACCAACCGAAACCGGAAGACTGCAAACTCAACCTCAAGGGCGACGCCAAGAAGCTCGGCGACGCGGTACCTCGAGGATTTCTAACGGCGTTTCCGACAGTCCCCTCGCAAGCGATTCACCCGGGCGAAAGCGGACGCCGACAGTTGGCTCAATGGATCACTGATCCCAAAAACCCGCTGACTGCACGCGTGATGGTTAACCGCATCTGGCAACACCTCTTTGGCAGAGGCATTGTCGGGACGCCCAACGACTTCGGCGTCTACGGAGAACGCCCGTCTCATCCCGCGCTACTGGATCATCTGGCATCCCGCTTTGTGGAAAATGGATGGTCAGTAAAATCTCTTGTCCACGATATTGTGCTCAGCCGCACCTATCAACTCGACAGTGCGTCGTCAGGTCCGTCCTCCGATTCGGAAAATTCCTGGTTTACCCGGCACAACCGCCGTCGGCTCGATGCCGAATCCCTCCGGGACGGAATGCTGCGCGTGAGCGGTCAGCTCGATTCCACTCCTCCGACCGGGTCGCTCATTTATCACCGGGACGTCCTCGTCAATCTCGCGGGAGGTCTACATCAACCCACCAATCACCGCAGCGTCTACCTGTGTTATTTGCGAAATTCACCGCCGCCGGAATTGACTGCGTTCGACATTCCTACATTCACGAAGCCGACCGGTCGCCGTGAGGCAAGTCTGGTTCCCGGTCAGGCACTCTATCTTTTCAACAATCCTTTCGTCATCGATCAGGCGGCTCACTTCTCCGAGACACTTCTGGATCGGAGATCGGAAGATGACCCCGCAAGGATTACCCGCGCCTTTAGGGAGGTCTTCCAACGCGATCCATCTGCCGACGAACTACGGGATTCAGAAGAAATGCTCACGGCAATTAATTCTGAAACCGGCTCGGTTGAGGCAGCGTGGAGAACACTGACGCAGGCGCTACTGGCAACGAACGAATTCCGCTATGTCGACTAGTCCCCACTCCCTTCCATCCGTCACGGCGTCCAGACGCCGGATGTTGCAGAGCGTTTCCTGTGGCTTCGGGTATCTCGCATTCTCGGGACTGGCGAGGGCAAACCTGCTCGACCGACCCGCGACTTTTCCGGCAAGAGCGAAGCGCGTCATTTTTCTCTGCATGAGCGGAGGCCCTGCTCAGCTCGACACATTCGACTACAAGCCACAGACCGGAAAGAAACCGCACCCGGGATCTGTCAGAGAATTCAAACAGCATGGGAAGAGCGGCCTGTGGATCTCGGACCTGATGCCGGAGACTGCCAAACACGCTGACAAGCTGTGTCTCTTGAACGGCATGCACGCCGACACCGGAATTCACGCCCAATCCTTTCTCCAACTGCACACAGGCGACCGGCTTCGCGAACGCCCCAGCATCGGCTCATGGATCAATTACGGGCTCGGTAGCGAGAACGCAAACCTTCCCGGCTTCGTCAGTCTGAACACATCACGTCCCTCGGTTTACTCCAGCGCCTTTCTCCCCTCGATCTACAACGGCACCGCCATCGGCATGAACGGAGAAGACATGAGCCGCGCCACTATCGGGAATCTCGCCGGTGACCATCTGTCGGTATCTTCAAAACGACAGCAGTTGGATTTCGTCCAGAAACTCAACCGCCGGCATGCCAGTGCCCGGCCCGACGATGCCAACCTCGAGAGTGCCATTCAATCCATGGAGCTCGGCTTTCGCATGCAAATGTCAGCTCCCGGATTGCTCGACTTGAGCGATGAATCGCAAGCAACTCTGGATCGCTACCGGGTCGGCAAACAAAAGCCAACCGTGGGGACCTGTCGGCAATCCGACTTCGGCAGGCAATGCCTTCTTGCACGGCGATTTGCCGAAGCGGGCGTGCGCTTTATCGAGGTCAATCACGGGAGTTGGGATCAGCACAAAAATCACCGTCGCGATCTTGAGGCCAACTGCGAGGCGACCGATGCGCCGGTGGCCGCATTACTGGAAGATCTCGAGCAGCGCGGACTACTCGAAGACACGTTAGTGATTTGGGGCGGCGAGTTCGGCCGACCCGGACTGACCCCGGACGATGGAAAAAACGAGACGGGTCACAATGCCAGCGGGTTCACCTTCTGGCTCGCCGGAGGCGGCGTCCGTGGCGGCCATGTCCACGGAGCGACTGACGAGACCGGAAAACGTGCCGTCGAGGGAAAGGTGCACTTCCGCGACCTGCACGCGACGGTTCTGCACCTGTTAGGAATCCCGCCAAACGATCTCGTCTACCGCCACGCCGGCCGTGATCATCGCCTGACCGGTCCCGAAGGCGGGAGTGTCGCTAACGATATTTTCGCATAGCCGCGCAGAGTTTCCGCCAACACGCTATTCCAGCGGAGCGCGATCTATGCTGAAGTCCATAATGCGCTCTGTTTTTGGTTTTCTGCTATTCGCCACCACTCTCGCCGGAGCTGATCCGCTCTACGACATCGATCTTTCGATTGCGACACAAGGGTTCGACAAGGAGCAATGCTGGGTCCATGCCCGGGCCGGAGCGATTCCTTCGTCGAATAGTGAGGAGCCTCTGGTTGTGATGACCTTGCAAAAACTCGCGCTCAGTGGTTCGGACGTTTTCTACGCGCTCAACGAAATGAGCTCCGCTGACCTGGGGCAAACATGGACAGCACCCGTCCGGCACGAGTCCTTTGCGAGGCAACCCTTTCAATTCGGGGAGAGAGAGGATCTGGAGATTACAGTCTGCGATTTCTGGCCCAAATGGCACGCAGCGTCCGGTAAACTTCTCGGAACCGGACACACCGTCGTTTACGAAGAGAACCGTGTCGCGAAGGTGCGTCCCCGGGGCACAGCATGGGCCGTCTACGACCCGGAGTCGCATTCCTGGTCACCCTGGAAGACAATCAAGATGCCTGCTGATCCGAAGTTCGAGAATGCCGGGGCGGGCTGTGTTCAGCGGGTCGACCTGGACAACGGCGACGTCTTGATTCCAATCTATTTCAAGCCGCTCCCGGCACAGCAATATTCGGTCACGGTCGTTCGCTGCTCGTTTGACGGTAAGGATCTGAAATACATCGAGCACGGAAATGAAATGTCGATCGACGTAAAGCGAGGCCTCTACGAACCGTCGTTGGCAAAGTGGGGAGATCGATTTTTCCTAACCCTGCGCAACGATGATCACGGCTACGTCTCCGTCAGTGATGACGGACTGAATTTTACTAAGCCCCGGCAGTGGACATTCGACGACGGATCCGATCTCGGAAACTACAACACCCAGCAGCACTGGGTCGTTCACGACGATGCGTTGTTCCTTGTCTACACGCGCCGGGGAGCTGACAACGACCATGTGTTTCGTCATCGAGCTCCTCTGTTTATTGCCAGGGTGGATCCGGAGAAACTACAGGTCATTCGAAGCAGCGAACAAATCCTGGTTCCTGAAAATGGGGCACGTCTCGGAAATTTCGGGGTCACTGAAGTCAGCCCGGATGAGACCTGGGTGACCGTGACCGAATGGATGCAGGCACCCGCACCAAACCATCACGACCCCGAACCTCTCATTGCGCGTGGTGCCGACAACCGCGTTTGGGTCGCCAAGCTGAAATGGCAAAAGCCGAATGGGCAGAAGGAAGAGTAAACAGGGTTAGGTGTCCGACCTAATCCTGTTGCCCCGCTGTTGGAATCCCCCCAACAGGATGCGCCATCACGGCAAGGTTTCACTTGCTCCCCTACCCCATGCACGACACATGATCAGGCATGTTCATCAAACTCTTCGGCATTGCCACAGTCGCATGGATCTCGCTCTTCTCCGTGATCGCCAACTCCGCTGACGAGCGGCCGAATATCCTGTTCCTGCTCGCGGATGACATGCGGCCGGACTGCATCGCCGCGCTGGGAAATCCTGACATTCACACACCAAATCTGGACCGCCTCGTCGCACGCGGAATGACGTTCACCCGCGCGACCTGCTCCTATCCCATCTGCGTGGTGAGTCGCGCCGAGATCCTGACAGGTATGCACGGGTGGGAAAACGGCGTCTATGGACAGCGTGGTTCAAAGTTTGCGGACAACGTCACCTTCTGGCCGGAGACATTACAACAGGCGGGCTACGAATCCTGGCACGTTGGCAAATGGCATGTCAGCGGACGGCCCTCGACGCGTGGCTACTCTGATGTAGCGGGTCTCTTTTCGAGCGGCGGGGGGAAATATTGGGAAGAGGGCCAGGTGGATTGGAAAGGATTTCCGATCACAGGTTATCGGGGCTGGATTTTTCAAAGCGACGACGGAAAAACGAAGTTCCCGGAGATGGGCATCGGAGTGACGCCCGACATCAGTGAAAAGTTTGCCGATGCAGCCATTTCGCTGATCGAACGGGAAACGGACAAGCCATGGTTCTGTCATGTGAACTTCACCTCGCCGCATGATCCCCTTTTCATCCCGCCGGGATTGGAGGGGAAATATAATTCCGACGAAATGCCACTGCCGGAGAACTACCTGCCCGTCCACCCATTCGACCACGGAAACTTCGGAGGACGCGACGAAGCATTGCTGCCATGGCCACGCACGGAAGAGGCGGTTCGTGACCTATTGAGAGTCTACTATTCAGTGATCGACGACATGGACGCGCAGATCGGACGCATCCTCGATGCGGTGGAAGAAGCGGGAGAAATGGAAGACACCATTGTCATTTTCACCAGCGATCATGGGATGTCGTGTGGCTCGCATGGTCTTCGCGGGAAGCAGAGCCAATACGAGCACACCATCAATGTTCCGTTCGTGATCGCAGGACCGGGAATCAAGCCCGGCAGCGAAAGCGATGCACAGATTTATCTACGCGAACTCTATCCCACGACGTGCGAACTGGTTGGCGTGCCTGTCCCGGAAGCTGTCACCGCGACAAGTTTCGCTCCGGTTCTTCGCGGCGAGCGAGACAGCCAGCACTCGGACATCTTTGGTTATTTCACCGGCACGCAAAGGATGATCCGAACCGATGATGGTTGGAAGCTGAACTACTACCCTGAAATCGACCGATGGCAGCTATTTGATCTGAATACGGACCCGAACGAAATGAACGACCTGTCAGATTCGAAGAATCAAGAGCGCCTCACCGATTTAAAAAGCCGCCTCGCTGACTGGAGAGAAAAGACGGGTGACCCGCTACTCCAATGATTTGTCGCTAAACGAGAAGGAAATCTAAGGCAGCTTCGCCAGATAGGTCTCAGGAGAACTCTTGAATGCCATCTTACAGGCCACACAGCATAACTTTACCTCCTGTCCCTGATGAACGAGAGTGAAAGAACCACCCTTTGATTCGAGGCCTTCCCCTGTTACGAGGCAAGTATTGAGCGGATAAGGTTTTACTGTCGGCACGTTCGCCTGAGAACCCGCGGCTTCCGTTCCGCCTGAGTTTGTCGTCCCAGTCGCTGAGTTCGTTTCCGCAGTCGAAGTGGTTTCGCACGACACAGTTCCAAAGAGAGCCACCATCGCGAGAGAAACAGACAGGAGAGATTTCATAAACAGAAATCATAATACTCTGTCCGCGCGGAATACGAACCAAAAAACTGAAGCGATTTGAGGAAGGGGCGTTCGTGCATGAAATACGCTTCCGCGCCCCGGCCAGATTTGAACTCAACCTAGCTTCGCAAGGTCGCGTCAATCCTCTCGGCTACCTCAACCCCTGTTTCCAAGGCCCGGTTGACCCGACCTTTCCCGATCAAGGCATCACCGGCAATGAAGAGCCCTTTTGATTCGTGGCTCTGAATCAGACTCATGTCGGCAGACCGAACCGGGTGCGCAAATTTCCATCGCTGAGAATCGAACCATTGAGGCTGACAGTCGTTCCACTGCAACACCGTCGCCGCGTGACTCCACGCGATCCTGGACAGTTCCGCGGCATCTTCTTCAAAATGTTCCCGGCTCCAATTCGGCTGCATCTGCACCCCAACGACAGTGACTCCATCGGGAATATGTCCCGGCTTGTCATTTTCGAAACTGATCCAGGCAACTGGATTCTTTCCATCAAGGTTGATCAGAGCATGAAAAGTTCCAGGACGCTGAGGGGCGTCTTCCAGACCGAAAGAGAATGTGAATTGACGGTGATACTCCGCGCAGCTCAACGCATTGAACAGCGGGAGCGTTGCCAATCCGCTAGCCTGGAGGATCTCCTGACTCTGAGGCGCAGGCGGAGTTAGAAGAACTGCATCGAAGCCCTCAAACAGAGCGCCATCCGTGGAAAGCAGATTCCATCCGCCACTGGACGGGAGAAGTTTCTGGATTCGGGTTTCCCGCTGGATTGAGCAGTCAGCAGCCTCGGCCAGGAGTTTGCCAAGAGTGCTGATCCCGCTGCGATAAGTCCACTTGGGCTCCTTGTTTTGCTCTGGATCCCCCGGGGTGAGAGTGTTGCTCCCATCAAAGGTCCAGATGTCTCCCGGGATTTCGACAAGCTCATCTGTGGGAAGTTTCTGAAACAAGAGGTCTTTGACGACCCGGGACTCGGCTTTGAGATAGTTCGCTCCGGGATCGAGCCTGGCTCCATGCCGCGTCCGCGACGTGGCTCGACCGCAAAGGCCACGACTTTTTTCAAAGATGGTAGACTCCCAGTCAGAGTCGCGGAGTTTCCAGGCAGCCGCTAGCCCGGCGGGGCCTGCCCCGACAATGGCAAGAGTCTTCATGTTTTATAAATCCGTTTCGATGGGAGGTTCGTTTGCAAGATGATGACGGGTATGAATCTCCAACTGCTTACGCTTCTGGTTCAATTGGTGTCGGCAACTTTAATGACGGGGGTGATTTGGTATGTGCAAGTCGTGACCTACCCGCAGTTCCTGAACATCGGAGAATCGAGCTTTCGCGCCTATCACGAAAACTACAGCCTTCGCGTTTCTCTCATTGTGATCCCGCCCATGCTTCTGGAGCTTGTGGCATCGCTCCTGGGCGTCGTTCTCTTCTGGAGCAGTCCAGAGCTGCGCGGCTGGATGGTGGTGGGAGCAGTGGTAACAGTATCTGTCTGGCTTTGCACTTTCGTAATCCAAGTCCCCCTACACACGCAACTGTCCAACGGCTTTTCCGAGGCTGCGGTCAAGTCGCTGGTCCGAACCAACTGGATCCGCACCACTCTTTGGACAGCCCACTGTGGAATCGTGATTGTGGCACTGTATCAGTATCTCAAGGCTCCGGAATAGAGAGGCTCTTGGTCCGATGAAGATCTTCAGAAAGACACACGCCCCCCTTCGCTTGTGGCATCCATCTGGTAGCAGGAGAACGGACATCGCAAATTCCCCCTCTCCGTTTCGTGACGATTACATCGAGGATGTGAAAGAGGCGCTCGTGAAATATGAGTGGGTAAAAGATGATCCCTTCTGTCCCGGCATTTTCCTCGGCAACGAACTGGAGTGGCCCGATCAATTTACCCCCAAGGTTTTCGAAATGCCGGAAACCGACGCCACCAAAATCCGGGTGTTGGATCGACTGAAGAATAAATACGCCACGCTCGATAAGTTGATCGGAGCCTGGAAGACGGAGTTTTCTCAGTGGAATGAGGATCTGGTTTCGCGAGGGCAGCCCAACTCCATTCCCCAACCGGCTCGTGCCGATATCGAACCGCTCTACCTCGAATTCACCACCGCCTTTTTCGCGAAGTCCAAGGAAGCCTTCAATGCGGTTCTTCCCAACAAGCGTTACCTCGGCTGTCGCACCCATCGAGGTCGTAATGTCCTGGGGCGCGGCTGGTCATGCCGATGTTTTTTCGGTGAACGTCTACGATTCGCAGGTGCGCCCCCGGCAAGTACCAGCCGACGTCGATATGCCAATCATCGCGAGTGAATTTCATTTTGGAGCAGTCGATCGAGGTGTCCCCAGTCCCGGTCTGCCCGGCTCATGGGACCAGCGGCAGGGCGGATTCGCTTTCGATAACTATCTTGCCTCCGCCCTCGCCGAACCGCGCTTCGTGGGGGTGCATAGGTTTCAGTGGATTGATCAATCTGGAGCCGGGAGACAGGATCGAGAGAATCATCAGCTCGGTTTTGTCGATGTGACAGGGCGTGCCTATCCGGAGTTTGTCGAAATTGTTTCCCGGGCGACGAAAGCGATGTATCCGGCACGAACAGACGGACAAAGCTCAACTGTGCAGATTCTTGAGGCGTTGGTTACCGGCGAGCTGAGAAAAGCCCCGCTGAAATCACCGACTGAGATCGCCGCAGGCGAAGCCTGGAGAGATCAGTTTTTCGGAAAACATCCGAAAGCAGATTCGAGTGGTGACAGATTCTTGTCATGGCCGGAATACAAGAAATACAGAAAAGAGCTCGACTCAGAGTCTCCTCCGGAGGAGAGCAAACATTCTGCTGAGACGGATCAAGATGATTGACATCGGAGACTCTTACCAGAAACGTGACGCAAATCATTTGCACCGAAAAAAGTATGGCATCAAAACCGATAGTGGACCCCGCAACAGTCATCACCGAAGACGTGGCTGTTTCTAAGGAGGAAATTCTTAAGCTCAATGCGCAGCGCGATGAATTTGAGCAGGTAGACAGGCTGATTTCCATCGATCTGGAGGAGGGCCTTGCGGTGGGGATTAAGACACAGCGGCCCGACGAATTCTGGACCAGAGGGCATATTCCCGGGCGCCCGATCATGCCGGGCGTTCTCATGATTGAAATGGCGGCTCAGATTAGTTCGTTGATTTTCCATCTGAAATTCGACACAGGTGGAAAAAAGTTTTTTGGATTTGGCGGGGTGAACAAGGTGAAGTTTCGAGGGAGTGTGGAACCGGGGTGCGATCTACTGATGGTTGTCAGAGCGAAAGCATTGAGATCGAGAATGGCTGTCTTTGAAGCCCAGGGCTTTGTTGATGGAAAGATGGTGTTTGAGGGAGAGGTAACTGGAATTGTTTTTTAGAGGGGCGCGGCATCCCACGAGGTGGAGGCCGTCGAAGTGTTCTCTCAATGTATTTCTCTTTGGGGCTCCTGGAATCTGCCCTAAGACGAATGGCGCAAGGTTAAGCATCTCGAACGCTTTTTCGCAAATCGTCAGAACTTTTGCAAGTTCTGCTACATGAAGGCGTTGTAGCGGAACCGGAGCGTAGCAGAGATAGCCGGAGGCAATTTGCAAAAATTCCGTCGTGCGGTCAGCCATCGACGTCCGGCCTTAAACCTTGCACCATTCGACCTGAGACCGCAGAGAGGATGGTGTGGAGCATCCGACAACAAAACGGTAGCCTTTGTCAGAGCTCAAAATGATCCGAAAACCGCCCGTACCGGATCCCCTCTCCCCCGGGTATCAGCGCGACTGGTGAAATGGCCGCTCAAGACAGTTTGTTCAAAATTCCCCTCAACTGTCCTGTTCAAGCCGCTTGTCCCTGTACTTTATCCGACGATGCCAGATCGATTTCCCTAGCAGCTTCCCTCATGCATTTCGCCCTAGAGCGACTCTCTCATCCCGACAGTTACTGCCAGGGATTTACTCTCTCAAGCCCGCTGAGTTCACTGCTCATCAGGCCCGGATCGAGGGAGTCCTGTGATTTGGAAACACTCCCCTCGATTCTTGAGGGCACCCTATCAAACACGCGGCTAAAAGCGCTGCCGCTCGATGAAATGAATTTAAGAATAGAAAACTCACCTCACAAACTTGTCGGACGCGCCACGGTTCTACCGTTGGCATAAATCCGCACATCTCTAGTGCCGTTAGTGTTGAGCGGATATGCCGGAGAGCCATCGACTTTATGAAAGCGGAAGATAGCGACGGCAGGGGAACCCCCTTGTGCCGGCTCCACTACGACAGAGAGAAAGCCGCCCTGCTCGACTTCGTCGCGCCAGTAGAGTAAGTCATTGTCTTCCGGCTTCGGCACGCCATACATCCGCAACAGGCTTGCAGCGTGCTTGTCTGAAGTCGCCCCACAAACAAACTCATGGATCTTCGGATTGAATCGGCTCGGCCAGGCGGAGTGATATTTCCAATGACGGTCACCGCAAATGACGATGACGCCCTCATGCTTGGAAAGTAACTCCAGCAATCGCGTCCGCTCCAGATGCCAGGCCTCATTGGCAAGATTGTCGATGCGCGGTGGACGAAAAAGATTAATGATCCCGAGGTTGTCCTTTTCCTCCTGAGTCACTTCCTCGGGACGGTCAGGACCGATAAAAGGGAGCGAAAAAACGACCATTTTAAATGGAGCAGTGGAAGCCGCGAGTGTCTCATCAAGCCACTTGGTCTGCTCCACACCCAACATCGACTTATTAGGATCATCGTAATCCATGGTATTGGGTGAACGAAAATCGCGACTCTCCAGCATCCAGAGTTGAAGATCCTTGCCCCAGCGCACCGTTCGATAGGGCTCTCCATTGTTGATCGAAAATCCATCGTCGCTATTGTCGAAAGTTTCGTCGTCTCTAATGGGGAACGGAGTCTGTTCATGAAAGACACGTCGTCCCTGAGCGTAGGTGAGTTGTCCGTGGGTCTGCCCCGGCCAGCAGTCGTTCTTTAACGTGTCATGATCATCCTTCATGAAGTAGGTCGGCACCGTGCGATGAAATCCCCGCATGAGAGGCATCGCAAACATCCTCTGCCACCAAACTCGCGCCATGCGCTGAGATTTGGCCGAAGCACCCTGATGATCGTAGTAGACGACGTCTCCCGTATTGATGAGGAAGTCCGGCTTAAATCCGAGCATTGTCTCGTAGATCCTGTGCCCGAGAATCACTTCGTTTTTGGCTAATTCGCTGGCACCTTCGATTTGTTCAAGCGAAGTTCCGAGTTCAAAGGCATCTACGTTGCGATAAGCCTGACCGGTGACTACCGCGAAGCCTACTCTCCGCGATTGCTCGGGAGCAGGTGCCGTTCGAAAGGAGAACTCAAGCGCAGAAGACGACTCAAATGCTCCCGTTGGATAAACGTAGGAAGTACCCTTGTATTTGGTGTCAGGTTTCAAGCCGGTCAGGTGAAACTGACGCGTGTGATCCCGAGTGTTTCGAGACGACTGGCGCTGTGTTTTGATCGTCTGACCGGGTTGGTCCTCGGGTCCGTAGACCAATTGAATCGTTCCTGAAGCTCCGGGGACAGCACTCGCCTGCACGATGGCCCGCTTCTGTTCTCTCGTTAGTTCCTCGTCGAATTGCGCGTCTCCTCCCAGAACGGGCTCGATCTCCAAATCCGCTAAATCCCGTCCCTGGAAACTATTGATCAAGTCGGAATGATCGAGACGATCCTGCCACGCCTCAATCTCATCGATTGGCACACCGGGCTTATTGTCGCGAGTCGAACGGGTCCAGATAATGGCCGATTCGTGTGTCAATTCCCCGATTTTGAGGCCCGTCGCCTGAAAAGGACCGCCCTCCGAGTCGCCGCCTTCAGGGAGGCTGACACAACTGGCAATAGCGACTGCTACTGCCAGAGCAACGACTAGTGCTGCCAGCATTTTAAAGAGCGCAGCTCGAGAGCAATTCGAAATCATGGTGAAGGCTAGGATAAGTTCTGGTGAGTTGCCACAGGGAATTTCGAAACCTCAAACATCAACCACACAGTCGGAGCCGAAAATGAAAAACTTAGCTGATCTTCAATCTCCCGATCCTCGGGATTAGCTCCCTTCATTCAATCGGATAAGATGTTGCAGCGCGACAAACTCAATTTTGAATGCAGGCTGTTCTCACAAACTCCTTTATCCCACATGAAAAAGATCACGTTATTTGCCACTGCTTGCTCCTTCACGGCAGCAACGTTCGCTGTGATGGGCGGGGACGTCGAATCCGACACCGGGAAAATCATCCTCAACGACAAAGTGCCTGCGCTTGTCGTCCCGGTAGTCGACATCCGGGCTCGCTACGAGTATGGCGGATTCCATGGAGCTGGTCCGGATCTGGAAGATGCCCATGCCGGAACTATTCGGGAGCGGATCGGACTGCGCACGCGGAAAATCCGAGGCTTCCAGGGATACGTCGAATACGAAGGCACCCAAACCGTCGACCGCCAGAGTTATCGCGCTGACAGCGTTCACGGCCCGACCAACAAAGTCGTCATCGCCGATCCGGAATCGAACGAATTGAATCAAGGGTGGCTTTCCTACACTGCGCCGAGCGATGTCTGGGGACTAAAGGTCGGACGCCAGGCCATCAACATCGACGACCAACGCTACATCGGC
>Ga0222633_1001189_pt1 | contig 15049 bp, 6 predicted proteins | sample AntAcemetageno48_FD_179816 | JGI IMG/M metagenome (GOLD analysis project Ga0222633, IMG submission 179816) | Saline water microbial communities from Ace Lake, Antarctica - #48 | ecosystem: Environmental > Aquatic > Non-marine Saline and Alkaline > Saline | place: Antarctica: Ace Lake | collected...
TGATTCTCTCGGTAATTTGTCTCATCCTGATCGATCAGAAAACGGAGATCCTTGAATTCGGCTTCCATGCTGCCTTCACCAGTTCAACCTACATTCTCATCACCCTCGGCATTGGCCTTCTCATTGTCCGGATTCTTCGGCTACCGCACGACGCCGCTTCAGTCGTGTCGCTTTGCTTCCCCGTACGCAACCTCGCTGTGGCCAGCATTGTGGCCGTGAGCCTCATGAAACGCCTCGATTACGCAGCCATCATCGCAATCTATTTCGTCATCGAAGTGCCTGCACTCCTGGTCTTCTCCTTCATTCTCCGTCGCACACAGAGGAACCCAAAAACATCTCCTCAGACATAGGCCGAAGGCCAGGCATTTCAGAGAAAGTTACCTCAAGAAAAATCCTCTCACACAATGGACACACAGAAGAATTATCTACATCTCCACAACTGGTGGATTTTGGTCCTCGCATTCCCCCCCGTTCTGGCGCCCATCGCTTCGGGAGCACCCGCACCGGATACTGAAGACGACTACTTTTATGGTGAGATCGAAATAATCGAAGATTTCAATCCTCTTGATTCGGACTCCCTATTAGAGAGTTCGATCGCTCCCACAAACTACTTCGAGTGGAAAGAAGGATTCACCCGCCGGACTGGGTTGAACTACCTGATCGAATACGCCGCCATCGGCCAATGGGGATCCCGGGGGATGGATCGGTTCCATGCGGATCACGAGCTGAATGTAATCGGAATGTGGGACCTTGTGGACAATCCGGAAACGGGAAAAGGAATGCTGATGTGGTGGTATCAGAACTCCGTGACTCTTGGAGGCACCACAACCACAGAGTTACAGAACTCACTTGGCGCGCTCTCGCCCGTAAGCGGCGGTGATACATTTCCAGATCAAAGCGCCAATCGCTTGCAGCTTCTCGCATGGGAGCAAAAAACACCTGACGAGAAATCGCGAATCGTCGCCGGTAAACTCACGACGCGAGTAATCATGAACCTGAACCGTTATGCAGTCAGTGATCGGGAAGACTTCTTTTCACCCATGATCGTGAACAACCCGGTGGCATCCTACACGGCTCGACTCGGGCTTGGCGTGTTCGGCGAACACAAGACTGAAGACTTCTATATTTCGGGCCTGTTTCGCGACGCAGATGCCGTAGACGACTTTATCGACTTTGATTCCCCTGGCAGTGGTAACTGGGAATATGCCGGTGAGTTCGGCCTCACACCTGAAATCGACGGACTGGGAACAGGAGTCTATCGCGCAATGCTCTACTATTCCGATGCGATTCAGAGAGGGGCTTCCATCTTGAATTCGGGATGGACTTATGCCTTGAGTTTTGATCAGGACGTTGGAGAAACGCTCGGACTGTTCGCCCGTTTTTCTCATGCAGAGAATCCGACTCGCGCATTCAGCCAGCGAGCCGCGTTTGGAACACAGATCAAAGATCCCTTCGGTCACGAAGATGACCGGATCGGCCTTGGAGCGTGGTGGGGTGATCCAACGGATAGATCCTTGCGTGACGAGACGGGTATCGACCTTTTCTGGAAATTAAGGGTGGCAAAAAACGTTGAGTTTACGCCGGGAGTTACCCTGCTCATCGATCCTGCCTTGAGGCCTACTTCGGATACTGCGTGGGTCGGAAGTTTACGACTTCGCATGGAATTCTAGACTTGCCCGGTCAAAACACTGACGGGATGGCGGTAGGATTTGCGCGGGTCGGACGATGGCTTGCGTGATAGTCTCGGCGACGATGACACGCCGATTTTTCCGACCAGCTGTTTTTTCCGTTCTAGTATTCATCGCTGTTGTCTTTTCGAGCGCTCCCAGTTGGACCGACGGGCAGGAGTCCAGTCTTCACGCCGGAGCAGCGTCGGTGAATATCGATCCGCCAAAACTCCCGGTCGTCCGCAACGGTGGCTTCACCTTGAAAATGGGGCACTCCATCGCGCAGTCGCTCTACGCACGCAGTCTCGTCCTGGAGAACGGCGGTGAGCGTATTGCCATCTGTGTCGTCGATACCTGCATGGTCGATCGCGAACTGTGCGACCGGGCCAAGGCCATCGCATCGGAGAAGACCGGCATCCCGTCGAACCGGATCCTGATCTCGGCGACGCACACGCACACCGCTCCGTCCGCGATGCGTTGTCTCGGTTGTCCGCCCGATCCGGAATATCCGGAATTCCTGGTTCCAAAACTTGTCGAGAGCATCGCGCAAGCCGCCGCCGCTGTTCGGCCTGCCGAAGCAGGATGGACTGTCGCTGACGCCGGGAAGTTCACCAATACGCGGCGGTGGATTTATCTACCCCACAAAATGAAGACCGATCCCTACGGGGGACTCACGGTGCGGGCGATGATGCATCCGGGGCATGCCAATCCGGACACGGCAGGGCCGGCTGGTCCTGAAGACCCCGGTCTGACGCTGTTGTCGATTCGCGACCGTGATGGGAAACCGCTCGCGGTATTGGGTAATCTCTCGCAGCACTATTACGCGAAAGGCGAACTGTCCTCGGGCTTCACCGGAAAATTCTGCAGCCTCCTGGAAGAGGAGTTTGGCGGCGACTTTGTCGGGCTCATGTCGCAGGGAACAAGCGGCGATTTACAGTACATTGACTACTCGGTAGCGAAGGAAGACGGTCCGTTCGCTGACACCCCCGATCCCTACGAGGCCTATTGCCGCGAGCTGACCGATCTCGCGATTGCCTCGTTGAAGTCCGTCGAATACCGACCCGACGCCGAGCTCGCCATGGCCGAGGCGAAGCTCGTGCTCGGACGGCGTTTGCCTGATGAAAAACGGATCGCCTGGGCGAAAGAGATTGTTGAGAAAATGGGCGACCGGCTGCCCCGTGATCGTCCCGAAGTTCTTGCGAATGAGGTGTTCTGGATTCAGCAAAATCCCGAGGAAGAACTGATTCTTCAAGCGCTGAGAATCGGTGACTTCGGCATCGCAACGTTGCCGAACGAAGTCTACGGCATCACCGGTCTCAAGCTCAAAGCGCAGAGTCCACTGACGCCTCTGATGAACATCGAATTGGCCAACGGCGCCGCCGGATACATTCCGCCGCCAGAGCAGCACCAACTCGGAGGATACACAACCTGGCCTGCCCGTACTGCGGGTCTCGAGGTCAATGCCGAGCCAAAAATCGTCGCGACATTGCTGGATCTACTCGAAGAAGTTTCCGGGAAAGAACGCCGCAACACGCAGGAGCCGATCGGGAATCACGGAGAGAAAATCCAATCGCTAGAGCCGGTCGCCTGGTGGCGCATGGGGGAGCACAGCGGACCGCAGGTTCCTGACGCGAGCGGTCACGATCACAAGGGAGAACTCGAGCCGGGCTATGCTCTTTTTCTCGATGGTCCGGAGGGCGGGCGTGCAGTTCAGTTCGCCGGAGGGCGCATGGTCGGAACCGACCCGAATCGAAACCGGGGTGACGATTATAGTATCAGCCTGTGGTTTTGGAATGCGATGCCACACGACGCCCGGGCGGTAACTGGCTATTTGTTCGGACTGGGAACGGACGGCGACCAGATGAACTGTGAGCAAGTCGGCATCTCGGGGAAGGCTCCCGGGAAACCGGGCCGTCTTCTTTTCTACAACGGCGACCGCGAGCGGGAAACCCAGATCGGTCGAACCGAGTTGGCGCTCCAGCAGTGGCATCATCTCCTGCTGGTTCGGAAAGCAGACACGGTAAAAGTGTTTCTCGACGGAAACCCCGAGCCTGAAATCGACGCCACAGTGAGCGATACACGCCCGTCGGAAAATACCTCCGTTTTCGTGGGCGGTCGCGCCGATGGCCGATTCAATTTTGAAGGCAGGATCGACGAGGCCGCCCTTTTCGACCGCGCCCTTACCGTCGAAGAGAATCCGGTATCGGCAGAGCTCAGCGGGAAACGACCGAACGTGTTGTTCATCGGCGTCGATGACTTACGCCCGGAACTGAATTGCTATGGAGCGACCCATATCCACAGCCCGAACATCGACCGGCTCGCTGCCGAGGGGGTTCTGTTCGAGCGTGCCTATTGCCAATGGGCCGTCTGCATGCCGTCGCGGGCAAGCATGCTAAGCGGACTGCGCCCCGACACCTTCGATGGCAATGCGAAGAATTTTCGGTCGGTCGTTCCCGACGTGGTGACGATGCCTCAGCATTTCAAGAACCACGGTTACTTCGCGCAATCGATTGGAAAGATCTATCACGGCTCGTGGGAAACCGCGTATGTGGGCAACGCCTTTCAAGATACCGCCTCGTGGTCGGAGAAGCGGTGGGCTGCGAGTCCGCAATACTATTTTTCTCCCGAGGGAATGGCAACCGCAAGAGAAGTGTTCGCGACCTCGTCGCCGAAAGCGCTCTTTCTTGGTGACGCCGTGCGCGATCCCGACGATCCCGATCAATGGAAAGACTTCTTTGTGCGTGGACCGGCAACCGAAGCACCCGATGTGTCTGACAGCGTTCCCGCCGACGGACAGATCGCCGAAGCGGCGCTGAAGAAGCTAAAGGAACTGGCGAAGCCGGAGAACCCGGCACCATTCTTTCTCGCAGTCGGCTTCCAGAAACCGCACCTACCCTTCGTCGCGCCAAAGCGGTATTGGGATCTTTACAATCCTGAAGAAATTCCGCCGGTGGCATATCCAGAGCGACCCGAGGGTGCACCTCCATACGCCGTCACTGCCGGAGCCAATGAAGTGAATCAATATTTGGAGAAAACAAGCGGCCTCGTCTCACCCGAACGCACTCGACATTTGCGGCACGGCTACGCCGCGTGTGTCAGCTATGTCGATGCCCAGATCGGGCGGTTGCTCGACGAGTTGGATACACTCGGCCTCCGCGAAAATACCATTGTTGTTCTCTGGTCTGATCATGGCTACAAACTCGGTGATTTCGGAGCCTGGGCGAAGCACACCAATTTCGAGCTGGATACCCGCGTCCCACTGATTGTCAGCGCTCCCGGATTGCCGCGCGGCGAGCGCAGCAGAGCGATTGTTGAATTGGTCGATCTGCATCCGACTCTCATTGAATTGGCCGGACTGCCGATTCATTCGGGCGCGGAAGGTGAAAGCTTTGCCGGGAATGTCCGGGAGCCCACCTTGTCCGGACAGGGTGCCGCGTTCAGTCAGTTCCCCCGCGGTGGATACATGGGATACACCGTCCGGAGCGCGACTCATCGCTACACCGAGTGGCGTGGCGACGGCAAGCTCGTGGGCCGCGAATTGTACGATTACAGCGAAGGTGAGGTGGAGACGCGAAACGTTGCGGAAGACGATGAATTTGCGGGAGTTCTGAACGATCTTCGTAGCAAATTGAAAACTGTGTTCAGCGATTGAACCTTCGTCACGCCGTCTCCAAGACACTCCGATTTGATCGCAGTGTCCCATCGCCGCACTTTCAGGACGAAGTCCCCTTCCCCCTGACTCTCGATGTCAGCATCAACGTTGGACAAATCGCAAGGCTCTCCCTCCCCCACTCTCTCATGGTCTATGTTTTCAGGGTTACTTGACTACCCTGGGAGCCATGAAATTACGTAATTGTAATTTTCATAACCTCCATTATATTTCTCCTGTCATCGAGATGAAGGAAAAACAGCCATTCCCGACCAAACTACTACTGCTCCTTTGCGTCATCTGCGGAGCAGGGCTCGGAGTTGTGAACCTGACAAAAAAGCCCAATGAATCGCTGATCTCCGCAACCAAGGGGGCCATGTTCACAATGGCTGACAATGTCTCGAAACAATTCGGATTGGAAAAGTTAATGGTGAAACTGAAAGATTACGCACCAGTTTTAAAAGGTTCCCCGCCAACCACTCCTCAAGATCCCGAACAGGCGGCCGCGACAGAGGATCTTCTGGGGAAAATGTTTCTCGATCGTGACGGCTCGTATTTCACCCAGTCACAATGGGGTGCGAAACCGGTGCCTTACGAGCTGCGGGACTTTGAACTCGTCGGCCCAAACCCGCTTGCGCTAACCGAAGCGGACCGAATGAACGGAACCGACCAACGCGTCTCTTACGCTTTTCGTGTCAGCGCCTATCGAATCTATGACACAGAGAAAGGCTGGTGCGACTGGATTCTCAAAAATCCTCCACAACTCGATGGCATCACAATGGTCCGGCAAGAGGGCATGTGGAAAGTCGTCTCCGACCCGAGTCGTCTTTTCGCCCTGAAATAATCGAGAGGCATTGGATGCGCCAGCACTCGTGAGCTGATCATGGGGAGCCACCAGACTGGTTGCCAAAAGTCTGTTCGCAAATCGATTGGTTTTTTGGAGTTCATTTCAGAGCGCTTCACTCGGATCAATTTTTAAAACCGGCCAAAATTCCGCCTGACTGCGTTGCCCGGCGGTCATGGAGCCCGCTCCGCTCCCTTCTCACGCCCTGCCAGACGAAATTCCGGCTCGGTCGTTTCACGAACATGATTTTGGCAAACGGTCTAGAGAAACACCTGCGGAGCAACAATGTGGAGGATTTTTCAAATCCTGACGGAGTCCCCTGAGATCCCTCTATTGTCGTATTTTCGTGTTGCGCAGGTCAATTGGACTGGAGGACATCAAACGCCACGCGAGCTCGAACACACCTCCTAAACGGCAATGATAACGGGAAAGCAGTGCCCCTACCGTTTTCAACTATGATTTTGGCCAGTCCGTAACAAAATTCGTCCGGAATAATCTAGATCGCCCGAGAGCGTGACCTCATAATCAACAGCATGAGTCAGTTCATCGACCACCCCCGTATTGCTATCATTGGCCTTGGCTTCGGCGCCGAGTTCATTCCCATTTATCAACGGCATCCGAACGCCGACATCGTCGCCATTTGCCAGCGCAATCCGGATTCTCTCAGCGAGATCGGCGACAAATACGAAATCAAAAAGCGATTCACTGACTACGACGAGCTACTCGCAGATCCCGACATTGATGCGGTGCACATCAACACACCGATCCCCAATCACGCCGAACACACCCTCGCAGCACTGAAAGCAGGGAAGCACGTCGCCTGCACAGTCCCCATGGCGACGACGGTCGAAGATTGCAAAGCCATCGTGGAAGCCACCGCCGAAACTGGACTCAGCTACATGATGATGGAGACGGTCGTCTACGCCCGGGAATTCCTCTACATGAAGGAACTCTACGACACCGGCGAACTCGGAAAGCTTCAGTTTCTTAAAGCCAGCCATCAGCAGGACATGGACGGTTGGCCGGGGTATTGGCCGGGACTTCCGCCGATGCATTACGCGACCCATTGCGTGGGTCCCGTTCTTGGCCTCGGCCGGGACGAAGCCGAATTCGTGAGCTGTTTTCCCAGCGGAACGATCCGTGAAGAAATGCACGATTGCTACGGATCGCCGTTCGCTGTGGAGACGACACACATCCGCTTCCACAACAGCGATCTCAGCGCGCAGGTCTACCGCTCGCTCTTCGACGTTGCCCGCCAATACCGCGAGAGCTTCGAAGTCTACGGATCAAAAAAAGCGGTCGAGTGGCCCCTGATCGAGGGCGAACCACTTGTCGTCCATACCGCTAAAAAGCCTGAACCGGACATCCCTGAGAAACGGGAGTGTCCCGACTACGCGATGCTGCTGCCGGATGAAATCGCGCCGTTCACCACCGGCGGTGTCTACGGCGGCGAGGATGGTGAAGAGCATCTTAGTTTCACACAAGGCGCCGGCCACGGCGGTTCGCACCCCCATCTCGTGCATCAGTTTGTCGAACTGATTCGCGGAAACGGTGAAGGCTATCCCAATGCAATCCAGTCAGCCAACATTACGCTGACGGGGATTCTGTCGCACGAGTCGGCCCTGAACAACGGGGAGCTCATGCACCTTCCAAAATGGAGCCTTTCTTCATGAACCAACGGCTATCGATCAAACAGGGCGGTGCCCAACAAGGTTGGGTCGGCGAGCTAACCCTGTTGGGTATAGTCTCTCTTTTCACGTCACCATTTGCATCGGCGGATGATTCCTGGATATCCACCCGACTGCTGTCTGACTTCCACGCAGAGGATGCCTCAGTCGGCGATTTGAATGGCGACGGACATGTGGACATCGCCTACGGCCCTTTCTGGTTTGCCGGGCCGGACTTTTCAGAACAGAACCGTTTCGCAGACGGCGAGCCTTTCATCGCGGAGCAAGGCTACTCTGACAACTTTTTCAACTTCATCCACGATATCAACGGAGACGGTGCGAACGACATGGTCGTGTTTGGCTTTCCGGGAAAAGAGGTGCGGCTATATCTCAATCCGGGTGCCAAGAAAATTGATGAGCATTGGCCGATGCATCAAATTGTTGACGAACTCGGTCATGAGTCGCCACATTTCATCGATCTGATCCCCGGCAGGTTACCGGAAATCGTCGGCTCGCGCGGGACGGAGCAAGGCTACTACGAGGCGGGCCAAGATCCGTCTCAGCCTTGGGAATGGAACGCGATCTCGCCCGAGGGCGAAGCCGGCGGCCGCTTCGAGCATGGCATGGGCGTCGGTGATGTGAACAGCGACGGTAGGCTCGACTTTGTGCAGCGCATGTATTGGTACGAACAACCGGATTCGCCCGGAGAGGGACTTTGGAAAAAGCACCGCTGGTCGCTCATCCCGATGGCGGGTGGAGCGCAGATTCTCGTTCACGATTTCGACGGAGACGGCGATAGCGACTTAGTATCGTCGCTGAAAGCGCACGGTTACGGCCTCGCGTGGTTCGAACAGACGGAGCCGGGTAAATTTACGCGGCACGAGATCCTGGGGGAAACTTCGACCGAAAATCCCTACGGCGTCTGCTTTTCTCAGCTCCACGGACTCGCGATGGCGGATATCGACGGCGACGGACGAGAAGATTTCGTCACCGGCAAGCGTCACCTGGCACATCAGGGTAAAGACCCGGGCGGGCTGCAGGCACCGGTTCTGTATTGGTTCCGAAACACAAAAACAGAGAACGGGATCGAGTTCATCCCGCATTTTGTCGATGACGATTCCGGTGTCGGCGTGGGAATCACTGTCGCCGATCTGAATGCCGATGGCGCGCTCGATATCGTCAGCGGCAACAAAAAAGGCCTGGCGATCCATCTGCAAAAAGTGAATACCCGGCACTCCGCCGTACCGCGATGGAAGGTTCCCGGCGGACGCCCGCAGGATGACTATGGCTCAGATCTGTCCCCCGATGAGGCTCTCGCCAGAATCGAAGTTCCGGATGGTTTTTCTGTCGATATGATCGCGGCTGAGCCGGATGTAACGCAACCCATCGCAATGTGCTTTGATGCTCGTGGACGCATCTGGGTGATCGAGGGACACACCTACCCTATCCCCGCGCCGGAAGGCGAAGGGAGAGACCGTATCCTGATTTTCGAGGACGCCGACAAGGACGGAAGCTTCGAGACCCGGAAAGTTTTCGCAGAGGGCATTAATCTCGCAAGCGGGATCGAGATCGGGTTCGGCGGAGTCTACGTGGGTGCCGCACCGTATCTGCTATTCTATCCTGACAAAGACCAAAACGATGAACCCGACGGCGAGCCGGAAGTGCTTCTGGACGGCTGGGGATTTCAAGACACCCACGAGACACTGAATTCTTTCACATGGGGACCCGATGGGTGGCTCTACGGATGTCACGGCATCTTCACCCACTCCGCAGTTGGGAAGCCGGGAACTCCGGAGGATCAACGAACAAAAATCAACGCAGGCATCTGGCGCTATCACCCGACGCATCATAAGGTTGAGGTCTTTGCACACGGCACCAGCAATCCCTGGGGCGTCGATTTCAATGAGTTTGGGGACTGGTTCGTCAGCGCCTGTGTCATCCCTCACTTTTATCATATCATCCAGGGAGGGCGGTATCAGCGACAGGCGGGCCAACACTTCAACGTCAATACGTTCGACGACATTAAGACCATCGCCGACCACGCGCACTACACGGGCGAACTCCGCGATCATGCATTCTGGGGCGCGAACAAAACAGAAAGACCTCAAGCTCCAGCCGACACTTCCGCCCTGGGCGGCGGCCATGCCCACTCAGGACTGGCCATTTACCAAGCTGACACATTCCCGTCGGAATTCCGGAATGAGGCGATCTTTCACAACCTTCATGGCCACCGCATGGTTCGTGAACAACTCGTGGAGGACGGCTCGGGATACATCGCCCGGCATCGGCCCGACTTCGTTCTTGCGAACAATCACGACACCATTGGAGTTGGTGTCATGTTAGGGCCCGACGGCGCGCTCTACTACTCCGACTGGGTGGATTCGCAAACATGTCACCACCGCGACGTCGAAATCTGGGATCGCAGCAACGGACGCATCCTGCGAGTACGCTATGGCGATGCTGAGACGACGTCGATCGATCTTCCGGGAGAAAATGACACTCAGTTGGTAAACCTACTCCCGCATACAAATGCCTTCTTCGCTCGTCAGGCACAGCGGCTCCTTCAAGAGCGAGCGGCTGCTGGGACATTGAGGATGGAGGAAGTCGAAAGCGCTTTGACTGATCTGGAGAAGGCCACCCCGCCCCACGACACAGCCGTACGACTGCGCCTACTGTGGACCCGCTACGTCTGCGGAATCGATACAACCGCCGCGCTCGAAAATGCAGACGAACACGTCCGCGGTTGGGCCGTCCAGCTCGGCCCGGACGAGACTTCAGAAAAGTTGGAGAAAATGGCCACCAACGACAAATCGCTCGTCGTCCGCCGTTATCTCGCCTCGAAACTGCAGCAACTTCCACTCGATCAGCGTTGGACGATTGCCACAAATCTCGTCACCCACCCCCGCAGCATTCACGACCGCAATATCCCCCTCCTTTGCTGGTATGGCATCGAGCCGCTCGTCGAAGTTGATCCTCGGCGCGCCCTCGATCTTGCGGAGCTGACACCATGGCCAGAATTACGTGAATTCATCACGCGCCGGGCAGCCGCGTTTCCCGAAGGACGTACTGCGATCATGACGTCTCTTTCGCGCACAAGAAATGCAGAACAATTCACCCACCGCGTGCGCACGCTCCTGGGTGCGCTTGAGAACATTCCCTCTGTCGACCGGCCTGATGGATGGGAAAAGATAAAAACCCACGCCGGGAACCTTGCCGAAAAGACTCCGGCGGTCGCGCCCATGCTTGCCAGAATGGGCGCGCTTTTTGGCGATGCTGAATTTTTTCCGGAGTGGCGGGCGATTGCCCGGGACAAGATCCAGAAGGTTCCGCAGCGTATCGATGCCGTTAAACTGTTGAGCGCGGGAGGTGATCCTGAACTTGGAGACATCGCCCGCGAACTACTCTCTGTCCCCGCTCTCCGCTCAGCGGCTATCTCAGCTCTCCGTGATCATCCCGGAAACGAGACCGCGAAAGTGATCGTGGCACAGCTGGGAGAATTACCGCTGAACCTACGCAACGAAGCGATCAACCTTCTCGCAATGCGTCCCGAAATGGCGCTGGTGATGCTGGAAGCGGTCGATAACGACGAGATCGAATCGTCACTCATTTCCACCGTCATGCTCGATCAGTTCGAGCGCTACGAGAACGAACAGATCAACGCCATCATCGACCGCAACTGGACCCGGGGAGCGACAGGGGTCGATCTCGCGCAGCTCGCGTCGAAGATTAAGGAATGGAGAACGAAGCTGAATCCGAAAGTGATGGCCAAGGCCAACGCCGGACGAGGCCGGGAGATTTTCACGACGACCTGCGGGACCTGCCACCAGCTCTTCGGCGAAGGCGTCGCGCTGGGGCCCGACCTGACCGGCTCAAACCGTGCGGATCTCGGATACCTACTTGAGAATGTTCTCGCGCCGAGCGCAGTCGTGGGAAAGGACTACCTGCTAAATGTTATCACACTCAAAGATGATTCCGTAGTCAGCGGCATGGTTAAACACGAGACCGATACATTTCTCGAAATCGCCATGCCGGGCGGATCGTCCGTCGCGGTGAAGAAGGAGAAAATCGAATCGCGGGAAGAACTGGCCCAGTCCCTCATGCCGCCCGGTGTGTTTGAGGCACTCCCACTGGAGAGTGTAGCGGACCTCGTTAAATACCTCGGTAGTTCACCACAGTCTGCTCAACCGGCAAAGGTAAACCCAAATCGTCCATCGCCTGTCCCCCCTCCTGCCGAAGGCGTCACTCGCTTCGAAGGCGAATCGCTCGCCGGAAAGTTTCACCCACCTCGTGGCCAGTCCAAAGCTCAGAAAATGGGCAACTATACGGATGCCTGGTCCGGAGACTCCCAACTCTGGTGGATCGGCGGGCAACCGGGCGACGTCTACACATTGAAGCTTGAGGGACTCGAGACGGGAACGAAGAATCTCACGATCTTTCCGACTGTGGCTAATGACTACGCGCAGGCAAAATTCGCTATCAATGGCCAACTGCAGGAAGCAGATTTTTATTCCACCGCCGTCGCTCAGGGTGATCCCATTCACTTCAAAAACGTAAACGTCAGTCCCGGCGAGCCGCTTCAGATTGACATTCACATCACGGGCACGAATCCGTCCGCGACGCCGCGCTATATGATTGGTATTGATCGAATCGAAGTGAAGTAGCCCATGAAAATCCTGATCGCCCTCTGTATTCTGGTCACCTCCACCGCCACCGCTGCCAGCAATCCTAACATTATTCTAATTTTCGTCGATGATCTCGGATACGGCGATCTTGGTTGCTACGGAAACGAGGAAATTGCGACGCCGAACATTGATAAGCTCGCCGCCGAAGGCCAGCGCTGGACGAGCTTCTACGCCTCCGGCTCGACCTGCGTTCCGAGCCGAACCGGCCTCATGAGTGGACGCCACCCCACGCTACTCGGAAAGGAGCCACTCAAGAATGATCGCGACGCTCTCCTTCCAGCGATGCTGAAGCGACAGGGATATGCCACTGCAATTCTCGGTAAATGGCATCTCGCCGGATACCCGGAAGAGTTCACAACCGCTCCAATGCATCCTCTCGAATGTGGCTTCGATTATCATTTCGGAACACCCGGTAGCAACGATGCGCCGGGGCCTCCGTTGCAATCGCGGGAGGCGTTCGACAATGCCACTTCGGAGACGTGGAAGATCCCTCTGATCCGTGGACGGGAAGTCGTCGAGAATCCCGCTGATCAATCGCTTTTCACGAAGCGCTATACCGAAGAAGCCGTCGAGTGGATCGAAGAAGAACGCGACGAGCCCTTCTTTCTGTATCTCGCTCACAACATGCCCCACGTTCCCATTTTCGCCTCGGAGGCCTTTCAGGGAAAGAGTGCGGGAGGACGTTTCGGCGATGTGGTGGAGGAGATCGACTGGTCGGTCGGAGAAGTCATGCGAGTCGTCTCAGAGAATGGATTGGAAAATGAAACTCTGATCATTTTCACGAGTGACAATGGACCATGGTCGGTATTTGGGCCTCACGGCGGCACGGCGAAACCCCTCCGTGGTGAAAAATCCACTTCATGGGAAGGCGGCTTCCGCGTCCCTGCCATTTTCCGCTGGCCCGGAAAAATCAAGCCCGCTGTCGTCGATGGTATCGGCGCGAATTTGGATTTCTATGCCACCTTTGCCGGACTCATCGGTGGTGAACCCCCTGCAGACAAACCGGGATTCATCTCTCAAGACCTTGGCCCGACTCTTTTCGAAGGATTACCCAGCTCGCGGAAAACATGGCGCTACAACAATGGTGTTTTTCGATCCGGGCCTTTCAAAATTCACGAGGTGACCCGCTTTCCAACCAACCCAATAACGCGGAAGAAAACCCGGGCGGAGCAACTCGATCCACCTCTTCTGTTTAACCTCGAATCGGATATTGGAGAGCAGAACAACATCGCAGCCGAAAATCCGGAAATTGTGGCGCGTTTGCAGCGGGAGATGAAAGCATCGGCCCGGTAGAACCCCACCCCAACTCATCGCTCCCAATGAAACTTCGTCGACTTTCCTTTCTACTGATCGCGTTCGTTTTGGGAATTGGAGGCCCCATTCTCTTTTCTCAGCAAGGGGAAAAGAAAGCACCTGAGGCGGAAAAGAAAGCGAAGGCAAAGAAGAAGAAAGAACCAGCGAAGCCAGCTGGAGTCGCCATGCCACTGAATTCTTCGAAGTTGGAATTGCGAAAAGCCGGGCATCAATTCGATCTCCCCGCTTCAGCAGTTGGCTCGAACGGTGCGATTTACGTCGCCTACATCGATCACGATGGCGAAAAGGATCAGCTACGGATCGCCAGGAAGGATGGAGATCAATTTGTCGACGTTGCGGCCATCGGCGAGCCGGGAATCATTCACAAGCCGGCGATCACAGTCGATGACGACGGGACCGTGTGGAGTTTTTGGGGTCAGACCGCCCCGACCGATACTGTGGAACTTCTCGGCTGCGCATTGGGGAAGGATGGTCTGGACGAGCCTTTCACCGTTTCATCATCCCCGGGATCGGAGTCATTCGCCGATGCGGGAGTTGATTCCGAAGGGCGAGTCTGGGTTACCTGGCAATCGTCTCGCGATCATCGTCCTGACATTTATACAAAATATTTCATTCCGGACACAGGAGAGTGGTCACACGAAATCCGTGTATCCGAAAATGAAGAAGGCGATTGGGAACCGTCCATTGCATTCGATGGCGAAGGAAACGCCTGGATCGGCTTCGACAGCGCCGCCGGGAACGAATTCAATATCTGCCTTGCCCGCGTCCAATCCGACGGCACGGTCGAAGCCTTCCCCATCGGTCATTCCCCGCAATACGAAGCCCGCGTTTCTCTGGCGCCGACTGCTGACAGCAAAGGCTTCTGGATTGCCTCCGAACGCGGAAAGGTGCGTTGGGGTCTGGACTCGCGTGGCCACAACAACAATACCGGCATCAACGCGAACAAGTCGGTTCTCTTCGGGCGATTCGACATTGCGTCGGGAAACTTCGAATCCATTCCGCTCGGACATGCGGGACAAGCCGGAGCTCCGGTTAATTTGCCAACTGTTGGCGTCGCGCCGGACGGGAGACCATGGGTGGCCTACCGCTATTTCGAAAAAGTGCTCTGGCGCATCGCGGTGACACGATACGATCCCGAGAGCGGAGAATGGAGTTCCCGGCGACGCATCAACGGAAGCACTTTCGGGCAGGACCGCCGCTCTCAATTTCTGAATGGTAGCGACGGA
>Ga0222633_1001192_pt1 | contig 15016 bp, 11 predicted proteins | sample AntAcemetageno48_FD_179816 | JGI IMG/M metagenome (GOLD analysis project Ga0222633, IMG submission 179816) | Saline water microbial communities from Ace Lake, Antarctica - #48 | ecosystem: Environmental > Aquatic > Non-marine Saline and Alkaline > Saline | place: Antarctica: Ace Lake | collected...
GCGAACTGCCCAGGGCCATCCACAGCAGACATTCCATAGCCGTAGAGCACCCACAGCACCCCCACCAGAGCCAACGAACCAAAGCTCATCATCATCATGCTGATAACGCTTTTGGCCTTGACGAGGCCGCCATAGAAAAAGGCAACCCCCGGTGTCATTAAGAGAACGAGCGCAGTGGCTGTTACGCCCCACGCTAATTGACCAGAATCCATGTTAATCTCCTTGAGGTCTTGTGTCGACACCGCAGGCGCGGACGACCTCACCAGTGTGGCGAACCGGGATTACCTGCGTGGGGCAGGCATGTTACAAGGAAGTATCAAGTACCGCCGAAGTGTTACGGGTGTGTTTCTTCCGCGTCCTGATAAACATCAGGAACACCGTCTCGATCCAGGTCACGGTCTTCTCGCGCACGGACAGCCCGGTAGTGGCGGTTTCGTCGGGTTAGTAGGAGCGCAGCGCATACAGCGGCAAGAACCGACCCGAGCAGAATTCCAATTTTTGCCTCATCTCCAAGGATGCTTCCGACCTCAAAACTCAGTTCCCCTATCAATAACGACACGGTGAAGCCAATCCCCGCCAGGAGGGAAACGCCAAGGAGGTCGATCCACGCTATTCCACGAGGCAGGGCAACACCCGGGATTCTGGTCACGATCCAGGTCGCCACCAGCACTCCCACTGGTTTCCCCACGACCAAAGCCACAATGACGGCAATCGAGACAGGCTGGGTCAACAAATACCAAAAGCTCTGTTCCGCATTCCCCAGGCTCACGCCAGCGGCAAAGAAAGCAAAAAGCGGCACAGCGACTCCCGCAGACAGCGGTCGGAAACGATGCTCGAAGACTTCGGCCAATCCTTCTTCCTCGGAATCAGGGTTAGCGAGGCGCTCTTTCTTGGGCCGCAGGACCGGCACGGTCATGGCGAGAAGAACCCCCGCAATCGTGGCGTGAATTCCTGATCCATACATGAAGAACCACGCTATGAGACCCAGCGGAACCAGGATGACCCAGGCTGCTCCAGGTCGCAAATGGAAGAGAGCACTGTATCGCTGAGCCAGAAAGCCATAAATCACAATAAACACCAAAGCCAGGGCAAGGTTTCCCAAAATGACCTCATCGGTGTACACGACGGCGATAATCGTGATGCCGATCAAATCGTCGACAACTGCCAGTGTCAGCAGGAACGTCCGCAAAACCAAGGGCAACCATGTCCCCACGAGAGCAAGGACGGCCAGGGCGAAGGCAATATCTGTTGCAATCGGAATGGCCCACCCTCGGGATGCATCCGGGTCCCCCATTGCATTGACAATGTAAAGGTACACACCGGCAGGAACCAAGACGCCTCCGATTGCCGCCACGACAGGCACAAGTGCCTTGCGCGGATCACGCAATTCGCCCGAGACAAATTCCCGCTTGAGTTCTAGTCCCACCAAGAAAAAGAAGATGGCCAATAAACCATCTGCGGCCACATGACCCACGCTTATTTCCCACACGTTCGCACCGAACCCCAGCGAGATATAGGTATCGCGAAGCCCAAAATAACTGTCACCCCACGGTGAATTGGCGAGGACCACTGCCGCCAGAGCGGCGGCCACAATGATTAAACCACCAATGGTTTCTTGGCGGAGAATTCTCTCAATCCAGAGAGATTCCCTATATATGGCTGAAGGGGACGGAACCTCGGACGTAGACATGCCTTGAGCCATCTGGGTCGCACTCTCCTAGGATCTTCTGGGATTAGTCTAAGTCAACGCTCTAGAGAGCTCCTTCAGGGTTACCCACCAACCTGGTCAGTGCAATCATGCGGGAGGTGGCGCGCAAATACTTTTTTTGATACCCCCCGGCGAGCATCGTCTCGTCAAAAACGTTATCTAAAGCGATGCCAGCAGAAATTATTCCCACCCGTGCGTCATAGAGGCGATCAACGAGGGCCACCAGTCGAAGCGCCTCCGCCTGGTTGTGGAGCTGGTAAACCCCGCTCCACGCTATGGCGCCCAGATCTTCGACAAGCCCGACAAATCGGCTGGGATGGATGGTCGCGAGGTGCCCGACAACGTCCCCAAAGGAATCGACCGCTACTGGCCCATCAAAGGAGCTGATGGCGCGCTCCCAGAAATCGTCGGAGGTGACGATGGCATGACCCTTGAAATCGCGCTTGCGGTAATCCTCGCCATCAATGCGTATCGTGTCGAACTTCTCGGCCAAAGCGGTGATCTCTCTCAGGAAATCTTGGGAAGCAAAACGGCCTTTGCCGAGCGCAGAAGGCGGCGTGTTCGAGGTGGCAGCGACTCGTGTCCCTGAACCAACCAGCTCACCGAGAAGGCGAGACATCACCATGGTGTCACCGGGATCATCAAGTTCAAACTCATCGATGGCGATAAAGGCCGCGCCTCGCAGGTGGTCAACGGCACCTCGGTACGTCAGTGCTCCGACGAGCGCGGTGAACTCAATAAAAGTGCCGTAATAGGTTCGACCAGGAATGAGGTGCCACATCGCAGCCAGCAAGTGTGTCTTTCCCACCCCAAACCCGCCATCGAGGTATATTCCCGGCCTCGTCGAAGTTCCCTTCGTTCCCCCGCCCCATCGCTTACCAGGCTTGGACGCGCGAAAGCTTTCGACAAAGTTCCGCGCGCTCGCGCGCGCCAACTCTTGGGAAGGAAAAACTGGGTCCGGCACGTAGTTTTCTAGCCGAGCATCCGCGAACTGCTCAGGGGGCACAAAGTGCTCAAGCATCGCATCAACGGACATTACCGGGTGGCGATCACACAGGCTCAGGCGGGTGTGACCCTTCGGGGGGTGCTCTGACATCAGACTCGCTTCGTCACATTCCCCGATACCATTCAGGGGGGCCTGACAGAATAAGGCTCTATCGTAACGGGCTAAAGATGAGAGCCTGACATGAACTAAGGAGAAACAGTGCCACTAGCCCCTGACCCCACTGCGGACCTTGCCTCCTACGCCCACCCCGAACGCTTGGTCACGACCGCATGGCTGGCCGAAAATATCGACACTGCCGGGCTGGCCATCGTCGAATCCAACGAAGACATTTTGCTCTACGACACCGGACACATTCCCGGTGCTATCAAAGTGGACTGGCACACAGAGTTAAACGACCCTGTCGTTCGGGACTACGTGGATGGTGAAGCTTTTGCCGCGCTTATGTCGCGAAAAGGAATCTCCCGCGATGACACCATTGTCCTCTACGGGGACAAAAGCAACTGGTGGGCTGCCTATGCGCTCTGGGTGTTCACTCTTTTTGGTCACCAAGACGTCCGACTTCTTGACGGCGGGAGGGACGCGTGGATTGCCCAAGACCGGGGACTCACTCGCGACATTGCCACCCGGGGAACAACCGACTACCCCGTCGTGGAGCGCAATGACTCTGAGATCCGTGCTTACAAAGACGAAATCCTCCCCCACCTCGGCAAACCGTTAATCGATGTGAGGAGCCCCGAGGAGTACACGGGTGAGCGCACCCATATGCCGGCATACCCCGAAGAGGGGGCACTGCGAGGCGGACACATTCCGACCGCAAAGAGCATTCCTTGGGCCCGGGCGGCCAATGACAACGGCACTTTCAAATCTCACGACGAGCTCCGTGACCTCTACGTCACCCAACAGGGTTTCGACCCTGGAGCTGAAGTCATCACATACTGCCGCATTGGCGAGCGCTCCAGCCACACCTGGTTTGTGATGAAATACCTGCTCGGTTTTGACTCAGTTAAAAACTATGACGGCTCGTGGACCGAATGGGGTTCCGCAGTGAGGGTTCCCATCCAGACCGGGGACACCCCAGGCGAAGCCCCCTAAGTCATGCCTGAGCACCCCGGCAACCTGCCCCCGACGCTGGCAGCAATTCGGGAAGAATTTCTCGAACTCGACGTCCCCGATCGCCTTCAGTTGTTGCTCGAGTACTCAGACTCACTCCCAGAAGTTCCCGAGGGGACGTTAGATCCCGAACACTGGGAAAGGGTAGAAGAGTGCCAATCTCCGGTGTTCATTGCCGTAGAGACACGCGATGCTCAGGTGCACATCTTGGCAACTGCTCCTGCTGAGTCGCCGACCACGAGAGGCTTTGCCTCAATTCTTGTACACGGCCTCCACGGCTTGAGCGCACAAGAAATTCTCGACACCCCGCCAGACTTCCCCTTGCAATTGGGCTTACAAAATGCTGTCAGCATGCTGCGTCTTCGAGGGATGTCGGGGATGTTGTGGAGGATAAAACGGCAGGTCCAAGAAGCTCTCGCCCGGTGAAAGTGCATCAGCTGTTTCCTGCTCCGGGCCACGCATTTGACCTGGCGGATTCCGTCGCACGGGACTCCTTCCGGTCCCTATTGCGTCCACGCACATCCGAGTGGATGAGGGCCGCCATGGTGACCACTTCTGGTGGAAACACCGTAGGTCCAGATGGCACCAGTAACAGCGTGACGCGAGGCCTCGACCGAGAGATTCTTACCCTTCTGCGGTCTCTGGCCGATGGTGTTGTTGTCGGCGCAGGAACTCTGCGAGCGGAGCGAATTCCGTACCCCAGCACCTCGCCGCTGGTGGTGCTCTCCGCCCGCGGCGATATTGCAACCCACAACCTTGTCACCACAGCTGACGGTGGCGATGACCTCGTGGTGATCACCACGGATCAGGGAATCGCCACCGCCAAGGAAAAGTTGGCGGGCATCCCTCACCGCATCTTCATCAGCCCCGACGCCTCACCACCCGAGGATTTGGCCCAGCAGATCCGCCATATCCTGGGCGCCGGACATCTCCTCATCGAAGGGGGTGCGCATCTCTGGAAACACTTGGCCCCTGTCACGGATGACCTGTGGCTAGCGGTGGTTCCCCCACCGTTGAGCGATGCCGAGGGGATGCCCGAATGGTGGCCGCGAGACTCAGGCGACTGGGAGCTTGGCTCGATGTTTACCGACGAGGCCAAAATGCTTTACTTTCACCACCGCAGGCTTCGCGGCGCGCCCTCAAAGACCTAACGCGCGCCCACCATAGTGTTGATTCGTGGATGTAAAAGACCCCGAGACAGACGTGCCCGCAGAATTTCGTGATGCGCTGGCGTCAATAACTTCTGTGGCCTTCCGACCCGAACTGCGGGTCTTTGAAACATCTGCGCCGCAGGGCCTGGCCCCCTTCCAAAGCGCCTGGGCCGCCGATGTCGAACCCGGTCACACCAGCGACGACCACGAGTACGGCACCGGTCGCCTGGTTTTTCTTTGCGACCCAAGCCGCCCTGAAGCTTGGAGTTCTGTCTACCGGATGGTGGTCTTTGCCCAATCCCCCATCGACCAAGATATGGGCTCGGACGAGTTCCTCCCTGATGTCGCGTGGTCATGGTTGATTGACGCCCTCGACACTCGCCAAGCGCAGTATGTGCGATCCGCAGGAACAACCACGACGGTTCTTTCCACCGGCTTTGGGGACTTAGCCTCTGAGGGCTCTGGAGCGCAAGTAGAGGTGCGGGCGTCGTGGAGCCCCACCACGAGTGATCTTGGTCCACACCTCGAAGCGTGGAGCGAATTTGTCTGCATGTTGGCGGGTTTTCCGCCCACTGACGATGGTGTCTCCCACCTGCAGCCGGGCCGCCGTGCTGTATGACTGATGGTGAAGAGGCCGCCGAAAAGCTGCCTGACGCAGAACTCACCGCTTCGATTGTGTTGGTGGAGACTGGTGATCAGTGGCGCGCGGCACTTGATGATCTTGCCGGGGGCGAAGGCCCTCTCGCGGTGGATGCGGAGCGCGCGAGTGGATTTCGGTTTTCCCAGCGCGCTTATCTTGTCCAGCTTTATCGTCACGGGGCATCGAACTACCTCATAGACCCCATCGCGCTTCCTGACCTTTCGGCTTTGACAACTGAGCTGGGACACCTGGAATGGATTATCCATGCTGCTCACCAGGATTTGTCGTGCCTGCGCGAGGTGGGCATTGACCCTCTCCACCTTTTTGACACTGAGCTGGCGGGCCGTCTTGTGGGGTTGGCGCGAGTAGGACTTCAAGGTGCTGTGGAGGACCTGATGGGCCTCGCCCTGGCAAAAGAGCACTCCGCGGCGGACTGGTCAACCAGACCTCTCCCCTCCTCTTGGCTGACCTACGCCGCCCTCGATGTTGAACTTCTTCCCTCGCTTCGTGACATTATCGCTGCCCTTGCCGAGGAAAAAGACCTCTGGGAAGTCGCTCAAGAGGAGTTTCAGGCAGCACTTTCCGCACTGCCTTCCCCCCCGCGTGAAGAACCCTGGCGCCGCCTTTCTGGTCTTCACCAGGTGCGAGGGGGAAGACAACTCGCCGTCGCTAAGTCGCTCTGGGAAGCCCGGGACTCATACGCCCGAGAAATCGATCGAGCCCCGGGACGTTTGGTTCCCGACCGCTCACTCGTCGCGGCTGTCTTGGCTAATCCGACGAGCCAGCGGGAGCTTGCGGGAATTAAAGCTTTTCACGGTCGAGCATCGCGTAGCGAGCTTCCTCGGTGGTGGGCAGCCATCGCTGAAGGCCTGGCAACCGAGGACCTCCCGCCGGCCAGAGCTCGCTCCAACGGCCCCCCGCCGCCGCGAATGTGGGCGGACAAAAACCCGGCGGCAGCTGTTCGTCTCAGTGCGTCAAAGGAAGCGTTGGAGGAGGTCTTCCAGGAGACAGGAATCCCTGTTGAGAATCTGCTCACCCCGGACCACCTGCGACGGGTGTGTTGGTCCCCGCCAGAGGATCTTTCCCTCGAGTCACTCAACGTCGCCCTGAACGCTATGGGGGCGCGAGCTTGGCAGCGAGCAAGAGTGGTGCCGCTGCTTCTCAAGGCTTTTGTCCCCCAGGACCAATAACCTCCTCGCTGAGCTCTAGTCGGATTGTGGAAAGACGGAAAGCGCACCCCGAGTAGGGCATAGTTCCGTAGCATGGAACCCTCACAGGCGAGAGGTGTGTCATGAAACACGAGCAAATCGTATTTGTTGATGGAGTGAGAACTCCCTTTGGACGAGCCGGCGAAAAAGGAATGTACTGGCGGACTCGCGCGGATGACATGGTTGTGTCCGCCATAATCGGGCTTCTGGAACGCAATCCCGGCATTCCCCCCGAACGCATCGACGACGTTGCTATCGCAGCGACCACCCAACAAGGCGACCAAGGCCTCACCTTGGGCCGCACCGCGGCAATTCTCGCGGGACTCCCCCAGAGCGTTCCTGGTTATGCGATAGATCGCATGTGTGCCGGAGCGATGACGGCTGTAACAACTGTGGCTGGCGCGATTGGCATCGGTGCCTATGACATTGCTCTTGCGGGCGGGGTGGAACACATGGGTCGCCACCCCCTAGGCGGAGGCGTTGACCCCAACCCTCGCTTCCTGTCGGAAAAACTTGTCAGCCCTGACGCTCTGAATATGGGCGTTACCGCTGAGCGACTCCACGATCGTTTCCCCCAGCTCACCAAAGAAAGATCCGATGCTTTTAGCCTGGCGTCTCAAGCACGAGTGGAAGCGGCCTACCAAGCCGGACATATCCAGCCAGATCTTATTCCTGTCGCGCTGCGCACAGACGAGGGATACGGCCTTGCCACAGAGGACGAGGGTCGTCGCCCCAGCACCACAATGGAGGGTTTAGCGGCGCTCAAGACTCCTTTCCGTCCTCATGGCAAGGTAACTGCCGGTAACGCGTCGCCACTCACCGATGGCGCCACTGTGGCCGCTATGGCATCCGAATCCACAGCGAAGGAACTCGGTTTGGGTATCAAAATGACGATGGTGTCTTTTGGTTTTGCCGGAGTCGAGCCCGAAGTGATGGGGCTGGGGCCCATTCCTTCGACGCAAAAAGCACTGGAGAAAGCAGGCCTGGGAATAGAAGACATTGGCTTGTTCGAATTGAACGAGGCGTTTGCCGTCCAGGTGTTAAGTTTTCTTGACCACTACGGGATAGCCGATGACGATCCCCGAGTGAACCCCTGGGGTGGTGCCATCGCTGTGGGACACCCGCTAGCGGCCTCAGGTGTGCGTTTGATGATTCAGCTTGCCCGCCAGTTCGAGCTCAACCCTCACGTTCGCTACGGCCTGACAGCGATGTGTGTGGGGCTTGGCCAAGGCGGAAGTGTGATTTGGGAAAACCCTCACTACCAAGGAGTGAAATAAATGGCTGATAGCGCTATTGCACAGTACGACTCTCTTGATGTGAGTCGACTCCTTGAGCATTCACCCGATGAGGTGATCACCCACTCCTACGTTCGCCACGTCCCTCTTCCCAGCACGGGTGGAACGCTGGCGTTGGTCACGTTGGATAACGGCAAAGATCACACCCGACCAAACACTTTGGGCCCTCACAGCTTGGTGGAGCTACGCGACACATTGCGCGACCTGCGCGACAAGGCACAACAGGGAGAGGTCCATGCGGTAGCAATAACGGGGAACCCTTTTATCCTTGCTGCAGGCGCAGACCTTTCCAAAGTTGGCGACATCCCCGACGTCGCCACAGGCCTCACCATGGTGCAGCTAGGGCATCAAACGTTGGGACTTCTTGGCGAAATGGGCGTTCCCTCGTTCTGCTTAATAAACGGGTTGGCCCTCGGCGGCGGATTGGAAGTCGCCCTCAATTGTGACTACCGAACGCTCTCCAGCAGCGCGGCCGCTCTCGCGTTGCCCGAAGTGTTTCTGGGTCTTATTCCTGGATGGGGTGGCGCGTGGCTGTTGCCGAACCTGATTGGCATCAAGAACGCTCTCACAGTCGCGATAGAAAATCCTCTCAAAACGAACCGGACGCTCAAGCCTGCTCAGGCGCTGGAGATGGGTATCGCCGACGTCATGTTCCCCCCAGCCCGCTTCCTCGAGGATTCTGTGCGATGGGCTGACCTGGTCGTAGCGGGAATAGAAAAGGTCACAAGACCCCACCAACCCGGCATCATCGAACGCAACACACTGTGGCCTGTGGCCATTAATGTCGCGCGAAAGAGCCTTCAGGAAAAAATAGGAACCGTCGCTCTATCCCCCTACGCTGCCCTTGATCTGCTCTCAGCGGCACGCTCATCCACCAAAGCGGAAGGATTCGCCGCGGAGGATGCGGCGTTAGCGAGTCTCATCGCCGGAGACCAATTCCGCGCCAGCGTCTATGCGTTCATGCTGGTCCAAAAACGCCAGAAAAGTACCCCGGGCGCCCCGGATAAGGAACTCGCGCTTGCGCTGACCAAAGTGGGAATTGTTGGCGGGGGCCTCATGGCGCGCCAGTTTGCGCTTCAACTCCTTCGGCGCCTTGAAGTGCCCGTCGTCATCAGCGATGTCAGCGATGATCGCGTCGCTGCAGCGGTGAGCTGGATGAAGAGCGAGCTTGAGGCCCTGCACGAGAAGGGCCGACTGCACACCGACGCGCTCCAGAAACTGTCGGCGATGATTATGGGCACCACCCACATGTCGGATTTCGCAGACTGTGACCTCGTCATTGAGGCCGTGTTCGAAGAACTCTCCGTCAAGCAAGAAGTCTTTAGCGAACTGGAGAAACACGTCCGGCAAGATGCTATTTTGGCGTCGAATACCTCTTCACTCTCGGTTGGCGATATTGCCAGCGTGCTCAAGCACCCTGAGCGGATGGTGGGGATCCACTTCTTCAACCCCGTCGCAGTGATGCCGCTAGTGGAAGTGGTCTCAGCTGCGCACTCCTCCGACGCGGCGGTGGCCACAGCGGTTAGCGCGGTGCGCAAACTCGGCAAGACCCCCATTGTCACGACCGACACCACGGGCTTTGTGGTCAACAGGTTGCTGGCGAAACTTCTCGGCGAAGCTATGCACGCCATCGAGAGTGGCACACCCTATGAGGTGGTTGATGAATCAGTCCAGCCTTTGGGGCTGCCGATGGGACCTTTTGAACTCCTCGAACTTGTCGGGCTTCAAGTTGGCGCGCATGTGCTTGATACGCACCACCGCGCGTTCCCAGAGAGATTTTTTGCCAGCGACGCTCTTCGCGAACTCGTCAAGCAGGGCTCCATCTTCGAGCGCGATGGAAAGAAAAAAATCAAGGGCGTTACCCGCGATGCTCAGGCTCTCATTGGCTCAGGTCAAGGGTATTCCGCCCAGGAGCTCCGCGAGCGAGTCCACCATGGACTCGCTGACGAAGTGTGGCGGATGCTGGAAGAGGGCGTCGTCGATAGCGCCGAGGATATTGACGTGGCCATGATTTTGGGAGCTGGCTGGCCTTTTCTTATGGGAGGCCTCACTCCTTACCTCGATCGGTCCGGAGCGAGCGAAGAAGCCCGGGGCAAAACATTCCACACCCCACCCATTCGAGGCGTCGCTTAGAGCGTATCCTCGGCTCCCCGGATTACCGATAGAGACTGATTGACAGAGGCTTCGTCCGGAAGTGGACGCGCAACGGGGACTTTCATTCCCATCACCTGAGCGACAAGATTCAGGGCAATGTTTTGGGCCGTCAGGCCGGTTTCTTCGAGGATTTCGTTCCTCGACGCGTGATCGAGGAACTCATCAGGAAGGCCAATCTCATCTACCGCGGTGTCCACCCCGGCAGCGCGCAGCTCCTGGCGAATGCGCGTTCCTATTCCGCCCACCCTCACACCATCTTCGATACTGACAACAATGCGATGGTCACGTGCTAACTCAATAATGCTTGTGGGAACCGGCACGACCCATCGTGGGTCGACCACGGTGGCTCCGATGCCCTGATCAGCAAGTCGATCCCGCACGTCCATTGCGAGCGCTGCCATGGGTCCGACAGCGACGATCAACGCATCTTTGTGGGCAGCTTCAGCAAGGACATCTACCCCGTCTGCCGTTCGTCGAACCGCCTCCAGCAAAGGGGACACCGATCCTTTGGGGAAACGCACGACGGTGGGGGCGTCGCTGACGCCAATAGCTTCTCTTAGCTCTTCTCTCAGGCGTTTCGCGTCCCGAGGAGCGGCGAGACGAATATGGGGAATAACTTGGAGAATTGATAAATCCCACATGCCATGGTGGCTAGGGCCATCCGGGCCAGTGACTCCGGCTCTGTCTAAGACAAAGGTTACGCCCGCTTTGTGAAGGGCGACATCCATCAGAACCTGATCGAAAGCGCGATTGATGAAGGTGGCATAAAGAGCAACGACGGGGTGCATTCCGCCATACGCGAGACCCGCAGCGCTCGTCACGGCGTGCTGCTCCGCGATTCCTACGTCAACAACTCTGTCGGGGTAAGCGACGGCCATTTTGTTCAAACCGGTGGGGGCAAGCATCGCTGCGGTAATCCCCACGACGGACGGATTGCTATCAGCAATCAGCACCATTTCGTCCGCAAATACACTCGTCCATGAGGGTGCGTCAGCGGACTCCAGCGCCTCGCCCGTGAGCGGATCGATTTGTCCCACAGCATGGAACTGATCCGCCTCATCGTTTCTCGCCGGAGCGTAGCCGCGGCCTTTTTCGGTAATGACGTGAACAATAACGGGGACACGGCGCTGTTTTGCCTGTCGCAAAGCGTGTTCGATATCACCAATGTTGTGGCCATCAATCGGGCCCAGGTACTTGATGTCGAGGTTGGAATACAGCGCATCATTGCCGGCGAAGCGAGAAAGGAAACCCCGTATTCCCCCGCGTAGCCCACGGAAGACGGCCCGCCCTGACGCGCCAAACATTCCAAAAAAACGTTCCGTCGCAGTCTTAAATGCCCGGTAAGAACCTTTTCCTCTGACGTTGCCCAAGAAGCGGGCCATGCCCCCGATGGTGGGCGCATAGGAGCGACCGTTGTCGTTGACGACGAGGATGAGGTTGCGTTCATTGTCGTGAGAAATATTGTTCAGCGCTTCCCAGGTCATTCCCCCGGTGAGCGCCCCGTCCCCGACGACCGCGACAACGAAACGATCCCGCTGTCCTGTCATGTGAAAGGCGCGGGAAATTCCTTCGGCCCAACTTAGGGAACTTGATGCGTGAGAGCTCTCCACGATGTCGTGCTCGGATTCCCTGCGCTGAGGGTACCCCGCAAGGCCACCTTTTTTCCTCAGCAAACCAAAATCTTTGCGGCCCGTCAGGAGTTTGTGAACATACGACTGGTGGCCGGTGTCCCAGATAATGGGGTCGCGAGGAGAATCAAAGACGCGGTGCAACGCAATCGTGAGTTCGACCACACCCAGGTTGGGGCCCAAGTGTCCCCCCGTTTTAGCAACGTTTTCTATGAGGAATCCGCGAATATCCGAGGCCAACTCTCCGAGTTGGCGCTCGCTCAATCCGGTGAGGTCGGCTGGGGAGGAGATGGAATCGAGCACGGACATCTTCCTACCCTAAACGCTGAGATGTTGAAGTAGGTGCAAAGACCCTGAGTGACTCCCTACAGAAGCTGGCGCAGCACATACTGAAGAATTCCACCGTTGCGGAAATAGTCTGCCTCGGCAGGGGTATCAATCCGGACCCGTGCTTCAAAGGTCACCGGGTCGCGTTGCTTGGCCGAATGGGCCGAGCTTGTGGCGACCACGTGAACTGCGGCAGGAACGACGCCCGCGTTGAGGGTCTCGATACCGGTTATAGAGAAGCTTTCCGTACCATCAAGGCCGAGTGAAGCCGCACTCTCACCTTCGGGGAACTGAAGAGCAATAACACCCATTCCAATCAGATTGGACCGGTGGATTCTCTCAAAGCTTTCGGCAATAACGGCCTTCACTCCTAGCAGAGTGGTGCCTTTGGCCGCCCAGTCTCTGGAGGAACCCGAACCGTACTCTTTGCCCGCCAGAATCACCAGAGGCACTCCCGTGCTCTTGTAGCTCTCACTCGCGTCATAAATAGCCGCCTGGTCGCCAGCAGCGGTGGTGAAGTCGCGGGTAAACCCTCCCTCCACGCCTTCAAGCAGCAAATTCTTCAGACGGATGTTGGCAAAGGTCCCACGAATCATCACTTCGTGGTTGCCGCGCCGAGAACCATAGGAGTTGAAATCGACGCGGTCGATACCGTGTTCATTGAGATAGCGACCGGCGGGAGAATCCGCTTTAATAGAACCCGCAGGGCTGATGTGATCGGTGGTAACCGAGTCCCCTAGAAGGGCAAGCACTCGCGCGTCGACGATGTCAGTCACGGGCGCAGGTTCCAGTGTCATGCCGTCAAAATATGGGGGTTTGCGGACATAGGTTGACTCGGAGTCCCACTCAAAGGTGTCTCCGGTGGGGGTGGGCAACGAACGCCACCGCTCGTCGCCTTCGAAGACGTTTGCGTACTGTGTGGTAAACATTTTGGTGTCGATGGAGGAATCGATGGTGGACTGAACTTCATCGGCGTCAGGCCAGATGTCGGCGAGGTACACGTCGTGACCTTCAGAATCTGTGCCGAGAGGTTGGGCATCAAAATCAAAATCCATCGTCCCTGCAAGTGCGTAGGCAATGACGAGGGGCGGACTCGCCAAATAACTCATCTTCACATCCGGGTTAATGCGACCCTCAAAGTTTCGGTTTCCTGAAAGAACCGCCGTCACCGCGAGGTCATTGTCATTGATGGCCTCAGAGATTTCTTCCGCCAAAGGTCCAGAGTTTCCAATACACGTGGTGCACCCATATCCCACCAGATAGAACCCGAGAGCTTCCAGGTCGCCCATCAAACCCGCTTTTTCGTAATAATCGGTGACCACTTTTGACCCTGGCGCCAGGGAAGTTTTCACCCATGGCTTTGAGGAAAGACCCTTCTTTACAGCGTTTCTCGCCAGAAGACCCGCAGCGAGCATGACTGACGGGTTAGAGGTGTTGGTGCAGGAGGTAATGGCTGCAATGGTCACCGCTCCATTAGCAATCTCAAAGTCTTTCCCACCGCTGCTGACCCCCACCAATTCACGTTCGCTGGAATCAGAAAGGAAGTCGACGAGGTCGCGGCCGAACGCGTCCTTGGCTTCGGTCAGCTCAATACGGTCTTGAGGGCGTCTGGGGCCCGCAATGCTTGGCACCACGGTGGAGAGATCGAGCTCCAAATACTCGCTAAAGCGCGGCTCAATATCCACGTCATGCCAGAGGCCTTGGGCCTTTGCATAAGCTTCCACCAAGGCGATCTGTTCGGCGGTGCGGCCTGTGAGGGTGAGGTAATCCAGCGTCACTTGATCGATGGGGAACATCGCGGCAGTAGAACCAAACTCGGGGCTCATATTTCCAATGGTGGCGCGGTTCGCTAGGGGAACCTGAGTCACTCCAGCACCGTAGAATTCGACGAACTTTCCGACGACCCCATGCTGGCGCAACATTTGCGTAATGGTGAGGACGACGTCGGTGGCGGTCACTCCGGTCGGGATGGCACCCGTCAGCTTGAAACCCACAACACGAGGAATCAGCATGGACACGGGTTGTCCGAGCATTGCCGCTTCCGCTTCAATACCGCCCACGCCCCAGCCCAGGACGCCTAAACCGTTCACCATGGTGGTGTGAGAATCAGTACCCACACACGTATCGGGAAACGCTTGGACAACTCCATCGATGTGTTTGGTGTACGTGACTTTCGAGAGGTTTTCAATATTCACCTGGTGGACTATTCCCGTGCCCGGGGGCACCACCTTGAAGTTGTTGAAAGAATTTTGGCCCCAGCGCAGGAATTGGTATCGCTCGCCGTTGCGCCCATACTCAATGTCCACGTTTCGTTCCAAAGAGTCTGGTTGACCGAAAAGATCGGCGATTACCGAGTGGTCGATGACAAGCTCTGCCGGCGAAAGAGGATTTACCTTCCCAGGATCTCCTCCCAGTTCCACAATCGCTTCGCGCATCGTGGCGAGGTCAACGATGCAGGGAACTCCGGTGAAGTCCTGCAGCACCACGCGTGCAGGGGTGAACTGAATTTCCGTGGCTGGCTCGGCTTTTTCGTCCCAGTTGCCCAATGCAGAAATTTGCTCACCCGTGATGTTGGCACCATCTTCAGTGCGTAAAAGATTCTCCAACAAAACTTTAAGGCTAAACGGTAACGTCTCGTGTCCGGGAACAGCGTCAACCCGATAAATTTCAAAAGTCTCTTCACCGACGCTCAGGTCAGCTTTTGCGTGGAAACTGTTGAGTGAACTCACGGGGACTCCTCACGGGGCAGACGCCCACTTATCTTTATGTCGAGATAAATCCTATCACTC
>Ga0222633_1001195_pt1 | contig 14997 bp, 11 predicted proteins | sample AntAcemetageno48_FD_179816 | JGI IMG/M metagenome (GOLD analysis project Ga0222633, IMG submission 179816) | Saline water microbial communities from Ace Lake, Antarctica - #48 | ecosystem: Environmental > Aquatic > Non-marine Saline and Alkaline > Saline | place: Antarctica: Ace Lake | collected...
GGCTCAACCACCAGGCCCTTGCCAAACTCTTCCATCATAATCATCGTCTCAACGGCAGTACCACCGAAACCGCCTGACGCTTCTGAGAAAGGAAGCCCGAGCCAGCCCAGCTCAGCGAAAGTTGCCCAATTCTCACGGCTGAAGCCATCTTCGGTCTTTAGTAATTTCTGCCGGGCATCAAACGTGTAACTATTCTGGATGTATCGCTGGACACTATCCTGTAAAAGCCCCTGCTCCTCTGAGAAAGAGAAATCCATACAAACTAACTCCTGAGATTTGAACGCGCTGTGTCGGTGCCGCTGCACTTTCCGCTGCACTTTCCGTCGCACTTTCCGCCACACTTAAAGTGCAGGGATAATAGGGTTTGTACCCCCCATTTTCAAGGACACCAACTGAGGAATGAATTGACGCGGCCTGACCCCGTTCCTTATGCTGGGCTCATCAATAAAAACAGGCAAGGAGACACCCATGGCAGATCCCACTATTGCGCAAAAATCACCCTATGGCGTAGACGTTGAGGAAGGTAAAACATACTTCTGGTGCTCCTGCGGCAAGAGTACCAATCAACCGCTCTGTGACGGGTCTCACCAGGATACTGAATTCCTGCCGATGAAATTCGAAGCGTCGGAATCAAAGAAGGTATTTTTCTGCGGCTGCAAGATGACCGCGGGTAAGCCAATGTGCGACGGTACCCATAGCAATCTTTAGTTAATCGGTTTCGGGCCTATGCGAGGGGAAAGCTTGCGATTACCCTCGCGCCACCGAGCGTTGAGTTACTGATCTCGATCCTGCCCTGGTAACGGTCCACAATCTCAGCGACGATCGCAAGACCGATACCCTGCCCGGATTCCCTGCTGTCAAGGCGCAGCCCCCGCTCGAGGACACGTTTCCTGTCAGACGCCGGGATGCCGGCGCCATCGTCTTCCACAGAGAGCTGCAATCTCCCTTCCTTGACGGCCGCAACAAGTCTCACCTTCCCACGGCCGTATTTGCAGGCGTTGTCCAGCAAGTTCCCCAGGAGTTCCATCAGGTCGCGCTCATCGCCAGGGAAATCTGCCTCTGACACTTCCTCCAGAAACTCGATGTCCTTGTCCTGATAAACTTTCTTTATCGCTGTCACCAGCTTTTCGGTAACAGACCTCACCGGCGTAGAGCTCCTGAACAGTTTGCTCGAACTCGATACGGCACGCTCCAGTTGATACGAAACAATATCGTTCATGCGTGTCACCTGCTGGTCCAGCGCCAGAGCCACTTCCCTCACGGTCTGTTCGGGCTTTTCAGCTTCCGCTTTCAAGATTGCCAACGGGGTCTTCAGGCTATGTGCCAGGTCCGCTAGGGTCGTTCGATAACGCTCTCGCTGCGCGCGCTCTTCTGACAACAGAAGATTCAGACTCCGGGTTACCCCGTTTATTTCTCTCGGATACTGACCTACCAGATACTCCTGCCGACCTTCTTCTATCGCCTTGAGGTCATGCTCCAAACCAGCGATTGGCAGCAGCCCCCAATACATGATGGCAGCCTGCAGCCCTACCAGCACAACAACCGCTGCAATAAGCCATCCCCAGAGGCTCTCCCTGAAGGTCGCCACTTCATTCCTGTAGGGCGCGAAATCCTGCAGGACCGCATAAACGAAACGGGCGTCACCGAGATCGCTCTCCCAGATGACGGGATAGGTCAGATAAAAAAGAGGGCCATGGTCCGGCGCCGCCGGCAGCTCACTGAATGTCACGACACCCGCAGTGTCTTCGGCCAATAAAACACCTTTTCCCGGCGCACCCAGATCCAGATCCAGGGCCGACCCACTACGCCACACTTCATTACCATCGGGCGTGAAAACGAGTCCGAACAGACCCGAGCCCATGGTGTTGAAACCAGGCTCCTGCAGTTCGGTTGGAAGATACAGGTCAACCGCACCATCCTTGTCGTCTTCAACACTGGCTGCAATCAACGCGTATATATGAAGCTGAAGCCTTTCAGAAACGGCCTGGGCGACGCTCTGACGGAAGGCATTATCGACGACGACCCCAACGACCCCGAGGAACACCACCAGAACCAGGGTAGCCGACAACAACATTCGTACACGTAGCGAGCCTCTCACCACAGCTGAATCCGGGCTCATTCAGCCAGTCCGAACCGATACCCCTGTCCACGGACAGTTTCAATTGGATTGAGCTGGTTTTCCGGATCGAGTTTTCGCCGAAGACGTCCAACGAAGACTTCGATGACATTGCTGTCACGATCAAAATCCTGATGGTAGAGATGCTCGGTCAACTCTGTCTTGGAGACAACATGACCGGGCCTTAACATCAGGTACTCCAGCAAATTAAATTCAAAGGCGGTCAGTTCCACGGCGGTACCAAAAACCCTCACACTCTTTGCTCTCGTATCAAGGCTTACTGGTCCAATGTTCATATCACGGGTGATAGCCCCCGACGCACGGCGAATGAGCGCCTCAATTCGCGCCAGCAACTCCTGAACGTGAAAGGGTTTTACCAGATAATCATCTGCACCTGCTGACAGACCTTCAACCTTGTCCTGCCAGTCAGCCCGGGCTGTCAGGATTAGTACCGGATAATCCCTGCCCTGTTCCCTGAGGCGACTGATGACTTCCATGCCATTGAGCTTTGGAAGCCCAAGGTCGATTATCGCAAGGTCATAATGTTCCGCTTCTCCCAATGCCAGGGCCTGGGCACCATCAACAGCGCAATCTACCTGGTATCGATGCCGTTCGAGAATCTCGAGCAGCTGCTCCCGGAGGGCTTCTTCATCTTCAGCTAATAATATACGTCGCGACATTTTTACTTGCCTCACTCAAATACTTCGCCGGAGTTACCATCGACAAAAACAGATTTGACCACACCGTTCGGAGACAAGGTCCTGACCCGATAAACCCGCGGACCTTTATCGTCCAGAAGAGAAACGCCCAGAATTCTTGACGAGGAATAGCGCTCTTTTACCAATGACGCGGCACGTTTGTTGGATATGCCTGTTCGGTTGCCAGACACCAGTTGATTGGGTACCAGACCCTGGACGCCCGAAGGTTTCCTGCCATCTTTTTTGCTGTGATGATCGGCCAGAGAATCCGATATCGAAACAGGTCCCACCGTCAACAACAGTAAAATGATAAATTGAGATAGATTTCTCATAGCGCTTTTTTGGATCCTTTCTCCGCCGCTTATCCGGGTAATAATGATATCGCAGTTAATATGGCTATACCTTAGCCATCGGCGACTGAATAGCACCTGAATTAGTGGGTTCGGACATTCACAATCGAATGACTTTCATCCAGTGAGACAACCACGCTCGCGCGACCCGCCATTTCTTCGAGCATCCAACGAGTGATTCGCTCATAGTAGGTAACGAACTGCCTGATCTCCATTTCTGTCATCATTTTGCTGCCACCCCCACTGCTTGCCAGTTCCCGCTCCTGCTGGAAGCGCCAGCGCACTATCGCCTCAATTGACGGTGCCATGAAAAAGGCCTGGAGATCAGTTCGAAACACCGATTGATAGTAAGACAGTTGTTCATTCACATAGCGCCGCCACAACCCATCGCCATCCTGCAACCGTTCCAGGTCGTTGACGGGATGCATCAACCGATCCTCCGGCTCAGGGACAGCGCCCCAGCACCAGCCTTCACAGAGGATAACCGTTGCAGGTTCAACCGTTTGCCACCGGGAACCCCGGTCGTCCTCTCCTTTGTCGAAAACGGGCACTTCAACCGATCGCCCCTGGCCAAGTTCGGTCAGTACTGTCTCCATCAGCGATAGATCATGAGTACCGGGTACACCCCTGACGCGAAGCAAAGGATGGATAGCAACGGCGAGCTGCCGTCGTTTTTCAAGGGGCAAATAAAAATCATCAAGGGAAAGCGTCGCGGTACTCGTATTGAAACAATCTCGAAGCATGTGAGCCAACAGTCGAGTCATTGTGCTCTTGCCGGTTCCCTGTGCACCGGCAATCGAAACTACTATCGACTTACTGCTCGACTTATCACCCGACTCAGCTGCGCATTTAGCGATATTCAACGCGAGATAACCTACCAGATAAAAAACCGTGTCACTGTCGAGTTCACCCGCAAGTTTCGCAAACCGGGGGCGATAAGACACCAGCCCCGCAGGCAACGGGTCGCCGTACTCAGGAAATTTCACGTTTGAACGGCGGCAGGGAATCCAGGATCAGCTTGCCATAGGATTTAGACACGACCCGGCGATCCAGTATAGTCACGGTGCCTTCATCGGTTTCAGTTCTAAGCAGTCGCCCGGCAGCCTGGACAACCCTTATGGCAGCATTCGGCAACATCACCTCGTAAAACGAATTCCCGCCTTTCTCCTCAATCCACTCAGACAGCGTTGCATCCACCGGGTCATCCGGTACCGAAAAAGGAATCTTCGCTATAACAACATGACGGCAATAGTCTCCTGGCAGATCAACACCTTCGGCAAAACTGGCCAGACCAAAGATGCAGCTTGCCTCACCACGGTCAACGGCGTCCCGATGGCGACTAAGGATTTCCATTTTCGACAGTTCGCCCTGCATCAGGACACGTTCGCGAAAAGTCTCATCAATATCATCGTAAACCCGCAACATTTGACGCCATGAAGTGAACAAGACCAATGCACCAATGTCGTCACCGACGACGCCCGGAATCATCTCCGCGATCTCCTGCGTATGCTGGTCAGCCTGTCCGGGATCGGTGCGCATCCTGGGTACTGACAGAACCGCCTGTTCCTGAAAGCGAAACGGACTGGCGAGACTGGTGAATACCATTTCTGGCGGAATGCCGGATTTGGACTGAAAGCTTGTGAAATCCCTGGCAACCGAGAGCGTGGCGGAGGTCAGAACCGCACCGGCACATCGTGACCAAAGCCTCTCAAACAGCTCATCGGCGACCGAAACAGGATGACTTGAAAGCTGGATTTCCATGCCATCCACCTGGCCCTGGGTCGAAAACCCGATCCACCTCGCATAGGGAGGTGAATGCTCTACTTCGGCAAAGTTATGCCAGAGCTCCGCACCAGCAGACAAGCGCGTAGAAATTGAACCCACCAGCGAGAACCAGTATTCAACGCCCTCCCGCTGCGCGGCAGGCACGTCTTCCAGGGTACTCTCAATGAGTGGTAACACCCGGTCTATCAGGTCATCCAGTCGTTCGAAACTGGCCGCCAGCTGCTTTGAAACGCTCGCAACATCATTGCCGACCCGTCCCCTTGGAAACCGGTACTGCCAGCCATCATCCTGTTCTTCCGCGTCAACTTTCAGTACCTGTAGCACCTGGGCGGCATCATCCAGTCGCTGGCTCGCCTGTTCCACCATCGAGTCGACATCGTTGATAAGCCCCGGACCAATGGCGGGTATTTCAGCGCTGGCGAGCTTCAGGCTGGTAGGGATCTGCTGCAACCAGGTTTTCGTCGAATAAAGTGCCAGGAAATGGGAAAAATGATTGCCGGCCTTTTCAGGAAGATGATGACCTTCGTCAAAAATGTAAATTGTATCTTCCGGGTCAGGCAGTACCGCGCCTCCGCCCATCATCAGGTCGGACAGAACAAGGTCCTGGTTAGTGACAATGCAATCTACCCGATGAATATTCTCGCGAGCCTTATAAAAGTAGCAGTTTTCATAATGACTGCACTGGCGATTCGTGCACTGGGCATGGTCCGTCGAGACCCTGGCCCAGGTGGCATGATTGATTTCTTCCGGCCAGCTGTCCCGTTCACCATCCCATTCACCTTTACCGAGCGCCGTCAGCATTGAATCAAAAATAAGGGAGTCGACCTGATCGTTACTGTTATCCGCGTTTTCAAAAAACGAAAGCGTCTGGTTCACCTGACTACTATCCTGCAGCGCCAGATCAAGACGAGACAGACAAAGATACCGCCTGCGCCCCTTCGCCAGAGCAAAGGAAAATTCCAGTCCTGAATGCAGACGGATATCTGGCAGGTCCTGGTAGATAATCTGTTCCTGCAATGCGACCGTTGCGGTGGCGATGACAACTTTCTTTTTTAGCTGTTTCGCTATTGGAATAGATGCCATGGCATAAGCGATTGTCTTACCGGTCCCTGTACCAGCTTCAACCACGCAAATGCTGTTATCCTCGGGCACATTACCGAGTGTCCGGGCTATTTCTGCGATCATGGTTTTCTGGCAGTGCCTGGCCCGGTATCCTTTCTCTTCGAGCAACCGGGAGTATGCGGTCTGGATCTCTTCCTTGAGTGCTTCAGTCAACATACGAATTAGAAATAATCAGGAGCAGTTACATGTGGACGACGATCATATCACCATTGGGCAGAAGCCAGAGGCGAATCAGGCTGATTCTTCCGTACGTTTTCAGCCTCCTGTTCCTTGTTCCATCTCTTGCCAGCAGTCATGATCTGCCACTCGAGAAGTTGCGACTTCCGCCCGGATTCAAGATCTCTGTCTTTGCAGAAATGACAAACCCACGACAGTTGGCGAGGGGTGACTCAGGCATTATCTACGTTGGAAGCTTTCGCGCCGGCAACGTGTATGGCGTGATTGATGCCAACTCGGATTGGTCAGCAGATAAAGTTGTCACCATTGCCCAGGACCTGAACATGCCATCCGGCATCGCAATGCGGGATGGCGACCTCTATGTCGGTGCGGTCAGCAAACTCCTGGTTTATCCTGACATCGAACAGACTCTTGAAACCACCCCCGAACCCACCATCCTCTATGACGGGCTGCCTGAAGAAACACACCATGGATGGAAATACCTGGGATTCAGCCCGGGAGATGACCTCTATTTCAATATTGGCGCCCCCTGTAACGTCTGTGAAAAGGAAAATCCCTGGTTTGCGACTATCATGAGCCTGGACCTTGATCACACGCCACTAACACCTGAAATATTCGCCAGCGGGGTGCGCAACTCGGTCGGCTTCGACTGGCATCCTGATACGGAAGAACTCTGGTTCACGGACAATGGTCGAGACCTTCTCGGCGACGATATACCGTCCTGCGAACTCAACCGGGCAGCAGAAGCTGGTCTGCATTTCGGGTTTCCCTATATGCACGCGAGATCTGTCATCGACCCCGAATTTGGTGCACCCGGGTTTCCTGTCGAACCTCCGGTGGCAGAGCTGGGACCCCATGTCGCACCACTGGCAATGAAGTTTTATACGGGCAAGATGTTCCCCGAGGAATACCGGGGGAAAATATTCATTGCCGAGCACGGCTCCTGGAACCGCACGCCTGAAGCCGGACACACAGGCTACAACATCACCGTAGCCGACCCTGAGACCGGTACAACAAGCATCCTGATCGATGGATGGCTACAGGACAACGTGGCCTGGGGAAGACCGGCGGACATACTCGAGATGCCCGATGGCAGCTTGCTGATCGCAGACGACCACGGCAATGTTATTTACAGACTAACTTATGAAGCCCCATAGGACGGGGCCATGGACAAACCAGCCAGTCTAGTACTTACAAAATCCTTATTGACCTGCTTGAGCTTCAGCGACACTATCCCGAGCGGAACACAAAAGCAGCACCCTGGACACAACCATACAACTGGCCTGGAGTTAGATCATGGAACAAGAAAGACGAGAAGCGAGCGACAGACGCAACGAAGATCGACGCAACCTGGAAAGACGAATGGCTGCCTCTTCTGTTAACCAGGAAAGAAGGGAAGAAAGCAGGCGCGAAGAATTGAGGCGTTCAGGTTCTCGCAGGGAAGCATAGCTAAGAAGTGCAGGTAATCCCCACGCAACCCTCCTGGTTGTGATCACACCTTAAGGAACGGCATACTGCTTCACTAAAAAGGAAGCAGTCATGATTGGAGCAGATGCCGTTGTCAGCGCCCTCAGGAAGATGGGTGTCACTCATGTTTTTGGCATTGTGAGCATTCACAACATGCCGATCTTCGACGCCATCACACGCGATGGCACCCTCCAGATAATTGATTGCCGACACGAAATGGGCGCAACCCATGCCGCGGATGGCTATGCGCGTGCGACGGGTAAAATTGGTATTGCCATTGCCAGCACGGGACCCGGCACCACCAACACCATGACCGGTCTTTATGAAGCTCAGTATGCCTCGTCACCTGTCCTGTTGATTACAGGGCAGGCAGAAACCAGGTTCTACGGTAAAGCGCAGGGCTATGTCCACGAAGCGGAAGAACAATTGCCAATGCTCAGGACGGTTACCCGACGGGCCGAGTCGATTCGAATCGCCTCAACGATCGAAGATACGATTCTGGAGGTTGCAAGCGACATCTCCTCCGGCCGACCATCTTCCGGTGCCGTGGAGATCCCGATAGATCTGCAGTACGCGCAAGTCGGTGAGAGTAAACAAGGCTTCAATCCTGTTAACCCCGACATGGCTGGCGATCTTGACCTAGCCATTTCACTCATTACAGCCAGCAGTAAACGAATCATCGTCGCAGGTGGCGGAGTCACCTATGGCGGCGCTTCTGACGCATTAACCCGCCTGGCCGAGAAACTGCAGGCCCCCGTGTTTATGACACCAAACGGCAGGGGAGCAATCGCCGAGGATCACCCGCTTGCCATTGGTAATCTGTACCAGAGCAGGAAGCTGCATGCCGACATGATGGATGCTGACCTGACCATCGCGATTGGTACCCGATTCCAGGTAGGCGTGGGCGGTTCGGGGGCAGCCCTGAAGCCGCCGGGCAAGTTACTTCATATCGATATCGACGCATCGATTATTGACCGGGTACACAAATCAGATGCCTCATTGACCGGAAATGCTGCGGAAATACTGCCAGCGCTTGAAGCTGCCATGAACCCGCAGCCTTCCTCATCTGACTTCGTTGAGAAGGTCCAGACAAGTAACCGCGAACTCAGGAGCAAGTTGAGGAAGCGACTTGGGCCTGACTACGAAGGCATTCTGGATACTATCCGTGAACTTTCACCCAAGGATACCCTGATCGTCCGTGATACCACGGTTCCTGCCTACAATTTTGTTAACCAGCTTTTACCAATCTATGGTCCACGAACCTTTATCGGGCCAACTTCCGCCGCTATCGGTCCCGGTCTTCCACTGGCAGTCGGGGCAGCCGCAGGCTCGGGCAAAAAAACCGTTGTCATTCACGGTGACGGCGGGTTCATGTTCCATGCAACGGAACTGGCTACCGCAGCCCAGTACCAGCTACCGATGGTAATTTGTGTGTTCAATGACGGTGGTTACGGCGTCCTCCGCGGTCTTCAATCCCAGCAGTTTGATGGTCGATACAGCGACACTGATCTGGGGATTGTCGATTTTGCCATGCTGGCGGAAAGTATGGGGGTGACAGGTGTTGGCGTGGAATCTTTGGAGGAGTTCAAAGCCGCATTCGGGTCAGCCATGGAACGCAAAGGACCAACACTGCTCAACATCGATATGCGGAAATTGATACCGATGCAGGGAAGTATTTTGCCTGCATAGTAGACTCAATCTGCACAATATCGCGAGCAGGAGATTTCTCCGTTCCGTGGCTTCGCCACTCCAGTCGAAATGACGGTGGGGGGGGGGAGCTGCCGACTGAACTCACCCACAAACCCGTCATCTCGACCGGAGTGGAGAGATCTCTCTCTGGATTCTCGCGAGCAGGAGATCTCTCCGTTCCGTGGCGACGCCACTGCAGTCGAGAAGACGGAGGCCGGGGCTGCCGACTGAACTTACCCACAAAAACGTCTTCTCGACCGAAGTGGAGAGATCTCTCTCTGGATTCTCGCGAGCAGGAGATCTCTCCACTCCGGTCGAGATGACGGTTGGTGGAGGAATGCGATAGAAACACTTCAGCAGCGACCAGATGGAAACAGCCATGAGCGTTGCTTGGAACAGTCTAATGGGACCTAAAGAGGTACGCGGGACTCGCTGTCCAGTAGACGACCATAAAACCAGCCATGAGCGTTGCTTGGGACAATCTAATGGGACCTAAAGAGGTACGCGGGACTCGCTGTCCAGTAGACGAACATAAAAAACCCCTATGAAAACAATCTTCTGAACCAGCCGCGATTAAACTCCGCCTCACACTTGTTGAGTTGCGCCCGGTAGACGCCAGACCGCTTGGATACTTTTGTTGCCACATCTTTCAGCCACTGTTTGTTCTTGTAGCTGCGGCGCGCGAAGCCGCCCTGCCCTTCGTGATAGGCCAGGTACAGATGATAGGCGTCTGACTTACTGATCTTGTTCCTGCGCTGGCTCTGGTCGTTATACCAGCCGATGAAGTCAATGGCGTCATCAAAATTGTTCCTGTCTGCGCCGCCTCGACCGGTAGAGCTCTTGTATGCGCGCCAGGTTTCCTTGGTCGCCTGCGCATAACCATAAGCATTCGCAGGTCTTGGCCCCGGTATTATCCACAGGATTTTTGTTCTTGGCGGTTTGGCTCGCGCCTTGAACGATGACTCCTGGTACATCATGGACATCATGACCGTGATATCCGTTCCCCAGCGACGTGATGATTTTTTGGCGTCTTTATACCAGCCGCGCTTTTCGGAGAAAATTTCACAAATATTGTCACTGTTCTCAGGCGGCGCGCTGGCGCAACCGGTCAACGCGACAACCAGGACCAGCACGAAACTTGTCCGCATCTTTATAAGCCTTGTTTCCATAAACAGGGTTTCAATAAACAGGGTTTCCATAAACAGGGTTTTCATAGAAAGGGTTTTGCTGGAAAGGGAGCTATGCATCATGACCTTCCAGCAGTTTCAGGAGATCTGCCTCCGAGAGAATGGAAACACCAAGCGCCTGGGCTTTGGTTAACTTGGAACCGGCTGCATCACCGGCAACCACATAACTGGTCTTGGCTGAGACTGAACCTGACACCTTCGCGCCGAGCGACATTAACCTCGCCTTGGCATCATTCCTGGTTAACGATGTCAGGGTGCCGGTCAGTACGTAAGTCTCACCTGCAAGTGCATCAGAATTTACAGTGGACTCTTCTTCCACCCAGCGAACACCACTTTCCAGCAAAGCATCAATCACCTGACGATTAGCTTCCTGCAGAAAAAAGTGCGCTATATTTTTCGCAACAACAGGACCAACGTCAGGGACTTCCTGCAACGAATCTTCATCCGCCTGTCGAAGCAGCTCTATCCCGCCGTAGAACTTCGCAAGGCTTCTGGCGGTCGACTCACCAACTTCCTGGATACCCAACGCGTAGATGAAACGTGACAATGTTGTTAACTTACTCTTCTCCAGCGCCTCAAGCAGGTTGTTGGCAGATTTTGGCGCCATACGCTCCAGATTCACCAGCGGCTCCAAGGTCAATTGGAAGAGGTCTGCAGGACTGCTGATCAGGCCTTCCTCGACAAGCTGGTTAACGAGCTTGTCACCAAGCCCTTCAATATCAAGCGCAAGTCTGGAGGCGAAGTGCCGAATACTCTCTTTTCTCTGGGCGGAACACCTGAGACCACCGGTACAACGGGCAATCACTTCACCTTCCGCCTGAAGCACCTCTGACCCACAGGCAGGGCACTGCGCTGGCAGGATAATCTGGCGCGTTTGTTCTGGACGCTTGTCCCGCAGAACCGAAACAACTTTGGGAATAACATCCCCGGCTCTTTGGACAACCACCGTATCCCCGATAACAAGATCCAGACGGGCCACTTCATCCATATTATGCAATGTTGCGTTACTGATGGTCACACCACCAACCTGCACCGGTTTCAGCCTGGCAACCGGCGTAACAGCGCCGGTTCTACCTACCTGAAATTCGACGTCCTGAAGCACCGTGATGCCCTCTTCCGCGGGAAACTTGTGAGCGACTGCCCAGCGCGGCGTTCTGGTCAACATACCCAGCTTCTGTTGTTCTGCTATTCCGTCAACCTTGAAGACAACGCCATCAATTTCGTAATCCAGGGAAGAGCGAAGCGCCAACATCTTTCTGTAATATTCAATGCAGCCATCCACACCGACGACAGTTTCAATCAACGGGTTAACCCTGATACCCCACGAAGCGAGGGCCGCCAGAATCCCCGACTGTGTTTCCGGCAGTTCGCGGCCTTCAACAATGCCGACGCTGTAAGCAAACATCGTCAACGGCCTGCGGGCAGTCTCCCGCGAATCGAGCTGGCGGAGCGTACCGGCGGCCGCATTCCTGGGATTGGCAAACACTTTCTGGCCGGCCTTTTCTGCGTCCAGGTTCATTCTCTCGAATGAGGACAGGGGGAAATAAATCTCACCCCTGACTTCTAGCCTGGCGGGATAGTCCTTACCCATCAGGGACAACGGTATCGACTCAATCGTGCGCACGTTCCGGGTAATATCTTCACCGGTAGCGCCATCACCGCGGGTAGCACCCCTGACCAGGGAACCGTTCTCATAAAGCAGCGACACTGCCACTCCATCAATCTTCGGTTCACAGTCGTAGCCGACGTCAGCAGGCAATTCGAGCCTGGCTTTGACCCGGCGATCAAAATCCCGCATGTCATCTTCGCCAAACGCATTGTCGAGAGACAGCATCGGCAGCTCATGCTGCACCTGGGAAAAAGCAGCCAGCGGCGCGGAGCCTATGCGTTGTGTGGGTGATTCGTCCGAAACCAGGTCAGGGTGTTCCTGCTCAAGTGCCTTCAGGTCGCGGAATAATCGATCAAACTCCGCATCTGATATCAAGGGCTGGTCAAGTGTGTGGTACTGATGATTGTGGTGATTGAGTTGTTCCCGCAGCGAGCGGACCCGTTCAACCACTTCCTTTGTCGCGGTCAACTTTTTGTTAGCTGAATTCTTCTCAGGCATAAGTCACATTAAGGTAGCGTGTCACGTGTGGTTTAGCCACAGGCCAATTGATCGATCATGCAGAATGCTTGAACAAAAATTCCGTAATGGATTGGCGACAATGTTCTATCGTCTGCGGCGTCATCACACTTCTGGTCTCATCCCGCACTTCTCCATTCAGGTCCTGGGCAATCGTATCGGCCACAGCCAACATCGAATCGAGGACTTGCAAGGGCTCCGCAAGCTCATGAACTCTCATGAACAGGGACACACCGGGTGTAGAGAATTGATCAATGGACGCCATGCTAAACGTTCCCGGTTCAACCGCACTGGCAAGGCTGAACAACTGAGCGCCGCTATCATCCAACTGGTGAAAGATATCCATCTCACCAAAAGTCATCCCGGCTTCCAGCAGAATTTCCACAAGACCCTGACCAGGAAACGGTTCGTCCAGCGCCAACGCGTAAATCACCACAAACTTTTCCGGCTTGTGCTTCGAGGCGGCAGCCCCTTCCCCGGATGGGTCCTTCTCGACCTCAGATATCTTTCTGGCACGAGGCGCCTTGGCAGACGCACCATCGACAGACTCTTCATCAACAGGAGCATTAATGGCAACATCAATAGCCGGCTCACTGGAGGATTCTTTGGGCGCCGGGGTCGGCTCCTGTCGTGCTTCCTGAACCACGTCGGGTTGACCTGGTTCAACAGAAGAAGTCGCCGTTATCGATGGGAGTTTGACCGATTCCATCAGAACGGGAACGTCATCATCCGGGTTTGCGGCGCCTGGCGCTTTATCAATAACACGGGCCCCACCATTAGGCAGCTCGGCTTTAAACATGCTTAGCTCATCGCCATCATGATTTTCGCCCGGCTTGCTCATGAAACTCCTGTCGAGTTTCATCTTGATTTCGTTCTGGCCTGATCGCATCCGAAAGTAACCATGCAGCAGAACGCCGACGATGAATATCGGCCCCAGGATCAAGAGCCATTGTCTTAGATCAAAATCCACAGCTTATTCTCCGCAGTTGGGTCGTGCCTGTAAGTGACTATACGGCAGCCATTGCAACAGCTTCTTCTACGTCTACCGATACCAGCCTGGACACACCGGGCTCGTGCATGGTGACGCCCATTAGCTGTTCGCCCATTTCCATCGCAACCTTGTTATGAGTGATGTAGATAAATTGTACTGTGCGAGACATTTCTTTCACCAGGTCTGAATATCGGACGACGTTGGCGTCATCAAGCGGCGCATCAACCTCATCAAGCAAACAGAAAGGTGCAGGATTCAGGCTGAAGATCGAAAACACGAGCGCAATAGCGGTGAGCGCTTTCTCTCCGCCTGAAAGCAGGTGAATGCTGGCATTACGTTTTCCGGGCGGCCTTGCCATGATACCCACACCAGTATCCAGCAGGTCTTCCCCGGTCATCTCAAGGTAAGCGTGCCCGCCACCAAAGAGTTTGGGGAACAGCTGCTGCAGCTTGGAATTAACCTTGTCAAAGGTTTCCTTGAACCGGGTTCTTGTCTCAATGTCGATTTTCCGGATGGCATTCTCCAGCGTTGCCAGCGCTTTTTCCAGATCTTCGTTCTGCGCATCAAGGTATAACTTGCGCTCAGACTGCACCTTGTATTCATCGATCGCAGCGAGGTTGATAGCACCTAGGCGTTGGATCCTGTTACCCATACGGGTCAGGTTCTGTTCCCATTCTTCCTCATTGGCTTCGTCCGACAGCTGAGCAAGCACCTCATCGAGATCCTGCTTGTCTTCCTCGAGCTGTTCCTTGATGGTTGTTCTTCGCACTTCAAGCGTCTGGCGATCAAGCCTGACTCTTTCCAGGCTGGAGCGCACCACTTCGATCTGTTCTTCAATACCTGTGTGACTCTGGTCCAGTTCGCGAATCTGGTGTTCGGTCGCTTCAGATTTCTGGCGAACCGTTGCCAGTTCAGTCTCAACCGTCAGGCGTTTTTCAAGCTGCGATTCGAGTTCTGTTTTAAGCTGGCCCTGCGGCTCTTCACTGGAGCGAATATTCTCTTCGAGGGCCGTCTTCCGGTTTTTGAGAATCTCTTCCTGCTCCGACAACCGTGCCACCGCCTGCTCGGTCGAAGAAATTTTCGAATTCAGCGACTGCACCCGCAATGCCAGTTGATGGGCTGCAGTGCTGTCGTTTTTGGCTTTTTCCCGTGCTTCATTCAGCTGAGATGTGATGGATTCCCTTCGTTTAACCAGCTCATCACGGCGGAACGTATCGGCTTCCATCGCGTCCAGGGCCAGTTGCAACCGATTGCGGGAACCGCGCAATGATTCCTGGTCGGTTTCCATAT
>Ga0222633_1001196_pt1 | contig 14987 bp, 9 predicted proteins | sample AntAcemetageno48_FD_179816 | JGI IMG/M metagenome (GOLD analysis project Ga0222633, IMG submission 179816) | Saline water microbial communities from Ace Lake, Antarctica - #48 | ecosystem: Environmental > Aquatic > Non-marine Saline and Alkaline > Saline | place: Antarctica: Ace Lake | collected...
CCCTTTTGGCCGCCGGGCTTGCGACCGGACTTCTGACGCAGGCTTTTGGGTTTCGGTGGGTTGCTGAAGTTGCCTTTGTCGGTAGAGGGCGGCTTGCTGCTCGAGCGGCTGTTGCGTTCAAGTTCGGCGACCTTCGCTTCCAATCCCTCAAGGCGGTCCAATAGCTGCAATACCAGATCGGCAATGGCCTCTGGATCGGACTTAGCTAATGCGATTAGCTGATCGCGGGTGGGTCGGTTACGGTTCACGGAGACCAACCAATACTATACTCACCATAGTACAAGTGTTATTTTGGTTTTTATCGCCTCAACCACCTGAGTGGCTACCACCGGGGAGCAAAGTGAAGATTGGCATCTTCTTCTACAACTCGTTGCTGTAGCAGAGTCTTGCCAAAGTTCCTCCAATCGGAGGCTGCGGGTTCGAACTGCTTAAACCCGTGCCATTCGGGTCAGGCGAGAATTCATGACCGATCTCGATCTCATTGGCTTTTGTGTCAACAAATGTCACCTGGCTCCGGAAACTAATCTTATTCAGAGAAAGCGCTCGATACTTCTTTGTATAGATCCCAATGATCAAATGAATCGATTACCAGAGCTTCATGCATGAGAACTCCGTTCACCCCGGATTTCTGCACCTCGGTGAGCATGGTTTTCACGATCGGTTTTTTGAATGTCTTAGCACCACTTCCATTGACTACTTTATCCTCCTCAGCGGGCCATGCCCAATCCTGAAGAGTCAGCCAACGGTATATGGGGATCGAATGAGGTTTTTGTCGAAAATAGTCAGGTCGACTTATCTCCGCTCCAGTATCGAAATAGGGGAGCACAAACTCGGGCCCGGTTCCGGTTGCAGCATCACCGCCGATGACCAACTCATCAATGATCCCCTCCTCAATCCATTTCTCCCATTGGAAAAAACTTTTATCCAGCGAGCCTAACCGATACGCAATGCAGCTGTCTTCCTGCCTCCATGAGACCTTGACCATGAAACGGGCACCGGCATCACGAACGTGCTTCGCTGCTTTGCGCAGAAAATCCGTGTAAAAATCGCCCTGAACCGAACTGAATCTTCCGAGGTCGTAGTGAGCCGGATCTCTTGGATCTCCTCCATGCAGCTTCTGGTAACGTTCGATGACAGGAGGATTGAAGCCATATTCGATCTGACGTTGACTCATGTTCGAGTGGGTCCGGTCGGAAAAGAAGACCCCGTCAGGTTTGTAGGCGAGAATTTCGTGGATCTGACTAATCCAATAATCCACCACTTCCGGATGCCCGAAAGAATAAACACCCCATAGAGGATCGTCGCCCTCACGGGAGAGAAGTTGATACTGAGGATTGAGCCAGGAAAACTTGCTTTGCATGATGCCCCTGCCTCTTTCTTCGTATCCTTTCACGTTTCCTGAATCATCAAAAGGCGTCATCCAGACGTAGCATTTGATTCCGTTTTTGTGTGCTGAATCGATCGCTACAGCGAGCGGGTCATAAGCTTGCAGTGTTCTCGAAATCTCCGGCTGATCGTCACCCTGATCCTTGATATTTGAGCGATAGGCAACCTTTCCCGCTATCGCGACACGAAAGTTGATGATGGAAAAGCCCGAATCTGCAGCCCGGGTGATGAGTGCTTCCAGTTGCTCGCGGGAGTAGTGCCCATCACGATTTTTGACTCCCTTGCAATAAGGCGGATCCAGATAAATCATATCGTAGAAATCCAGATTCAAGACAAGCTCCAACTCCTTGCTTTCGCTCCCGGTTGAAACCTCTTTCTGCTGAGAAATGGAGGGAATCCCCGTTAGAAAGAACCAGGCGAATGTTAGAATCAGGGTCCATGTGCAGGGTGCTTTTTTCAAATGGAGCATACATTCCACCAGACTTCAAAAAGCCCGATTCAGCAACGCCTTGAAGACGCGCAGATAATTAGGCCCGACTATTTTTGCGGAATCTTCGTCCGAGCGGGCCGCTCACCATTACTCCCCCGTCGGTCGTTGAAATAATTTTCGGGAAGGTTTCAGGGGAAGCAAAGGTTTTGGTTCGCCGCCGATTCCCGCATTTTCTTTCTGACGTCCAGAGTGCCCCTGCCTTCCTTTCTCCAATCCCTCAACGGGCGCATCGGTTATTTTGCGCTCCCTCAATCCCAGCAGGACCGACGCGCCGATAAGCAACCCTTGAAAAAGCGAATTCCTGCTCAGTAACGTCCTCGATCATCGAGGGGGAGTCAAATGATGCTGCACTCACCTGTTCGGCTTCTTGACTGTTCATCACGTGACAAGCAAACGGCCAAGGAATACACAGGGGTAGTAGCATATAAGATAGAGAACTATTGGAGCGTTCAAGACGAGACCGCACCAAGCCCATCGGCGCGAAACCTCTAAGGAGCGAAGACCATAAACCGACAACAAAAAACTGAGAACTCCCCCGACCATCGTGAAGCAGACGATTGCGACAATGCCTCCGATTTCTGGATGCGTTGGGAGCGGGGCCCGAATCGCAGAGGAATACGCGAGGAAGAGAACCCACCAGAGCGCAGTCAGCGCGAACATGAGCACTGGAATGCGTCCGAATAGCCAGGCTTTTACGGTGGGCCTCATTCAAGCCGAGCGTCAGAGTGCACTCTGATCTGATGAGGAGCGCGGGTTAATTGTGAAGGAAGATCTTGAATCAAAAGAGACATTTTGACTTGGCTTGTTCTGCTTATCTCACACGGGCTTCGGCCGGCGTGAGAACGGTATCCTAGACTCTAATACCCCGCCTCTCCTCAATCCATGATTTCCTAATCAGTCGGCTTACTGTCGGTATCTAGGCTTTCTTACCCCAGAGCACGCCTCCGCCGAGGCCTCGAGCAAATACCATAGAACGCAAATGCGAAGAAAACGAACGAGGTGGAAGGTTCTGGCACAACAGCAGCGTGCGAGACCGACCAATTATCATATCCAACGTCGATCGAGCCTGAAAAACCGGTGATGTTTGCAGTTGTGAATCCGAAAATAATGGTCGATCCAGTGATGGAAAAATCGGGGTGTGATGAGTTGTTGGTAGAAGCGTCGGCGAGAATTTCGATGAAATCTACTGCCCCTAAGTTGGTCGCTGTCCCGGGCGTCCAAATCGCCCCTCCGGGCGCGGTGATTTGCGAACTCCCGTAGTAATAGTTTCCATTTTGAAGGATAGCTACTCCGAAATTTTGCCCCTGCCCGAATATATCAATGTTCAGGAAATCGATGGAAAAATCCAGTGACACGATCTCGCCCTCGAGGATCGGAGTGTAGCTAGCGTCGTTACGAAGATGAACTACGCGCATACTGACGGGCGGACCCGTGACATCGTGATCGACGCGCCGAAACGAGCCTGTGTTGCCTCCACTGGCCTGCTGTGCCGCCGTGAAGCTGAATCCGCCTGTTCCAAAACTGGCGGCTGACCATTGGCTATCGTCGAAGGCAGCGTCATTGAAAATCAGTGAACCACTCGCAGTGCCAATCGAGAGCAACGTTAAGATAAGTAAATGGCGCAATTGGCTGGAGAATGTCTTGAACGAGAATGATCTCATAGGGGCAATCAAGAGCTACAGCTATTTTTTTGTCAATCGGAAATATGCAGCCAGCTCAAGCAAAGATGGCTCTGGCGAATATCTTCAACGTGCATTTCCCAACCTGCTTTAGCTCGACCAGTCGGGATGAACCGGGGCCAATCAGTCCCATAGGGGCTCAATCACTTCTGCACAGCGCATGACGGCACTATTTTGCGCTCCCTCAATCAGCCTGCCCTTGGTGGCGTGTAGAGCGAAGAACGGGGCTGGACCGGCGCCCCGGTATGCCCCCTTTAAAAAAGGGAAATCCCAATCAGTTGTCTCGCTTCTTACGAAAGCAGCCCTTTCACGATTTTCCCGTGAACATCGGTCAGTCGAAAGTCTCGCCCCTGATAGCGAAAGGTCAGCTTTTCATGCTGAATTCCCAATAGATGCAGAATGGTCGCATTGAGATCGTGAATATGGACCGGATCTTTCACTACATTGTAGGAGAAATCGTCAGTCTCTCCGTGAGCGTGCCCTGCTTTCACTCCGGCTCCTGCCATCCACATCGTAAAGCAGCGAGGGTGATGATCCCTGCCGTAATTATCGGCGGTGAGGTCTCCCTGACTGTAAACCGTTCTACCGAACTCACCTCCCCAGACGACCAGAGTATCGTCCAGTAAACCACGCTCATTGAGATCTTTGACCAGTGCCGCCGAGGGTTGGTCGGTGTCGGCGCACTGCCCCCGGATTTGTTTGGGAAGAGCATTGTGTTGGTCCCACCCCATGTGAAAAAGTTGCACAAAGCGGACGTCACGCTCGACGAGACGGCGAGCGAGGAGGCAGTTGTAGGCGTAGGTTCCCCGGACCCGGGCATTCGGCCCATAGCGCTCAAAGGTGGATTCCGGTTCATCGGAAAGATCCGCGACTCCGGGCACGGATGCCTGCATCCGATGGGCTAACTCGTATTGAGCAATCCGTGTGAGGGTTTCGGGATCGCCGAACGAATCGTGATGCAGGTGATTGAGTTCCGCGATGGCTTCGAGGTTACGCTCCCGGGTTTTGTCCGAAACCCCGGAAGGGTTTTTGAGATAGAGAACCGGGTCACCGGAAGAGAGAAATTTGACCCCCTGATGTTTGGAGGGAAGAAATCCACTCCCCCACAAGCGATCGTAGAGAGGTTGGCAGTTGGGACGACCGCTCCCCCGGGAAAGCAGAACCACAAAGGAAGGGAGGTCATCATTCTCAGAACCGAGACCGTAGCTGATCCATGATCCGAAACTGGGCCGTCCGGCCTGTTCCGCCCCGGTTTGGAGAAAGGTGATCGCGGGATCGTGATTGATGGCCTCGGTATGCATCGATTTCACGTAGCAAACGTGATCTGAAATTGAGGCAATGTGAGGAAGTAAATCACTGACGGTTTGTCCGCTTTGGCCGTGACGTTTGAATTTAAAAATACTCGGAGCAATCGGGAAACGCACCTGCCCCGATGACATCGTAGTGAGCCGTTGGCCATCTCTAATCGAGTCAGGGAGGTCCTGATTGAATCGCTTTTCCAAAGACGGCTTGTGATCGAAAAGATCGATCTGAGAAGGCGCACCGGATTGGCAGAGGTAGATCACACGTTTTGCTTTCGCAGTGGGCAATGCCGGAGCCGCTCCAGCTTCACGTTGAAGTAGCGATTCCAACGCAATTGCTCCGATTCCGAGTCGGGATCCCTGTCCGAGAAACTGGCGACGAGTCGATTGATCCATATCGTGATTAATAGTTTGTCAGGGTGGTGTCGAGATTCAGTAGTATTTCGGCAATCTCGGTGAAGGTGGCAAGCCGCACCGGGTCCAGTTGGGAATCAATAACGGAGGCACGTTTTGCCGCGAGATCGGGATTGGCCGTGTAGTGACGCCGTTGATCTTTGAGAACGGCTTGGAGGATGGATAGTTCCTTAATCGGGATTTCCCGGACCTGAATCCGACGCCACATGTTTCGGAGCGTTTCCCGATCTTCACTTGAGCTTTCAAGTTCACGAGCTGCGAAGGCAACGGCAGATACCGAAAAGGTGGGGTCATTCAAGGTGACGAGAGCTTGCAGAGGCGTGTTGGTGCTCTGTCGATTGACGGTGCAGGCTTCGCGGGCCGCAGCATCGAAGAGAATCATGTTCGGTGGCGGCACACCTCGTTTCCAAAGTGTATAGAGACTTCTTCGATAAAGCGCTTCGCCACTGTCGGGAACATATCGTGTCGTGTTGCTGTTCACCCCGGCGACCGCCTCCCAAAGTCCGGCCGGCTGCCAGGGCCTCACGGGAGGTCCTCCCATTTTTTCGACGAGCACTCCACCGAAAAACAGAGCCTGATCCCGGATCGCGGGAGCCGGAAGGCGATTGCGAGGCCCTCGGGAAAGCAGTCGATTCGCGGGATCCCGTTCTGCGGACTCCTCAGAAATTGTAGAACTGCGGCGATAGGCATCAGTTAGGACAAGTCGCTTCAGGAGCGCCTTGATATCCCACCCGCTGTCGACGAACTCAGAAGCGAGGTAGTCGAGCAGTTCAGGGTGACTGGGGCGTTCTCCCTGACGCCCGAAGTCCTCGGAAGTCTTGACAAGCCCGGTGCCGAACAGTTGCTGCCAATACCGGTTTACGGCAACGCGGGCCGTCAGCGGATGCTCGGGACTGACGAGCCAACGTGCCAGAGTGAGACGATTCGCAGGGGCCGATTGCGGTAAAGCGGGGGACAGAAATGCCGGAACACCTGCCGTAACGACCTCCCCGGGTTGATCGTAGAGGCCTCGATGGAGGAGGTGTGTCTCACGCGGTTCCCCTTCCCGCTCGCGCATGATCATCACCCTGGTCACGGCCGCTTTTTCCGCAGAGGAAAGTTGATCGCGAGCCGCATTTCTTGCCCGACGCAATGGTTGGAGTGATGGCGAAGTCTCGCAAAATTCTTCCAGCAGGATCTTTTCGTCTCTACTGGCCAGCGAACCATAGATTGATTGGGGCAATTCCAAGGTGTCGGCACTTCCGATTCCCAAACTGATCCGAAACCGGCCGACAAAATATTGTTCCTCCCGCGAAAGGTAAGCGAGTTGGATTTCCAGCTTATCATTCCTCTCAATGTTGATCGGCTCAGGCAAAACGAAAATGGCTTGAGCCGGGCTTTTCCTCCCACCGCCGACGGACCAGCCCGTGAGAGGCTTCCCATCAATCGCGTTCTTCGCAGGATTCGAACTGGTTTCTATCGTCGCAGTCGCCGATGCAAAAGTTACCGGCTCTCCGTTATTCAGAAGAGCCATTTCGGAAAGCAGAAAGTCACCGTTGAAGCTTCGGGAGAGAGATTGACTGGTCAGGGAGTCGTGAGGAAGTGCCTCCAACCGAATCGAGCGAATCGTGAGCGGGGTGGAATTTTCAATGGAAACGCGATGAGTGTCATTGAGTGGATTCGCTCCGCCAAAAAGGATCGAATCATCGGGCAAAGCGGTAAACGTTGAACCCGGGTTGTCGCCGGCCACCTTTTCCGGCTCAACGACGAGCCAGAAATCCCCCTTTTCGTAAATTTGGTCCTTCTGTTTCTTCCATTCCGCAAACTCCGCTTTTTGACTGGAAGCAGCGTTGTTCAATCGATTTTCACGTTTCCGAAGTTCGGCCTCCTTCGCGGCAACTGCCGCCTCGCTACCGGGTAAGTCGATTTGCATTTCCGGCGAAGAGGTCGCCGCAACTCCATCGGAACCTTTCTCTTCAATGTTATTAAAGAAGGCAAAGAACTCGAAAAATTCCCGCTGGGTCAATGGATCGAATTTGTGATCGTGGCAGCGTGCGCATGCCGCAGTCAATCCCATCCAGACCGTTGCCGTGGTATCGACTCGATCCATCACATACTCGGTTCGGTATTCCTCATCGATCGCCCCCGCCTCGGCATTGATGCGATGATTCCGATTGAAGCCCGTTGCGATCAGCTGCGAGGTGGAAGGATCGGGAAGAAGGTCGCCGGCAAGTTGTTCGATCGTAAATTGATCGAATCGTAAATTGCGATTGTAGGCCGAGACGACCCAGTCACGCCACGCCCACATCGAACGAAGATTGTCCTTTTGATAGCCGTGGGTGTCAGCATATCGCGAAGCTTCGAGCCAGTCCCACGCCATTCGCTCGCCAAATCGATGACTCTTCAGGAGTCGATCTACGGCAGCTTCGAAATCGAGGTCGACTAGAAAACGATCGAGCTCATTCGGCTCCGGGGGAAGCCCGGCTAAATCCAGTGACACCCGCCGAAGCCAGGTCTCCGGGGCAGCCGGAGAATTGGGCAGGATCGATTCCTGTTCCAGCCTCCGATCAATCAAAGAATCAATCGGGTCTTCACCTTCGCGTGGCACGACGTCAGGTCTGATGACCGACTCGAAAGCCCAATGTTTTTCCCATTTGGCTCCTTCTGCAATCCATTGAGCTAAGACCGCTTTTTGGTCAGAGTTTAACTGCCTCGCGAAATCTGGTGGCGGCATGACCTCATCATCATCATCGGTCGTGACCCGGTAGATAAGTTCACTGTCATCCGGTTTTCCCGCCTCAATGATTTGTAAACCGCTGTCAGCTTCCTGCTCACGAACGGCGGCGTGGTCCAATCGTAAATCGGCCTTTCGTGCTCCTTTGTCCGGTCCATGGCATTGAAAACAATGATCGGAAAGAATCGGGAGAACATCCCGATTAAAACGAAGCGGCTCCGCGACCGTGTCGCCTACTGTCAGCAGGAAAAAGCAAAGGGTATAGAATAATTGAAGCGGATTCATTCGATTGTCCGGTATCAGGATACACTCGCGGGCAACCATAGGAAGCGCGAGCCTGCTATTGAACTTCGCCCATGGTGCAGTAAAGCTATGTTTTTGCTGCACGGAATGGGAATGAATCAGCAGCAAACAAAGCAAGTGGCGATCCTGATCGAGACAGGTAGATCTTACCCTCGATCAATCCTTACCGGAGTGCGGAGGTTTCTGGCCGAGAGTGGTCCCTGGGCAACCTTTGTCGAGTCCTATGCGCCCGGGGAAGTGATGCCTGAGTGGTTGAAGTCCTGGAACGGAGATGGAATCCTCGTGCAGACTTTTTCAGCGCATCACTCCGAGTCTCTTCTGGATGTCGGCGTTCCGAAAGTAGAGCTCCGCTCCCGCCGATACCATTCCCTCAGGCCATTTGTGGGTTGCGACAACCGGGAAATCGGAAAATTGGTCGCGAGTCATTTCCTGGAACGCGGGTATGAAAATTTCGCTTGCGTCACTCTGAGTTCGCAGGATTTCTTTCAGGAGCGAAGCGACAATTTCAAGCAAGCAGTTATCAAAACGGGACGGAGCTGCCGTGAACTACCGAATCCGGAAGCGGGAGGAGCGATGAATTACGAGTCCTATATGACGAACCTCATTGATGCGATCCGGCAACTTCCCAAGCCAGTCGCCATTTTTGCGACCAGCGACAGATTAGGATCCTATGTTCTTGACGCATGCCGTCGCGGCGAGCTTTCGGTTCCGGAAGAAGTCGCCGTGGTGGGTTGTGAAAACGATGAAACTCTCTGTGAGTTTTCAGTGCCCGAGATGTCCAGCGTCAACTTCAATGGTGAGGGTGTTGGATACGAAGCTGCGAGCCTCCTTGAGCGACTGATGAACGGGGAATCTCCTCCTCTCGAGCCAATCCTTCTTCCGCCATTGGGAATTATTACTCGCGAGTCGTCCGATGATTTGGCGATTCGTGACCATTTGGTGAGCCGGGCCGGTCGCTTATTTCGGGATCATTTGGGAGACGGGATTTCCGTGACCGACGTTGCGAAACGGCTCAATTGCTCTCGTAGCACGTTGGAAAGAAGAATGAAAGCAGCGCTGGATCGATCGCCGAAAGAAGAGTTGTTCCGTTTGCAGATGAATCGGATCGAGTACCTTCTGATGTATTCAGACTTCACGCTGGAAACGATTGCAGAGCAGGTCGGGTTTGCCCAATCGACCCACTTGCACGCTGTGTTTCGCAAGCGCTATGGAATGACACCGGGCGAATTCAGGAATGGGAAGAGACCAAAATAAAGTCGTCACCGTGGAAAGATTGAAGCAACGATAGATAATGCTCATCGCGCCCTTGAGATTGTGGCTGAATTTGGCATCCTTGCAGCCAACGTATTTACGCAGAAGACGGGGTTGGTAAACGATCAAGAAATCAGCTCGCAATTCAACTATGAGACATCTATTCGTTTTAAGCCTTCTGTTATTGGTGGGCCTCGCCCACGCAAATGACACAGCGAAGCCTAACGTTGTATTAATTCTGGCCGACGACCTGGGCTACGGCGATCTCGGATCCTATGGGTCGGACACGATCAAAACGCCGAATCTCGATCATCTCGCAGAGGGTGGGATGCGTTTCACTGTTTTCTACATGGCTTCATCTGTGTGTTCCGCCTCGCGGGCTGCACTGCTCTCGGGTTGCTATCCACTTCGTGTCGGAATTCCCGGAGTGATCAGTGCAAATGTCAGCACGGGAATTCCGGCGGAAGATGAACTGCTTCCAGAGCTGCTCCGCCGAAACGGCTATGCCACCGGCATGTTTGGCAAGTGGCATCTCGGCAATCAGAAAGAACAATGGCCATTGAACAACGGATTCGATGAATGGCTTGGCACGATCGGTTCCAACGATATGGGCAAAGGCAAACCCTCGCTGGAAGCTCGCCGGGCTGGAAAAGCCGGAGTTGAGCTTGTCGAACAGGATACCGTGATCGAAGTCAATCCTGACCAATCACAACTCACCAAAAGATACACTGAAAGAGCAGTCGATTATATAAACCGAAACAAGACGCAGCCCTTCTTTCTCTACATTCCCTACAACATGCCGCACACACCTCTCTTCGTCAGCGAGGAGCGAGGCGGCACCAGCAAGCGCGGGTTGTACGGTGATGTCGTCGAAGAGATTGACTGGTCGGTTGGTCAGATCCTGAAAGCGCTGGAAACCCACCAGCTAACTGAAAAGACTATCGTCATCTTCACCTCGGACAACGGTCCCTGGCTCATCTTTGGAGATCACGGCGGATCCGCCGGTCCCCTGCGAGGCGGTAAAAAGCAGACCTTCGATGGAGGGCATCGTGTGCCTTTGATCGTTCGCTGGCCGGAAAGAATTCCCGGAGGAACCCTTTGTACTGAACCTGTAGTCGGGTTTGATTTGTTACCGACGCTGGCCGCTTGCACAGGCAGCGATCAACCGCGTCGAAAAATTGACGGCAAAGATATGTCTCCCCTTCTTTTCGGGACCTCCAATGCGAAGTCACCCCACGAGTTCTTCGCCTTCTATTATCAGGAAGAGCTACGGGCGATTCGGTCGGGCAAATGGAAGATGCAGTTTGCGCACACGGATAGAAATGCCCCCGATCCAGATGCAGCTGGTAACGGAGGAGTGAGGGGCGGAGTTCATGCCGTAAAGTTTCCATCCGCGCTCTACGATCTTTCCAGTGACATCGCGGAGTCGAGAGACGTCATGGCCAATCATCCTGAGGTTGTGACTCGCCTGAACAAACTCGCTGATCAGATTCGCGCCGACCTTGATGATTCGATCACAAAAGCGAAGGTTCGCTAACGTGGGCCAGCTTTACGAATGCAGACAGCCACAAAATCTTAAGCCCCGGAGGAAATTACTTTTCCGGCACCCGGGAAGAACTTTTCGGAAGTAGATTTTTCGCGGCCCATTGTTCATCTGTCAGGGAACCTGTTGGTGATGGTTCATAGGTTCCAACAAAACCCACATCACTTTTTCCGGGAATCTCTGCCTCCAATCCGGTCAGTGCATAGGTGGCATTTACCGCCAGCCTTCGGAAGTCTTCTTCCAGCCAGTCTTCGGCAGACCCTGCGGTCACACAGAAAGACCGCCCCGTCGCGCTCGAGGGGGACTCGTAGGTATGAAACCACGCCCAGGGAATCGGAGTATCGTTTCGACCGTCTGTCACCGGTGGATCATTTCGATCCAATCCCGGCAGTACGTTTCCGAAGTAGAGAACCGTGTCTTTGTCGGTGAGCTTGTTGACTCCATTCACATCGGTTCGTGCAAATATCTGCGGACTAATACCTCGCAAGACCGGGTGACCCTTCTGCTCAGGATTCACAGTCGCGATGGTCGCTTCTTTCAGAAATTTCCCATGATGCGAAACCCAGGTGTCACCAAGGATCTGCTGTCCAAACCCTCCGGGCCAATCTTTGCTTTTAAAATCCCAACTCGCAAACCTGCTAGCGCTGTCCGCCGGATATTTGAAAGGATGGGTAGCATTCCGAAATGCCATGACCGGCTTTCCCTCATTGATGAAATTCTCAAAATAAGTCATGTCTTCATCCGGAAGTTCACGGAAGCGGGTGAACAGAACGAGCAAGTCTGCGGACTCGAGATTCTTCAGCCCGGGAAGATTGTGAACCTGGTTCGGGTTCACCGCTCCGGTCTCCGGATCAAGGGCAAACAACACCGTGCAATCGAATCCGTGATGCTCCGCAAGTATCTTCGCGAGCATTGGCATCCCCTCTTCCGAGCGATAATATTCCTCCCCTGTTACAAAGACGATATGCTTTCCTTTACCGGGGCCGGACTTTCCCTGGAGGTGCAGCCACGGACCTTCTTCGACAAGCTGTTCGCTCTCTGAGCAACTGACGGAGAAGAAAACAGTGACGGCAGCGAGGCTCAATAAATGGGCGATTCTCATGCCTAAGAATAGCGAATCCTGACGCAGCGGCAATCCATGATCTTTCAGGAATTCCCTGTTTCAGGGGACAGAGGAACAGATTGGAATGGCACTGCATTTAGGCGCAATTTTCGATACAGCGCGTAGCGGAAAGGCTCACGCAGAGGCGCAGAGTTTTTCCTTTAACTCTCTGCGGCTTTGCGGGGCGGCCATCCGCGCCTCTGCGTGAGAATCTCTTGCCTGGAATTCAACTTCCACTGGAAACCTTCTCTTCCGCTGATCATGAGCCCTAAAGCAGCACAATTCGGGACAGATTATCTGTCCGGGATTCTCCGGGGCCTGTCCCTCGACCACGTGTCCCTCGATCAAGAAAAACTCGTGCGAACTCTCTACACATTGATAGGATAGTTCGCTGCTCACTCCAGTCTCGAAAACCATGCGATCCGAAAATTCAGCTCCTCACCTTCGGATATTTGTTTTAGCTGCTCTAATCTGCTGGCAAGTCGGAAATGCATCCGCGCAAAACGGGGAAGAAAGTCCATCAACACCAACAGATTCATGGGCTGGAAAAACGGTGAAGGACGCTCCATTTGCAAGATCGATGATGCAGGCGCGTGTTCTCAACGCGCCAACGGTTGGGAAACGTGCCCCAAAAACAGTAGCCTACGATGCGAAAACAGGAAGCGCAGTGACCTTGGCAGAAATCTACGAGAAGCGGCCCGTCGTGCTCTATTTCGCCAACTACTCGTGCATGTGCTCTCAGAAGACGGCTGGGTTTATGTCAGATCTTGACGAGAAGTATGGTGACAAATTCCAATTCCTGCTGGTCTACATTCGAGAGGCTCATCCCACCGGGGGACTCGATTCACACGCAAGCGGCACTGAGTTCGTGATTCCGGACCCGCAGACCTTTTCGGAACGAGCAGCTGCGGCTCTAGTATTTGGCCGCGAACGGAAGCTCAATTTCCCCATTCTGGTGGACTCGATGGATGATGCGCAGGCGGTGCAATGGGGAGCCTGGCCCGCTCGGCTCTTTGTCATCGACCAGCAAGGTATCGTCGTCTATGCCGGTCAGCAGGGCCCCTGGTTCGTCAAGCCGACCGCCAAGTTCGACCTCGGGGTGCATGGAGTCTATGAGCCGTACCGGAATCTACCGGGATACAGTCGCGAGAGTCTCGAAGAGTTTCTGGAGAAGACGACCGCACCGTGATCCGGGGGCAAGCGTCCCCGCAATAGCTGTTGCCGTGCGTTGTCTCGACTCGAAGGGCGACAGCATCGTTTACTGTTCGGCAGAATCTTGCGGAGTTTTTTCCTTTCCGCGTGGAAGCAAACGCGCTAACGCTGCGGTTGCCCATGACGTGGCTGCGATGGAGAGAAACTGGTGTTCGCCGTGGGGATCGCCATTTTCGAAATAGGGTTGAGCCTTCTTTTCGAGTCGCGATTCGACCATCCAAGAGCCGTCCGCGAGCTGCGTCCGCAGGAGGAAGTCCCGTCCTTGCTGAAGTTTCGGGTCATCGGGAGGCATCCCGGTCTCGCAGAGAATGAACACGGTCTGGCCCGTCGAAAAAGCCTCGCTTTCCATGGCTTCACCCCTAGCCCATCCTCCATCGTCGCGTTGGCCAGCAAGGATTGTTTCGCGAACGGCGCCCTTTGTATCCGCATCACCGCCGAGCAGATGCAGGCCCCACAACCGCCAAACACGATCCTCCTGGGTGATGAGCGGGGCCTGGGCCAGCCATTTTTCCGCAGCCTTGCGTGAATTGGCGAGGGCCTCCCGCTGGTCATCTGCTACGAATTTTTCCATGCCGACCAGCGAGAGAACGGTGTCTGCCACGTCAGACCCCTGCAGCGGTGGACGGATACAGGATGTTGTCCAACGCCCGTTTTGCAGCATGGACAAATCAGCCGACTCGCGCCCCCTCAGTCGCGCTACGCCCTGGATTTGAAGCAGGTAGGCCACCATCGCAGTTGTCGTTTCGTCGGATGCCCGGTCGGCCATACTCAGGGCCCAGAATCCATAACCCGCGGTGGTAGCACCGCCGGGCACATGATCCCCATCGAGCATTGTATCGATCCGGTTCTCGAAATATCGGTGCGAAGTGGCCGCTTGGGAGTTGAGCCACGCCTGATCTAAAGGCAGTCCCGCCTTGCCAGCCTCTGTCGTGGCCAGCATCGGCAGAGTCTGGTGATGACAAGTAAAACAGGTCTTGTTCTGCTGCCAGCGGCTCGCCGCACCGGTCACCATAGCCATCCCGCGCTGCAAGGCGGAATCCACGTCCCGGGCGACTTCACCAGCGGAGGACAGTCCGCAAAAAATTCCGGCGAAAATGAGGGAAATGACGACCGAAATTTTCATAATGATGATTTCATCGATGCTCACCTTCACTCACAGGCGTCGAGAGCCAGGATGGCGGACGTGGTAGCCTAACATCAAGTTACCAGGCGGTATTTCTTGACTAACTCCCCAAAATATCTTCCAGCGCGCCTTGAGGACTTTCATCCTCCCAGGGCTCCCTTTCAGCTGCATACTCTTCACGCCAAAGAGGAACCGCATGTGCCACGCCCCCTTCTTGTGATCGATGTATCGGATCTTCGGCGCCATCGGTTCGCTCACCGATCCATGCTCGAGAGTAACACTGAGTTCGATCATTTCGTAGTCGGGAAACGCAGTAGATCACAAACCCGCAGGCCGGGGTGAATGATTTTGTGCTCATGGTATTTACGACCACTAGCAGCCTGTCGGACTTAGCCGATGACAATTCCTGTCCGGTCTTTTAAGATGCCGACATGGCAGCCCGATTCGTCAATATTGATCACGATACTCCA
>Ga0222633_1001198_pt1 | contig 14974 bp, 14 predicted proteins | sample AntAcemetageno48_FD_179816 | JGI IMG/M metagenome (GOLD analysis project Ga0222633, IMG submission 179816) | Saline water microbial communities from Ace Lake, Antarctica - #48 | ecosystem: Environmental > Aquatic > Non-marine Saline and Alkaline > Saline | place: Antarctica: Ace Lake | collected...
CCCCCCCCTTACCGAGGTTCACGTAACACGCGGGGTTACCGAGTCGCAAACCGGGCACGAACTGCACCGCGCCCGTTTCCATGAGCGCCATGAGCTCCGCGGGCTCGGCCTGGCCTTGTGCGGGGGCAAACGCGTGGACGGCCCACGGATCGGAAGATGCGTCGGGAAAAACATTTTCGTCGGCGGCGTTGGGATCCCCAAAACCGAGTGCGTTCCACGTGGACGCGTCGAAGCGTGTCACGCCGTGCGCCTTGAGCCGCCCGGTGTCCATCAGCGCCGCGCGTATGCGTTGTACCGTCGCAGCCTCCGCGCACACGTACGCCCCAACGGGAATCCCACCGCCAGACGACGACGAAGGCGCGTCGTGATGCGTAACTCGCGGGGTGCGCCAAGCGCAGACGGGAAATCGCGGTTGCCCGCCACGCGCGAGCGACAGCGCATCACCGCCTTTCCCACCACCGCCGCCTCCGTTTTTGCCGCGCTTTGCGGACGACGACGCGGCGGCGTGCGTCACCACGCGCGCCGCCCACGTGGCGCACGCCTGCGCCATGGCGTGTGAGGTACGCCGAAGAACTGTCGACTAAAAATAAAGAATTGCCAAACCAGTAGGTAACTAAGCCGCTACGCTACCGGGGACACTTCCGCCGCGCGCTGTTCTATTCCCCCCGTTCGCCCCGCGATGAGCTCCTCGTTTTCCACAGGACACACGACAGTTCGCGGCAGGGTCCATCGCGTCGGCATGTAATTCGAAACAACGCGTCCTGATGCGACGTGCGGTTGAAGCGCCACTAACCCGGCTTCGCCAATCGCGTTGCTTCGCAAATCCACGGAGGACAGAAAGTCAAGGCTGGATTCGTCGTCCCCCGTTCGCCCCGACAACGCAAACGCCAGCGCGCACGCCCCGCCATCTCCGATTCCATTACGACGCAAATCAAGCGTAAACGCGCCGCCGTGGCGTCGCGACGCCACCGCCTCTGCGATGACGCACGCCCCCACGCATGCCAGCGCGTTGTACCCCAAGTCCAATCGACGCAGCGATTGCGCCGAGGCGAGGTCAAACGCTAACGACGCGAGGGCGTTTTTTTCGTGTTCGTGTCCGCGCGTGTCTTCGGAGAACACGTAGCGTGTTTCATCCATGGTACCTTCGTCACTACCCTTTGTCTCCACGTTTCCGTCAACGCCTCCGAACACGGCATCGCGTCCGCTCACGCTCAGCGCCGCCCCGGACTCGCCCACGTCGTTCGCGGAGAGGTCCAGCGTGTTGACGTTTCGTAGCGTTCCGCTCTGCGCAATCGCCCAAGCCACGGCGGCGGCGCCCGCGACGCCCAGACGCGCAGACCCCAAACCCAGGGTTGTTAAGCTGGCGTGGTGTGTGTGTGGTGTGTGTGACACGCCTTCCACGCGTGACACGCCTTCCACGTCAAGTCCCGCGTTCGCAGTGTTTACCTCCTGGTTGTACCGTCTATTAGCCTCTTGATACGGTTCGTCCACCGCGACGCTTGCGCGCGCGACGGCTCGCGCGCCCGCGGCGCCGATGGGGTTCCCCTCCAGCCTCAGCTCTTTCAGGTTTGGCGCGCCGATTCGTGTGCCAACGTTTTGCGCCACGAGCACGCCGCGTGCCAACGCGGCTGCCCCGGCCGGCCCAACGCCGTTGTTCGCGACGTTCAAAAATTCAAGCTTTTCAAACGCAAACGACGCGCGCGCGCACCGCTCCAGCGCGTACGCGCCTAAACACCCAAGCGCGTTGTGCGATAGGTCGAGACGTTTGATTTTGGGGTTCACTGGTTTTGAAGATGAAGACGATGGCGATGACGAATAATCCGCGCGTCTGACCAGCCCGTCCACCAGGTGCGTAACCCCCGTTTCGCCGAGAAAGTTTTTGCCCATGAGTAAAGAGGTCAGGCCGCACCGGGGTGACCCCAGCGCGTCGCCGAGCGCGGCGGCGCCGGCGTCGCCGATTCCGCACTTCTCCACCCTCAGCGCACCGAGGGTCCCATTGGCGACCGCCTTCGCCAGGGCCGCCGCGCCGGAACACCCAATCAACGGGTTCTCGCCGACGTCGAGCTCGAGAGGAGTTGTGTTGCGTGTATTTGTTTCGTCACCGCGGTCGTCGCTGAGCGCCGCGACCAGCGAGTAAATGTCCTCGGCGTTGAGCCCGCAGCCCGCGAGGGTGAGTTTCCTCAGCCCTTTTTCTCGTGTTTTTCGCGTCGCCCCTAGGGCGCGCCACAAGCGCGCCTTGTCCTCCGCGCCAAACCCCCCCGACCCACCCGCCCGGACCTCCAGGTGTCGCACCACGACTATAGGCGAGTTCAGTTGCGCTGACAACAAGACGCACGCGGTTCGCGCGCGTACATCCACTTCGAACACGCGCAACGTTTGGCTCGCCGCGGCGACGGCTTCGTGGAGGTTTTTCGGCGTCCAAAAGCATTTCCCGGCGTCGCCGTCGCCGTCGCCGACGGTCGCGGAAAACGCGACGACGCGAGTTAACGACTCGCGGTTCTCGCGAATCCCACGCACGATGTCACCTTTCGTGATGCCCGCGTAGCCGGGCACGACGAGGGTCCGCAAACACCCGCGCGCCGCGCGAGTCGCGCCGAGAAACACCGCGCGAGTCACCTGGCGAGGCACCAGGATTTCAGAAACGGAAAAAGGTCAGCCGTGCTTCGAAAAGTGCGGCGTAAAAAGTGCGCGCACTTTATTCCACTCGCCGAAAAGCGAGTCATCTTCGGGACGGTGGGCGGCGCACCTCCTTGTCGTCCTGCGTGAAGTCCAGCTCGCGCCACAGCTGCGGGTTGGGAAGGTCGCGCATGAGGTCGCGCCACCCGCGACTGACGGCCGCGCACCGCGCGCGTGTGCTGGGAGGCAGCGTTCCAAGCACCTTCGCGGCGAGGTCGTGCGGCAGGCGGGACAAAACATCCTGCGGCGACCCATCGTCGTTTTCGTCGTTCGAACACATTCGCCGTCTCGTCGGGGGCGCGGCGCTCGCGAGGTCATCCGCCGGGCCCAACTCAGCCTCCGTCCTCGTCATCGCCCCTCGCACCACGACACGACGACGTGCCCGGTCAACCGGTGTCGCGCGCGGAAATGTGAGTCAGCCAGGAGGCTCAGAGCCCGCTTCAACGACGGCGGGCCGTAATTCCAAAAAGTGCATGGCCAAGAATGCTCGTCGAAGATTTTCGCGCGGAAAACTGCAAGAGAGAGGAAAACGCTTTTCTGGGAAGCCTCGACGCACAACGACGCGCACACGACACCCTCTACATGTCCTCCCACGCAGCGCATACCGTCATGACTGCCACGACCGATGATATCGCGACCGTCACTACTCCCGCGAGCCCTGCCGAAGTGCAAGAAGCCATTCCCCGCCTCCCCGACCACCTGGTCGTCGAGCACGTTCTCAGAGCTGAGTATTTCGACGATCCCGCCGATCTCGCACGGCTCCCAGCGGTGAGCCGCGCTATGCGCGACGCGGTGGCGGCGATGGGGCTGAGGTTTAAGGAGCTTGATGAGTATGGAGCTTTGAAACTCGGATGTTTAAGCGCGTTGCAGCGCCTGCAACGGCAAGGTCGCCTGTCCCGTGAAGAACACCTTTGCCAGGCAGCGGCGAGGAGCGGACAGCTCGAAGAGTTGAAGGCATTGCGCGCGGACGGCTGCCCGTGGAACGAGGAGACGTGCACGGAGGCGGCGAGGGGCGGGTATCTCAAGGTGCTGCAGTGGGCGCGCGCGAACGGCGCACCGTGGGACGCAGATACATGCACGGACGCGGCGAGATGCGGGCACTTCGAGGTGCTGCAGTGGGCGCGCGCGAAAGGCTGCCCGTGGGACACAGCGACGTGCGCGCACGCGGCGAGGGGCGGGCACCTCGAGGTGCTGCAGTGGGCGCGCGCGAACGGGTGCCCGTGGGACGAGTACACGTGCACGAACGCGGCGCAGGGCGGGCACCTCGAGATGCCTCAGTGGGCGCGCGCGAACGGCTGCCCGTGGGACAAGAGGACGTTAGAGTGGGGGAAATACAGCATCGAACTACTAAAATGGGCGATCACGAACGGTTGCCCCCAATCTTGATCCGATAACAAATCTTGAATCCACAAAAACGCATACACTCTCCGCGCCCCGTCGTCACCGCCGCGTTGCGCGCGCGAACACTGCATCCGCGAGCACCTGCACTTGTGTGTGCCCCCCACCCGACCCTAATATTCCTAGTGTCGCGAGCTGGTCGCGCGAAGGCGGCTGCGCTTTGGTGGGCGCGGCCCCGCGCGAGCCTCTGGACGCCGAGCGCACCATGTCGCGCACGAACGTTTTCTTGGGTTGTGTCTGCGCCTCTGCGTCGCGGGCGTTTCGCGACGCGGCGCTGGATAACAACCCGGTGGCGCGAAACGATAACGAGTCGTGTCCTTGTTCTACGCGACTATTACTGTCTACACCCAGGCGTCTCGCGAGTGACGCCGCGAGCGCGTCTATATCCGCGGCGATACCCGGGAAGCTCTGCGGCGACGACGGTGCCTTTTCCGCGCGCCGCGCCTTTTCGGAACTCAGCACGGGAGTTGTTACAAACTTCTTTCGCTCGCGAAGCAAACCGTCGTTCCCCAAAACAGCTCCGTTGCGCGAACACCGACTGCCACCGTTCGCGGACCCGGCTCGGGAGAAAACGCGGGAGGGTCTCAAATCACCCGACGTAAAATTCCCGCCGTTTCGCAAGCGCGCTTTGTACCCCTCCCACGCGCAGAGCAGGGCGTTGTCGTACCTGGTGGTTTCAAACAAATCCAGGTACTTTGTGTTCGTGGTAGGGTCGTCGGTAGGGAAGCATCGCTCGAACTCTCCTTGACGGCACAACTCACCCTCCGCGTCGCGAATGACTTGCGGCAACGCTTCCATGGCGTACTTGGAAAAATCCAACCCGCGAAGCGACCGCGCGTCGCGCTTGCTTGGAAAACAGTTCACGGCTTTGGTTTCCGGCGCCGGCGTGTTCGGTCGCGAAGAAAACTTGTGAGGATTTTTTTGACCCCGTTGCGTCTCAACGCTTATAAGTCGGCTCACACTGGGTGGTCTCAGGCCGGAGGACGCGGAGACGGAAACACGAGTCGTGGCGGTGGTGGGTACGCCGGTCAGGCGCGCGTATCGCCTTTGCCGCGCCTTGTTTTTGTCGTACGGCGCGATTCCCACCAGGTTGAACAAATTCGAAACCATTTTGTGTTTGATGTGCTGATCCAGGTTCGTGGGCGCGCTTAGGGACGGCCCGGTGTTGACCTCGATGAGCCACGGCTTCAGGTGCTGGTCAAGCATGATGTCGAACCCGAACAACTCGTAACACGCGTTACGCGCCGAGCTCGGGATTTCACGTTTGTGCCGCGCGTTCATAGCGCCCTGATTGTAAAAACAAAAGTGTCAGTCTTGTATGGGCAATCGCAGAGGCGGAACGTGGTGATTGGGAAAGGCCCTTACCTCCACGCTTACCATCGTCTTTGTGACGATATCCTTGACCCCGACCCACACCCGGTGCCAGTCGAGATTTTCGGCTTCGAATTTCCGCCGTAAGCTGGAAACGCTGCGCTTAAACCCGACGTCGTCCTCGCCCACCGCCGAGGCGCCCATCGTGAACTCCTTTTTTTTTACGTTCACGCTGTAGTTCGTGAGGTGCATGCACCGCTTGGAAAGGTCCGTCCCGTTCTCGGTGTACTTTTCAGTCGCGAGGCGCACCAAGCCTTCCTTGTACAGAAACACCTTAAGCGGGTCAATCGACGTCACCACCACGTACACCCTCAGGTCGTATTTATACCCGTCCAGAAGGTGCGGGTGCTTGATGTACCGCTGAATTAAAACTTTTTTCTTCTCGATGGAACTCGTTTCGTCCGGTTTCAGCATACGCACGCCCCGTCCGCGCGAGCTCGCGGGGGGTTTCACGATGTACACGTTGTTGTTGTCCCGTGCCCGGTCCGATCGCCACTCCTCCAAGTCTTTCGGTAACAAAAATGATTTGGGATGAATGTCGAAATCATCCGGCCGCCGCCGTCGCGCCTTCGCCACGTTTTTCCCGAGCTTGTCTTTCCGGCCGAGTTCCCAGGTTCCCGGGAAGTGGTTCACGCGTTGGTGCTGGGTCAGGGCTGCGAAGTCGCTTTTTCTCAAGTCGCCGTTCCAGGAAACGTTGAAGTTTTGCGGTTTCGTGGGCAAAACTTTTGCCTCGTCCCTCGCGGCGGACGCCTCCGAAACCGACTCGCCCGCCTTTTCCGTTTCCTTCAGCACCCGAAACCCCGCGGTTTTGAACGCCGCTTTCACCGCGTTGTTCTTGACTCCCCCGAGCTTGACCCACATATTTTCAGTTTCAACGCACGTCTCAAACCCAGCCACGGAAACTGCGCTTTGCTCGGGAACCCCGAAAACCGCCACGGGGTCGCCGCCCGGAACCAGCGCCGGCGTCAGAAGGGGCGTTTTTTTTGAACTCAAACGCAGCCACTCGCGCGTGGCGTTCGGAACGCAGCACGACCGGTAGCACGGCCCGTCCAAACGCAGTGACGGGACGTCAAGTATCGAGACTCCGGGGAGGAATGGGTGCGGTTTCAGGGACGGCGCAAGGGTGTTTGGCTCAGGCGGGGTAACGTGGCGCGAGGAACACGTCAATGCCGGCGAGTCGCAAATGCGGACATCAAAAACACCCTCCGCTTCATCTTCCTCTTCGTCGCCTTCGTCCGACTCATCACGCGCGTCATCCGTCTACGGTGCGGGTGATACACACGAATTGTGCGAGTTGAGTTGAGGAATTTGGTGATGAGACGCGAGAGGCGAATTACGGAAAGCGGGGTGGAGTGGTCAGTCGACACAGCCGTGGTCAACGAGGGGAACCGTCGGAATCGGGCTCGGCACCCTTGGATTTCACCTCTCGGAAGATGCAAGGGGAAGTATCGCGCACCTCCGCGCTGGACCCGGATTCATCGTCCACGTCGATGTGGTTCACTCGCGCGGTATTCACTACGTCGTCGGTGATATCCGCAAGCGCGTCGGACGAGTCGTTGAGCACGGAATCAGGCGACCCCGGGCGTGGCTCTGGTCGTGTCGTGAGATGCACCGGAGGTTTCGGCGAATGCGCAGGATTTGCGACGCCAATCGTGGACCCCGAGGCCGACGATTGCGGAGGGGACGGCATCGTGTCCAAACACGAGTCCGCGAGACGACACAAAAGGTGCGTCCCACCGAACGCGCCTTCTCCCCGTGGAGCCCGCGGACGCGACGTGCGAAGTGAAGATGGCGAAGCGGTTGGGTCAACATTTTGGAAACGAACGAAACTCGCCTCGCCTGAGTCAACTTCGTGACGAAAACAAGAAGAGACGTGCACCACTCGTGGTATGAATGTTAGTCTTCCATTGTCTATTTACGCGTACAGTTTCCCCACCACATCCCCCGTGACGGACCAGCTTAGAAACGCGGCGATGGCAACCTCAAACAGGTTCAGGTTTTCGTCGAGCGCGGTGGCGAACCCCACTAAGACGCACATGCTCACCACGAGCGACGCGAACACCGCGTCGATTGCGACGTTTCGTGTACGCAGCAGCGTCATGACGCGTTTCAAAACGTCGTCGATGTCCACCTGGTTTTTCGCGAGGTCGCATCGTTGGTTTACCAATTCTTTCACGTCCTCGCGCAACAAATCAGCCTCTTGACCTAAACAGGTCTGGTTCGCCGACCACGTCAACAGCGAGTTCGCCGCGGCGACGCCGTCTTTGCGCGCCAGGCTAAACAGAAACGTCAGAAACCGATCCCGCACGTCAACCGGAAGCGAGTCCGCTATTCCGAAATCGAGAAGCACCAGCTTCACCGCGGCGACGGATTTCGCGGCGCGACGCGTTTGCGTTTGAGTTTGGTTCCGCGAATTTTCCGAACCGACTGAATCGCCCTCGAAATCGCTCTCCCGGTGGTACAAGATGTTACCCGGGTGCAGATCCGAGTGCAGGAAGTTGTCCCTTAGGAGCATTTTCAGGTACGTGTCCACCCCAAGGGCGCACGTGGTGGTGTTATCTCTACACCCGCGTTTAATCGCGCTGGAAAGCGCCTCACCTCGCTCGAAGGTTTCGCACAAAACCCCTTCCTCTACCAACCCGACCACCGGCCACGGCGCCACTACTTGCGTTGCGTTTTTGAAGTTCACCCCGAACTTTCTCAGGTTAAACGCCTCGACGCGCAAATCCGTCTGCGACGTCATGGTGTGCGAGAACTGCCCGAGCGTCTCTTCCAGGTTCAGGCCTTTGAAAACGCGGATTCCGCTCACCGCCCGAGCCGCGCGTTTCAGGATTTGAAAATCCAAAAAGATCTGCCGCGCCACGCCGGGGTGCCGCACCTTCACCGCGACTGTTCGGGCGGACAGATCCGCCATGGCTGACAGGTCACAAGACGCGGCTCCCACGTCATCAGGGCTCCGCGCTTGTGCTTCCATCCGCCGCGAGCGTCGCTGGTCCACCAAGACCCGTCTCGCGAACTCGAGGTCCCGCGCCGCGCACGCGGTGGCTATTTCCGGCCGCAGCACGGCGCGGTACACCTGCGCCACTGACCCGCTCGCCACGGGTTCCTTCGGGAAGTGCGAGAAGATCTTGTGGATGGGCACGCCGAGGTGCTTTGTGATTTCTTTTTCCGTCTGTGCGAACCCATGCTTGGGGGCGTCGTCGTGAAACTGACCCATGGCGTCGCAGAAATCAGCCGGGAACATATCACGCCGAACGCTCGCCCACTGCGCCCACTTCACGAGCGCGGCGCCGCACAGGGAAACGGAGAAGTGCAGGCACGTAAACGAATGTTCGCGAAGCGCGGCGCGTCGGGCGTTTGCTTGGGTATCGCTGGCACTCAGGGCTTTCAAAAGCGCAGATGAAGACAGCCAGAGCATCGGGAGCGCGAACAGAAACACGGGTGTGAACGCCAGCATGAGGTAAAGCGCCCGCGTCATTAGTTCAAACGTCGACGCGCCGGTTCCGTCGAAACGCGCGTCGCGCCAAATGTCACCCGCGACCACGCGTTCACTGAACGGGTCCGATGCTTCCCTTGTTCCCAGGGCCTGGGGCGACGCAGTCAAGCCCCGGGAGGGATTCTCGAGATTCTCGGTATCAAACGACGCCTCTGCGTTCCGCGCGTTTCCTCCCTGTCCAGATTTCACGGGCGAGCTCCGTTGCGAGGAGTCCGTGGACGCCGGTTCCGGCACCGCCGGCGCCAGGATTTCAGCAGCCGTGACGTTTCCCAGATTTTCGAAACGCACCCTCAAATCCAACCCGTGATTGGACCCTTTGGTCGCCCAAAAAGAGCCCCCCCATTTACCCCCGCGCCGCGTCGCGCCTCGTTTTCCCGACCTGTTGTTTTTACCACCCCCGCCGCGACTCCACGAAACGTCCAGGCGTCTGCAAAACCCGGAAGGCCTTGGGCCTCCGTACGCTGCGAGCTCTGACCCATCCGGTACGTCGTGCCCGCCGTTGCCAAAGGGACTGAAGGTCGATTCCGTCGCGTCGCCGCTGCTCGTCGCGATTACCACACCCGCGAGCGTCGCGAGGACGTTTTTGAAATTGAGCGCCCGCGGCCGCGGCGGGACCAGCGGGGCTAAACGAAGCGCGGCCCAGCGATACCGCGCGTGCCACGCGGCGACGTCAACACCGCCACCAGTGGCGGCTGTGTCGTGTCGGTCGGTCCCACGGTCACCGCCGAACAACACACCCCCCCCACGGATCCGCTCCGACGAATCGCGTTGGTGGTTTCCGCCTTTCGCGTCGCGCGCCCGTCGCCGTCGCGTGGGCTGCGAGAAACACACGCGGACGCCCGCCAGCACGGACGCGCTTTTCACCGCGTGGTGCGTCGTCGGGGACACTACTCGAAGCGCGGCGCCGGAGACGTGCAGCGCGAACGCGGCGTCGCACAGACGCGCGAGCAGCGCGTTTGGGTCGGTGGCGTGTTTGGTCCAGCCGCGACGCCGATGTCGCGCTTTTTCCGTTTCCGCGCCGGTAGTACCGGCGACGCGTCGTTGATTCAAGGCGAACGTCGCAGCCCTCGCGGCGCCACCCGCCGCGAGCGCCAGTGAGACCTTCGCGCCGACTCCACGCGGGTCCGCCGCGCCCAGGCACGCCACCACCAGAGCCGTCTCGCACAAATCCACGGCCCTGCGCTTCAGCGATTGCGCGCCCTTTGTGTTTGGCCACACCGCGTCTCGGGTGGGCGTGCCTTGCGGGCGCTCAGGGCCGATACGTACCCTGAGCAACTCCAGTGCCACATCCGGGGCGCCTCTTCGCGAGCGACCGCGCAGGCGCAGGGGCACGTCCACGGTCCAGTCCGGGTGGTCGGGAACGCGGCGGTCCCGCGCGTGCGTGAAAACGCGACCGGTTTCGACGGCGGCGAAATTCGCCCCCGCCGGAACCCCCGAGGCGGTCGCGAGGATTGCGGTGTCGGCCATCATCAACGTCGCCGGTCTCGGAACGCGGGAATCGCCTGTGTCCACAGGTCGCGAGCCGCCGCGCATGGCGATACTCCAGCCGGAAGACGTCAGCCCAAGCGGCGCTGCCCCGAGAAGAAAGGGCACGCACTCGCAAAAACGAATTGTCAACCCACCACCTTCCCCTTTGGCGCACACACAGGCTGTCCAACGGGAATACCCCGCCTGGGACAGTCGCGCGCGCCGCCACGCACGAACCGGCGCGACCTGCCTGTCGCCCGCGTGTGTCGCGCCTCCGCCCGCGAAGCTATGAGTCAGACGCGAGGGGATGAGATTGGGATAAGCCTCGATTGTTCGTCGCGCGAATGCCAGTCGGCACGACCGATGAAAACACCGCGATTCGCCGCAGAGAGGGCGAGCGGGGAACGGAACACGCCGATTGTTTTGAAACTGGTTATTATTTTTTTCATCGACGTTCTCGAGTTCGTTGGAAGGAGTAAGGAGTGGAAGGAGTCTGCCACAAAGGCGAGCGCGCGCTTCGCTCGCTCGTCGGGTTGACATGTCGTCCCCGAACCCGTACCGCGTCCCGCCGTCGGCTCCGCCGATTCCGCAGAGTTACCCGAGCGTGCATCAGGGTCCACCGCAGTACCCGCCCGCGCCTGCTAAATCGGGCGTCCCGTCCCCGTCCGTCACCCACCCGCAGCCGAAATCAACATCCGACGACTTCAAAGCGGTCGCGAAAGGCGTCGCGGGCGTCGCGAGGTTGATGGGCAAAGGCGCCGCGGCGCTGGGCACCGCCGCGGTCAAGGCGGGTGTCGCGTCCACAAGCGCCTCTACGGCACCTACCGCAGCGCCTGCGCAGTACGGACGAGGAGCGGCACCGAACCAGCAGTCGATGCGGCCGGCTCAGGTGCCTCCGGTTCGCGCACAACAACAAGGAGTCGGTTTCTTCACCGCCCCGACGCCCGCGTCCATGGGCTTGGCGTTCACACCGAAGGACGGGACGTTGGACAGCACGTGCTGGTGCGGTTTCCGGGACGACCCGGCAATGAGTCCGTGCGCGCGCGTGGTTGCGAAAACCGCGTTGTTCCCGTTGGCGCTCGCGGCGTATCCGGTAGGCGCGGCGACGTTCGCGGCGCTGCAACTCCACATGTGCGTTTTTTCGTGCTGCATGATGCGCCAGCTGCGCGCGGCGACGACGAGCGCGGCGGCCCGGGCGGCAGGCACTCCGCACACGACCAACGCGCTCGCGCGAAAGGACGTGGTGGACTGCTGGCAGTGCCAAGCCGAAACGTGGGTGTGGCTGGACAACGTGAACGGTAATTGCTGGACCTGCGAGCTTCCGGTGAGCAAGCGCGCGGTGCGGGGACACGTGGTGGAAGCGCCGTGTCAGCTGTGCTTGTGGGGGTCGACGCGGTGACTTTAGGTTTTAGGGTTTAGGGTTTATGCGCAGACGATGGAGATGGAGGCGACGGTGCCGATATGTCGATAGAAAGGGTGGGCGGTGTTGTAATGGACGTGTCACATGCGGCGCCGCGCGAGTGTCAAAGGGGTAAAAACTGAAATTTGAGCAAAATAAGCCTGGCGTAACGCGACTCGCGTCTTCGTCCTGACTCATCGTTTCACCGCCGCCTACAATCAATGTCGGCGGGTGGTGTGTGTTTGTTCCCTCGTCATTGTTCGCGCGCGCGGGGGCATTCACGACTCGCGACTCGCGGATTTCTTCTCGTCACCTCACACGCGGGTATCGCGTCTCCCACCGTACGCGTCTCACTCGCGTCACGCGCCGGGTTCCCACGCGCCACGATGGGGAAGAACAAAACGAAAACCAAGAAGTTTGCCGAGACGAAGCGCATCTTGAATCCCAAGGAGGCCAGGGTGGACAAGAGCGGGCAGAAGCGGAAGAAGAAACGCGACGACGCGCCTGACGTGAAACACGTCGAGGCCACGTCATCTTCGCTTTTCTTCAAACACAACAGCGCGCTGGGGCCCCCGTACAGCGTTTTGGTTGATACGAACTTCATCAACTTTTCGATTAAAAACAAAATCGACCTGGTCAAGGGCATGATGGATTGCCTGTACGCGCAGTGCGTGCCGCACGTGACCGATTGCGTGATGGCGGAGCTCGAGAAACTCGGGCAGAAGTACCGCGTGGCGCTTAGGGTAGCCAAGGACCCGCGGTTCGTCAGGCTGCCGTGTACGCACCCCGGAACCTACGCGGATGACTGCATCTGCGAACGCGTACGGCAGCACAAGTGCTACGTCGTGGCGACGTGCGACACCGATTTGAAACGCCGGCTGCGGAAAATCCCAGGCGTGCCCATCATGTACCTACAGCAGCACAGGTACACGGTGGAGAGGTTGCCGGAGGCGGTGATTGGAAACCCGAAAGGCTAAACGAAAGGCGGAAGTTTAGGGTAAAAACAAGACTCTTGTGAATTAAAATAGTGCGTTGCGTTTCTCGTTGCCTCGTTAATTGAGTGTAAAAAGGGCTTGACGGCGGTGGTGACTTGTAAATAACAGATCAGGAGTGACACAAAAAACTAACCTACAGGTTTTGCTGAAGCCTCAGTCGCCAGCTTCTTTTGTGCGCTTTTGTTTTTATAAGATTTTCATCCACACGGTTCCCGAGTACACGAACAGCGCTCCCTTGTTTTTCAGAATCGTCTTGTCCGTTCCGAACGCCGTGTCCGCCGTGTCCACCCCCGAATCGTTACGCACGAACACCATCAACCCCGTTACAGGCGATCCCCCGTAAACAACCGTGTAACTTCCGTCAGTCCCGGATGCCATCGTGATCACGCACACGGATTTCCCGTCAGGACAGCTCGCCGTGGATCCAGCACTCCACGTGACCTCCGCGTACGCCGTCGCAAACGCTCCCCCGATACTCGCGGCGCCGGTTACGGCAACGCTGCTCACGGTGATCGCGCCGGCGGCGCTCAGGGTGCCTGCGATGGCCGTGTTGCCGTTAGAAGCAGTCACGACGAACTTGTCCGTCGCCACCTTCAAGTCCGAGGTCACATCCAGCGTCGACCCAACCGTCGCCGCTCCGCTCGTACCCAAAGTCGTGGACGCCACCTACCCGATCACAGTCATCACTCCCGACGCGAGGCCGATCAGGTCCGTGTCGCCGCTCACGCCGATGTTGGCTCCCGTGATCCGCACTGACTCCACGTACACGTACTGTCCGCTCGAGATGGCCAGCCCTCCGCTGGTCCCCGTATGAGAGATCGTCGCCGTGTCCATAGATATGGTCAGCCCGCCTTTCATCGACGCCGAACCATCGCTCCCGCTCACCACGAAGTTTCCGCTTTTCACGTTCACGTCTCCGGTGACGCCAAGCGTGCTGGACGGCGTGGAGGCCCCCGTGACCGCAAGCGTGCTTGACAGCGCGGTCGCGCCGTCGAGCTCGGGTGCGCCGCGACGACCCCGATCTGGCTCTCGTGCTACGTGGAAGGCATGCGCCAAGAACTGCACGCGGACGTGCCGCACGGCCCGTGGGCGTTCGTGTTGAGTTTGATGAACTGGGAGACACGGACTTGGAGTGGGGGAGAAACGCTTTTGCTGCGACCGGAGACGTTGTCGTACTTTTCCAACTTCGATTCAGACGCGGTGGTGGAAAGAGGTTCGTTAACCGAAACCATCGAGCCAAAGTTCAACCGCCTCACCGTGTTCGACCCGAGGGTGCCGCACGGCGTGCCAGTTGTGGAGGGGGTCCGGGACCCGAAAAAAGGACGGCTGGTGCTCCACGGCTGGTTCAGGGAGCCGGCGCCGTTTTTAGCCGGGGTTCTGGCGGGGGACGACGACGACGACGAAACAGCGTCGAGTCTTCTTTCAAAACAAGAAAAAGAGGACAGGAAAAACCTCGTGTTCGCCGCGTTGGAAAACGAAATCTTACCCCCGCTTTACGGAATCTTGGGACAGTTACCGCGGGCGCGAGGCACGGTGGTGTGCCAAGTGTTCATCGCGCCTGACGGGCGTGTGGAGAAAACGAAATGGAGCGCGGATTCGCTGGTTCCGGTTGCCGCCGAAAACGCAACCGAAACGCGCGACGCGATTTTGGGCGAAATCGCGGCGGCGTTTCTGAGCCTGCGCGAAGAAACGTTCCCGCGGAGCGAGGGGAACTCAACCCTAACCGTACCCTTCATGTTCGACTAGCGTGTATTATCGGTTCTTACACATTCGGCTTACGTCGTCTTACCTTACTCGTTTCGCTCGTCCCACCTTACTCCTGCCACTCCGCGTTACTCCGGTCGCCTGCGACTATTACCTCGTTCAGCGTCCGCGTTGTTTGGTCGCGAAACTCGCAGAGCTGCAATACCATCTTGGCTAGTTTTTCCTCCGCCGCATCCGCCCTAAGTCGTTGGAACCGAACCTCATCCGTGGCTTTCCGCAAAAGCAGCTCCAGCGCGACGACGCGCGGGTGGGTTTTCTTTTCTCTTTTCCTTCGGTATTTTCGGTCGGCGTCGCCGTCGCCGTCGGAACCCGAATCCGAGGTCGACGCGCTCTCGTTTAAAAAAGCATTCGCGTCGTACTCACGGTCGCAATTTTTTCCTCCTCCTGGGTCTTCCGTCCTGCGCAAAT
>Ga0222633_1001203_pt1 | contig 14956 bp, 14 predicted proteins | sample AntAcemetageno48_FD_179816 | JGI IMG/M metagenome (GOLD analysis project Ga0222633, IMG submission 179816) | Saline water microbial communities from Ace Lake, Antarctica - #48 | ecosystem: Environmental > Aquatic > Non-marine Saline and Alkaline > Saline | place: Antarctica: Ace Lake | collected...
CGTGCTTTATGGAAACCGTTGGGGCATAACTATGGCTTACTGAATGCTCGCCTGCTGCACCTGTTGGTGCACGCATCTGTTGTGGTACTGTTCTTGCATTCTTTGGTGTCCGAATACCTTAACCCGGACCATCAAAATGAGTTTACCAAGCATTTTTCACCCGCGCTGTTTCCTCGTTGCCTGGTCGATCAGCTTTGAGTGCGCCGCCGCCACGCTGATCAAGCATGCGACAAGCATGACGCTCGCTGAAGGCGATTATTCCGCGTTCAAGGCTGATGTTGTGACACGGGTGGGTCGCCTTATCGCTGCTGCCGGAGAATAGCCATGGTCTATATTCCCACGATTGATTTTTATGGCTATGACGATAGCGATAACGAAGTAATTTCATATCTTGCTGGTGAAGTTAGCAGCGCGCTGACGCAGTCTGGCTTCATGAAGATAAAAAATCTTGGTATCACCGAATCCCAGATCAACAAAGCTTTTGAATTATCCCACTGGTTTTTTACGCAGCCTGAATCAAAAAAAGCGCAATCAGCCTGGGGCAATGCGACTGAGAATTTTGGCTTCCAGGGTGTTGGCGTTGAGCACCTTGATCCTGGGAAACCGGCTGATCTGAAAGAAACGTTTACTATGCGTGACGCCCTGCATCATGATCCCGATGACGTGCGCTGGCCTTCACTGACATTCCGCGATGGTGCGACAGAGTTTTATGAGGCCTGCCTTCAGGGCGCCTATCGTATCCAACGAGTGTTTGCCTGTGCATTGGCAACCGAGCCGGAGTTTTTTGTGCGGTCTCACCGGGGTGAAAATGTGACGCTGCGGTTTCTTCATTACCCGTCTATGAAAAGCCCATCAATGAAAACCCCGTTGTTGGGAGACTCCCTGGTTGAACAGGGCCAGTTGGGTGCGGGAGCGCACACGGACTACGGCATGATCACGCTGTTGTTCCAGCGAGATGTCGGTGGTCTGGAAGTACGGGATGCTTCCGGGTCTTGGCACGCTGTGACACCAGAAAATAACGCGATTATCATCAACACGGGTGACCTGATGGAGCGCTGGACAAATGGCAGGTACCGCTCAACGCCCCATCGTGTGCAACCGCAGCTTGGCAAATCAGACCGATACTCTATAGCCATGTTCGTTGATCCCGATACACAAACGCCAGTGAAGGTACTCGACAGTTGCCTTGCCCCAGGCGAGCAGCCCCGATTTCCGGAAGTAACAGCGGGCGAACATGTCAATGAACGTATCAAGGCAACACATCAGTAGGAAAATAGATTCATATCATTGCCATCCCGGGAGATCACCAGTTTTCGCTCGCCCTATGCTTCCAGTGAAGTAACACCGAAGCTGCTAGCCGATGAAATTTACGTTGGGCTTGCGGCTCTCTGACAACAAAACGTCAGTATTAAATAAATACACCAGGGATCCACATTGAAAATCTACTCAGCTGAATATCTGCTGACCATGTCCCGTCAGAATGAGGTCATCACTGACGGCGCGTTGTTGGTTGATGGCGACCGTATTGCGGCTGTGGGCCCGACCAGTGATCTGATCGCGGCGCACCCGGCAGCAGAACACATTGCACTGAAAAACCGGATATTGATGCCGGGGCTAATTAATGCCCATATGCACTCCGGGTTACTCCGGGGGACGGCAGAAGGTCTTAAGCTATGGGATTGGCTCCGTTTATACATTGATCCCATGCACCGGGTATTGAATCCCGTCGAGGCAGAAATGGCGTCGTGGCTTTGTTATGCCGAGGCGCTGTTGTCCGGTACCACCACAGTGGTTGATATGTGGCGGTATCTGGACGGAAGCGCAAAAGTTGCGGAGAGTCTCGGGAATCGCGCGGTGCTTGTGTCCTACGTTGGTGAGCACCCTGATTACAATTATTTTGACAGTCTCGATGACAATGAGAAATTGATTGAACAATGGTCCGGCAAAGCAGATGGCCGGGTCATGCCATGGGTTGGTATGGAGCACATGTTCTACTTTGAAGAACATCAGTATCAGCGAGTTGTGGACATCGCGCGCCGGCATCGGGTTGGCCTGCACACGCATGTGGGGGAATCCCAGGCAGAAGTCGACATCATGCAAACGCGTTATGGCAAGCGGCCGGTTCAGGCAATGGAACAATTTGGATTACTCGATGTGGATCAGGTGCTGTTTGCACATTGTGTGTGGTTGGATGAGTCAGAAATCGAGCGAATCGCGGTGAAAGGGGTCGGGGTTGCGCACAATCCGACCAGTAACTTGAAACTGGTGAGCGGCCTTGCGCCGATCAGCCAGATGTTAGCCGCGGGCGTGCATGTCGGTATTGGTACGGACGGCGAAAAAGAAAACAATAATCTCGATATGTTTGAAGAAATGAAGTTTGCATCATTGCTCGCAAAAACCCGTGAGGGTGATCCAACAGCCGCGGATGCCTGGGAAGTGCTGCGTATGGCAACCCTTGGCGGCGCGCATGCATTGGGATTGGGTGACAGCATAGGTTCACTGGAGGCAGGGAAAAAGGCTGATTTTATTGCTGTGCGCACCGACACGCCTCGAATGACGCCATTGCTGGATGGGGACAATTTTAATCTTCATCATAATCTGGTGTTTGCGGTTCAAGGCACAGATGTTGATCTAACGGTCTGTGATGGCCGTGAACTTGTGCGAGATGGCCAGCTTGTGAGTGGCGATCTGACGTTAATCATGAAGGAAGCGCAAGCCTGTGTTCCTGGCCTTTTTGCCCGAAGGGCGGCCTGGCTCGCAGAACATGACGAGGGTGCAGTGAGTCCCGTTGATCCCGGACATTAAAATTCGTAGTGACAGTTTTGTCTGTCACACCCATTCGGGGCGATAGATTTTCGACGCGTAAGCACATTTTCTATGCGTGTTCTCGTTGCGAACCCTGGTGGACTAACAACATTGCCGCTATGACTTATGTGCTGGCTCCGATCAACGATGAACTCGTTTTCGACTGGGCTAAAAGGCGTACAAATGCTCGTATACCAATACGAGCCTTTATCGCGATGACCGAAGGTTATTGGTTGTTCAAGGTAGGCATCGTTATCATCGCCACACCGTTTGTGTACCTGTTGGCGGCCTGATTCAGGGCGCCAAATTCTGCTCTCTGGCTTGCAGTTCGGCTCTGCCGATCTTGCCTGTGGCTGTCATCGGCATCTCTTCAATAATCTCTAACAGATCCGGTGAGGGTTGATCTGCCAGCTTTGTCCGGCACGCATGTAAAAGCGACTCGCAGGTCACTTTACTGTCCGCTTGGGACCCAGACACTTCTTCTTGCAGCATGACTATGGCTTTTACCAACTGGCCCGCTTCAGCATCCGGTGTTCCAATCACAGCGGCATAACGAACGGACGCATCTTCCAACAGTGCTTCTTCCATCGCTCGAGGAAACAGCACCTCGCCGCGCCGAACAATACGCTCGCTCCAGCGACCCAACATCGTGATGTAACCCCAGGGATCCATGACCCCCATATCACCAGTGTGCAACCAGCCATCACGAATCACTTCAGCAGTTTTTTCAGCTCGCTGCCAGTATCCGTTCATAAACCCACCCCGGATACACAACTCACCCGCTTCACCGGGAGCGGTTTCGTCACCCTTCTCATTGAGTACCCGTACTTCTTTATCGGGCAAGCAAGGTCCAATGGCGCTGACGCGTTCGCTCGGCTCTGCACGCGGATAGCCCAGCGCAACAAAACCACCCAATTCGCTCTGACCATAGCTTTCAATCAAGTGAACACCCAGCGCCTGAAAATTTTGTTTGAGCGTCGGTGGCACCGGAGCGCCACCGGATACCAGTCGGGTTAACTGGCCTGGTGCACGGCCACGGGACTCACACTCAGCAATGAGTTCAGCAAACAATAGTGGATTGCCAATGGCATAAGTCACGCCCCGTGCGTCCATCTCCTGCCAGGCTTTTTCAGCAGACCAGCGCGACATCAAACCAACGTTAGCGCCGCGATGCAGACCAGGCAAAAGGTTGGCCACCAGGCCCATTGAGCTGGCCGGGGATGTTGGTTGCAGGGTGATGTCATCGGGTGTCAGTTGCAAGCGTTCAGCAATGCAGTGGGTTGCTCTGGCGGTATAACCATGGTTGACCACAGCGCCCTTGGGTCTGCCAGAGGAGCCTGAGGTGTAGGACAAGTGCGCCGCATCATCCGCGTTAACCGCCGCCACCTGTGCTTTTAATAGGTCCGGGGATGCGGCCGCAACCATCGCAGGCCAGTCGTGCGCACCGGGTTGCGCGCCGTCCATACACAAGTAATGCTCAATGCTCGGCAGGTTGGCACGATGCTGTTCAAGCACCGGCAACATATCGTGCGTATAAATAAGGACTTTGGGCGTTGAGTCGTTGGCAAAATACGCCAGTTCATCGGCTTGCAACAGGTTGATGTGGCACGATATTGCACCCAGCTGCCATGCGCCAAACATCGCGATCACATAATCCAATCCGTTGTGCGCAAAAATCCCTACCCGGTCACCCTTTACAATCCCAAGCGAGGCCAGGGCATTCGCCGTTCGCAAGGCCTCTATATGGGCTTCGGCATAAGTCAGGCTGCGATCTTTATCGACCCAGGATAGAAAAGTCTTGTCTGGCCAACGCTCGGCGCCACGCAATAGCAGGTCATTAAAAGTCGTAAAGGATTCCATCGGTACCTCTTTAAAAGTTCTCTAAAAGTTCCCTAAAAGCGCCTTAAAAATTCTCTAAGAGCCCTCAAGCCGTCGTTAATATTTGCCAGGGTCATGGTTTCTGTAGATGCCGGGAGACAAATTCCGAGGCAAGCTCATTGTGCGTCTCGATCAACTGATCAAGATCGACGCTCAGCAGTTCGCCATCAGCGACCACCACACGACCGTTAATCACTGAAAAAGTCACTTTATCGACATGACACAGCAGCAAAGCGGCCAATGGATCGTGCACCGCACCACCAGCCATCTGCAGTGTTCGATTGCTAATACCGATGAGGTCTGCCGCAAAACCTGCCTGCAAACGACCCAACTCTGGTCTACCCAGCACTTTGGCACCGCCGAGGGTGGCCAGTTCCAGTGCCTCTTTTGTAGACAGCGCACCAGCTCCACGCGCAATCCGTTGTAACAACAAGGCATTACGAGCCTCTCCCAGTGCGTGCCCGCAGTCATTACTGGCAGAGCCGTCGACACCGATACCAACATTCACACCAGCATCCAACATATCCCGCACTGGACAAATGCCAGAACCCAGGCGCATGTTTGAAGAAGGACAGTGAGCAACGCCGGTACCGGTTTCACTGAGCCTGCGAATTTCGTCGGCGTTGACGTGCACGGTATGAGCCCACCAGACATCCGGCGCCATCCAACCTACTTCCTCCATATAATCCACGGGACGTTGGCCAAAAACCTGTTCGCAGTAAATCTCTTCATCCAGGGTTTCCGCGACGTGCGTATGGAGCCTGACCTGTTTATGAGCCCTTGCCAGCGCTGCGGTTTCGCGCATCAAATCTTTGGTCACCGTAAAGGGTGTGCAGGGAGCAAGCCCAATTCTGCACATGGAATAATCGCTGGCGTCGTGAAACTGATCAATTAACCTTTGACAGTCCTTGAGAATCACGTCTTCGCTCTGCACAAGATCATCAGGCGGCAAACCGCCTCGACTTTGACCCAGGGACATTGAGCCTCTCGTGGCATGCAGGCGCATACCAATATCCGCACCGGCCTGCACTTGTGAATCCAGGCTCACGCCATTGGGATAAAGATACAAATGGTCACTGCTGGTGGTGCAACCGGAAAGAATCATCTCGGCCATCGCCGTGGTTGAACTGACGTAAACCGCCTCGTTGGTGATCTCACCATATATTGGGAAAAGTCGGGTCAACCAGTCAAACAATCCCTGGTCCTGTGCGCCAGGCACCACTCTGAACAACGACTGGAAAAAATGATGATGGGTATTCACCAGTCCGGGCAGAACGATAAGCCCCCGGGCATCAATCACTTCATCCGCGTCAGCCGGTAAGTCGCTGGCCGGCCCAACTGCTTCGATCAGGCCATCACGCACCAACACGCTGCCCGAGTGATAGATACGTTCTCGCTCATCCTGAGTAATGACCGTATCGGCATTACTGATCAATAGTGTCGACATCAGTGCCTACTCGAAGACCTCTTGCTCGCCGTGCGCTCGCAGAAGATTCATGAGCTGCGATCTAATGAGCAAACCTGGTTTGTCGGATACCATATGCTTCTCAGCCCGTCGACTCACATCAACGCAGGCATTGGGATCTGTTGCCTCAAGAATTTCCTTGTCCTCATTGGTGACTCTGCGATCAAAAGCATTCAGCGTCGCCGCAGGAGCAGCCTCTTCGGAATCGTTTCTGTAGAGCCACTGACTCAACATGATCCGTCCATCATCGATGGGGGTCGCGCAATTGAAGATGGTGTGGATCAGACCATTGGGATAAGTGCAGCCGAAACGTCGGGCAAAAGGTAAATAATAGGTGTTCTGAAGAAAGCGGGTCGTTCTGGGCTCGTTGGTACCGGTCAGAATGTGACTGTCAGGGGGGTTCAAAACCTCCACCTCTGTTTTGGATTCAAACCCGTATTCATGCTCCTGCAATTCATAACTGGAAGGAACCGGGTTGCCCTGATCGCCAAAGGTGTCACGATGCACATAGCTAAAGTGCGAATTATCAAAGGCGTTCTCAAGAAATCGTAAACTGCTGGTCTCCCAGTGCTCATAAAACTGATCGATTCGGCGCACCCCGGCCATGTTTTCTTCCGGAATATGCGGAATATCCACCAGCGGATCATCCAGGCAGACCCAAGCGTAGCCATAGCGGGCCTCACATCGATAAGCTGGCACACGAATGTCTCTCTGCTGTGTTTGCTCTGGTGCCTGGGGCAGGAAAACGCAGGCACCTTCCCGATTGTAGGTCCAGCCGTGGTAGCCACAAACGATGTTGCCGTTTTCTACATAACCCCTGGACAATTTCGCTGTCCGGTGACAACACCGATCCTGGGCAGCCGCCGGTTGCCCATCGGCATCTATCCAAATGACGATGTTTTCACCGAGAAGCGTGAACGCTTTAGGCCCGTCTTCCAAATGCGCCATAGGTACAGTGGTGTACCAGAACCGTCTTAATACAGGTTGTTGAGTCACTAACACGGGCTAAGCCTCACTGGCTTCTGGTTGATGCAGAAAAATCAGCACACCGAGCAAAATGACAACAAACCGAAACGCCGCTTGCTGACCGTTCCAGCTTTCGGACTGCCACATTAAAAACCACTCACCGCCAACACCGATGAATCCCACAAACCAGAGCGCAATGCCGGTGACTAAACCCACAGTGGCCAACGACTTACTCGCTTGAAAGACAGCCTGATCTGCATGACGGGCAGAAAACATGGCAGCAGCACCCACAGCGCAGAATCCCGCCGTCAAAAACTCAGCAGCAATAATCATCCAATAACCGACGTGGTGCACCCACGGGATATCGATCGCACGCCACATCAGCGCGTTGCCCGGAAATGTTGTATCCATCATCAGGACATGTCGAACGAATTCAAGATTTGAGCCGTAATCAAAAATATTATTGACCCCGGCAAGCAACGCAAAAAACGCGACGCTGGCGACCAGAAAAGTTTTAGATAAACGAATAACCAGCAATGCATTTCCTTAAGTGGTAGAACAGTCTGAGTAATGTCAGCAAATTGCGTACCATACTGAACAACGTCAGACGCACTCCAACAACAGCGCCATACGGATTTTTCCGACCATCGCCTGTTTTTTTACGCTGCTGGTTTTGATCTAAAAAAGGGCGGTCGGCTTGCAGTTGCACCAAAAAAAGTCACGCTAGTTGAAACCAGAAACAGATTATCGAAGCATTGATGACTAAAAGACTGAGGCCATCATCGTTCAACTATTCGGCATGATTCTTGGATGACTTTGTAGGAGAAGTTTGGTGGATGAGTGATTGACCACTGGAGATCAGAATTCGTAAAGGGCATCAGGAAGACACATGAATTGGTTGTTGAAACAGGCACGTATCCCCAACAAAGAGGGTTTACACAGTCTCTTGCTGCAAGACGGCAAGATTGCGCTAAACCCGGATCACGTCAGGATCTCAAACGCACAGGTCTGGGACCTTGCCGGGCGGACAGTGCTGCCTGGGCTTGCCGACATGCATGTCCATCTTGATAAGACCTATAGCGATTTCACCAATATCAGCGGCACACTTTGGGGCGCCATCGAGAGCTTTCGAGTGACCATCGCCACACGTACCGAACAACAGATCTATGATCGTGCGGAAAGAGCTTTGAAAACTGCCGTGAGTGCTGGTGTCACTCGAATGCGAAGCCACGTTAATCTGGGAAGTAAAGCAGATCTTGAGCTCTTTCGAATTCTTTCTGCCCTGCGTGATCGCTACCAGTTGGCCGTGGAATTGCAACTGGTCGGCATGGTTTCGATCAACTTACTGCAGAATGAACCTGACGTCGTGAATCAAGCTCAGGCACTTGGACTAGATTTAATTGGCGGCGCCCCAGCGTTAGAAGAAGACCCGTCAGGGGCGGTAACAAAACTGGTCAGTGCCGCGGTGGATCGACAACTGCCTATTGATCTGCACATCGATGAAACTGAAGACCCAAAAAGCGTGACACTTCTTGCTCTCGCGGAGGCTGTGAGTCAACAAAACGTTCAGCTGCCTGTGACGGCAGGACACTGTTGCTCTCTGGCATTTATGAGTGAGGCGCAGCAGGCAAACATTCTTTCAAGGGTTAGCGATGCCGGTCTGACGCTGGTCACGCTGCCGATGTGCAACCTGATGCTCATGGGACGTGAGATGCATCCAAGCCCCAGAGGCGTCGCCCCGGCACGCGCTATCATCGATCAAGGGATTGATCTTTGTGCCGCCAGCGACAATGTTCACGACCCATTTAATCCATTTGGCAACTATGATCCCCTGAGCGCGATGCAGCTCACCGTGCTTGCTGGACAGTTAACCGACCAGGCAACGCTCTCTCGTGCTTACGATTTGGTCACCCTCAATGCTGACCGCCACTTTTCGAGCGGTGGTGCAATCGCAGACGGTGAACCCGCCGATCTCACCGTGCTGGATGAAACAGATCCGGTTGCCGGTGTGGTGAACCCGCCTCGAAGGTTGGCAACATTTAAAGCAGGACGTCAGGTCTTTCGTTCGAAAACCCAGGAAACCTGGGACATCTAAGAAGACTTGAGCGTCAATCACTAAAGGCAAAAAGAGGCTAGCTTGATGCCAATTAAAAAACACTTTTTCAATCCGCCTGGCGTTCGGCCACCCTTCGGTCAATATCACCACGGAGGGACGTTCACCAGCGATAAGAGCTCACAATGGCTTTTTAGTTCAGGACAATTGGGCATTGGAGAAGACGATGTGATTCCAGAGTCAGCAGAAGCGCAGGCCAGGCTCTGCTTTGAAGCCTTGCGTCACATTCTTGAGGCGGCAGAGTTGGACTTTTCAGATGTGGTCAAACTCATTGCCTATGTGACTGATAGAAGCTACTTCCCTGAGTATATGTCTGTGCGCGACGAATACATTTTGGCTCCTGCACCCACCTCCACTTTACTGATCGTCAGCGGATTTACGCGGCCCGAGTTCAAGGTGGAAGTTGAGCTGATCGCGGTTCGCTAAAAGCTCGCGAGTCGGTAAAGCACTCATCGCGCAAGAGGTCTAAGCAAAACAAGCCTAATCAAAACAGGACTAACCAAAATGGTGCAACCGATGAGGCACTGTGCTGTTGTGGCGCAGAGCCATGACTATTTGTGGCGCTTAAACCCGCGTGTTTATGGCACGCGTTTTGCTGCTACATAGCCATGGAAAACCCTGCAAAAAGCTCGCCTATCATCCCCGACCCTTTTTTAACCCTCAGTCAGGTTCGCAAGAGCTTTGACGGCGAGGTTGATGTCTTGAAATCACTGGATATGGATATATCTGATGGTGATTTTATTGGTCTGATCGGACCCAGTGGCTGCGGCAAATCAACCGTTTTGAAACTGATTGCCGGACTGATTCCACCCACCTCGGGAACCATTGAGTTTTCGGAGCAGAATCTCGCGGAACATTTAGCCTATGTCTTTCAGGATGCAACCCTGCTGCCATGGAAAACCGTTCGAGATAACGTCGCATTGCCATTGCAACTCAAAGGTGTTGGCGAGCAAGCACGCCATAATGCTGCCAACAAATTCATCGAACTCGTGGGGCTTAACCATGCCGCGGATCTGTACCCGCGTGAACTCAGCGGCGGCATGAAAATGCGTGTCTCTATCGCCCGAGCACTGTGCGTAGAGCCGAGACTCCTGCTGCTGGATGAACCGTTTGGCGCGCTGGATGAAATGACCCGAGATATTTTGAACGAGGAATTGCTCACGCTTCGTGAGGCCACCGGTTGGACGGCCATGTTTGTCACACATTCCGTGTCAGAGGCGGTGTTCCTGTCATCCAAGGTGATCGTTCTCAAACCCAATCCTGGAGAGATCACTGAGTGTATCGATATTCCGCTCGATTTCCCCAGAACCGCAGCGACTCGAGAGGACCCTGTGTTTGTTGAGATGGTCGTAAAAGTCACCAAAGCGCTACGCAGCGTTCATGTAAAGGGTTCCGATTGATGTTTAACTCTCTGAAAAACAGCCTGTTCTGGCCCACAATTTTTGGCGCTATTTTGATTTCGCTTTGGTATGGATCCATCGCCCTGTTTGCCATACCCGAGTATCAATTGCCGCCTTTGCATCGTATCGCAGAGGCCGGTTTTGAAGAACGAAACATTCTGTTGAGCGGCGCAGGGCAAACCCTGATCGCCTGCCTGATTGGTTTTTTCACCTCTGTTTTTGGCGGAGTTGTGCTGTCTGTGCTACTGGCATCAAACCCCTGGGCTTACAAAGGAGTTTATCCCTATATCCTTATTCTTAAGATGACCCCTGTGATCGTGCTCGCGCCCATTGTCATCCTGTGGGCAGGACAGGGGTTGGTGAGCATCACCATCATTACTTTTCTGATCTGCTTTTTCCCTATCGTGGTCAACACGACCATGGGGCTGCGATCTACCGACCCGGGTCTGGTGGACCTCTTTAAGGTTTACAACGGCAATAGTTGGCAGGAACTGTTATGGCTACGACTACCTGCCGCTCTGCCCTTTTTTATGACAGGTTTGCGAGTCGCCGCTGCCCTGACGCCTATTGGCGCCCTTTATGGCGATACCGTGGCAGGTATGGGTTCCAGTGATGAGGCCGGACTCGGTTTTGTTGTCATGATCTTTAGCGCGCAGTTCAAGGTGCCCGCGCTATTTGCTGCGGCGTTCACAGCCTGCAGCATCGGCTTTATGTTTGTTGGACTGGTGAATCTGTTTTCATGGTGGGTGCTGCACAAGTGGCACGATGCCTATTTGGGAGATGAATAAATTGTCGCGTATAAAACTCGTTAGCTTGTTGATTGCCGCGCTGTTCATCAGCGCCTGCAGCGAATCAGAACCACCAGTAGAAATCGAATCTGACGGTCCACCCCTTATTCCCGTTATTCTCCAGACCGACTGGTATGCACAGCCTGAACATGCAGGTTTCTATCAAGCTCAGGAGCTGGGTTTTTACGAAGAAGCAGGTTTTGATGTCACCATCCGGCCAGGCGCCAACATGACCAACGTACCGCAAATGGTTGCGACAAAACGGGTGCAATTTGCGGTGGGCACCAGTGACAACCTACTGATGGCTGTCTCACGAGGAATTCCATTGGCTGCCGTATTCCCCTACTTTCAACACGACCCGCAGTGCGTCATGGTCCACAAAGAAAGCGGTATAACAGACCTTAAACAGCTCGATGGTAAAACCGTGATGATCGGCCCCGGTACCGGCTACGTGCAGTACATGCAAAAAACACTGGGGATACGACTACAGATCGTGCCACTGGATTACAGCCTGACGCGATTTCTGGCAAACAAAGCGTTTATTCAGCAATGTTTTCTGACTAACGAGCCCTTTTATGCGCAGAAAAATGGCGTCAACGCCCACACGATTCCTTTATCCACTTCAGGTTTTGACCCTTATCGCCTGATCTACACCAACGGTGACTACGCCAAAGACAATCCTGAACTGGTTGAAAAATTTGTGGAGGCCACGCGCCGCGGCTGGGAAGACTATGCAAATGGCGATGGGGCAGCCGCGCACGCAGCGATTGCTGCGCTGAATTCACAACACACTGATGAATCGATGAACTGGTCCAAAAACGCGATGACGCAACATAAACTCATTGCAGGTGATGAGGAAAAGGGTGAATTTCTCGGCCGATTCGATCGCCAGCGGATTGAAAGAATGATCTCGCAACTTGGAGAGCTAGATATGCTGGACGGCACCATCGACGTCGATAAAGCGTTCCCTTTGGGTTTTGCTGATTAATGTCTGAAATTCTGATCCGGGGAGGTCACACACCCACGGGCATCGCGGATATTCTCATCTTTGACAACCGGATCAAAGCGATCTCGGAGCACACTGATCGAACGTCAGACCTGACACCCAATCTGGCATCAAAAACAACCTCAGAAACGACAGTCATCGATGCAAGCGGGATGGTCGTCTGGCCAGGACTCATTAACACGCATCACCACCTCGCACAGTCGGTACTAAAAGGCGTGCCCGCCGGTATCCAAAACGGGCTTGATGACTGGCTACCGGCAGTACCTTTTGCTGCCTGGCCGCACATCACGCCGGAGACCCTTTACACCGCCGCGCGCATAGGTTTTGCAGAACTGCTGCGTTCCGGGTGCACGACCTGTGTTGACCATCACTATTTGTATAGCAGCGAGACCGAGCCTGCATTAGAACAAGCTCTGTTTACTGCCGCAGAAGAAGTGGGTATTCGTTTTGTATTAGCACGTGGGGGCGCCACTAATGCTGGCAGCCATGCGGGTCAAAAAGCTGGCCGCCGCACGGAGACCATCGACCTATGCCTGACACGCCTTCAAGAAACCGTTTCAACACGTCATGACAGTAATCCATTTTCAATGTCCCGGGTCGTCATTGCCCCGACTTCTCTTGTGCACAGTGCTTCGCCTGCGGACCTGAAACTCCTTGCAGAGTTCGCCCGCGAGCATGGCTTGAAAATGCATAGCCATCTGCTGGAAGTCGCGAGAGACGATGACATCGCCAAGGCTCAATATGGCATGAGCGCAATCGATTACGCACAAGCTGTAGGCTGGCTTGGTGAGGATGTCTGGTTTGCACATCTTGTTTTTTGCGACGCTCACGCGATCGAGAAACTAGGCGCGACCAGAACCGGTGTCTCTCACTGCCCCACCTCGAACTGTCGGCTCGGAAGCGGCATCGCGCCCATACCCGCCATGGTAGACGCAGGCATGCAAATATCGATAGGTGTTGACGGCTCGGGCTCGGCTGAGTCAGGCAGTATGATGAATGAATTAATGCAGGCCTGGCTGCTGCATCGCGCGGTTCAAGGTGCAGACGCCACAAAAGTGAGTGACGTTCTTGCATGGAGCACTCAAGATGCTGCGGCACTACTGGGATTAGATACTGGGTCACTCGCCGTCGGGCAAGCAGCAGATCTGGTCATCTTCGACATCACTGAACCCAGGTTCCTGGGAGTTTGGCAGCCAGCCGAGGCGCCGCTCATCTGCGGTGAACCCGTGACGGCCGCTTACGTGATGGTCAACGGAAAGATGGTGGTTGAACAGGGTCACGTGCTGGGTATTGACTACCAAAGCCTGCGCGAGGACGCCGCCAGGGAAACCAGCCGCCTGCAAAGATTAATGCAACTTACCCACTGAACGTGTTTTGCCACTCATACTGCTTACGCATATCCTGAGCATAACGCAGCCAACGGTTGGCTTGTTTTCTCGTCGCTGAAAACGCCTGCGCTTTTCGTAACGCCGAGAAGCCCTGCTCAAACTTTTGCTGCTCACAGTAAGCGATTCCCAACATCAACCAGGCTTTTCCCGCAGCATCCAGCCCGCCCAGGTTCAGCGCCTGGGTGAGTGTGGTCTCAGCGCTGGACCAGTCTGTCGCCTTGATATGCAGATCGGCAATCCGAATCAACGGTTCGCCACTTTCAGTCAGCCGAGCGAGGTCTTCGAAGGCCGCAATGGCTTTTTCGTCTTCTCGTGCACTCATCCAGGCATTGGCTAACATTTTCACAAAAGTTTCATCAACAGGAATCAGTGATTGATCCATCGCCGTCACCAGCAAGCGCGCGCCATGTTCAGGTATGCCCTGGGTCACCGATAATTGAATCAACGAACGGATAGAGGTTTCTTTTTCAAGCACACCCGATTCAAACGCCAACCGCAGAACCGCAAGCGCCTGGGATTCTTGTTCCATAATCACGTAAACACTGGCTAACTGCTCCCAGTAGCTCGTCTTATCAGGCCAAATTTCTATCATGCTAGCCAGGGTGCTGACTGCACCGGGGAAATCTTTGAGTTCAAAATAGGCGGCAGTTAACAATTGATACCAGGTTTCACGAGGCTCCTCAGTAATCTCCACCGCCGTTTCTGCATAGGGGATCGCTTCTTGATAACGCTGCAGTTGAGCGTAAATATTCGCCATAAACATGTATTGCTGCGCCGACGGCGACTCTATGGTGGTAAACCATTGAGCGGCAAACTCAAGCGCTTCATCGAATTCGCCCTCAGCCGCATGAAGCTGCGCAACCACATAACCCACATTGTATTTAACATTTTCTGGCAACTTGCCAATCGCCAGGCTGCGTTTTAGGTGGACAATGGCAACCTCGAACCGCTCTCGGCCCATTTCAGCATAGCCGAGCATCTGGAGCGTGATCGCTTCATCCAACGAATCCTCACTAACCGTAGTGCTAAGCTCCGATAGCGTTGTGACGGCATCATCAATCTGGTTTTCACCCAACAATTCCTGGGCTTCCTGTAGTTTCTTGTAGGTTCCGGTCGTAATGGAATCAGCGCTAACCTGAACACTGAA
>Ga0222633_1001206_pt1 | contig 14899 bp, 13 predicted proteins | sample AntAcemetageno48_FD_179816 | JGI IMG/M metagenome (GOLD analysis project Ga0222633, IMG submission 179816) | Saline water microbial communities from Ace Lake, Antarctica - #48 | ecosystem: Environmental > Aquatic > Non-marine Saline and Alkaline > Saline | place: Antarctica: Ace Lake | collected...
TTAAACATAAAGCCGCAGCCAGATTGCCGCCGGCACTATCGCCACCCACCGCGAGTTTCAAAGGGTTGATGCCGAGCGCTTCAGCATGTTGATGAATCCAGCTGAAGGCTGCGTAACAATCGTCAAAGGGCGCAGGGAAGGGGTGTTCTGGTGCAAGTCGATAATCCACGGCGATCACGACACAATTCGATGACGTCGCCAGCATTCGGCAAGGAGCGTCGTGGGTGTCCAGGTCACCGATCACCCATCCGCCGCCATGAAAAAATACCAGGCAAGGTTTGTTGTCGCCCGCACTGGGTCGATAAATACGGATGGGTACGGAGCCGGCCTGCTGATCGATGACTTGGTAGAGTTCAGCCTTTTCCATATCCTGATGCATCATTCGATACATTTCTCGGCCCTGTTGCGGTGGCAGGTCACTAATGGCAGGTCCGCCGGCATCTGCCATGGTTTTCAGGAGTGATTCAACGGTAGGGGTGAGGGGCATAGTTAAGATCCAATAATTGTTGGTTTTGGTGGTGGCAGTGTATCCTTGTCAGCACTTTATTTGAATTGTCGATCAGTGCTGAAATTCTTGACCCAATCCCATGTACGTCTGATGTTTACCGGCTCTCTGTTTATGGTGGCATTTATTTGGATGGCGATATCTGCCTATGACGTCGACAAAGAAGAGGTCAAGGTTTTTGCCATGTTCTCGCTGTTGTTACTGGGTGCGATGATCGCCGCTGGTCTGGTGTTCTCGGTTATCCTGTTTATTATTCGGCGAACGACCCGACGAGAAGGTTTGCTGGGTAAAATCGAGTCAATCGAGAAGGAAGCTGCAAGAGAATCCGAGGCGAAGAGCAAGTCAGATTCAAAGAACAACTAAACCGGCATCAAGTCTGATTTTTTGAATAGGCTTTTTTTCGAACAAATATGCAGGCGATCTCGCTGTATTGGGGCAACATAGTCACGACAGGTATTCCGCCCATCTCGAGCCCCGCAAGTATTTCTGTTCCGTCTGGAATCAAATCCAACATTGCCTCAGCGACATCATTATACCCATCGCTCATAATCCCGGATCGAAGTTTGAATTCAACGTTAAGGTGAGCGGCATTATATGCGGCGGGAAAGACCAGTCATTTTTTGTCCGCGGATAAACAATGTAAAAATAGTAAAAATAGTAAAAAATTGACTGTCCGGATTATTTGAGGGAATGGAAAAAACGGTCCACACGAGGCAAATAGTACGCATCGTAGTCAACGGAGAAGGCCACAGTGAATGCTCGGCCTGTAATCCTATCCCGGCTGATCAGACCAATTCGGCGGGAATCTCGGCTGTTGTCCCGGTTGTCGCCGAGCATCAGGTATTGACCTTCAGGAATCTCAATAGGGCCAAAGCTGTTGTAGTCATTGGGTGGGGAGGGAACAAGCATCACAGGATGCTCAAAGTCACCGTATTGTTCCTTAAAAAATGCGTGAGTGCGACGTTGGTCGTAGTCGATCTGATTGACAATGTCATCTTCCAAACGGCTATAGGTTGCTGGTTTGGTGTTGATATAGAGCTGGTTATTACGCATCTTAATGACATCACCAGGCACACCAATGACTCGCTTGATCAGTAGTTTCTCATCGGCAGGTGAATAAAACGTCACAATTTCGCCATGGCTGGGGTCGTCCCATTCCGCAAGATGCACGGTCGTGAATGGAACCTTTAGGTCATAGGCGAGCTTGTTGACCACCACTCGGTCACCCTCAAGTATCGTTGGCTTCATTGAGCCGGTTGGAACTTGATTCCAATCTCCGATTGCTGAACGGAACAAAACCATCACAATTAAGAAGATGATTAATGTTCTCCACTCTAACCAGAGATATTTAATTCGCGTGCGGTAGCTGGGTGAAGTCATGGCTCGAAGGTACCCGATTAATGATCTGACCTACAAGATCTTATTTGTAAGCCCGGCGAAGTCCGAGAGCTCTACAAACCGGTTGCCCGCCTGTGATACTGCTCGGTATTTAGTTGGTAACCCCTTGATAAACCATCAGAAAAATAAGAGGAGGGTGGCTCGCTGGCGCTGGCGCCGGGCAAAACAATTGGCAACTCCGCAATTAGCGATACCATCATCGACGAGAAAGGCGTGAACGGCGTTCATGAAGATCTTAAAGTTGATGGCGACAACGTCATTATTTTTGATGTGAATACCAAAACAGGCGCACAACTTAATGGTCTCCTGCTAGTGTCAGGACGTCGAGTTGGAAGTGATAGAACAAGACCTGTCCCACAACGCTAAAGTTCTGGTCCTTTCCGGCCATGCTATTGTGGCCATGTCTAGTGTCTGGTTGCTGGTTGCAGATAGTGGATCAGAAAAAGGACAACATATGCCGATTGGTGAGCGAACTGAAATTGGGCGAGCATTGGATTGTGATACTTCTATTCTTGAGCGGGCCCTATCGCGCAAGCACGCAGAGGTGGAGACCATCGGCTTCCCATCCGCTTCCCATCAAGCTCCCATCAAGCTCCCATCAAGCTCCCATCAAGTAACCGCGCTCAGTGAGTACAGCCTTAAGCTTGTCGATGTGGGCACTATTTCTTGTTTCCAGCGTCACAGAAACTCCGACTTGCCCCACTGGTGCCTCGCTAGAAAAGCGATGATGATGAATTTCTAGTACGTTTGCGCCGTATTCCCTGAACACGCCGAGTATATGCTCCAGGGCACCGGGTCGATCTGGAATGACGGTGCTGAGTTTCACAACGCGACCGTCAAAGGCGAGACCCCGGTTAATGATCTTGGATAAGACGTTAACGTCAATATTACCGCCAGAAATGATTGACAAGGTCTTCATATTAGATAGTTCCGGAACCTTGTTGTTCAGCAGTGCCGCTAGAGTTACCGCAGCGGAACCTTCAACCACGGTCTTCTCAATTTCCAGCATCAGCATAATCGCGTTGGCTATTTCGTCACTGGAAACGGTCACCATACGATCGACGAGTTGGCTGACGGTTTTTAAATTGTCAGCCCCAACTTTGCGCACAGCAATACCGTCGGCGAGGATGGGTTGTGCGGCAATTTCAATTGCCTCGCCCGCAGTAAGAGCTGAGGCCATTCCTGTACAGGTGCTTTCTTCCACGCCAATAATTTTAATATTGGGGTTGATGGACTTAACAAATGTCGCGATACCATTAATTAATCCGCCTCCACCAACAGGTACCAAAATCGCTTCAAGCCCTTCGGATTTAGGGTCCTCGAGGATCTCCAGCCCCAGGGTTCCCTGGCCTTCTGCAACCAGCGGATCATCGAAGGGGTGTAGATAAACACGATTCTCTGCCTTCATTAATTCTTGAGAATGCCGAAATGCATCATCAAAGGTTTCCCCTTCGAGAATAACCTCGGCGCCCCAGTGTTCGGTAGACCGGATTTTCACCAGAGGACTATGTTTAGGCATCACAATTTTGCTGGAAATACCAAGTCGCATAGCATGATAGGCCACTGCCTGAGCATGGTTGCCGGCGCTTGCTGCAATCACTCCACGTTTTCGCTCGGCGTCGTCAAGACTGAGTAATTTGTTCAAAGCACCTCGCTCTTTAAATGAGCCGGTCATTTGCAGATTTTCGAGTTTGAACCAGACCTGACAACCACACATCTGCGAGAAGGTCTTTGAGTGAGTAATCGGGGTTCTGACGATATCGTTTCGAATACGCTCAAAGGCGTTTCGAATCGATTGTTGGCTGATGGCTTCAATGCTCATAGTTTGCTGGAGTCTGAAGGCTCAAGGGTTGGAGCTGCATTTGGAATTCGAATTGGTGTTTGTATTGTCAATGCCGCACCGTCGGTGACGGGTGTGCGTAACCAGCGCAAAATTTGTAAGAATCCGGGTGGTTTGCCAGTTAATAAAATACCAATTCTGAATATCTTAGCGGCGAACCACAAGGCGACGATAATAGATGCAATCAGCAGCAAGGTTGTGGTGACGTACTCAAATCCTGATGGCGGTCCAGCCGCTCGATTCATCATGACAAAGGGCGTTAAGGGTGGCACGTAACTGAGTATCTGGGCGAGGGTGCCATTCGGATCGCGACCAATCGGCACCATCAACAAAATTGGCAACATTTGAATCAGTTGCACAGGCAACATCAAATTTTGTGCTTCTTTGAGGTTGTTGCAGACGGAGCCCAGACCCACAAGAATTGCAGCGTAGAGCAGATATCCTAAAAGAAAGTAGACAAAGAACGAACCTAGAAACCAGGGGTCAATAGCCACACTTGTAATGTCGAACGGTAATTCGATACCGAGCAGTTGAGGTAAGAAAAAGAAAAACACAATCGCCATCAGCATCCAGGACCCGATGATGGTGAGTCCAGTGAGTGCGATCCCGAGTATTTTCCCTCCCATAAGAACGATAGGAGAAATCGACGAAAGTAGCACCTCAATCAATTTGTTGGATTTTTCTTCTATGGTGTTGGTGAGTAACATTTGGGTGTTGATTAACACCGAAATCCACAGCAAGTAGACAAATACCACCGGTGCCCATTGGCGAACAACGTCGGTGGATTCGACACTCTCTTCTTCACCGCTAGCGCCGATTTGGCGAGATTCAAAGTCTGGTGGCGTGTTGATCCACTTAGCTATTTCGGGATCAATGTTTTCAGCAGTCAAACGCTCGGCTCTGACGACTTTGGTGACGCTGCGATTAAACCAATTCAGTAGTTCTCGGTCCGTTAGGTTGTTAGAGACGAATCGAAATCCTTGGCTGTTTTCTTTCGGTGAAGGGCCGATGACAAAATAGGCGAACAATTCATTGTCTTTTACTGCCTGATTTAGCAATTCGGGGGATCGACCTTCGGCCTCTTCGAATCGAAAAAAGTTTGTAGAAATCCGAGGAGATAGCTCGGCACGATCGGCAGGGGAAAGTCCCTGCCACCAACGACCAATATCGCCTCGGTGAGTCCGGAAGAAATTTTGAACCTCCAGAGGTAAGGAGTCCTGACTTAGAGAGCCCATCTGTAAGGAGCCCCGAAGGTCTGCCGCCTGGCCGACCAGTTCTCGCGCGACGTTAGTGAGGGCGAGATCTTCGACAGTGGCGAGGGCAGGTTTGATTTCGTCGAGAGGCGTGCGACGATCTTCCTCGACGGGAGCTTTTAGATAGTGAACGGCATCGCTCAAACTTAGTTCGTACTGAACCTTGCTGAGCAACCATCCTGATTCATCGATGACTGTAAATGATTGTTCTGTTCGAGTAGATGAAACCAGTACAGGGACGATGCCGATAATAACCAGCATGATCGGCATCATGAGTATGCTCAGCCAGAACCCTTTGGTTCTAATGTTTTCTAGGAATTCTCGTTGTGCAACTAGAAGGGCGCGGTACATCAGTCTGCCTCCCCAATTGCTCGGACAAAAATTTCGTGCAGAGACGGAGTGTTGATTGTGAACTTTCGAACCGTCGTTTGGCTGACCAGTTGTTGAAGAAGTTTTTGGGGATCTGCATGTTGATCTAAAGATAGTTCAGCGGCTTTCCCCATATCATTGATTCGGATCACACCCGGTAAATTGTGTAGAAACTGACTGCCATCGCCTTCGTACTCAAGGTAAATTGTTTCACTCGCCGTTTTTTTTACATCATTGAGACTGCCATTTAAAACTTTCTTGCCGTTGTTCATGAGCAGAATGTAATCACAAATTTGCTCTGCTTGTTCCATTATGTGGGTAGAGAAGATGACGGTTTTTCCACTACGTTTCAGCTCAAGAATAATGTCTCGAACGACCTCGACATTGATAGGGTCGAGGCCAGAAAAGGGCTCGTCCAGAATCACAAGGTCCGGTTCATGCAAAAGCGTTGCGATGATCTGTACTTTTTGTCCCATTCCCTTCGACAGAGAATCACAGCGACTGTCGATCACCTGCCCCAAACCGAATCGTTCTAGCAATTTCACGGCTTGCTCATTGGCTCGTACCCGCGGCATACCTTTCAACCTGCCGAAGTAGGCGATCAACTCCTTGGTTTTCATCTTTTTATAGAGCCCTTTCTCTTCGGGTAGATAACCGAGCCGATCTTTTGAGGCAAAAGCTTCTTCGCAATCAAACAAGCGAATAGTGCCACTGTCGGGAAAGAGAATGCTCATCACCATTCGAATGGTTGTGGTCTTTCCGGCGCCATTTGGGCCAAGAAAACCATAGATGCTACCCCGGGGAACACTGACAGTAAGTCGATCCACCGCCAGTTTATCGCCGAAGGACTTGGTGACTTCATGAATTTCAAGTCCCATCGACATGCGGGCGCTACCTTTTGATGAGAGTTTTGAGATCGGTATCTGGATCCGCGAGCACCGCACGATCAACTTCCTGACCGTAGAGCTGTTTGCAGACCATAAATTCCCGCGGCGAATTGACCGCGTCGGCAGCCACAACCTTATTACCTTTTAGATAGAAAATCGCGAAGGCGTTGGCGCTCTGATCGCCACGCATTATTTGGGTATCGCCATCGGAGGAAAAACCCACCATTTGCAGTTTGAGTTCGTATTGATCTGACCAGAACCAGGGTACAGCCGAATAAATTTTATCACCGCCCATCATATTGTTCACTGCAACCCGCGCCTGCTCCATGGCGTTAGGCACTGATTCGAGCCTTAGACGGCGCTTTAAAAGTGGGTTGGGGTGATTACTACAATCACCAATGGCATAGATATCGGGATGGGAGGTTTGGCAATGCTCGTCCACGACAATGCCATTGTCGCAGGTCAACCCACCTGCTTGAGCAAGCTCAATGTTCGGAATAATGCCAATCCCAACGATCACCAAATCGGCGGGGATTTCCTGGTCTCCACACATCACGCTAGTGACCTTGCCGTTTTTCCCTTTGAAACCGCTGACTGTGGTGTTGGTGAGAATATTGAGCCCGCGGCCCTCGTGAAGTTGGTGGTAATAGGCACTCATTTCCGGGGTTGTGACTCGTTGCAAAATGCGCTCTTCCATTTCAAGCACGGACACGGTGTTGCCGGCTGTTACCGCAACAGAGGCGACTTCCAGACCAATGTAGCCGCCACCGACAATCACGATGTTGATGTTGCCGGTCATTGCATTGCGAATGCCATCGACGTCGGCAATGGTGCGTAGATAATGAATCCCGCCTAGGTCACTACCTTCTGTATTTAGAATCCGCGGCCGACTGCCGGTTGCGATCATCAGCTTGTCATAGCTAATGGTGTCACCGGCCGCTGTTGTGACGGTATGTCCTTCGGGATCAATAACATTGACCCGAGTGTTCAACCTGAGTTCGATATTTTTGTCGGCATAAAACTTTTCTGGGCGGACGTAGACTTTTTCCAGGGGTAGCTCGCCTGAGAGATATTGTTTAGAGAGTGGGGGCCGCTGATAGGGCGGAAATGCCTCGTCGCCGAGAATGATGACCTCGCCGTCATAGCCTTCCTGCCGAAAACTTGCTGCTGCCTGTCCGGCACCCTGACCTGCACCGATGATGACCATTCCGCTCATGCTGACTCTCTATCGTGATTAAGACCCCATATTCTACAGAATCGGGAAGGGGACAGGTACCAGCGCTTTCGTGAGACACTTACCGTTTGGTTCAACTCGGTTCGCCATGAGAATTCTCGTCCTCTCGCCCTATGACGCGATGAGTCATCAATATTGGCATCAGCGGCTTATCGCAGACTTAATTGCACTTTACTCGGCAGAAGTTGTGCTGGTTACCTTGCCACCGCGGTTTTTTAGCTGGCGATTTCGAGGCAATAGTCTGACTCTGTCTCAGGACAAACGTGTCGCGAAACAGAAATTCGATCTTGTCATTGCGACCTCCATGACGGACCTTTCTGCACTGATTGGCATGACGCCGAACCTCGCAGGAATCCCCAGCGCGCTTTATTTCCACGAAAATCAGTTTGCATACCCGGACCCAAATCAGCCCCGCCAAGTGGAACGGCAGATCACCAGTATCTATAGCGCGTTGGCTGCTAGTGCGCTAATTTTTAACTCGAATTTCAACCTCAATTCTTTTCTTGGGGGTGCGGCGGCGCTACTTGGGAAAATGCCCGACGGTGTGCCCACTGATATCGAGAATCAACTGAGACAAAAAGCTCGAGTCATTAGCGTTCCAATCGATAGTCCTGATCCGCTGAAACGAAGCATAAGGTCAGCGGAGGATCTGGTGCTGGTTTGGAATCATCGCTGGGAATACGATAAGGGGCTAGATGAGCTAATTGTGTTGCTGAACCTAGTCAAACAGAAGGTGCCGGCATTCAAATGTCACGTCATCGGACAGAGTTTTCGATCGATCCCGGCTCAAATGGAAACCGTTAGACGTCTGCTAGGAGACTCGCTTGGCGAGTTTGGCTTTGTTCCGACGCGCGACGCATATCTGAATTTGCTCTCGAACAGCGATATTGTGCTGTCGACTGCTCGACAGGAGTTTCAGGGTATTGCCGTTCTCGAGGCAATCGCCGCAGGATGTACTCCGGTAGTGCCCGATAATCTGGCTTATCAAGAGTTTGTGCCGGCGAACAATCGGTATAAGACACCCGAGGTGGCTTTAGGGATGATAAGCCGCTATGACAAAAAGAGCTCGAAACCTTCAATTTTACCTCCGCAATTATTGACAAGCAGAGTTCGCGACCAGTGGCGGCAACTGCTTGATGAACTGTTACAATGACATTTTTCTATTAGCGAAAGTCTCACGTGCCCCAGTTCTACAAATTTGACTACGTCATCCGCAATGCCGATGGCGACATGGTGGACTCTTCCGCCGACGGCGAAGCCCTCTCTTTCGTGCAAGGGGACGGGAGCATGATTCCAGGATTAGAAAAAGCCCTCAAAGGACATTTTCCCGGCGATGAGTTTTCTGTTGTGATCCAGCCCGAAGACGCCTATGGCTTGCCCCAAAAGCAACTTATTCGCACTGTCGCGAAAGATATGATTCAAAGTGACGCGGAAGAAATTGAAGTGGGGATGATCTTTCAGATGGGGTCGGGCACCGATGGTCAGGTTGTTCGGGTCACAGAAGTCATTGAAGATGCGCTAGTGATTGACGGTAATCATCCGCTCGCAGGTGTCACCTTCAACTTCGATATCGCCGTGCTAGAGGCGAGAGAAGCACTACCAGGAGACACCGAGGCGGATTAAGCAGAACCGACTACGCTACTAATACGCGCCTTTACTAGCAGCAGCGTAATTTGTTTTGTGCTTGCCGATGACATACTTCAATTGTAAAAATGCCCCGTTTGCCACTCTCGATCTTGAGCCTTGTAGCGATTGTAGATGTTATCAGTTTTGATCTGATCGAAGGCTGCAGGCAAGTTTCAAACTCTGTTTGCGCGGCAACAATCTAAGCGGCAACAATCTAAGCGGCAACAATCTAAGCGGCAACAATGACGCGAACGGCATCCAATCTGACTTCAGCGCCAGTAATCACTTCTTTCAACCGAACTTGCTTGTTACGCAGGTGCTCTATTTCATCGTCTCGAATGTTGCTGTTTACTTTTTGCAGGGAAGCAAGTCGCAGAATTTCCTGACGGAGCTCGCGTTCCATCTCAGTGGTTGCGGTTTCCTTCATCCCCTCGAGTCTCACTTTAGATAGTTCTCGGGCCTTCGCGAGCATGTTTTTGATTCCATCGATTTGACTTTCAAGCACCTGTTTAAAAGTGTGGGGAGGAATCTTCAACAAGTATTCTGTCATCGGCTCGTAAGGAAGCTTGCTTTCAATATCGTTGAGGGTTGGCGCAATTAGGTTGCGTATAATTCTTGGCGGTAAGTACTTGTCGGCCATCAGCGACCGCTCCGCAACGCAATCAACAATGGAAATTGTTTCCAGCAGCAAAGTGCCACTTTTCAGGTAAGGGTGTTTGACGGCAATCATCGTACTATTACCCGCAAAGTCAGAGGCAATTGCATCAAGGGCCTGGACCACAAACGGGCTTTCCCAGGTTAAGAATTGGACATCTTCTCGGGTCAGGGCCGTGTCTCGGTGATAAGTAAAGCGGATGCCTTCCTCAGGTAATTCTGGGTAGTAGTAGTGACCGGCTGTTTCCACACTTACCGAATCATTACGGGCCATGCCCTCCGTTGGTTTTAAGTGCCAGACGTGATTACCTAGATCCTCGGACTCCAGTCCAAAATGATCAAAGGAGGCTTCCATATAGTCCTTAATGGCGGGGTTGAGGTCCGACTCAATGATCAGGTCGATAATTGAGTCAGAACGTGTTTCGTTAAAGGAATGCAATTCCAGCAATCTATCTCGTCCAGCTTGAATATTCTCTAAAGCGACCCGGTTTTCCCTGGCCAAAGTGACGACCGATGTCGCAATGTCCCGGGGAGGGAAATCTGCAGCGACAAATAAGTTTTGGGCAACAGGATTTGGTGCCTGAAAGAGATTCATGCCTTCATTATAGAGGCGAAAAAGCGTTTCGGACTGTGTGTTTTCAAAATAGGGAATGTGTAATTGGACATCGCGACGTTGACCAATCCTGTCCAATCTCCCGATTCGTTGTTCAAGTAGATCGGGGCTCAATGGTAAATCGAAGAGAACGAGGTTGCTCGCAAACTGAAAATTTCGCCCCTCACTGCCAATCTCGGAGCAGAGCATTAATTGCGCACCTCGATCGGTATCGGCGAAGTAGTTTGCCGCGCGGTCCCGTGCAATAAGATCCATACCCTCATGGAAAAGTGTGGTGCGAATGGGCGTTTTGCTATTCAGCTTTTTCTCGAGGGACACGGCAGTCGTGCGACTGCGGCAGATCAACAGAAACTTATCTGGCGAGCGCTGCTCCAAAAGCTCGATGAGCCAATCTACTCGAGGATCAACATCCAACCAGTCTTCAATATTTTCCTCTGGATACAAGCTCTCGCCATATTCAACAGGGCAGCTAAGGGGGGAGGGTCGGGGAATACGATCGGCAAACCCTTTGACGCTGCTGCGAACGTTTCTAAATAGCACTCGACCAGTACCGTGACGATCCAGCAGCGCACTAATTAACTCCTCATCGTTACCTTCCTGCTTAACCAGATCCTGAATGATATGACGGGCATCGGTTTTATCACCGTCTCCCTCGAGTAACGCGGTGGCGGCTTCAGCGACAGTGGCAAAACTGGTCTCCTCGAAAAGGTACTGGTCAAAATCATTGAATCGGTTGGGGTCCAGTAGTCTTAGGCGGGCAAAGTGACCCGCTTTACCGAGTTGTTCTGGGGTTGCCGTTAATAAAAGTAGTCCCTTTGAAATCTGCGAGAGCTGTTCCACGACCCGGTATTCAGGGCTTACGTTACCGGGCTCAAAACGCAGATGGTGGGCTTCATCAACAATCACGAGATCCCACTCAGCCTCTAGTGCTTCTGCGAGTCGATCTTCATTCTCGGTGAACAAACTCAGGCTACAAAGCATCAATTGCTGTGCTTCAAAGGGGTTGTATCTGTCGGTGATGATCTCATCGTCTTCGTCACGATCAACAGCGGATTCGCTCATATCGCTGACGATATCCATACATCGCTCATCATCCAAAATCGTGAATTGCAGATTGAAATGACGGATCATTTCTACAAACCACTGAAAAGTGAGTGCTTCGGGTACAACGATCAGTACCCGTTCAGCACGTCCGGTTTGTAACTGCTGATGAAGAATTAAACCTGCCTCGATGGTTTTACCCAAGCCAACTTCATCAGCCAATAGCACTCTTGGTGCAAATCGATTTGCGACCTCGCTGGCGATATAAAGTTGATGGGGTATTAGGCCGATCCTTGGGCCAGCCATCCCGCGGATTGGCGAGGCCGATATTCTGGCAAGGTTCGCTCTAGAGAGGACTCGCAAATGGAAACTGGCATTGGTGTCAAACTGAGAGGTGAAGAGCCGGTCTTCAGGTTTGCTAAAGCGCACGTTGGGGTTCAGCTCCGTTTCCATGACGGAGGTGCTCGTTCCATCGTATAGGCCGTGATAAACGAGAATGCCATCTCGATCGTTGATCGATGTAACTGTAATGCTAATGCCATCCTGGGTCGCTATTTCATCACCGGGTGAAAACTTCACTCTGGATAAGGGAGCCTGATTGACGGCGTAGGTTCGATCCTCGGCAACCAGATCGAAATAAATCGATACCCGGCGGTTTTCGATTCGAATGACTCGTCCCATGGCAAGTTCTGGTTCGGCATTGCTGACCCATTTTTGTCCGATCTTGAATGGCTGCATTATTTTTCCGCTGTAGGCACTGGTTTCGTTGTAGGCACTGGTTTCGCTGTAGGCACTGGTTTCGCTGTAGGCACTGGTTTCGCTCTAGGCACTTTTCTCGCTCTAGGCACTATTTTCTCTATTGGCACAAATATTCTGCTATTGATTGCAGGCAACTGGGGTTGCGATGCGTTAAAATCTCCGCCACGAATCCGATCTACCCAAATTGAGATAACACCATGAACGAACAAACCGAGATCGAGCTACAGGCAGCTGTTTTTCGACGGCTCGTCGCGCACATGGACGACAATAAGCAAGTGCAGAATATTGATCTGATGAATCTCGCCGGGTTTTGTCGAAATTGCCTAAGCAAGTGGTATCGGGCGGCGGCAGAGGATAAAGGAATCGAGATCGATTATGAAGAGGCGCGCGAGATCGTCTACGGCATGCCTTATGCCGATTGGAAAGCCAAATACCAGGTTGAACGATAACTTGGCAGTCCTGACTTTAAATGGTGTGTCTTTAACCTACGGCACCGACGTGATCTTTGACGCCGCGGATCTGGCCGTTCAAGCGGGTGACAAGATATGCCTGAGTGGTCGTAACGGTTGCGGTAAATCTACTCTGATGAATGTGATGCTAGGCAATGTCCTGCCAGATTCCGGTACGGTTTGGCGCCAGAGTGGACTGCGTTTTGCTGCACTCGAACAAAGCCTGCCCGAGCGTCAGGATCAAACGATTTTTGCGGCGGTGGCGAGTGCTTTCAAAGAAGTCGGTCAGCTACTGGCAGACTATGAGATTGCAGTGGTGAGAGAAAATATTTCTCTCAAGGAGCTCGACCGACTACAGCATGCAATTGAAGCAGTCGACGGCTGGTCTCTAAAGCATCGAATTGACGCGGTTTTAGATCGCCTCGAGATGGATCCGCTTCAGAACGTCCAAAATCTTTCCGGTGGTTGGCTAAAGCGTGTGGCCATCGCACGTTCATTGGTCCTTGCTCCCGATGTCTGGTTTTTGGATGAACCGACGAACCATCTCGATATTCCAACGATTCAGTGGCTTGAGAACGTCATGAAGGACTTCGCTGGCACTTTGATTTTTGTCAGTCACGATCGTGAATTAATGCAAGCTGTTGCGACATCGGTAGTCGGCATAGATCGCGGTCGTGTCTCCCGTTGGGACTGTGATTACCAAACGTTTCTAGAAAGGCGCGATCATGAGCGGGAAGTAGAAGCAGAACAAAACAAGCTTTTTGATGTAAAACTGGCTCAGGAAGAAGCATGGATTCGCGAAGGGATTAAAGCCAGGCGAACGAGAAATGAAGGTCGCGTCCGCACTCTTGTCAAGTTGCGCAAGGAAAGATCGGAACGCAGGGGCGAGCGAAATTTACAGCTGGAGATTGGCGCCGCCTCCAAGTCCGGCAAACTGGTCGTGGAAGCGACGGGAATTAGTAAGTCTTACTATGATGAAAAGGTTGTCAGCAATTTCGATCTAATTATCCAGCGGGGCGAGCGAATTGGTTTGATTGGCCCCAATGGAGCAGGTAAATCAACATTGATCCGCCTGCTTCTGGGTGAGGAAGCACCTGATAGCGGAGAGGTAAAGCTGGGCACAAGACTCGACATCGCCTATTTCGATCAGAACCGAGAACAACTCAATCCAGAGCAATCAGTTTCTGATTATATTTCCAACGGTCGAGAGTACATCGAGATTGGCGGTAGGTCCCTGCATGTTGTCAGCTATTTGAGCAATTTTATGTTTAATGGCGACCAGGCGAGAGCGCCGATCAGAACACTGTCAGGCGGAGAGCAGAACCGGTTATTGCTCGCTCGCTTGTTTGCCGAGCCCGCGAACTTCTTATTGCTTGATGAGCCGACCAATGATCTTGACGTAGAGACGTTGGAGCTTTTGGAGGAACGTCTAGCGGACTTTGAAGGCACTGTGTTAATCGTATCCCACGATCGAAACTTTCTGGATAACGTCATTACCAGCCTGCTGGTGTTCGAGGGTGAGGGTCACATTCAAGAATTCGTTGGCGGCTACAGCGACTGGTACCGAGGCTCAAAGGGTTTTAAGACAGAGAACGCAGCTTCAGATCGCGCAAACCCAAGGTCAGCCCCTGGTGATAGTTTTGAGGACAACAAGCGACGTAAAGCAGAACGACAAAAGCTTGAGCGTGAACTAGCAAAGATCCCAGACAAGGTGGAATCGACCGAAGGAAACATTGCAATACTGCAAGCAAAAATGGCTGCTCCCGGATTTTTTGATTTGACCGGTCCTAAACAACAACCAGAACTTGATAAGTTAACCGTATTCGAAACCGAGCTTGAAGTGTTGATGTCCAGGTGGGTGGAATTAGAGCAGGCACTAGAAGCACAATAATCGACACTCTATCTAGCTACCTATCGATCAAAATGCTCGGTACGATCGATACGCAGTCTGAATCTTGAACATTGTGAGTGGGGGAACCTAATTGATTGATCTGTTTTATTGGCCGACGCCTAATGGCTGGAAAGTATCTATCATGCTGGAAGAGTGTGAACTGGCTTACAACATGATTGCCGTCGATATCGGCGGGGGTGATCAGTTTACCGCGGAATTTTTAAAGGTTAGCCCCAACAATCGGATGCCAGCAATTGTGGACCATGATCCTCTCGGCGGTGGCGAGCCCCTGGCGATATTTGAATCCGGTGCAATACTGGAGTACCTGGCCGATAAGTCTGGCAAGTTCTTGCCAACTGATCCGAAGGGGCGCTATCGGG
>Ga0222633_1001208_pt1 | contig 14872 bp, 11 predicted proteins | sample AntAcemetageno48_FD_179816 | JGI IMG/M metagenome (GOLD analysis project Ga0222633, IMG submission 179816) | Saline water microbial communities from Ace Lake, Antarctica - #48 | ecosystem: Environmental > Aquatic > Non-marine Saline and Alkaline > Saline | place: Antarctica: Ace Lake | collected...
CGCTCAGGGCTTTTTATGTTCGTCTATTAAGCGCTTGTATCCCACTTACCTCATCAGGTCCCACTCAGGTTGGGCCAAGTAACGCTCAGGGTTTTTTATGTTCGTCTATTAAGTGCCTGTATCCCACTTACCTTGAACAGGTCCCATTTAGATTGGGCCAAGTAACGCTCAAGGCTTTTTATGGTCGTCTACGCTGGGCTAGTATCCCACTTACCTTGAGCAGGTCCCATTTAGATTGGGCCAAGTAACGCTCAAGGCTTTTTATGGTCGTCTACGTTGGGCTAGTATCCCTTTAACCTCATCAGGTCCCACCAGGTTAGACCAAGTAACGCTGATGGCTCCTCCACCGTCATCTCGACTGGAGTGGCGAAGCCACGGAATGGAGAGATCTCATGCTCGCGAGAACTGATCGACGCTAGGTATAAACCCTGAGCGTTACCTGGATAGATTTCGTGGGACCTGATAAGCCAACCGGGATACAAGCGCGTAGTAGACGACATACCCCCTACTCTTTGGAAAGCCTGTGGAGTTCGTAAACGAGATCAAGTGCATCCCTTGGCGAGAGTGAATCCACGTCAAGATCCTGCAACCTGACGCGCAGTTCATCGGGGTCGGCCGGCGCGGCGACAAAGAGGTCGGCTTGCGTCGGGTGTCCCTCCATCCTGACCTCGTTTTCTTCCAGCTGTCTCAGTTTTGCCTGTGCTGTCCTGATAACAGATTGAGGGACGCCGGCGAGCTTTGCTACCTGTAATCCGTAGCTCTGGCTGGCTGGACCATCATTGACCGAGTACATGAAGATGATGTCTTCGCCGAACTCGCGGGCAGCAAGATGTACATTTCGGGTTTGTGCCAGGTTGTCAGGCAGAGTGGTGAGTTCAAAATAGTGTGTCGCGAACAACGTTAACGCGCCGATATCCGTTGCGATCGAATTGGCCACGGCCCAGGCCAGCGATAAACCATCAAAGGTGGATGTGCCCCTGCCTATTTCATCCAGCAGCACGAGTGAATTTGGCGTGGCGTTGTTGAGGATAAGAGCCGTTTCGGTCATCTCGACCATAAAGGTGGATCGACCACTTGCGAGGTCATCAGATGAGCCTATCCGCGTAAAGATCCTGTCGATGGCACCGATGCTTGCCGATTTGGCCGGCACGAAGCAGCCGATGTGCGCCAACAATGTAATAATGGCGCACTGTCGCATGTAGGTTGATTTACCACCCATATTAGGGCCGGTAATAATCAGTAATTGTGTCTCACCGCCCAGGTCAAGGTCATTGGCAATGAAAGTGCCATCCATCGTCTGTTCAACAACAAGGTGACGACCCTGTTCAATGTTGAGCGCCGCTTCATCGTTTAGAACCGGCCGGACCAGCTGCAACGTGACAGAACGTTCGGCGAGGGTGTTGATGACATCGAGTTCAGATATCGCATCGCCCAGCTCCTGGAGCAGCTTCAACTCCCCAACCAACAGTTCCAGCAATTCATCGTAGAGATGTTTTTCTCTGGCGAGTGCCCGGCTTTTACTGCTGAGTGCCTTGTCCTCGAAGGTTTTCAGTTCCGGTGTGATAAAGCGCTCAGCATTCTTGAGGGTCTGGCGCCGAACGTAGTGGACGGGCGCTTTTTCAGCCTGGCTCTTGCTGATTTCTATGTAATAGCCGTGTACGCGGTTATACCCGACTTTGAGCGTGCTGAGTCCTGTGACTTCGCGTTCTTCGGTTTCAAGTTTGATGAGGTAGTCCGCAGCGTTCTCGCTGATGGATCGGAGCTCGTCCAGCTCGTCATCAAATCCCTGCTTGATAACACCGCCCTCCCGGATGACGACGGGGGGGTTATCAATAATCGCTTTTTCGAGTTCCTGCGCCAGCTCGGGAAGTGGTTTACATTTTTGGGCAAGTTGCGCAATGCGCTCTGCGTCAATGGTGCCGAGGAGTTCGCTGAGTTCAGGCAGGATAGCGAGTGCGTCCCGAAGGCGCGCAAGATCGCGAGGCCTGGCTGACCGGAGGGCGACACGGGCCAGTATTCGTTCAATGTCACCGATATTCCGGAGGCAGGAGAACAGTGGCTCAGCGTGTTTGTTCTGGACAATTCGGTCGATGGCGTCCATGCGTCCGCCCAGTACCTCGCGTGAACGGATAGGACGATTAATCCAGCGCTGCAGGAGTCGCCCGCCCATGCTGGTGGCTGTTTTGTTCAATACGGCAAACAGCGTGTGTTCTTCGCCTCCATGGATATTGACGGTCAGTTCAAGGTTTCTGCGAGAAGAACCATCGATGTGAACAGCTTCATCGCCGGTCAGCTTTTGCAGACGGTTTATATGTGGAAGCTCTGTTCTCTGGGTTTCCTGGACATAGGCGAGCAGGCATCCGGCAGCCCGAATGCCAAGGTCCATATCATTACAATCAAAACCGCCAAGATCCCTGACATTGAACTGTTTTGTGAGTAATTCCCTGGCAGAGGTCAGGTCAAACTCCCACTCTGGCCGGTGTCTTGATCCTGCATGTTGGGTAGCGATCAACGGATACTCCTGATTATCCATGAGGATAATCTCTGCAGGAGAGAGTCGATGAAGCTCACTGACCAAACTGGTTTCAACAGAATGTTCAGCGAGTTCAAATCGTCCGCTGGAGATATCCAGGGTAGCAAGGCCAAACGAAGTGCCGTCTGTGCTGATGGCGGCAATAAGATTGTCACGGCCTGCGTCCAGCAGGGATTCTTCGGTCAGGGTGCCTGGCGTCACGATACGCACGACCTGTCGGTCAACAGGCCCTTTGCTTGTCGCTGGGTCGCCTATCTGTTCGCAGATGGCAACAGAGACACCGCGCTGAACCAGTTTGGCGAGATAGGTGTCTACCGCGTGAAAGGGAACACCGCACATAGGGATGGGTTCGCCTGCCGAAGAGCCCCGGGCAGTGAGCGTAATGTCCAGAAGGTCTGCGGCTTGTTTGGCATCTGTGAAAAACAGCTCATAGAAGTCACCCATGCGATAGAACAGGAGTTCATCCGGGTGCTGGGCCTTGATTCCCAGGTACTGGCGCATCATCGGCGTATGCTGATTGGATGATGCGGGACTGTTAGGCAGGGTGGTCAACAGGAGGTTCTATGAGATGAAGGTCATGATTCTACGTGAATCTGGGCGAAACAAAACAAGTTGAAAAAAGCATTTGGCGTTTAAATGATAATATGGATAATACTGTATAAATAAACAGTTACACGAAAAAAGAGGAAAGAAAATGTCCGACGTTGACAATAACGATGCGCAAAAAGGCCCTCAAAAGGACACACAGAAAGGAAAGGCGCTCACAGCAGCACTTTCCCAGATCGAGAAGCAGTTTGGCAAGGGCGCCATGATGCGTCTGGGCGATTCTCCGCGGGAGAAAATCCCGGCAATATCGACCGGTTCACTGGGTCTGGATATTGCGCTGGGCATAGGCGGATTGCCCCGTGGACGTATTTGTGAGATCTATGGACCGGAGTCTTCAGGCAAGACAACCCTGACGCTGCAGGTCATTGCGGAAGCCCAGAAAGCCGGCGGAACCTGTGCCTTCATCGACGCAGAGCATGCCCTTGACCCTCTCTATGCACAGAATCTTGGTGTGAATATTGATGACCTGTTGGTTTCCCAGCCAGACACGGGTGAGCAGGCCCTTGAAATTTGCGACATGATTGTCAGGTCGGGTGCCGTTGACGTAGTGATTGTGGATTCAGTGGCTGCATTGACCCCGAAAGCAGAAATCGAGGGCGATATGGGTGACCACCATGTTGGCCTGCAGGCACGTCTGATGAGTCAGGCGCTGCGTAAGATGGCGGGAAATATCAAGAATTCGAATACCCTGGTTATCTTTATCAACCAGATTCGAATGAAAATTGGCGTCATGTTCGGCAGTCCTGAAACGACCACTGGTGGTAACGCACTGAAGTTTTATTCCTCTGTCCGCCTGGATATACGACGTATTGGCGCTGTCAAGGAAGGCGACGAGGTTATTGGTAACGAGACCCGGGTCAAAGTTATCAAGAACAAAGTTGCGCCTCCCTTTAAACAAGCTGAATTCCAGATTATGTACGGCAAGGGTATCTATCATATGGGCGAAGTGATCGATCTGGGTGTCCAGCTCAACCTGGTAGACAAAGCAGGCGCCTGGTACAGCTACAAGGGTGAACGAATTGGCCAGGGCAAGAAGAACGCCTGTGAATATATTACCGAGAATTCACATATGGCCATAGACATCGAGCAACAGATCCGGGCGAAGCTGCTTGCTCACGACGAAGATGCGGAAGATGAGGACCTGGATAACGTCACGCCTATCTCAGGAGTCTGAGGACAACATGGGTGTGAAGCGAACCAGTTTTCCCGCTGCTAGCTTCATTCTTTTGGCCATCTTTAGGCGCTCTTTATAGGTACTCTTTATAGCGACTCTTTACAGCGACTCTATTTGGTACTAGTGAAGAATAAATGACAGAAGTTAAATCCTCAGATGTTCGCCGCGCCGCAATGGATTTGTTGGCGCGACGCGAGCATTCCAGACATGAGATTTTCCTGAAACTGACCCGGCGCCTGGGTGAGCACCCGGAACTCTTTGAGCAGGAAGTCGGGAAGCTGACGAAGGAGGGCTTGCAGAGTGATAGCAGGCTCACTGAAGCGTTTATACGTTCAAGAACCAATAGAGGGCAGGGCCCCGTCAAGATTCGAATGGAACTCCGTGCCAAGCAGGTTGACGATGAAATCATATCAACTGCTTTTGATGAATGTGGTGTCGACTGGTCCGAGCTGGCCCAGTCAGTTGCAGGCAAGAAGTTCGGGGATGAACTTGTCAAGGCAACAGATATGAAAACCAAAGCTCGAATATCACGGTTTATGCAGCAGCGCGGCTTTTCCTTCGACCATATCTCCTGCCTGTATTAGGCGCCCCGCTATTTACTGCCATCTTTTTGGCTGTCGTTGGCCAGAATGACGCTTTCGATAGCTCCTCCAGCCTATTTTCTGTATCTTAGCCCTCTTGTTTTTTTGGTCTGTTGAGTTCGTTGTTGAAAATGGCTTCGGGGGACTTTTTTTTGTTAGATATGAGATGGTTTATTAGATATGGATAGCCGCGAGCTCCGCAGCGCATTTTTGAATTACTTCGAGGGTAAGGGTCATACGATCGTTGAATCGTCATCTCTGGTCCCCGGCAATGATCCAACCCTGCTGTTCACCAATGCGGGGATGGTTCAGTTCAAGGACGCTTTCGCTTTCCGTGAAAACCGCGGGTACACCCGCGCGGCAAGTTGCCAGCGATGCGTAAGGGCGGGTGGAAAACACAACGACCTGGATAACGTCGGTTATACAGCCCGGCACCATACGTTTTTTGAAATGTTAGGTAACTTCAGCTTTGGCGACTACTTTAAGGAAGACGCCATCGTATTTGCCTGGGAGTTCCTGACGGAAGTTGTTGGTTTACCTGCGGACAAGCTTTGGGTCACCGTTCATGACAGCGACGATGAGGCAGAGAAAATCTGGATAGAGAAAGTTGGTTTTGATCCTGAGCGCATTACCCGGCTCGGCGATGATGACAACTTTTGGACAATGGGCGATACAGGACCGTGCGGGCCTTCTTCAGAAATATTCTACGATCATGGCCCCGAAGTGCCCGGGGGGCCGCCGGGGTCGAAAGACGGCGATCTGGACAGATACATCGAGATCTGGAACCTGGTTTTTACCCAGTATGACAAGTCCGCAGATGGCACCCTGACGCTCTTGCCGAAACAGTGCGTTGATACAGGGATGGGGCTGGAAAGACTGGCAGCAGTGCTGCAGGGTGTTCATGACAACTATGAGATCGACCTGTTCCAGGCGCTGATCAAAAAAGCGGCTGGTCTTCTTGAAACAACAGATCTGGATAACCCCTCGCTCAAGGTGATCGCCGATCACATACGAGCGGCAGTGTTCCTGATCGCTGATGGTGTTGTCCCTTCCAACGAGGGAAGGGGCTATGTCATTCGCAGGATTATTCGACGGGCGCTCCGGCACGGCCACAAACTGCAATCCACTGGTCCTTTCTTTCACCAGTTGGTAGGCGAAGTGGTTAATCAGATGGGTGATGCCTACCCCCTGATTGCACAAACCCAGAAGCAGGTTGAAAAAGTACTGCTTAAAGAAGAGAAACAGTTTGAACTGACCCTTGACCAGGGCATGCGGATTCTCTCTGACGCAATTTCACAGATGGATGGGGAAGAGATCCCTGGCGCAGTGGTGTTCAAGCTGTATGACACCTACGGATTCCCAACCGACCTGACAGCTGATATCGCCAGAGAACGAAACCTGTCGCTGGATATGGGTGGTTTTGATCGTGAAATGGAAGCCCAGCGGGAAAGAGCGCGTGCGGCGAGCCAGTTTGGATCCGCTGACACGGGAGATTTGCAACTCAGTGAAGTCACCGAATTCGTTGGTTACGACTCGCTCGAAGACGAGTCCGCGGTGCTGGGAATCATTGTTGATGGTACCCAGGTAGATCAGGCAGTGGCTGGCCAGGAAGTGCTGGTGGTCCTCGACAGGACAACTTTTTACGCTGAGTCAGGCGGCCAGGTTGGCGATACCGGTCAACTCAGCGGGGAAGGTCTGGCGATAGATATTACAGATACTGTAAAAAACGGGGATGCCTTCCTGCATCGCGGGATAATTCAGAAAGGGTCGCTCTCTGTGGGAGACCGGGTCACCTCGATGGTGGATCGACAGCTAAGAGATGCTACCCGGCTAAATCACTCTGCAACACACCTGATGCATGCTGCTCTGCGACAAATCCTTGGTGAACACGTGAATCAGCGCGGTTCACAGGTTAACGCTGATCGGTTGAGATTTGATTTTTCCCATTTTGAACCGGTATCGAAAGATCAGTTGCGCGAAATCGAGCGACTTGTGAACGCGCAGATTCGGGACAACAGCAATATTGAAACGGAAGTAATGGGCCTGGAGGCCGCCCGTGACAAAGGTGCCATGGCGCTCTTTGACGAGAAGTACAGCGAAGAAGTTCGTGTGCTGACCATGGGCGATGGTTTTTCCGTAGAACTGTGCGGTGGGACCCATGCATCACGAACGGGTGATATCGGCATTTTCCGAATTTTGTCTGAACAGGGTGTCGCTTCGGGTGTCAGAAGAATTGAGGCAATTACGGGTTCAGCCGCACTCGCCCAGGTTGAGGGCTATGAAGATTTGTTGCTGGAAACAGGCAGTCTGGTTCGGGCTGATAGCAATAACCTGGTAGAGAAGGTCCGTGCTCTGGTTGACCAGAACAAGAAGCTGGAGAAAACCATTGCCGATCTCAACCGGAAGCTTGCGACGGGTGGTGGCGGTCAGGACATGGCCGAATCGGTAGTCGATCTGGAGGGTGTGAAGCTGTTAGTCAGACAACTGGATGGTACCGATCTCAAATCATTGCCAGATGTCCTTGATCAGCTAAAAAACAAGATTGGCAGCGGTATCGTCGTGCTTGGAACTGTCAGTGAAGGAAAGGTTGGCTTGATTGTGGGGGTAACCAAGGATCTGACAGGTCGATTCCACGCTGGAGATCTGGTAAATCACGTTGCCTCACAGGTAGGCGGAAAGGGGGGCGGTCGTCCCGACATGGCCCGTGCGGGCGGCTCCGAGCCGGATTCGCTGCCAGCGGCACTGGCGAGTGTTGAGGGTTTCGTTCGAAACCTGATCTAGAAATATGCGTGCCTGTCATTTTATTGCCGCATTGGCGTAACTTTTTATTACTATGTAGTTCGGCGCTTAGGTAGTTCAGCCCGGTAGAGCCTGTTTTTGGGCATGGAGTCAGTTCAATGGAAAGAACGGCCAGTTGTTGTTGCGGTACCCTTTCGATAACGCTCGATGGGGAACCTGAACGCGTCATTTCCTGCCATTGTGATTACTGCCAGCGACGTACCGGTAATGTGAACCAGGTGAGTGCCTGGTACTTCGATGACCAGATAGTTTCCGAAACCGGAGACTACAAGGTCTATCGAGGTACAGATAATGATGCGACTGAGTACCGATTCTGCCCTGAGTGTGGTTCTACCGTTTATTGGTATTTAGGTGGAATTGAGGCGTTTTCGGGGCAAAAAGTTTATGGCGTCGCAGTGGGTTGCTTCAACGATCCCGACTTTCCGCAACCTGACATCGAGATCCATACAGGCAACCGACATAATTGGGTCGCTGCCATTCAAAGTGCAGACAACTTCCACGAGTTTCCGCCGCTAGAGCGAATGGTCCCGGTTCGGGATGACCCGAAAGCCTGGCGTGCTGAAACGCGACATCCAATCCATGGAACCGCCAGAGCCCAGATAGTCGAGTCGGATGAACCGGCATCGGTTGGCTATGAGTTTGACGCTGAAATTCTGGAGATTTCTGCCAATGGTCTTCGTATCACCTGCGATAGAGTCCTTGAAGACTGCGTGATGAGTCTATGGGTTACGCTGCCAGGATATACACAGAAACTTTATTTGAGCGTGGAATTAAGATGGTCCAGCTTTGATGGCGAAGAGACGTACGAAGCCGGGGTTGAGGTCATCAACAACCCGCTGACCGATAGCGAGGCCTGGTGCGACATTGTGGTCTTGTCAACCAGCCAATAATAACCGCGCTATCTGATTAGAGCTTGTAGATTAAGGTCTATTTCTATTTAATAAGCGCCCTTTAAAAACGGGTAAAGGCGGCATGTCGCTTTTCGTTCAAAAATTTGGTGGAACCTCTGTAGCGTCGGTCGAACGGATCGAACACGTCGCTGCGCGCATCATTCGTACGAAAAATGCCGGTCACGATGTCGTAGTCGTTGTTTCAGCGATGGGTGACGAAACTGATCGGCTTGTGTCTCTTGCAAAAGAGGTCAATTACAGCGGGTTGGATGCTCGGCGGGAAATGGATGTTTTATTGTCCACGGGCGAGCAGGTAACAATCGCCCTGCTGGCGATGACCTTGCTGAAGCATGGTATCAAAGCAGAATCTGTTCTTGGCAGGCAAGCCAGTATCCTGACAGACAGCGAGCACGGCAAAGCGAGAATACTGGAAATTGACGAGCGTTTTCTCAAGGCGAAGATCGCAGATGGCATCGTTCCGGTAGTCGCAGGATTCCAGGGTGTCGATCAAAAGGGCAACATATCCACCCTGGGTCGCGGAGGCTCAGATACGACGGCAGTTGCGCTTGCGGCTGTATTGAAGGCTGATGAGTGCCAAATTTTTACTGATGTGGAAGGCGTCTTTACGACAGACCCGAGAGTCGTTGAAGGCGCCCGTTGTCTTAAGCAGATGACGTTTGAAGAAATGCTGGAGCTTGCCAGTTTAGGTAGTCGGGTTTTGCATACCAGGGCAGTAGAATTTGCCAGTAAGTACCAGGTACCGCTTAGAGTGTTGTCCAGCTTTGAAGACAAACCTGGTACGTTGATTACGAAAGAGGATGATTCAATGGAGCAACCAATCATTTCAGGGATTGCGTTTACGCGTGATGAGGCGAAATTAACGATACTGGGGGTAAAGGATGTCCCCGGCATCGCTTCAGCTATTCTGGGTCCAATCAGTGAAGCAAATATCGAAGTAGACATGATAGTCCAGAACGTGGCTGCGGACATGAGTACAGACTTTACCTTTACCGTTCGTCGAGATGACTACGATCAGGCAAAGCAGATTCTGGAAAATATTGCGAAAAACATTGATGCAAGAGAGGTGTCGGGCGACAATAAAATTGCAAAGCTATCGTTGGTTGGTGTTGGAATGCGTTCCCATGCCGGTGTGGCCAGTAAGATGTTCGAAGTCCTGGCCAACGAGTCGATTAATATTCAGATGATCTCAACCTCTGAAATTAAAATTTCAGTTGTCCTTGCGGAGAAGTATTTGGAACTGGCAGCAAGAGCGCTACATTCTGCTTTTGAGTTGTCAGAAGAGGTTAAGTGAACCGGATCACTTAGTAGACTTTCGCTGCGGCGAAAGTGCACGCATCACCAAAGGAGTAAGTTCATGCTTATATTAACCCGGCGAGTCGGTGAGACGTTAATGATAGGCGATGACATATCGGTAACTGTATTGGGTGTGAAAGGTAATCAGGTAAGAATAGGGGTAGATGCCCCCAAGGAAGTCGCAGTGCACCGTGAAGAAATCTTCCAGCGGATCAAGTCAGAACAGGGTGGTTCGGCGGATTCCCAGACAGACTCCTCTAAAGCAGACGAGACCTAGTGCCCTGGTTCTATGTGGCGTATGTGACCTGCCGTAACAAACCCAGATAGCCTCTGGGGAATTCAACCCCGTCGTAGTAACCCTTCTCCAGCAATAGCTGATGTAATTCACGAAGCCTGTAGATCGGTACAGACGCCATCAGGTGATGCTCAAGATGGAAGTTAAGGTCGTGGGGTGCCACGACTAGTGATTCCAGCCAATTGATGTATATGGTCCTTGTGTTGCGCCGAATGTCGGGGGAAAAATGGTCGGGCACCGCCGCATGTTCAGCGATCTGGCGAATACGGGTGATCAACATGTGGCTGGTCATAAACGCGATTACCCACAGTGCGTAAAGCCAGGCGAATCCCGCGAGGGTCAGTACAAGTAAAAGAGTCATGTTACAGATCACACCGCCAACCAGCATTTTTCTTAAACCCGGTTTCAACGCATTAAAACGATAGAGTGATCGTCCAATCGAGACTACTCTTCGCCAGCCAATCTTACCGCTGATATCCCGGAACATTTTTCGTTTGAAACTGGTGATGGAAACCGGATAAGCATCAAAGTTTTTCAGGTCCGGGTCATTAACCGTTCCACAATCCTTGTGATGCATCAGATGCCCCTTCATATAGGCTTCCTTGTCAGAAAAAACCCAGTAACCGGATAGCCAGGTTCCGACGAAGTCGTTAACTTTCGCTGAAGTGAAAAATGATTTGTGTCCGGTTTCATGCACGAGAACACCAAAGGCCATTTGCCGTCCACCCAGGAGAAGGATGGTAAGCAATATTGTCACCGGGTTTGGAAATGTAGCTGCCAGGAGGAAAAGCCCGATGACCATCGACCAGTCGAACAGCACGATGGATGCTGCCCTCAGATCGTCTTTTCTTGTTACTCCTGCGAGTTCTTCAGCAGTGAGCAGTTCACGAATGTTGGTTGCCATTTTGTTCAACTATCCATAGCTTGTGATTCATAGCTTGTGATTCAAAGCTTGTGATTCAAAGCTTGTGATTCAAAGCCTGTCATTAATGTAGGCATGCTACCCTGTGTAGGTGATCAGATGCCACGGCCCGGTTGTCCTAACCGGTCAACAAGTGATGAGCCAGAACCGTTGTGCGCTAGTACAGGTTCTCCCTTGAATCTTCTTCCAGGGCCTTGTCGATATTGGCCTGTTGCTCTTTTGAAGGTGGTTCTCCGTTTATCTGCTCCAGAATCATTGTACCCAGGGTGGGGAGTTCATTCGCGGGCATATACCTGTCGGGGTCCCAAAAAGCTGAACGAATAAAAGCCTTGGGGCAGTGGAAATAGATTTCGGTAACATCCACCACAATGGCGAGCCTGGGCGTCTTTGCACGAGCGGCCAGCAGTTCAAGGTAGGGCGCGTGATCCGTCAGGTATCCGCGACCATTGATTCGCAGGGTGTCATCCCGGCCAGGAATCAGGAACAGCAGGCCCAGTTCGGGATCGTTGATGATGTTCCTCATGCTGTCAGCAATCCTGTTGCCAGGTCTTTCCGGAATCAGCAGGGTGGTATTATCGAGGCAGTGCACGAAGCCCGGTGCATCGCCTCGCGGAGAAGCATCGCAACCTTCACTGGAAGAAGTGGCCAGCAGGCAGAATGGGCTTCTGGCAATGAAGTTTTTGCTGTGCCTTTCCAGCTGCGTGATTTTTTTTACCGTAGTGTTCGCTGAAGGTTCACCGTTAATAGCCTTAAGCGACGCAGTGTCGGTCAGTAGATTGATGCCAGCTGGTATTGTCATGTTGCTTCCTTGGATTGAAAGGTGCTGCTGAAAGCTAGCGTGTCATCGTAACCTTGTTTCGTCCGCCTTTCTTCGCGGCGTACAAAGCTTCGTCCGCCGTTTTGAGAACTTCGTCGGGTGTCTGTCCACTGGCTACGCGGTCGGCAACACCAATAGAAATAGTCACAGAGACCTTTTCGCTGGCCCGCCGGTAGGATCCTTTCTCGCGCTGCTTCTTCCCGCCCGGTTCCTCTGCTGCCTCCTGGCGAGGTTCTTTTCGAATAACCATTTCATAGTTCTCGATGGATTTTCGGACCTCATCAAGATAGTAGAAAGCATCTTCTTTACTCATCCGGGTGAACACGACCGAAAACTCTTCTCCACCATAGCGGAATGCCTTGCCGCCGCCGCCAACCTGGCCGATCCGCGTCGCGACCATTTGCAGCACCTGGTCACCGATATCGTGACCGTGAGTGTCATTGAATTTCTTAAAGTGATCGACGTCCAGCATCGCCAGGCTGTACTTGCTGCCAAGGGAATGAAACTGTTCATTAAGGGCGCGACGATGGGGCAGGCCGGTTAATTCATCCCGATAGGCCATGTTGTATGAATCCCGAATAATACTGGCCCCCAGATACAGGCTGCTGGCCATCAGAAATATATCCCAACTATGATCGACCACCAGGATAGAACCGAGAACCAGTGCTGCGAGTGCCGTGGTGAGTCCCTGGGTAATAGGTGTGTTATCGAACCCCACCAGGATGATGCAGCCCAGAATGGAAACGCCGAGCAGCAGGCTGGCTACCTGGTGAAAGGGTGAGTACTGGAGGACAAGTGCAAACGGATCACCCAGGGGGTCCATCAGCAGTCCGGGCAGGATCGACTCCCGTTCGATCAGGTAGATGACGAGCGCGATTTCCCAGGTAATAAAAAACAGTCGAATCAGGCCGTGGGAGGTAAATACGCCGCGTTCCCTATAGAAACAGATCAACAGGAAATTGAGCGGTACGAATCCTGCGATGATAAGTTCCTTGAAACCCGGGTCCATCTCCTGCCCGTTTAGCCAAAGGCAAAAAGCGAGGGTAATGCAGGCAAAGAAAATCCTGGAGCGATTGTAGGATAGTGCCAGCGTACTTGAGATAGTGAGCGCGACACTCGGGCCAATTAGCCATAGTGTATCGGGAGCAACAGGTAGAAACCGTAGGTTTAATGCAACAACGGATACCGCGATCAGGAAGGCAACCGGAATAATCAGGTTGCCGATTGCGCGTTGAAAAATGCTGATGAGTCAGGTCTCGACTAGTATGAAATGGCGGTGGCCAGCGTCTTCCACTTGCCGTTCTCAACCACGGATAGTATGGATTCGCTCACGCCCTTGTGATCACCGGGACCGAACTGGATTCGGTATCCGAAGATGTCCTCGTAGTCGGTTATCGCTTCGGTCGCAGCCAGGAAACCGGCCTTGTCCAGATCCCGGCCCGTATTCTCAAGTGCGGTGACAATCAGATCCGCTGCCCGGTATCCCTCCATGGCAGGGATGCCAGGCTCGACATTGAAACGCGCCTCGTAGCGGTCCCACCAGTCTATTACCGTGTCGGTTAGACCATCTTCCTTGTAGAGCTTCGCCATATGCACAAAGGCGTGATAACCCTCACCGGAACCACTTTCCTGTTCGGCAATGACCTGCCCGTAGGCGGCATTGTTGCCTACGAAGGCGACGTCAAACTTCATTTTCCTCGCGGTTTCCAGAATCAGGATAGTGTCCCTGTGGATCGTGCCCATAAACACAACGTCACACTGGGCGTTACGAAGTCGAATGATCGAGGCCGTGAATTCGGATTCGGTGGGTTTGTGAGCAGAGACACCGACAAGCGCCTTGCCCATCTCCTTGAGTTGGTCTTCGGCACCCTCAAGGATTTCCTGGCCGTAGTCCGTGTCCTGGTAAATGACGCAGGGCCTCTCCTTGCCCATTTCCTCCAGGAAGTACTTCACGCCAGCCCTGATTTCATCATAGTAGATGCCGCGTTGAGCAAACTTCAGCTCGTGGTACGGCTCAACCATGCTTCGTGCCCCGGTGAGAGGGAACATGTTGGGTATACCTGCTTTCAGTTGCTGGGTGAGGACGGCATTATTGGTGGGTGTCCCAAGCGCCAGCACCATGGCGAATACTTTGTCGCGGTTGATCAGCTTGTTTGCAGCCTGGATTGCCCTTGGAATCTGGTACTGGGTGTCTTCAACGACAAACCTGATCTGGCGACCATGTACGCCACCTGCTTCATTTGCTTCCTCGAAGCGCATTCGTGCACCGTTAATCGAGCCCACGCCCCAGATCGCAACCGGACCTGACAGGTCCGTATGGGTGCCCAGAATAATTTCTGAATCTGACACCCCCTGAGTATTTGCTGATGCCGTGCCTGGAGTATCCAGGTCAGTGCCGGAACCGTTTTCCTGAGAACCGTCACCGCCGCAACCGGCGAGCACCAATAATGAAATGAGAAGGAGGAGGGCATTAGTACATTTCATCGATTATTCCCGCATATTTTTCGTTGACGACTTTTCGTTTCAGTTTCATGGTTGGTGTCAGTTCTTCATCTTCCGGGTCCAGCAGCTGGTCGATCAGGCGACACTTCTTGATCGTTTCTACCCGGGCAAACTTCCGGTTAACTTTCTCGATCTCGTCCCAGATCAGGTCCTTAACGGCATCAGTGTGACATAAGCTGGTGTAGTTAGTGAATGGCACGTCAAGATCCTGCGCGTACTTGGTCACGTTCTCCTGGTCGATCATCACGAGGCAGGTCAGGTAGGGCCGTTTATCCCCGATCACCACTGCATCAGAGATGAAAGGGGAAAACTTCAGCTGGTTCTCAATTTCACTGGGGGTAATGTTTTTACCGCCGGCAGTGATGATGATGTCCTTGATACGATCGATCACGTATATGTATCCATCCTCGTCAATTCGACCGACGTCACCGGTATACAG
>Ga0222633_1001211_pt1 | contig 14854 bp, 13 predicted proteins | sample AntAcemetageno48_FD_179816 | JGI IMG/M metagenome (GOLD analysis project Ga0222633, IMG submission 179816) | Saline water microbial communities from Ace Lake, Antarctica - #48 | ecosystem: Environmental > Aquatic > Non-marine Saline and Alkaline > Saline | place: Antarctica: Ace Lake | collected...
AGGCTGGTGGCTGGTAGCCCGCCTGGCCCACCGGGTTTTCTGGTCCACCCATCGCCGGGGGCTGGGAGAAATCAAATTCACCTTCATCCAGGCGACCAATTTTTGTAAGTCGTTCACCCAGCGCGTCAAGACGAACTATTCTTGCCTGGAGCTGCGCAATTCGAAGCGCTGATGCCTCCAGCGTATGCTCGGCATCGCCTCTGGTGGTTTCTATCGACTCTCTCTGTTCATCGAGCACTTCACGCCACTTGGCCACCATTTCACCCGTCAACGCGGCCTCACCTACCCCAAACCGATAAGCGAAGTAACCCGCTGCAGCAGGAATTGAAATCAATCCGGCCAACGCCACGCCAAAGAAAAACGCATTCGCATTAAACGATCGATGTTTACCGGTTTTGTTGTCAACGATGATGAACTTCATAGATACTGCTTTCTTAACTTTTCAAGACGCGCCATTACATGTCCCGTGTGCCCAAATCTATCAGGTCCACACAGCAGATTCTTAAAGGATCTAATCATATACTGCATTCGCTCTATGCCCAATCCCTAGAATTGCGAACTATACAGCAAATTGTTGCTCGCGTGCTGGAGGTTGAAACAAGCGTAGCTTCTTTAAAAAACAATGAGTTAACGCTGCTCACCGCAAAAAGCACCCATGCAACACAGATCCGGTACCGTCAACGTAATATCATTTCTGCACTTCGCCGGGCTGGTCTGGAGGTTTCTTCGCTCAAGATTAAGGTTCAACCCATCTTTTCCGCTAAAAAACCCGAAGACAGTGAGCGATATCTGACTCAACAGAATGCTTCGCAACTGCGACAGACAGCTGAGCATATTGAGGATGAATCTCTTAGAAAAGCCCTGATGAATCTATCAAGGAGAACCCGGGGTGACTAGAACTCGCCGGTGACCAGGCCGCCATAAGAAAAAGGCGCATCTTCTGCCTTGTCAAAGGTGACAATTTCCCAGGCATCACTCTGCAGCAACAATTTCTTCCGCAGCGCGTGATTTTCCGTGTGTCCCGACTTGTAGCCAACAAACTCGCCAATCAGGCTATAACCCAAAAGGTACATATCACCAATCGCATCAAGGATCTTGTGCCTGACGAACTCGTCTTCGTGACGCAGTCCATCGTCGTTCAGGATGCGGTAGTCATCTACCACAACGGCATTATCAAGACTGCCGCCCTGGGCAAGGTTGCGTTCACGCAGATGCTCGAATTCCTGCATCAGGCCAAAGGTTCGAGCCCGGCTAACTTCCTTAACAAATGAGGTCATCGAAAAATCCACGGTGGCCTGCTGTTCCTTGATCACCGCATTGTCATAGACAATTGTGTGGCTGACCCTGAATCCATCGTAGGGACGAAGCGTCGCTGACTGGTTGTAGGATCGGGCGCTTTCTTCATCATTAACCCGCACTTCTTTTTTTATGCGAATGAACTTCTTGAGTGCGTTCTGATTCTCAATTCCTGCAGACTGGATCAGGAAAACAAAGGTGGCAGCGCTACCGTCCATAATTGGCATTTCTGGACCACTAACCTCAACATAAGCATTATCAATACCAAGACCACTAAAGGCCGACATCAAATGCTCAATGGTAGAGATATTTTGACCATCTCGGGAAATGGTCGTCGCGAGGGTAGTATCTCCAACGAACTCTGTAAGAGCAGGAATCTCAACCACCGGGTCAGCGTCTACCCTGACGAATATGATGCCCGTGTCAGCCGCTGCTGGCCTGAGCGTCAGATATATCTTCTCGCCGGTGTGCAAACCCACTCCGGTCGCACGAATGACGTTCTTCAGTGTCTTTTGCCTGATCATTGTTTTAATCATCCCCAAATGCGGCGCGAATCCTATCAAATACTGGTGTTAACCTCTATGCCAAATCGCGAATTTGCCATAGTTTCAGCTAGCTGCATTTAAGACTACAGAAATGGCATTAAGTTTCGAACTCCGGCAAAAAAACACAATAATTCTGCCGGCATCGAAGTTAGTAACCACTAGCTCACATAGCCTGAGGAGGCTGCTCTGCACTAGTCGGCCTGACGTCTCAGGAACGCAGGAATATCAAGATACTCCAGATCCTTGTCAGCCCGCAGATCAACCTCATCAGTTCCATTAACCACAGCATTTCGAATCACTGTAGGTCGCTCGAAATCCGAGTAGTCAGGCACGCCATCACCGGCAACCTTTTTCTTGATCTCGTCTTTCATTTTTGGCGATCTTTCCAGCTGGGCCTGGGCTCCTAGTCCTGTCGCGACAACGGTCACTCTTAACTCGTCACCCATGGACTCGTCGATGACGGTACCTACGACAACGGTGGCATTTTCGGAAGCAAATTCCTCAACGGTCGCGCCAACCTCTGAGAATTCACCCAGAGAGATGTCGGTACCGGCGGCAATGTTCACCAACACACCCCGTGCGCCTGTGAAATCCACGTCTTCGAGCAATGGAGAACGAATGGCAGATTCAGCTGCTTCTCGAGCACGACCTGGACCGCTGGCACTGCCGCTACCCATCATGGCCATACCCATTTCAGACATCACAGTACGAACATCCGCAAAGTCGACGTTGATCATACCGGGTCTGATAATCAAGTCCGCTATACCCTGTACGGCGCCAGACAAAACATCATCCACTGAACCAAATGCTTCAAGCAGTGGCGTGTCTTCTCCAAGAATACTCAACAATTTTTCATTGGGAATGGTGATCAGCGAATCCACATGCTGGGATAACTCGAGGATGCCTTCTTCAGCGATCTTCATCCTTTTCTTTCCTTCGAACAGGAAAGGTTTGGTCACAACAGCGACCGTTAAAATACCCATTTCTTTGGCAATCTCTGCAACGATAGGAGCAGCTCCGGTACCCGTGCCACCCCCCATCCCAGCTGTGATAAACACCATATCAGCGCCACTGAGACCTTCGGCAATACGCTCGCGATCCTCGAGCGCCGCCTCTTTTCCCATGGAAGGGTTTGCTCCAGCGCCAAGCCCTCGGGTAATCCCTGAGCCCAACTGAAGCAGCGTTCTGGCACCCAGATTTTTTAACGCCTGGGCATCAGTATTGGCGCAAATAAACTCCACCCCCTGAATATCCTGCTTGACCATATGTTCGACGGCATTTCCACCGCCGCCCCCTACACCGATCACTTTAATGACGGCATTTTCTGGTGCGCTATCGACGATTTCAAACATGCTTGACCTCCTCAGGCTAAGACGACTCTTGTAAACGAGTGATTAGTAGTAGTAAACGTATCGTTAGTAATTGTTGTTGGATGCATTAGTAGTTCCCCATAAACCAGCTCTTAACCCGACCCATCACACCGTCCATACCAGCGGCAGCAGGCATCACAATGTTCTCGGGTTGTTGTTTCGCCCCGTACTGCAACAAACCAACGGCTGTCGAATATATAGGGTTGCGGACAATGTCTGATAAACCCGAAACATTTTTAGGCTTACCCAGACTGACCGGCATATGAAAAATTTCTTCGGCAAGTTCCACCGCGCCCTCCATCTTCGAGGTGCCGCCTGTCAATACAATCCCCGCGGGAATCAGGTCTTCAAAACCGCTCCGACGCAGCTCCGCCTGAACCAGGGTAAATAGCTCGTCGTACCTGGGCTCGACAACTTCCGCCAGAGCCTGTCTGGAGAGATCCCGATCCTGTCGGTCACCGACACTGGGAACTTTGATTGTTTCATTCTCGCCAGCAAGACTCGCCAACGCACAGGCGTATTTTATTTTTATCTCTTCTGCATTGGGCGTCGGTGTTCTAAGCGCCATAGCGATATCGTTGGTTACCTGGTCACCGGCAATCGGTATTACCGCGGTGTGTTTGATCGCACCTTCAGTAAACACCGCAATGTCAGTCGTACCTCCACCGATGTCCACCAGGCAAACGCCCAGCTCTTTTTCATCTTCGGTCAGCACCGCATAACCAGACGCAAGCTGCTCAAGGATGATGTCCTCAACTTGCAGTCCGCACCGACGAATACACTTTTCGATGTTCTGCGCCGCATTGACCGCACAAGTCACCAGATGAACCTTGGCCTCCAATCTGACACCGGACATCCCGAGCGGCTCTTTGACCCCCTCCTGGTTGTCGATGATAAATTCCTGGGGCAGGATATGAAGTATCTTCTGATCTGCAGGTATCGCTACTGCCTGCGCGGCATCTATCACACGGTCGATATCCGGCTGAAATACTTCCTTGTCCCGGATTGCCACGATGCCGTGGGAATTCAGGCTACGGATATGATTCCCGGCGATACCGGCATACACCGAATGTATCTGGCAACCGGCCATCAGTTCGGCTTCTTCAATCGCTCGTTGGATTGACTGAACGGTGGACTCAATGTTCACCACAACACCTTTTTTCAATCCACGTGACGGATGACTGCCGATCCCTACGATCTCGACCTCACCATCAATCCCTATTTCCGCGACAATGGCGACCACCTTGGACGTACCAATGTCCAGGCCGACAATCATGCGACCACCTATTGGACTAGTCATAAGCTTCGTTCCCCTACACGTTTATTTAGTTCAGCGAGTTTTATTTCATTATCTTCTTCAAAATGCACCGCAACACCATTGATGTACCGTGCATCCATTCTTTCAACGAACCTGGCATCTCCACCCTGCGCCAGTCGGACACTGACGGTGAGAAATCGTTGCATGCGCGCTTTCAGGTTTTCTTTCCCAAGCAGCACTTCCACACCCTCTTCCGTCTCTAACGACCAGGCACCCCTCTCAGTAACCGTTAACACTTTTATTTCATGCCCGTAGTTGTTCAGCATCTGGCTCAACTGCTGAAACTGTTTCATCACATCCATCTCAGAACCGGCAGGGCCATACAAGTGTGGGAGGTCACCACCCACCAAAATTTCCGTATACAACACCGAGCCTTCCTTATTAATAAATCCGTTGTCATTCCAGTAGGCAATGACGCTCTCGGAGAAAACCTCAACCTCAATCGCATGTGGCCAGTTTTTCCTGACATTGGCGTGGTGTACCCAGTCCAACTCACTCAGGGTCTGCTTGACCTGTTCAACTTCACTCGATGAAATGTCAAAGCCAGAGAGCGCCGCCTTAATACTTGCCAACTGGCGCTCATCAAAGTCACCCACAATAGACATACGCTCTACATTTGATCGGTCGATGGAAACCGTCGCAAAAGCCAGGAGTCCCACCGCAAGCAGCAACGCGAAAATAAACCCGGAAGAAGGTCGAAATATCACAGCACCCTCCTGTCTGCCCAGCGCTCTGTTAGAGTGCGTGCGAGCTTTGCCGTTTCACCAGCACCCTGCGTCATTAGAAGATCGCCCGGCACAAGAATCTGTTCGAGTACGCCCGGCACCTCATCAATGGTTTCCAGAAAAACAACCTGCACTTCAGTTTTAAGCTCCAACTGTTTGTACAGATCGGCGCCGGTTGCACCTTCTATCCTTTCTTCACCGGCGGGATAGGTTTCGAGCAACACCAGTTGATCCACCTGAGACAGTACGTCAACAAACTGGTCAAACAGTTCCAGCGTTCTGCTATATCGATGTGGCTGGTAAACCATGACTAATCGGGTATCTGGCCAGCCCTTTCTGATGGCCTCGATTACAGCTTTTACTTCGGTGGGATGATGGCCATAGTCATCGACCAGCATGAATTCGCCATCTGCCTGGGAAAATCTGCCATGAACCTGAAACCTTCGGGATACGCCTTCGAAACCTTCAAGGCCCGCGACAATATCCGGATCCCCAATCCCTTCATCGGACGCAATCGCAACAGCCGCGAGAGCATTCAGGACGTTGTATCTGCCGGGCATCGCAAGTCGAATTTGCAGGTCTTCTCCCCTGGGGCGACGAACGGTGAAGCTCGAGGTTAAACCCTCCTGATACTCGTTAAACGCATGGAAATCAGCATCCGCATCAAACCCGTAGGTCAGGACTGGTCTTTGTATCCGTCGGAGCATTGATTTCACGACCGGATCATCAATACAGGCAACCAGCAAACCGTAGAACGGTAAGTTATGTATGAATTCAATGAACGCGGTCTTCAGCTTTTCAAAACTGCCGTCGTAATTGGCCAGGTGATCTTTGTCGACATTCGTCAGCACGGTGACCATCGGCTGCAGATGCAGGAATGAGGCATCACTCTCGTCTGCCTCTGCAATCAGGTAGCGCGAGGCACCCAGCCTGGCATTACTTTCAGCACTGTTTAACAAACCTCCAATAATGAAGGTAGGGTCAAGCGAAGCCTGGCGAAAGACCGAGGCTATAAGACTCGTTGTCGTGGTTTTTCCATGAGTACCGGCAACCGCGATACCATGCCGATAGCGCATGAGTTCGCCCAGCATTTCTGCTCGACGGACCACCGGAATACGCATCTCATGAGCTGCAACAAGTTCGGGGTTGGCCAGGGAAATAGCACTGGAAACAACAATGACATCGGCCTTCTCTACATTAGACGCACTATGTCCTATCGACACGATAGCCCCGAGCGTTTCCAACCTGCGGGTCACCGATGACGCATTCATATCGGATCCCGAAATCTGGTAACCCTGGTTTAGCAGGACTTCCGCGATGCCACACATACCCGCGCCACCTATACCAACAAAGTGTATGCATTTGATGCGCCTCATTTCAGGCACCGTCATCACCAGCGCCGGGCTAGACATTGCGCTTACCCCGCTTATCATCACTGGTCTGCAGCTGACGTGTTTCATAGTCAATACGAAGAATCACCGCAACCATCATGCAGCTGACGATCAGACTGTTTCCCCCATAACTCATGAAAGGGAGAGTCAAGCCCTTGGTGGGCAGAATACCCAGGTTGACCCCAAGATTTACGCTTGCCTGGATACCGATGATGAGAGACAACCCGTAAGCGAGGTACGCATGAAACTGAAGTTCCTGACGACGCGCTGCATTCCCAATAGCAAGCCCTCGTACAACCAAGCCGGCAAAAAGGAGTATCACCAGCCCGGCACCAATGATGCCCAGCTCTTCCGCAACGATTGAGAAGAGAAAGTCTGTATGGGCCTCTGGAAGGAAGAACAGCTTCTGGATGCTGTTACCCAACCCAAGCCCGACCCATTCACCGCGCCCGAACGCAATGAGCGCCTGTGTCAATTGATAGCCGGAACCAAACTGGTGTTCCCAGGGATCCGCAAATGCCGTTAGCCTGGCAAGTCGATAAGGCTGAAGCGTTGCAATGAGCGCAACAGAGGAAACACATAGCGCAACCAGGGGCAGGAAGAAACGATAGGGGACACCGGCCAGGAAAATCATCCCAATAGCGGCACTGATGATAACAATGGCAGCACCAAAGTCAGGCTGCCCGAGCAGCAGCAATACAATCAGCGTTAATACAACAAGGGGTTTAGCAAAACCACTGAGGGAGGTTTCAATTTCGTCCTTGCGTCGGACCAGGTACCCAGCCATATAAATCATGACAAATAGTTTGACGAACTCTGAGCCCTGGAGACTGAATGGTCCAAAGGCAACCCACCGACTGGCTCCATTGACCTCTTTGCCAATACCAGGCACCAGGACTGCGACTAACAGAAAAAACGAGACAGCCAGTAATGCGGCATCATATTTCTGCCAACTCCGGATGGGAACACTGATGGTAATCAGCGCAGCTGCACCACTGATGAGCAGGTAGATGCTATGCCTTGTTAACAGGAAAAACGGGTTGCCATAGGTTTTAACGCCTATCTCAAGTGAAGCCGATCCAACCATCACAAGACCATAAAACATCAGGAAAACTGCGATCCCAAAAACCAAAGGGTCTAACGGAAAACCAGACAGCTGGGGCGCAGTAGCGGGAAGTTTCTTAACCATACTCATGGTTTAAGACTCCCAACGAGGCGCCTGAAAGAGTCACCCCGCTCAATATAGTTCCGAAACTGGTCAAGGCTGGCACATCCAGGTGACAGCAATACAATGTCCCCATCTGTTGCTCTGGCTGCCGCAGCAAATACCGCCTTCTCTAATACGTCACAGGCTACTGGACCCTGCGCTGAAAACTCGTTTTGCAAGGCCGCATAATTTTTACCAATCAGATATACGCCTTTGAGATGAGAGCCCAGTTCAGCGGAGAGTCCATCAAAAGCAAGTCCTTTTGAATCACCGCCTGCAATCAGGTGAATATTCCTGCCCCGCGCCTGCCCCTTAACGGCTGCAACCAGGGCGCCTGGGTTGGTCGCTTTCGAATCATTGATGTAAATAACACCATCGATCTCCCCAACAATTTCCGATCGATGCGGCAGACCCTTGAATCGTCTCGCGGTGTCGAGCATCGCACCCATATCCAGACCAATGAGCCAACCTATAGCCAGGCCGGCCAATACATTTTCCAGGTTATGAGTGCCGGTCACCTGCAACTCATCAGCCGAAAACAGAACCGTGTCGCCCTGCATCAGCCACGTTTTCTCATCGGAAACGGACAACCCAAAATTGTTAGACCCGGGCACGAAATCTGAACCAAACGTTGCCGCTGAAAGCGTCTCGGGGAGATCACCCGACATTAGTCGGTTTGTGACTGCTCTGCTGGTGTTGTCATATAAAGCAAGTTTGGTCTGGTAGTACTCCTGCTCGCTGGCGTATCGGTCCATGTGATCCGGCGCCAGGTTCAGCACAACCGAAACCTCTGTTTTCATTTCCGTCGCCAGCTCGAGTTGGTAGCTGGAAATTTCCAGAACGTGGAAATCCACGTCTTCTGCCAGCACATCTAGACAGGGTGTACCGATATTTCCTGCGAGCGATACCTTCTTCCCCTGATCGCGGATGAGCTCGAACACAAGCATGCTGACGGTTGATTTTCCGTTCGTGCCTGTTATTCCAATAATCGGTGCCGTGGCCAGCTCTCCAAAAAGCTGAATATCGCCGCGCAGACTTTTCCCGCTGGCGCGAGCTATCGCCAGAGCCTCGTGATCAAGAGGAACCCCCGGACTGATAAAAATCTGATCTGCTTGCAACAAACAGTCTGCGGTGATTTTTTCGATAGCGACATCAGCGCTGATCGCATCAAGGATCGCGATACTGCTTTCACCAGGATTATCGTCCGCCACGATAAAATCCTCGCCGCGCGCCGAGAGGTATCGCGCATAACTCAAGCCAGTTTCTCCGAGACCTACGATCACGTTATTTTTCCTCGCCATTGGTCACCGCGCCTGCGCTCATCACTTCGTCAATGACCGCGTAGTCACTGAACGGCAACCTTCCTGAAGCTACCTCCTGATAGTCTTCGTGACCTTTACCCGCGATGACTACGATGTCATTTTTCGAGGCCAGACGGATCGCTTCACTGATAGCCACTTTTCTGTCGACAATGACATGCAGGTCACCTGAATCCACGCCAGCCTGAATCTCCCGAATAATGGTTTCAGGGTCTTCACTACGGGGGTTATCGCTTGTGAGCACAATGCGATCCGCAAAGCGGGACGCAATCTGGCCCATAGAAGGTCGCTTCGATCCGTCGCGATCACCACCACACCCAAAAACACAGGTGATGTGACGATCAGGAAAATGTTCGCGCACGGCAATAAGCGCTTTCTCCAGTGCGTCTGGTGTATGCGCATAATCAACAATAATGGTGGGCTTCCCTTCTCTTCGTAACACATCCATTCTCCCGGCAACCGGGGACAATTTCTTAAGAGAAGCTTCAATCTGTGGCGCGCTCCATTCCATCGCAACCAGTGCGCCTATCACGGCAAGAACGTTCTGAATATTAAAGGTCCCAAACAAGGGAAGCCGCGCCTTAACAATATCGCCTGACACGGAAACAATAACCTCAACTCCAAGGGCCGTTGCTGCCGCTTCGATAAGAAAAACGTCTGTTTCCTTTTTAAGGCTATAACCAATCACTCGAACGTCGGCACCCAATCCTGCCACGAGGTCCGAGGCGAAATCATCGTCCAGGTTAATGACGGCATTACTCACAGAATCAATATGGAACAACAGCTCCTTGGCCTTCCTGTACGACTCAAAAGTCCGGTGATAATCAAGATGGTCGTGAGTAATGTTGGTGAGCACCGCAGTCTCCACCCTGACATTCCCCAGCCTGCCTTGCACCAGACCATGTGAGGACGCCTCGAGTACAACCGCCTCGCAGCCGGCATCCACAAGTTCCCGTAGACTTCTTTGAAGGTCAATCGCGGATGGCGTTGTAAGGCCGGGGTTGATCAGGGCGCCGGGCAAACCAGAACCCATTGTGCCAATCATTCCGCATGCAATCCTTGAGCCCGATATTGCCTGCGCCAACAACTGAGTGAACGAGGTCTTCCCATTGGTTCCTGTCACTGCAAAGACCTTCAGCACTTCGCTGGGGTGACCGTAGAAACGGTCAGCAATTTCGCTCATTCGGCTGTGCAGACCCTCAACAGCAATCATCGGAACCAACCGATTCGTTACTTGAGGCAAAGGAGCTTCGCTCAACACCGCAACCGCGCCCTTGCCAATAGCAGCCGCAATATAGTTACGGCCATCGGTCTGCTCACCGACTACCGCGCAAAAGAGATCACCACTTTTAACGCGCCTGCTGTCCTCGCAGATTCCATGAATCGCGACATCAGGGACCTTCATGTCTGGGAGCAATTGACTCAGCATCACCTAGGCAGCCCCTCCTTCAACCCGAACGCCTGGCGGCACATTCAGGATTCGAAGCGCATTTTGCATTACCCTTGAAAAGACCGGCGCAGCTATTGCTCCGCCGCCGGATTTCACGCTCTTTGGTTCATTGATCAGTACCACGCCAACCAGGCGGGGGTTGTCGACCGGCGCTAACCCGGCAAAGAACGCCAGATGCCGGGTATCTTCATAACCGGATTCCCCGATCTTCCTGACCGTTCCCGTTTTACCGGCTACGGTATATCCCTCTATTGCAGCTTTTCTTGCTGTCCCCTCTGTTACAACAGCCGCAAGCATCAGCTTTAACTCGTTGGCCACTTCCCGAGAATAAATTCGCTCGTCACTTCGCTCCATTCCTTCGATCAGGCTGACTTCTCTCTTGATCCCTCCACTTGCGATAGTCAGGTAAGACGCTGCCAGTTGTAACGGCGTGACTGTAAGTCCGTAACCATAGGCAAAAGTCGCCCTTTCAATGTCTTTCCATCTTCGGTGATTAGGCAGGTAACCTGCGCTTTCCCCGGGGAAGCCGGTACCGACATCACGGCCAAAACCCAGTTTCTCAAACATCCCCCAGACTTCGTATTCATTCAGGTCCAACGCCAGTTTGGAGATACCAACCTGACTTGAATGCATGATGATTTCACCAAGCGTCAGCTCGCCGCGGTTACGCGGATCGCGAATGGTAAAATTGTCGACTCTGATAAGGCCGGGCGTCGTATCAATAGTTGACTGAGCAGTGTAGTTACCCGACTCGAGTGCGACAGCTACAGTGAATGGTTTGACAGTGGAGCCTGGCTCAAACACATCTGTTAAGGCGCGATTTCTTACTGCACCCAGATCCAGGCCCACACGATTGTTAGGGTTATAGGAAGGCTGGTTTACCATCGCCAGAACCTGGCCGGATTCAACATCCAGGACGATCACCGAGCCTGACTGCGCCTGATAAGACTGCACTGCGGATTTCAGCTCACGATAAGCCAGGTATTGAAGCCTCAGGTCGATCCCAAGCGTCAGCGTTTTCCCAGGCTTTGCTTCTGCGATTGGCTGCACGTCTCGAATGATTTCGCCGTATAGATTCTTTAAAACTTTTTTCTTGCCTGGCGTACCAGCCAACCATTTATCAAATGAGAGCTCAAGCCCTTCCTGCCCCTTATCGTCTACGTTAGTGAATCCAACAAGGTGTGCAGCAACTTCTCCAGCAGGATAAAAACGGTGATACTCGCGCTCTGCGTATATCCCGGGAATCTTCAGCTCGAGAATTCCACGAGCCTCAGCCGGAGGGAGGTGGCGCCTCAGGTAGACGAAGTTTTTTGCTCTGGCGTCCTTAAGCCGTTTATCGAACTCTCCCGCCTCGACACCCAGATATGTTGTCAGTGGCTCAAGGCTGGTATCTGATTCAAGAACTTCGCTGGGATTGGCCCACAACGATAGAACCGGGGTACTAACCGCCAGGGGTTTCCCCGTTCGATCCTGAATAATGCCCCTGTGGGCGTTAATACGCTCCATTCGGATCGTCCGCGCATCCCCCTGGTCCTGAAGGAAATCTTTTTCAAGAATCTGCAGATACCAAAGCCGAACCATCATTGCCGCTGACAGCGAAATAACGATGATTCCCACGAGGTGGACTCGAGCAAGCATCATCGCAGCACCACCATTTCACCGGTTTCGGGCGCGGTCATTTCCAGCTTGTCCTGTGCCAGCTCGTTGAGCCTGGTGTAATCCGCCCAGGCACTTTGCTCAAGCAGCAACTTTTCATATTCGTGCTCGAGATCATCATGATCTTTTTCAAGCTGTTGTAAATCTCGATACATATTGCGTGTCTGGTGTGACGAATAAGCAACACCGAGTGCGGACACCACCAGGATGCCACATAAAAGAGAACCTGCCATCGGCCCTGGCGAGAAGAACCAGCGCATAATCTGTTGCACAATCATGGGCATCACAGTTTCTCCGCGATGCGCATTATCGAGCTTCGCGCTCGACGATTTCGCCCAATTTCCGCTTCAGACGCACGGACCGGCTTGCCTATGACCTTTACTCTTCTGTTCAATTCTGCATCGCGGATTGGCAAGCGAGAAGGAAGGTCATCACCTTTTTCCATTCGCCTGAAAAAACGCTTTACGATTCGGTCTTCAAGAGAGTGGAAACTGATGACCACGAATCGGCCTCCGGAATTTAGCAACTCGATCACATCGTGCAGGCAAGCCTCCAACTCATCCAGCTCATGATTTACCTGTATTCGAATTGCCTGAAAAGTTCTGGTGGCGGGATGCTTGTGCTTTTCTTTCCTGGGGATAGATGTCTGGCAAATCTCAACGAGCTTGCCCGTGGTATTGATAGGAGATATCGCTCGCGTTTCAACAATTTTTCGCGCAATTCGCCTGGCAAACCTTTCCTCACCGTAATTCTTTAGGACATCCGTGATCTGCTTTTCACTGGCCACGGCGAGCCATTGTTCTGCGGTTTCTCCTTCAGTCTGATTCATCCGCATATCCAGCGGACCAGACTGCTGGAAAGAGAACCCTCGTTCGCCATCATCAAGCTGCGGTGATGAAACGCCAAGATCCATCAACACGCCATCCAACCCTTCGAGATGATGCTTTTGCGCAAATTCTCCCAGTTGTGAAAACGCACCGTGTTCTACCAGCACGCGAGGATCATCTTTAAACTTCTCTTGCGCATGATCGATCGCCGTTTTGTCACGGTCGACAACCAGCAACCTGCCATCAGCTTCAAGTGTGTTCACAATCGCCTGACTGTGCCCGCCTCGCCCATAGGTACAATCGACATACGTGCCGCTGCGATTTGTAATGAGGGCTGAAACAGCCTCTTCTAGCAGGACTGTTTGATGGGGGTCGGTCACGATGCAGGCACCTAGAGGGAAAGGGACTGTAATTCGTCGGGTAACTCAAGGCTGGATTGATCTTCCAGCCAGGCATCTCGACGTTCTACCCAGGACGATTCGTTCCAGAGTTCAAGTTTTTTACCCTGTCCGAGCAATACCCCTTTTTTATCCAGCTGTGCATATTCCCGCAGCGGCGGTGTTAGCAGTATTCGACCGCTATTGTCCATTTGAATGTCGGTAGCGTGCCCGATCAACAACCGCTGTACCCGACGAGCCGCCACATTAAAGCTTGGCAGGGCTTCTACTTTGCGTTGGATTTCATCCCAATCGGGTTGGGGATAGATAAGGAGACAGCGCTCTTCAGTGTCGATGGTGACAACCATCTCACCAGCGCAGTGATTCAGGAGTTGATCCCGGAACCGCGTAGGAATAGCGATGCGACCCTTCGCATCAATATTCACATTGTTTACGCCCCTGAACATGCCTTTAAACCCACTCCATTAAATGGAAAATAGGGGTCATGGGCCATTAGCAGAGAGTCAGAACACTATATCCTCTCGGCTCTGGAGGAACCCAAACAGGAGCTTCTCCACAAAACGACACATTTACCCACATTTCTTCACAACGAACCATAGAAAGGGGGCAGGTTCCTGTCAAGCCTAAATGGGCCAATTTGTCTTTAAAACACAATAACTTAGGGGCACTTCCAGAGGGTGTTGGCTAACTTAATCCATAACTTAATAGATTACAGCGATATATCTTCACAACTTAATGTAACTTATGAAGTGTTACCTCTAAGACCAATCAGTACTAATGGTATTCATTTATATTCGGAAAGAGAATATGAGGACCGCGTTCGCCTGACTATGCGACCTTCGGCGACATGGAATGCTGGAAAATACCGTGGGAATGACTCACGTAACCGTGTCGTATGGACGACAGATAAAAATAAGGAGTCGGCCGGTAAGCCGGGTTCTGTCGAGGACAATCATTCATCTGTGATGCCTGTCACCAGACACCTATAGCGACCTACCCGAATCCCATCGCGGGTCGCGATTAGCGGATTCCTATTTGGTCTTGCTCCGAGTGGGGTTTACACTGCCACGCCCGTTACCGGCCGCGCGGTGCGCTCTTACCGCACCATTTCACCCTTACCTGCCCCTCACGAATGAAAAAACAGGCGGTATATTTTCTGCTGCACTTTCCGTAGGCTCGCGCCTCCCAGGCGTTACCTGGCACCCTACCCTTTGGAGCCCGGACTTTCCTCCCCAACTTGCGTTAGGGCGATTGCCTGGCCGACTCCTTGACGCGAAGACTACTCTCAGAGTCTCCTGCGCTCAAGCTCGATCTGATCCCTTTTTTAACGCCAGGGCACGATCGTAAAGATT
>Ga0222633_1001214_pt1 | contig 14800 bp, 11 predicted proteins | sample AntAcemetageno48_FD_179816 | JGI IMG/M metagenome (GOLD analysis project Ga0222633, IMG submission 179816) | Saline water microbial communities from Ace Lake, Antarctica - #48 | ecosystem: Environmental > Aquatic > Non-marine Saline and Alkaline > Saline | place: Antarctica: Ace Lake | collected...
ATCTCATGCTCGCGAAACTGTTACGAAAGATCTCTCCAACTCCGCCCTTCGGAACCAACATTTTCTAAAAGGCTGCAGCCAAATAAAATTGTTAGTACTGCGCAGTCCCACCATCGACGCTGATCTGGGCGCCAGTAATACCGGCCCCGGCTTCACTCGCCAGTAGCACAGCGACAGCAGCGACTTCTTCAACGGTGTTGGGACGCTTGATCGCAGACTCAGCGGTAAACATATCAATCATCTCATCGAGGGTCAGGCCCATTGCCTTGGCAGTGGCAGGTCCATTACTCATCAGGATGTCTGTAAGAACAATTCCGGGACAGATTGAATTAACGGTAACGCCTTCAGTACCAACTTCTCTGGCGATCGACTTGGTCATGCCGTTAATCGCGTGCTTGGCCGTAGTGTAGGCGGTCAGGACCGGCTTGCCGTGCTTACCTTCCATGGATGAGATGTTGATGACCCGGCCCCATTTGTTGGCCAGCATGGTCTTCAGCGCGCGGCGGGTACCCCAGAAGGTGGAGTAAACATTCCACTTCATGCAGAGGTCAAACTCTTCATCGGATAGATCTACCGTTGGCGCAAGGTTACCTGCACCACCGGCATTGTTGACAAGAATGTCGATGCTGCCGAAGATTTCCACCGTCTTGTCGACAAAGCTTTCGACGTCGTCCTGGCTGGTCGCATCGCCCTGAATGAAGACAAGCTTGTCACCAGCGCCGATTTCGGCGAGTGTCTTATTAGCCTTGTCTGCATTTCGCGCCATGATTGTCACCCTGGCGCCTTCCTTCAGAAAAGCTTCAGCGATGGCTCTACCAATACCTGCCGAGCCGCCGGTGACGGCGGCTACCTTGTTTTCTACCTGCATGTTCGTATTCCTGTTGATTACTGAGAAAGTAGTTTGAATGCGTCGAGTTCGACCAGGGAGCGAAGTGAGTTCCCGAGCAACGTTTCTGCGAGTTTCCTGCCACGTTCATTTGCCTGGTCCAGTGTCCCAGCGATAACGACGGCATAACAGACGAGATACAGCGCACAATAGCGATATCGCTCTCTTGAAGCGTCGAGCGGGTAGTCGATACCTTCGCTGGTGAGATGCCGGTGATAAACGGCAACCCAGTCTTCTGCGTGACGTACATCATCTGACAGGCTCTGGGTGACAAAATAGGCCAGGTCGTGTTCCGGTGCGGCTTTGGAAACTGCCTGGTAATCCACCAGTGCATTGCTGTCTTTAGAGAAAAAGATGTTATCCAGCCGAACGTCACCATGGCCGATCACAAGCGGGCCGTCATGGATAATATCGAGTAAGCGATTGACCTGGTCAGGCATGGTGTCGAGCAATGCGATCTGTTGCGGGGTGATTGCCGCATCCAGGACGTCTGTAAAATCTGACTTTACGACTGGCCAGCCGACCTGGAAACCGCCAATCATGCCGTCACGCTGGTAAGGCATGTCATGTTGCTTGATGTCGGTGATGTGGTCTGGTTGCCAGGTGTTTCTGTGCAGCGCTGCGATGCTTTGAATGACCTGGTGCGCTTCTTCCACACTACAACCCGTTACCTGGTCGCCGAGTGTAAATCCCTGGAGGTCTTCAAGCAGGAGAACGAAATCGCTGTTCTCTGCGTTGAACTCTGCGTGAAAACACGTTGGTGCGCGTAGCGGTACGTTGGGTGCGACCTGTGTGTAGAATCGATATTCTCGGCCGTACATGTCATAGGTCGTCGCAACAGCGCGGTTCTCTTCCGTCCTGGTGGGGAACTTTGCGATTAGAGTCTTCGGACCTTCGTTGGCTTTCAGGTGTAACCGGGTAACCAGCCCTAACAGCCCGCCACCTTCACCCAGTGCTTCGATGTCGAACGATTCAACTTCGTACCCGAGTTTGTCGGTGAGCCATTCGGCGTTAAGTTCTTCCGGGCTATTTGGGAAGCTGGACAATCTGGTTGACCTCCATGTTAGCGAGCAATTTGTTGCGATGGAGGATACCAGCCGAATTCGCTAATCACCAAATCAAGTTGATCAGAGTGCCGTCAGCCGGCTGATCGTTCCCTGATTTCGTTTAGCGTCTTGGCATGGGATTCACGGTCGATCCGGTAGAAGCTGATGCAGGCGATCGCCAGTGCCGTCATGACGATGACCGCCGGACCCAGTGCCCAGCCAAACCTCAGAACAGATTCACTCGAGACAGTCGCGGGGTCTGCGCCCTGGGGGATGCCGGCGAAATCGATAATCAGGCCGGCGAAGATAGCGCCGGAGCCGCCGATGGCCTTGCCGGCAAATGATGCTGCAGCATAGTAGATGCCTTCCTGGCGTCTTTTATACCTGCGCTCGTGTTCATCGGTCACGTCGGCGATCATGCTGGAGGTGAGTGGTATAGCTGCGCCAAGACCGATCCCCGAAATGGTCCCACTGATGATGTACAAGGGAGCAATCATCGGGTCGCCGTTTGGCGGCAGTAAATCCAGTAACCGCAGGATGATGACGTAGGATGTGAGAACCGCATACCAGCAGTGACCGGCGATATAGAGGTGTTTCTTTTCTTTGAAAATAGCCGAGAGAGGCCTTGTCAGCAGCGTCCCGGTGACGACACCAACGACACCACCGGTGAAAAGGAAGGTCATCTGGGTCGGTGACAGTTCAAAAAAGTAGGTGCCGGTATAGATGATCAGCGCCTGAACCATCCCCTGACTCATGCCGGCGATGATTGAGGCCGTAACGACGGCGGTAAACGAGGAAATCCTGAATGCCTTGAGGACATCGCCGAACATTGCTCTGGGTGAAAAGTGATCTTCCGGACCTGGCTGCGGCAGATTCTTTATCTGGCTATGGGTGCCGAGCGCAGAGACCCAGACACCGATGACCATGATAAGAAACCCTGCCAATGCGAATGGCGGGTAGGCATCCGGATTGAGCTGGCCGTTCTCATAGTCAGCGGTTGCGCCAAAAAACAGGATCGGTCCACCTATCAGGACGGCAAACATGCCGAGCAGCTGCAGCACCATGCGGACCGATGACAGCAGGGTTCGTTCGTCGTAGTCACTGGTTAACTCCGCACCCAGAGACATATGGGGTACTGAGTAAAAGGTCATAAACGTGCGGGTGGCGATGGAGAAAATGGTCAACCACCAGAAAAGCCCCATTTCAGTCAGGCCGTCGGGTGGTGCGAACAGGAAGTAAAAAGAAGCAGCAAAGGGTATTGCAGCTGCATACATATAAGGGTGTCGTCTTCCCCAGCGGGACCGCGTTGAGTCAGATAGCGCGCCTACCATCGGGTCGCTGATGGCATCCACGAGAAGCGCGATGAATATCGCTATCCCTGACAATGTCCCTGAGAGTCCCAGGACCTGGTTGTAGTAAAAAAGAAGAAAGAACCCGAAAGCAGCGGATTTGATGCCTTCGGGAAGCTGGCCAATGCCGAAGGCAATGCGTACTCGCCAGGGTACGGGGGTGTAATCAGATTTCATTGACAGCAGTTAATCACACCCGGGTGCTTCAGAGAATCGATAGATGCGTTCTCATTAGCAGTGAGAGGGTGCGGCCAGCGGTCAGGCTAGCTCTACCCGGGGGTCGTTGGGATAGATCCATTCCTCACCCATGACCTGCTCAACGCGCAGTTCCGGTGGAATGTTGTCGATGCCAATGACGCGATCAGCCTGCTGATTCCAGTGATAGATCCTGGCTTCCTGGTAGGAAAGCGGTACGCCCCGGAAGCCATAGGATTCCATGGATTTCTGAATCGCCTCGCCGAACTCGGTGTCTTCCAGTAACACCTGGTTCAGGCTCTCACCGTCGTTGACCGTCCAGTAATCTGGCCGTTCGCCGTCGCCCCAGTCAGGCACCATAGTCCAGGTTTCAAACAGAGTCTGGTTAATGCTGATAGGCCAGAACAGTAAGGGGGGTATAGCGCGATGGCTGAGTGGCGATACCCAGTTCGGGAAAATGCCATAGGACTGGGTGCAGGTTCGTCCTATTTCACCGACGGTTTCGATTTCAGGCATTTCCGGCAATTCAGTGGGACTGCTCATATTTCCACCTTTGGGTCGTGGAGCGACCATCCGGCCATGTCCGTTCTGGTAGAAAGAGTTTACATTGCGCCGGTCATCAAGGGCCGGCGCGACCGTATTGGGATGGATGCTTTTTACGTGGTAGACCTCGGTATTGGCCTCCATGGCAATCTTCCAGTTACAGTTCAGTACAAAGGTATGTCGTGCCGCCAGGCGAACCTTATCGAACTGGAATTCGGCCCATTCATCGGCGATCGGTCCCAGATAGTCGAGGAGACTGACGCAGTTATCATCGAAGTTTACAAAGATCAGGTTGCCAAAACGCTCGCAGCGGACTGAGATCAGGCTGCGGCAGGAAAAATCAAGGTCGGTGAAGTCTTCGGGGTCCCTGACGGAGACCAGCTCGCCCTGATGCGTGTAGGACCAGCCGTGATACTTGCAGGTAAGCCTTGCCCTGCGGCCAGACTTTTCTGTCACGACAGGTGCCCCCCGGTGTCGACAGGTATTGTAGTGGGCGTAGATTTCGCCATCATCTCCATGAACAATGATGACGGGTTGGCCCGCGTTCTCCCAGAGCATGTAGCACCCGGGATCGGGAATCTCATCGATGTGGGCAGCAAACAACCATGACTTGCGCCACAGGTGTTCTTTTTCAAGTTCAAAAAAGCGAGGGTCTGTGTACCGGCCAGCAGGGAGATCGGGTAAATGCGGGAAACCAACAGGAGGTTCTGTCCTTGCTGCTTCGTATTCCATCAATTGCTTCAACGTGGTTATTTGCTGTTCATTCATGCCCATGATCAATGCTCCTATTGGCCAACCATCGGGTTAGACTATCGGCTGGATTTAGAAAATGCAACGTGTTACAAAACCGGCCCGGATTCCTGGGCGGTTCCCGTAATGACGCGTGTTTAAAGCACTCGGATTGCGATATAGTCTCGCCTCGGCCAGACAGATGACAAAGACAAATTAAAGGAGAAGTTCCTTGGCACAAGCAAAGAAGAAAGCTGCTGTAAAAAAACCCGCAGCGAAAAAAACGGCAACTAAGAAGAGTGTTGCCAAGAAACCTGCTGCTAAAAAAGCAGCAGCTAAAACCAGAAAGGCTCCTCGAACTGTTGCCAAAAAAGGTGCTTCAAACAAAGGACCTTCCAACGCGACGCTAAAGGAAATGCATCTCAAGATGCTTCGCATCCGCCGCTTTGAAGAAAGCGCCGGTAAGTTGATGGAAGACGGCAAGATTCCGGGAGCGTTGCACCTTTATGTAGGTCAGGAAGCGGTAGCCTCGGGCGTCATGCAGCATCTTTCCAACGAGGACTGGATCACCTCGACTCACCGTGGCCATGGTCACCTTGTTGCCAAGGGCGGTGAATTTAAACCCATGTTTGCCGAATTGTTCGGACGCTCCACCGGCTACTGCAATGGTAAAGGCGGCAGTATGCATATTTCGAATATGGATCTCGGCATGCTGGGCGCTAACGGTATCGTTGGTGGTGGTCCACCTATCGCGATGGGTGCAGCATTTTCGAACCAGTTCAAGGGCAACAAAAACGTTTCGGTCGCCTTCTTCGGCGACGGCGCATCCAATGAAGGCAGTGTCCATGAGGCCGCCAACATGGCAGCGCTCTATAAACTGCCCTGTGTCTTTGTTTGTGAAAACAACGGCTACGGTGAATACACGCCGCAGTCAGGCCATCAGGCGATCGTTGATGTCGCTGACCGCGCCTCTGGATATGGTATGCCGGGAGTGATTTGCGATGGCATGGATGTCATGGCTGTCTATGAAGCCGCCGGTGAAGCGATTGAGCGAGCGCGTAGTGGCGGCGGTCCAACTCTTCTGGAATGTAAAACATATCGTTACTACGACCATGTTGGTATCAGGGGAATGGGCCTTAACTATCGTACTGACGAGGAAGTTGAGGCGTGGAAGAAAAAGGATGCAATTCTCTCCTTTGAGAAACGCCTGATTCAGCTGGGTGTATTGAGCAGGAAACAGATCGATGGCATTCATGCTGCGGTCGATAAAGATATCGAAGAAGCCGTTCAGTTTGCGAACGATTCTCCTTATCCAACACCGGATCAGTTACTTGAAAATGTTTATTACGTGAAGGGAGCATAAGTTATGTCAGAAGCTAAAAAACCGGAACCAAGAGTTCTACCTTATGTCCTGGCTATTAACGAAGGTATTCGTACAGTGCTCCGTGAGCAGGAAGACGCTTTTATTGCAGGTGAAGACGTTGCGGTAGCAGGAAGTGTCTACGGATACTGCGGTGGTCTGCTTGAAGAGTTTGGTTCCAGGCGCGTAATCGATACGCCAATTTCTGAAAAAGGGATTATGGGACTGGGCGTGGGTGCATCTGCAACCGGCTGTCGTCCGATCATTGACCTGATGTTTATGGACTTCCTCGGTGAATGCATGGACGAAGTTGCCAACCAGATGGCCAAGATGCGATTTATGTTCGGTGGCAAGGCAACGTTGCCCGTCACCGTACTGACCATGGGTGGCGCTGGTGGCAGTCTTGCAGCCCAGCACTCTCAAAGCCTTGAAGCCTGGCTTGCTCACTTGCCTGGCATGAAGGTTGTTATGCCTTCGGATGCTTATGATGCCAAAGGTATGATTATCGCCGCATGTCGTGACGATAACCCGGTCTTTGTTGTGTTGAACAAGGCATCGCTTGCTATGTCAATGGAAGTACCCGAGGAAGCTTATGAAGTTCCTATTGGCCAAGCCGTTGTTCGAAAGCAGGGAACAGATCTCACCATCGTCGCTTTCGGCAGAATGGTGCATGAGGCGCTTGCTGCCGCAGAACAGTTAAAAGATGTTGGTCTTAACGTCGAGGTTATCGACGCACGAAGTGTTCAGCCTTTCGATACTGCCACTGTCGTTACGTCCATCAAGAAAACTCACCGTGCACTGATTGTCCATGAGGCGGTAAAGTTTGGCGGCATCGGCGGAGAGATCACAGCGCAGATTCAGGAAGAAGCATTTGACTACCTGGATGCGCCGATCATGCGAGTCGCAGCGCCGTTCTCGCCTGTACCTTTTAGTCCTGCACTTGAGAAGCTTTATATCCCGAATGCAGCAGGTATTGTTGCTAAGGTTAAAGAGACGCTTGAACTGTAAAAGGGTTGCTTGATGACAGTTCAAACAATAGGCATCGTTGCCAACCCTGCCTCTGGTAAAGACGTTCGGCGGCTGGTTGCACGCGCCTCGGTTTTCGATAACCGGGAAAAGTGCGCAATTATCAGGAGGGCGTTGTCCGGTGCGATCAATGCCGGTGGCTACAAGTTCGCCTTCCTCGACGACTCTCACAATATTGCGGGCGGTGCTCTACTGGAACTGGGTGAAGATTGTGATGCCGAAAGAGTACCCTCGCTGGGTACTTCTTCGGTTCTCGATACAATCCAGGGTGCGCGCAGTCTGAAAGAGCTTAATCCCATCGCCACTTTGATACTAGGCGGTGACGGGACCAGTCGGGCGTTTGTGAAAGGCTGGCGGAATTCTGTATTGTTGCCGCTATCTACGGGTACCAACAATGTGTTCCCAAGGATGTCTGAGGCAACCGTAGCCGGTGCCGCTCTTGGCGTGCTGGCAGCCGGTGGTGTTACCCTTGAAGAGGTGGCGGTGCCAGTAAAAATTATCGATGTGGAGATTGAAGGCGAAAGCCCCGATCTTGCGTTGATTGATGCCGTTGTTACTCGCGATAAGTTTATTGGGTCGCGTGCGCTTCTCGATGGCGACATGATCAGCAGGATTCTGTTGACCCGGGCAGAACCCACAGCAGTCGGCATGACAGCCGTGGGCGGACTTATCCGTCCAACCCCCGAAGATGAAGATGCAGGTTTGCATCTGACGCTGGGGCGAACGGGCAAGCTTCAGGTTCATGCGCCAATAGCCCCCGGTCTCTACGAAACCCTGAACGTCAAGAAAGTTGAAGTGACGCCCTTTGATAAAGTGATTGAATTCAAGGGGCCCTGTGTCCTTGCATTCGATGGTGAAAGAGAACGAGAAATCCAGCCAGGGCAAACCGTTCGAATGCGAGTCAGCCGAACAGGTCCCAGCGTACTGGATATTGATAAAACAATGCATCTTGCGGCTAATCGCAAGGTGTTTAACTAAGAACTGAATTTCGGATAGCGACCAGTTATCTGATTAATAGGAGCAACTGATGCCTAGAGAGATTTACCTCGTCAAAGTCGGCATGTCCATGACTGAGGGAATGGTATCCGAGTGGTTTATTCCGGATGGCGCCCAGGTTAAGAAGGGCGAGCTTGTCTACGCACTGGAAACCGAAAAAGTGAATCTGGACGTCGATGCGGAATACGACGGAACGGTTAAACACCTTGTTGAGGTAGGCGTCACGTTAGAGCCTGGTGATGTAGTGGGTTACATCTTTGAGGCCGGAGAGGATATTCCCGATACGCTCGCAGGTTCGCCTGCCGCAGCTGTCGCAGAACCGGTGAGTGAACCGGAACCTGCTGAGCCAGAACCAGTCGCCGTGCCACAACCTGTTGTGAGTGCGCCGTCAGCGGTATCCGCACCGGCAACGTCAGGAGACGGGCATGTCAAATCTTCCCCGGCGGCGAGACGACTCGCCAAAGAGCTTGGGGTTGATTACACCCGGGTTATGGGGTCAGGACCTGGCGGTAGAATAGTTGAAGCCGATGTTCAGGCAGCCAGCCAAAGCGGTGCAGCAGCAGGGGTGCCTGCAAGAATGGCAACCGGACCTGAACCGAAGGCATCGCCTCTCGCGAAACGATTGGCGTCAGAGAGGGGTATCGACCTTCGTAGCGTTCGTGGTACCGGTCCGGGTGGACGTATTGTCCAGTCGGATATCGAAAATGCCGCCGTCTCTGGTTCGCGTGCCGGCGGTGCTGTCGCACCTGCCGCTGCGTCAGGACCACAGGCCGGCGAAAGAGTGCCCGTCAAAGGAATGAGAAAGACCATCGCGTCTCGTATGCATCACAGTTTGCAGGAAAGCGCGCAGCTGACGATGGATATGGAAGTCAACATGGAAGACGCCGTTAAGATGCGAACGTCACTGGTTGAAGAATGGGCTAACGAAGGCGTTAAGCCAACGTACACAGATATCGTGATCAAGGCGGTGGCGAAAGCGCTACAGGCTCATCCGATGATGAACAGCCAGTTTTTAGGTAGCGAAATAGTGCTGATGAGTCAGATTAACATTGGTATGGCAGTCGCCCTGCCCGAAGGGTTGGTCGTACCCGTTGTACGCAATGTTAATCAGCTGTCTATTAAGGAGCTGGCCCGCGAGACCTCTCGTCTGGCGCTTGCGGCACGAGATGGAACGCTGGGTCTTGATGACTACGCCGACGGTACTTTCACCGTGACGGCACTTGGCATGTATGGCGTTGACTCTTTCACACCGATCATTAATGAACCACAGAGTGGCATTATGGGTGTTAACCGAATATACGATGGTGTTGAGTGGGATGGCGACAAGCCCGTGAAGACCAAGAAGATGAATCTTTCCCTGACCTGGGATCATCGAGCGGTAGACGGCGCGCCAGCTGCGGAATATCTGGTAGAAGTGCGCAACCTGCTTCAATCGCCCGTTCGGCTACTGGTCTAGGAGGCAACATGTCTGAACATAATCTGGATGTCCTGGTTATTGGCGGTGGCCCTGGTGGCTATACCGCTGCGATTCGGGCATCACAATTGGGTCTTAGTGTCGGTTTGGCGGAACGCGCCGAACTCGGCGGCGTGTGCCTGAACTGGGGCTGTATTCCGACCAAATCACTGCTCCATACGGCGGATGTCATGCGAGAAGCAATGACCGCCAGTGAGTTGGGCCTTGAGATCAGCAAACCTAAATTTAACCTGAAGAAAGTGGTTAAACGATCACGCGATGTGGCGGCTCAATTAAGCGGCGGCATCTCACACCTGATGCGCAAGAATAAGATTAGTGTTTTTGTTGGTGATGCGATGTTTCAGGACAAAAATACAGTGACGGTTGGCGATGACACCATCATTGCTGACAATATCATCATCGCGACCGGTGCGAGGGCGAGAAACCTGCCACACATACAGGCTGACGGGGATCGAGTCTGGGATGCGCGGAGTGCAATGACGCCGACATTCATGCCGAAAAAACTTCTTATCATTGGCGCTGGTGCTATTGGCGTCGAGTTCGCGAGCTTTTACAACACGCTTGGGGCAGAAGTGACGCTGGTTGAAGTTATGGACCAGATTCTTCCCGCTGAAGACTCCGAGATCGCAGACCTTGCGAAGCAGTCTTTTATCAAACAGGGAATGGAAGTATTGACCGGCACTGGCGTAGACGAGGTCAAGGTCACGGGTAAAACATTGACTGCCACCATCGGCGGCAAGGGTCGGAAATTTGATGCTGCCATCCTGTCGGTTGGCGTATCAGGCAATGTAGAAGACATGGGGCTTGAAGCCATTGGCGTTGAAGTTGATCGAGGCTTTATCAGTGTTGATGAATACCAGCAAACCAGTGTCGATGGCGTATATGCCATCGGTGACGTGGCGGGTGTTCCCTGCCTAGCACACAAGGCCAGTCATGAAGGCATCATTGCCGTCGAGGGGATTGTCGGTGAAATGCCACATCCTTTGAACAAGGAACGAATACCCGGCTGTACCTATAGCCATCCCCAGATTGCGAGCATTGGTTTGTCAGAAGCGCAGGCCGGTGAGCGAGGCGAGATAAAAGTTGGACGCTTCCCGCTGCTTGCCAATGGCAAGGCGGTTGCAGTGAACGATACCGAAGGGTTGATCAAAACCATTTTTGATGCCTCGACGGGTGAGTTGCTCGGTGCACATATGATCGGACCGGGCGTGACGGAAATGATCCAGGGTTTTGCCGTAGCCATTGGGCTTGAGACGACAGAGGCGGAACTGATGGACACTATCTTCCCTCATCCAACCTTGTCTGAAGCCATGCATGAATCTGTATTGTCGGCTTACGGGCGGACCATTAATTTCTAGTGTAAAAACCTAACTCAAACAATAAAAAGAGCCCAACTAAACTAACGGATAAGAACAATGACTTTTGCCAAGCCATATTCAATTGAACACCCGGAAGAGATTGCCATTTGTGATCCAGAGAAGGAACTCAAATGGGCGGAAGTAGATGATGTCTTGAACCGTTGCGCCAACGGTTTGCAAGCGATGGATCTGGGGCCTGATAAGCGGATAGCAGTATTCGCGGAAAATGCCGTTGAAACGGCGATGGCTAACCTGGGCGGATTAGTGGCCGGCGCCTCGGTTGTCCCCGTAAACTTTCACCTCACGGCCGAAGAAGTGAATTATATCCTGGACGATTCTGATACCCGCGTCCTGTTCGTTGGACCAGAGACATGGGAGAGAGGCGTTGAGGCAGCGAAGGGAACCAGGGTTCACACAGTCGTAGCCTGGGGGGCGCCTTCAGGCGCAGCGGTAACACCCTGGTCTGAATGGCTTGCAGGCAATGATGCCGGTGAACCTGACCAATCTGTTCCACCACTCCCTAATCTTCTTTACACCTCTGGAACAACCGGGCGTCCAAAAGGTACAGACCTGCCTCCCACCATGTTTGCCGGTGGCGATACTGTTGATGAACACCTGGCCAACTTCAAAGCGGGTGTGCTGGAAAGGTCAGGCGGAGTAATCGGCCCTCAATTGGTGGTGGGTCCCATGTATCATACGGGTCCGCTTTCCGGAACGCGTCAGCTGATTGCCGGCGTGTCTTCTGTCATCATGTCCAGGTTCAATGCAGAAAAGACGCTTGAAGCGATCGACAAGTACGGCATCTTTTCCTCCATTATGGTGCCTACACACTTTGTGCGACTGCTGGCGTTGCCCGATGATGTAAAGGCCAAGTATGACCTTTCATCTATCCGCTCCATCAGCCATACGGGTGCTAAATGCCCGGTTGATGTGAAGCATGCAATGATCGAGTGGTTTGGCCCCGTGTTTATGGACGCTTATGGTGCCAGCGAAGTCGGTACTACCTGCCTGATTACCTCTGAAGAGTGGCTGAAGAATCCGGGTTCTGTGGGTAAGGCAGTTCCGCCCTTTACCGCGAGAATTCTGGACGATGATGACAATGAAGTACCCGCCAATACTGAAGGTCGGCTCTATTTTGAGGATGCTACCGGCAGGGGCGTGATTTATCACAATGACCCTGAGAAATCCGCGGAAGCGCATATAGCACCGGGTGTGTTTACCCTGGGTGAAATCGCCTATATGAATGAAGAGGGTTATATTTTTATTACCGACCGCTTCAGTGACATGGTGTTATCAGGCGGCGTAAATATCTATCCTGCGGAAGCAGAACAGGTGCTGATTCATCATCCTGCAGTGCTCGATGTCGCCTGTATTGGTGTGCCGAATAAGGAAATGGGCGAGGAACTCAAAGCCCTGGTTATTCCAAAGGAAGACATCGACTTGCCTTCACCGGAAGCAATGATTGCCTGGTGTCGTGAGCGGCTGTCCCACTATAAGTGCCCGAGAACGCTTGATTTTGTGGATGACCTTGGCCGAAACACCATGGGCAAAATCAATAAGCGAAAGCTTCGTGCGCCTTATTGGGAAGGTGTTTCCTAAAGAAATTATTGGAATAACATGTTGGGATCTCTGGCCCGTTCGCACCCTGTATGAATAATAGGAACGATGATTCCTCGAGTAAACAGTCTTACCACTCACCTCGCCTCAGCGTGCACGGGAAGATTGAAAAGCTGACGACAGGTGGGACGGGAATGAAGAAGGAAAAGGACATAATGCTGCCGATGATGGGCGGTACTATTCCTGATACCGACCCAACAAAAAGACCCTAAGCACCCGTTTTTTGACCGTTGAGCGACCAACTATCCAGATAGTTCTGGAATCCAGATTATCTGGAGTAGTATGAGTTGCAGGATCCCAGGGGACCGAATATCCAAGGCTTCCAGGCAATGACAAATCGAGATAATCAAAAACCTGCCAAACGGTCTTACCAACCACCAACGCTGAAAAGTCTCGGTAAGATCGAGCAATTGACGACGGGTGGAACTGCGATGATGATGGAAATGGGCGGCCCGCCAATGATGATGGGACCGATCACTCCTGCGAGCCAGTCATATCGCCCCTGAAAGCCAAAACGTCAAATAGCTTTGTTTGATCCCCGGGGATCCAGCCTTCTCGCGATCAGCATCAAGAAAAACAACGCCCCGTAACACCCGCTTCCAAACAGCAGTATCGTTTTGTTATCTGTCCATTCCACGATCTGGCTGGTGACGTAGGGGCTGACCGCGGTACCCACCGTTGCGCCCAGCAGCATCAGGGACACCAGTCGCGCGCCCGGTACTTCTACCATCTCAGTCGCGAATGACAATATTGCTTTCAGCATGGCGAGGTTAGCAAACCCCCATACCAGGGCCAGTACCACTAGCCATTCGATGTCGGTGACGTTCCATAATGGCAATGAGCCAAAAAAGGTGGTGACCGAGGCAATCAGTACCAGGCGCCTCACGCCTATCTTGAGCACCCACCAGGCGACAAACACCTGTGCGAGGAACATGCCGAGCCAGAACTGCCCGACTAGGCTTCCTGCCTGCCCCGTCTCGGCACCCAGCATCGTGGTGGCATAGTTTGGTAGCCAGAAGAGCATTGAGTACTGGCCGAGGGTATACAGGAATAGGGAAACGACGCACAGCCAGACGGGGAGTGGCCAGGGAGAAGGTTTCTCTGCATGTTCTTCAGGCAATGTGTTTGGAAATCTGCCGATGACAGCGAGGATGGCCACCGTGGCTGCAATGAACCCGATCAGCTGGTAGGTTGAGCTCCAGCCAAATTCGCGACCAACCAGGTAGGTTGCCGTCCATGCGATAACGAATCCTGCGACGCTGAAGCAGCCGTCAGTGATGACCAGCATGGAAGCCCGTCGATCTTCGCTGTATGAATGCGAAATGGTAATCGCGGCGCCTGCCAGGCCGACGCCGCTGCCCACACCAACGAATCCCATTATGTATCGAGCCGCCTCAAGTGATTCGACGGTGACAAACGAAAACAGGACCAGCGCGACCAGGCCGTAGATCACCATGAACAGCTTCCGGAGGCTGACCCAGTCGAAGATAAAAAGCGCAATGACGGCGCCGACCAGGATGCCGCCGGTTAACCAGCTGAACTGTTTGGTCACGTCGGTAATGGATTGACCGAAATGTTCCGCCATGGGGCCCGACAGTATCCCTATGGGGGCAAGCATGGAGGAAAGGACGAAGTACGTAAGAAACGAGACCAGTGTAATCACTGCCTGGTTTGATTTGGGTGACATAACGGCTCTGATCTGGCGGCAGTGGTTAGTTTGGCATACCGTTGGCGACATTACTTCAGGATAGAAATGGGCTAGAGTAATTTGTTACTCAGCGCTGGAAGGTTAGTTCTGATGCTTATTATTTAGGGAGAGCGGAATGAAGAATATTGGCAATATCACTCTGGCGAGCTGGCTCGTTACCTTTCTTTTAGGGTATTTTGGTTTTGGCGCCTGGCTGTATGAAGCGATGGAAGGTATGGACAGGTCCATGGTGCCATTGGCGCCCTCTATCGCCTTTGCGATTAGTGTGGTCGCAAGTATCGTCCTGACGGTGATGTGGGCTCGAAACCTGGGCAACGATGCACCTGCGGAAAATAGACCAACCGGACGAAGAAAATTTTTGTTGGGCGGAGCCGCGGTCACCGGCGGGGTTCTGGGTGGTACGGCAGCGGTCGTCGCAAAGATGTCACCCTGGTTGCAGTCCACGGTACCCATGATGAATGAAACGGGTCAGGAAGTGCTGACCGCAAAGACGGCGCACGAAAGCTGGAAGGG
>Ga0222633_1001215_pt1 | contig 14755 bp, 17 predicted proteins | sample AntAcemetageno48_FD_179816 | JGI IMG/M metagenome (GOLD analysis project Ga0222633, IMG submission 179816) | Saline water microbial communities from Ace Lake, Antarctica - #48 | ecosystem: Environmental > Aquatic > Non-marine Saline and Alkaline > Saline | place: Antarctica: Ace Lake | collected...
TCGAGGCGAAGCGGGAACGGGGGGCTTTTGGCGGGGGGGGGTACGGGGATGTGGGTGAAGGGGACGGCGGAGTTTTCAAAAGAGAACCGGGGGTAAAAATCCGCGACCGAAACGACCGGCGACACGACCGGACCGGTTTGGGGGGCGGCGGCGACCGGAACGGCGGGGACCGGCCACGGCGGGGACCCCGGGGGGACCGGGGCGGGGACCGCGGGGTCGGGGACCGGGGACGGCGAAAAACAGAAAAAGAAAAAGAAAAGGGAGAAAAAGGAGAAAACACCGGCAGCGACGGCGGGTTCGCCGAGGTTGGCGGGCGACGACGGAGGTGAAGCGCTTTGTATGGATATTTTGACGGTTCATAGACCGTCAAAAACGATATGCCAGCGGGGTCGTCGGGGTGGGGAAGGTGACGATCGGTTGTATTGAATGCAAGTACTATCGCACGGAAACGTCCGCCACGCGTCGGAAACAACCGCTATTCGCGCCGTGCATCGCGGAGAGCGTTACAGGCTGCGCAACTTCGTTTCACCTTGCCGTGCGGGCAGGGGGTGCACTCCGCGCAGTTGGGTTTCACCTTGCCGTGGGGGCATCTGACGCAAGCAACGCAGTTCACTTTCCGCTTCCCGTGAGGGCAGGGGTTGCAGTCCGCGCAGTCGTATTTCACCTTGCCGTGAGGGCAGGGCTTGCACTCCGCGCACTTGTTTTGCAGCTTCCCGTGAGGGCAGCCGGTGCACTCCGCGCACTTGCGTTTCAGCTTGCCGTGAGGGCAGAGGTTGCACTCCTAGCAGCTGTTTTTCAGCTTGCCGTGGGGGCAGGGGTTGCACTCCGCGCAGTTCTTTTTCACCTTGCCATGGACGCACCCGTCGCACTCCGCGCAGTTATCTTTCCGCTTCCCGTGTGGCAGCGCTTCATTTCCAATGCGACAAACGCGAATGCGAGAACGGGCACTCCGCGCGTGTCTACCGTCTCATCGCAGCGCCGAGGCGTTGTGGTGGATGGAGGGAGATCTCTGACAACGACAAAATTGCGTTTGCCGCGACGATGAATAAAACCAAAATTTTCACCACGATCGAATCGCTTCCCAACGCCCTCGGCGCACCTCGCTTCACACCTTCCCGCCGCGGTCTCCAGTGTCGCTTCGCGTCCGCGCTCCGTGGCTCGGGTGCGAGCGAGTTCAGACACACGCCTTTAGGGCGATGTCCGCGGTCGCCGGCGTCACCGCGGTGGTGTCCGCAGATAACTGTAAAAGATCCACCTTTTCGCGCCGTCGAAATGCCACACCCGCGGTCGCGTTTCCGAGTTCGCCAGGCAGGCTCACGGGGGACGCGCGTTTCCCACCAGGGTCGGTAAGTAGTACCCGTGGGTACCGAAGCAGCAGCCGCAACGCGCTTTTCGCGTCTAACAAACCACGATCCGGGGTCCCCGGGGACGTTTCTGTGTCCCGGGACGAGTCCGATCGGTTGTCCTTGGACAACATCCGCGCGAGTTTAATTCGGCAGGAAGGTGAGGGCCTTTCCCACTCACCACATTCCGCCTCCCTGAATGCCTATACGAGACTGACGCTTTCTTGTTAATCGGGCCAGATTCCATAATCTTCGGCCTGATCGAGCGCGCGCAGTACAAAGCGAACGGGAAGGTGTACTCACCTGGCGCGGTGGAGGTTCCTTGTTACCGGGCGAACGGCGAAAGAACCAGCATGCTGGAGTTCATGCTCCGGGAAAGCGAACAGCTGGGGGGGAAGATACGGCGGTACACGTCCCCCGACGAGCACGCGTTTTACCCGGACTCGTTGCCCATGTTGGTACGTCTTGCGCGTTTCCCAAATGCCGCCTCCACGTTTGCCCATACAAGACGTTAACCACTTTTTGTGTAACAATCCAGGTCATCGGGAGCATGGAATACGATACCCCGTTACACCCGGCCGCGGAGCTAATCAACATCAACGAGCGGATAATGAAGATGTACGTCGACGACCTGCTACCCGCGCTGTGCGAAACAGGCGACGACAACAACTACGGAAGCACCGGCCTCGCGGACGTCACGAATCTGCAAACGATTTCGAAACGCATTCATTACGGGAAGTTCGTCGCGGAGAGCAAGTTCCAGGCGAGGAGCGAGGAGTTTTCGGCTCTTATTAAAGCGCAAGACGCGGCCGGGCTGATGGAACTGCTCACCTTCAAAGCCGTGGAGGACCGCGTCGTGCGAAGAGTGACGAACAAAGCCGCTACGTACGGACAGGACATCAGCGAGGACCTTCCGGATGGCGCCGCGAAACTAGGCGAAGGGCCCGACTTGGTGTACAAGGTGAAACCATCCCAAATCGGCGAACTGTACCGGAAGTGGATCATGCCCATGACCAAAGACGTTCAGGTGGAGTACTTGCTGCGAAGGCTGGATTGATGGCGGTAACTTAAAAAAAAAATCAGTAAGTGCTACGAGTACGTCGTTACTCTTATTGTTACGGAACCCCCTTACAAAACAAGCGTCAGATACTACCTCTAAGTCGTCACACCGTTCCTCCCAACCTTACCAAAACTTTCCTCAAGACCCTTCCTCCCTCTGACTTACCAAAAACCGGAAATCCCTCAAAACCCCCCGCGCGCCATCGCCTTGTCCCGCTCCGCCCAAAGCGCGGAGCGCGCGGCGAGCGCTTCCTCCGCCTGCCGAACCTGATACGATGAAAAAGAGAGTGTCAGTCTCGTATGAGCAATCAGGGAGGCGGAATGTGGTGATTGGGAAATACTCACCTCCCTCGCCTCGTCCTCGTCGGTTAAAACCGTTCCGTCCGGACGACGCCGTCGGGTTTTCGCATCCACGATGAGCGCCCACAAGGCGTCGTAGGTTTTCTTTCCCAAATGCGCACCCATCTGCCCTGGGATTTGCGCCCTTAACCTTTTGTGGAACTCGGGTTCGGGAAGGGAACACAGTTCGCGGCCGTTGGAGCCGGGGGGAAGAATTCGCTCCACGTCCACGCCGGACGCGTACTTTTCGTTACCGTGTACGATCTGTTTGGAAAGCAAAAAGGTGTCAGTCTTGTATTGGCAAACAGTCACCTGGATTTGGAGTTGGGAAAGGCCTTCACCTGTTCCTCGAGCCAGTCGCACGCTCGGTCGTGTGACCACTGCACCGGGTCTTTCGGGTCCACCGGGAGCGGCGCCGCGTCTTTCGTAGCCGCAATCGCCACTCGCAACGGCGCGGCGTACGTAAGCGTGTTCACGCTGTGCGCCGCGTCCCGGGCGCTCGGTGAGACGCAAGCCACCACCACGGTGCTGCACATCCGTCGGCACTCGATGTCGAACACGTCCTTCATCAACAACGTGAGTTTGCTTCGCCGGTACGGGACGTGCGGTCGCGCGTTCGGGTTGTTTGGGTCCGCCGGTTTCGCCGCCGCAGTCCGCGCTCGGATACACTCCTTCAAACTCATCAAACTCAAGTTAACCGCTTTGGTTTCGTCCATCCGCTCTTTACTGTGCTTCGCGGAATCCGCCGAGCGCTCGCTTCCGGCGAGATCGATGACGTACAGCACCCCGGGTCGCGGGCCGTACGGGTCTTGCTCGGAATCGGAATCAAACTGTTCAGCACCTATGGTGATAATCCCGACGCCGTGGCTACGTGAACTCGTCGCGTTCTTCTCCGTAGCGGCGGTGCTCCGCCTCTGGGGTTGGAAAAGAAAAAGGTCAGTCGGCGAGTACGGGTTCGTAACAGTTACCACTACTACATACATCACAAGTAGTGCACTCAAACAGTCAAAGAGGGCCGGTAAACAGTGCCTGGATTTGGGAAAGCCGCAACACGCACGCTTTGCGCGACGTCTATGAGCCGCAACAGCGTCCGCGCGTCGGGCGCGGCGTGCGAGGAGAGGTTCCGCGTGATAACGCCGCCGTCCATGCCTTCGCCGATCTGCACGGCGCCAGGTTGAGGACCTGCACCACCTGCAGCGGCGCTTTGCGTCCCCCCCCACTGCGTTTTCTTCCCGTCCGTCGCAACAACCAAACAATCTTGGCAGTTGTTTCCCAACACCTCGAAGTAGGAAAAGTTTATGGCTCTTTTTTTTTTTTCCGAGCCGGAGTTGGACCCCGAAAACAAATCCCCCGCCACCCTGCGCAACAGCCCACCCATGGTGTGCGTTTTACCAGACCCCGTTTGCCCATACGCAAAGACCACACCCACCTGGCCTGCCATCGCGCGTTTCACAAGAGGCGCGCCTAGTGATACATACAAATCGTCGTCGCCAGAGTCGGCGCCGAAGAATTTGTCAAACGCGAAGGTCTGTTTTTCAAGCGTCGGGACGCCCCTTAAGTTAATCTTCGGGGTCAACACCGCCGCGGTTTCGGTTCTGCCCCCCTTCCCCGGGCCAGAGGGAGTGACGCACGCGAACGCGTTGCCGTTGTCTTGTCTCATTTCTTGTTCGCTCAGCGGGCGCACCCGCGCCGCGACCGTGAACGTACTCGTCTCGAGGCCCCCGTTCACCGTGCTTTGTTGCTTTTCAGCCACGACATCGCGTTGTTGGCCACCCAGATTCAACGACCGCATCGTATCCGCCATAGCATCCGCCTCCCTCTGTGCCAGCTCATGGAACCGCACCGCGTGCTCGCCCGAAGTGGGCGGGTTGGGTTTGGATGACGAAAAACCGCCGCCGCCGAGGGGGGCGTTCGTGGGACGCGCGCGCATCGCGGTCGTGGTTGTGATTGGAAAAGTGGCGACATGTTGTTGGCGTGGTTCTTCGGTAACGCATTTTTTCAGTATTCATAAAACCCCTCTAAAACTTACGCGAAGTGCACGCCTTTTTCGTTGAACGTGGCTAACAACAAAAGAAAGTCGTCCTGGCTCATTTTCGACGACCGCATTTGCTCGAACGAGTTCGTCGCGAGCACCTCCTCCACGATGCGGCGCGTGCCGTCCTTGGTGGGTTCGGGAGGGGCGTTTGCGTTCGCGTCGGCGTCGGCGTCGGCTTCGACGTCCATCATTCCCGAATCAACCGCAGCGTCCCCCCCGAGTCCAAATCTTGTGCCTCCCTTGCTTTTTTTTCGTTTGCCCATGCTCGCCGCCCCGAGCATACCCCCCCCCTGCAACCCAACTTGCACCCCGGAAACCCCCTTCCCATTGTTAACCTGCAACGCTTTGTAGGTTTTGTAGTTGTTTTCTATGAGCTCGAGCACAGTTTTGGTGCGGAATATCCCGCCCAGCGTTTTGTTCTTCCGTCCGAAACACAAACGCACTAACCCGTCCCATTCCTTGAAATTCACCGGGATCTGGTTCACCGGTTTGGGTTCTATCCTGACTACGCTGCTGTCCACTTTGGGCGGCGGCCTGAAGTTGTTCTTGCCCACCTTCAAAATGTGCGTGGTCCGGGCTAACAGTTGCGCGTTGACACTTAGCCGGCAGTAAAGCGGATCCCCGGGAGGCACGCACAGGCGCATGGCGAACTCGCGCTGGAACATTAAAGTCGCGGCGCGGAACACGGGGCGGTGGCTTAGTAGTTTAAACACCAGCGGCGACGAAATCTGGTAAGGAACGTTCGCGATGCACACGTCGAAGTAGGGCAGGTCCACTTTAAGGAAATCGCCGGAGATTATGTGTAAGTTCGCGGCGTGCGGCGTGCCTTGCACGCGTCTTTGAGTGTAAAGGAAAAGTGTCAGTCTGGAGTATGGGTGTGCTGTATGGGCAAACAGTGTACTTGTCATGTATGTAGTTGTACGGTTGCCAGTAAATGTTACTAGGGGTGCACTCAAAGAGGGGCGGTAAACAGTGTGCCTGGATTTGGGAAACGCGCAATACGTACCTTTGAAGCTCCAGCACCATCCGCGGGTCGAACTCGATTGCGATGACCTTCTTCGCGGTTTCCAGTAGCCTCATTGTTAGGTTACCCGTCCCGGGGCCGATTTCAAGAACCACATCGGTGGACTTAACCCCCCCCTTCTCCACGATCGCGTTGACTATCATCGGGTTTTTCAGAATGTGCTGGCCGTAGCTCTTCAGAAACTGAATGCCTTGATACGCCGCCTTCCCCGCGCCTTTCCCTAACTTCTTAGAAACCCCCCCCGCGACCCGGATGCCGGTGCCGGACATGGCGCGAGGGTTCCCGTTGGAGGCTTGGCGTGGAAAAAAAAAAGGATATATGCGTGGCCGTCCCTGTAGCCCCGCGTGCGCCGCCTCCGGCTGCAATGAGCGCCGACACGCGCGAGAAGTGTCGAAAAAGAAAAGTGGAAGGACTCCCTCGTTTTCGCTGACGCCCTTTGCCGTTGGCTTCAGGATGACTGCACCTATCTAATCCTCGTTTTCGGCGGGAGAACCAGTGTTGCGGCGCGAAAACCCGGGAGTCGCGTTGCGATCTGGAACGCGGAGTTGGGAAACTCGGTGTTCTCGGTGCGATGGCGTGCCCGTTTGTATGCGCAAACGCACTGGAATCGCAAAACAATCTTCAAATCGCACCGCGACCCCCAACGCACCTCGAACCGACGGGTTTGACTCCCGCGCCGCAGCCGTCGCGCGAAAATAGTTTTCGTGCCGATTCTGGCGACCGACGGTCGCGTCGCGCGCGCGACGTCTCACATCTCGTCGCGCGCCCTGGCGTTCACTCTAGTGAAGCGTGGCGAAGTCTCCCAGTTTGAGGCCCCACCTTTCCGGGTTGTGGTACGTGTCAGCGCGCCACAGGGCAAGACCTTGGCCACGTCAAAAGGAGAGACGAGGTTTTAGGGCCTGAGGAGTCACGACCATCGAGAAGAGGGTTGAAAAGGTGAAGGTGCACACGGCGTCCGGGGTGGGTGACGGCCGTCTCGGGAGACGGCCGAGATGCGCCCTCCAACCGTGGGCGCCCCGGGCGCGGCGTTCACCGCTCCGACCGCGCCCGGGCAAACCGGACCGGCCGCGGCCCCGAGCAGCGCGTTCGCGCCTCCCGCGGACATCACCAAGCCTGTCCCTGGTCGGCCTGCCGTCGTCGCAAACGCGCCACCCGGCCTCGGGTCGATGCCTCCGGGCACCACAAACGATCCCGCGGTCACCGCCGCATTCGCCCGGCAGTTCTTCGGGTTTATGCACCAAGGCATGTCTGGGGGCGGGTTTGGAGGGCACCACAACGTGTTCGGAGGGCCAACCTTGGCGCCGAACAGCGGCGCGTCCTCCGCGATGGCACCCATTGACGAACCTGCGTCGCGAGGACCCACCCCGGGGGTCACGGGGGACAGCGCGGTGACGTACAACAGGAAAGACAAAAGGTACGAAGAGTATTGGTTGTCCTGTCCGCACGGTCTGTCGGACACGGTTTCACCGGGTAAAACCCACCACGAAACACACCGGGGAAGACGTGGGCACGAGACCCATGCAGATGGCACGATCGGCGCGATCCGGCGCAGAAACAACTCGCCCCGAAACTCGCGCGTCTTTTCCTCCCCAAAAGCTGACTCTCCTTTTTTTGTCGACTCTTTTTTTGTCAATTCGCCACCCATCGCAGCCTCGGCCTTCTGTGCGAGAACTTCCTCCACCTGTACGGCGCCGGGCAGGAGGAGCTGATTTCTCTTGACACCGCGGCGGCGAAACTCGGCGTGGAGCGACGGCGGATATACGACATCGTCAACGTGTTGGAATCCGTGGAGGTGGTGGTGCGGAAAGCGAAGAACAAATACACGTGGCACGGGATTTCGAGGATGCCGAATGCGCTGGAGCGGCTTTGGAAGGAAGGCAGCTTGGAGTTCGGGGAGGACTTGATTCTGGACGGGCGGGATGACGAGACGGGTGGAGGTGCGGGTGGTGGCGGTGCTGCTGGTGGTGGTGCGGGTGGTGCCAGTGCTGCTGGTGCTGGGCCTGCGAAAAGTGAACGTACGGATGGATCGGGTTTGGGCGACGCGAGAGGCGGCGAAGGCGACGGCCAAAAAGGTTCGCGGAACGAGAAAACCGCAGTCCCGGTTCCCGTTCCGGAAGAGTCGGGGGGAAGCGCTTTTACCCCGAAATCCAGTGTTTCGTCCAAAGCCACTACGAACGACGGGGACGAGCTGGACGGCGCCGAAGTCAGTAAAGAGGCTAAAGAAAAAGATGAAAAGGAAACCCACGCTGGTAAGGAGTCGGGGAAAGAAAAGGACGGGAAGGGCGACGGTGGCGGAGATTGTCGCCGGGAAAAGTCCTTAGGGCTTTTATCGCAGAAGTTCGTCCAGCTGTTTCTCGTGTCGCGCGCGCGCGTGGTGTCTCTTGAAGCCGCGGCGAGGACGTTGTTGGGAAGCCACGCGGAGAACGCAAAGCTGAAAACCAAAGTCCGGCGGCTTTACGACATTGCCAACATTCTTTCCTCGCTGCGGCTCATCGAAAAGACGCACCTGGTGGATTCGCGGAAACCGGCGTTTCGGTGGCTGGGGGTTGAGAAAGACCTGGCGCTGGCAGCGGCGGCGGCGAAAACCCTAACCCCGGGTGGAGTCCCTCCCGGCCCTAACGCCCTGAACCCTAACCCTAATGCGAACCCGGGTGGAAACCCTTCCGGGAGCGGCCTTTCCGGCGCCGCCCCGACCGGCGTGAACCAGGGGGGCCCACACACCAACTCGGCGCCCGCGTTTAACCCGCGGTGGTTCATGCCCAACTCGAGCGGCCGGGCGATGACCCCGACGCCGTTTGACCGACCTCTGTCGTCTTTGGGTAAGGCGAAGCGAGGGTCCGTTACCGCCGGTACCGAGCGAGGCTCTCCCCCCGGGAGAGCCTCGAGCGACAACCCGGATGTTGGCGACGACCCGGTGAAAAGGCCGAAATCGGCGCTGGGGGTTGTTACCGACGGCTCGCGGCTGGACGCCCTGGGCGCCGCGAGCCACCTCGCGGTGAACAACGGGCTCGCGGCGAACAGTGGTCACGCCACGCAACACACCCTCGCCGCGCCCGCCCCGCGAAGGCCGGTGCCGATGGGCATCGGCATGGGAGGACCTGGTGGCGGTTTGAGCGCGCCCTGGGGCGCGCCGCACGTCTCCGGCGCTGGCGCGAACGGCAACGGCGGCCCCGCGCCGCCGTTCGCGTTCGCGCCAAACGCGATGTCGCCGGCGCTGATGGCGGCGATGGCCGCCGCGGGTATCGCGACGCCTCCTCCGCCCGCGACCGGCGCGGCGGACGCGCATAACCAGGCGCAGCAAGCCGCGCTGACGGCGATGATGATGGCGCAGGCTTCTGGTGCGGGCGGCGGGATGGGGAGCGGCATGGACATACTGAACCGGATGGCGAGCGGTGGCGGCGCGCAAAAGCCGCCCGAGCCCACAGGCCCTTCCGGCGCGCGGGCCATGGCCATCGCGATGGCCATGGCGCAGGCGCAGCAGAACCCACAGATGGCGGCGCAGGCACAGGCGTACTACGCCGCCATGGCGGCGCAGAACCACCAGGCGCAATACAACGCGCAGCAAGCGGCGGCGGCGGCGTGGCCTGGTGCGGCGGGTGCTGCTTCGCAAGCGCAAGGCAGTGTGCCGGCCGGGATGGAGCAGTACCTCGAGGCGATGAGGCGGTTCATGCCTCAGCCGAGCGCGGCGGCGGCGGCGCCTGTGCCGCCCAAGAGCGAGTCCGAGTGAGGTTTTGAATCGTTCCGGAGACGGCAAGGCGGTACATATGTACCGTATTAGACCGGTGTTCCGACCGGTTACTTTGGGGGTGCGACACTAGTCTAGCTGGTGTGTCTATCTATATACACAAGAGGATCGAGACGTCTGTTTCCGCGCGATTCCGGTACAATTGTACTTTTTTCGTCTTTATTTCTTCTGCGGGGAGCGTACAACACGCGTGTCCTTCACTCTCGGGGCCGTCGCGGCCGCGGCGGCGACGCCTGCGGCGAACAAAGTGGCACCGAAAGCACGTGCGCTCACGTTTTCACTCCCGCCGTGTGGCTGTCGCGCCACCTGGGGGGAAACAAACACCGCTCCTCGTGGCGTGCGCCAAGCCGGGTTCTCCAGGTCGAGTAAGTGTTGTTTGTGTGAAACCCGCGAAGCCGCGAGGAACGCGTCTTCGCGTCGCGCGCGGACGCTTCGCCAGAACAAAAGCGGGACGACCCCGAGTCGTATCACGCGCGTTACGAATTCGGGAGATACTAGCATGTGGGGACGCAGGGAAGTGAGAGCCCTGTGCGAGGGTGTCTTTCTAAAAAGATATCGCAAAAGTCTTTTCCACTTTTCTAGGAACGACCCCAAACAACCAAACAAAAGCAACGACTCTTGTCGAAAGCACGTCGTGGCGCGCGGAGCGTAGACGCAAGTGCGCGCGGTGGTGAATAATGAGAGCAAATAAGAGGTGCTCGCACGGAAGGCGGAAAGGCACCTGCAAGGAGTGTAACCCGTGTCCCCACGGCAACGTGAAGCAGAACTGCGCAGACTGCAACCCCTGCCCGCACGGGAAGCTGAAAAACAGGTGCGCGGACTGCAACCCCTGCCCTCACGGCAGGGTGAAAAGCAACTGCGCGGACTGCAACCCCTGCCCTCACGGCAGGTTGAAAAACAGCTGCGTGTTGTGCAGCCCCTGTCCGCACGGCAGGTTGAAAAACAGGTGCGCGGACTGCAACCCCTGCCCCCACGGGAAGCGGAAAGACTGCTGCGCGGAGTGCAACCCCTGCCCTCACGGTAAGGTGAAAAACAAGTGCGCGGAGTGCACCCCCTGCCCTCACGGTAAGCAGAAAAGCTGGTGCGCGGACTGCAACCCCTGCCCTCATGGCAAGCTGAAACGCAACTGCACGGCGTGCAGCCCCTGCCCCCACGGCAAGCGGAAACGCAACTGTGCTGCTTGTAAGTCATCACGCGCGGAGCGTTCGAGTTCACCCGAGGTCAAACTCGAGCCCGAGATCAAGCAAGAGCCGTTCACCATCCGCGGCTACTTTGGGTTTGACGACGGGGACGGGAAGCGCTAGTAAAAAGTAGGACGGTGAGTCGTACGAGGTCGTATACAAGTGTAAAAGACATCTTTGATACCTTCAGTTTGTTTCTAAATCCACGTAGTGAATCGTGGGTTCCACCCGGACGATGTTCTTCTCCATCCGGTCCACCTCGTCGCCAACCGCGGCGACGACTTTGAGTTTTTTCAGAAAAGTGTCAGTCTTGTATGGTGAAACAGTCGTCCGGGATTTGGGAACGTCCCAATACTTACCTTCTTCGCCGTACATCCGCAGCGCCGCATCCATACCCCCCGGGTTCAACCCGGAGTTGTCACTCCCCCATTCGTCCCGGTCTTTGTTGTTTTGAGACGCCACGGCTAAACGGAACCGCTCGTGCAGTTGTTTCCGCTTCGCCCCGTCGCCTCCTTGTAAATACCGCTCCACGACCTTCGCGCCGCTGAACTCGATCTCCGCGACGAACCGGTACGACCCAGGCCCCAGTTCTTCGGATTTCGCACGGTAGCTTTTTTGGGAAAAGAATAGGGTCAGTGTTTCGGACCGCGTTACGAGCGTAATTACGGGCGGACAATCGGCAAACGTAGGTGTGGCGGATTTGGGAAACGCGCGGTACGTACACCTCCGTCACGACCGGATCGGCGCGGATGGCGTCCACCACGCGTTTCATCTTCTCGTCCCCCAAACTTCGGCCCAGCAGTAACAACCGGTTAGAGTTTATTAAGTACGTGGCGGTTAAACCTAGCAAACCGCCAACTGCAACGCTGCCGAGCGCGTCGTACGCGTTGTTCCCCGTGTAGTGCGCCGCGAGTAACGCGGCGGCGGCGACGCCGCACCCCGCAACCGCGGCGGCGTCCTCCGCGACGACCGCGACTGAGGTGGGATCGTGTCCACTGTTAACGAACTCTGTTAATGTCATGTTCCTGCTCTTGGCGTTTTCCGAAAGCGCGACGTACGCCACGTTCAGGGAATACGCGTCAATCGCCGCCGAGAGCGCCAAAACCCCGATACCGATTTGCGCGTTCTCCAGCACGGACGGGTTCCTGGATTGGGAAAGAAAAGTGTCAGTCTTGATTGGGGCCACAGGGAGGCCAGGATTTGGGAAACCCTAAACCTAAACCCTAAACACTAAACACTAAACACTAAACGTACCATAAACTGTGCACGCCGTGCGCCACGGAGACCCCCGAGCCCATAAAGAAAACCCCAACCGCGCTGATTAAACTCCACACGAACCGTTCCCGGCGGTACCCGTAGTTGTACTGCGCGTCCGGTGCCTTGGCGGAACTTTTTATGCCCAGCAGTAACAGACTCTGCGAGTGTAAAGGAAAAGGGTCAGCACATTTGTTGGGCGTGTGTTGGACGTGTATTGGACGATGTGTGGACAACAGTCAGGGTAATCGGTATGTGTATTGGACGATGTATGGACAACAGTCACCGTAATCGGTCCTCCACAGTCACCAGCGTTAGAGGTAAAACAGTGTGCCGCCTGATTTGGGAAAGCCCCAACACGTACCTGGTTCAAAATATCAGCCGCGCTGTGCACCGCTTCCGCTAACATGACGCTCGACCCGGTTAGGCCGAACGCGCCTAACTTAGTCACGAAAATCAACGTGTTCGCCTTAACCGCGACGTTAACCGCGTTCAACGCCCGCGCGTCATTCGCCTCGTCCAGGGAGTTCTTTTTGTGCAAACCCAGCAAGCCGCGGTCGTCGCTGAACTCGTACGAATCGCGCTCTTTTTCTTCTTTTTCGGGGCTCGTTGATTCGTCGCTAGAATTTGGATTTGGAGATGACGTACTTTCATCAGAACCACTACCCTGCCCTGCTTCTTTTTCTTTCTCTGTCTGTGTTCGCTTTGACCTTCCCGTAGGGAGCTTCGCCTTGAACGAGGTTGGTGATCCGCTGTGGAACGAACGAAGCGCGTCGTTGTGCGGCGAACGGCGCGTCGAGTTGTTTTTGTCACTCGGCGTACCAGGACGAAGCAGACTCGAACGGAACACGTCGTCATCCACCGAGGGAACACACCGCGTGTAGTGAACGCTTCGTTTCGTGTCGAAAACCCCAAGGCGGCTCGTGTTTCCGTGTCCGTGTGTGTTGCGAAACCCGGAAGAAGCCCCGGGCGGACGACCGCGCGCCACCGAAACGAACGCCCTGGAAACGCGCGATGCTTCACGCGCGGCTCTCATTTTTCAACGAACCTCCTTCAGATGGATGACCTGGCGTTGGGGACAGGCCTTTGGGGACCGGGACAACTCAAACTCCAACCGAACCTTTGAAGGTTTCCGAAAACTCGGGATGGGACCCGGGAGGGAACCCGAGACCCGGGTTTCGCACCGGGGGCGGTCAGACGAGCGTTGCGACGGTAAAAGTGCCGAGGGGGTGCGTCTACAACGACGGCTACAGACGCTCTCGCGCGCCACGCGCCTGTTTCCGGAAAAACCTCTGCTGTCAGCAAAAAAAAAAGGCGACACCCCGGGGATGCGCTCGCTCCCCGCGTTTGGCGTTTGGTGTGTTTATTGTACAAAGTTTCACGTTGTTTAACAACCTTTCGTCGTCTTCTCGTTTCTATCGTCGTTTCGTGTCTATCTTCACTCGTCGTCGCTGGACTCGTCCTCGGACGAGACGTATTCGTCCTCGTCGGTCGACTCATGTTCTGCACAGTTCTTCAATGCCTCAATGCATTCCCACTCGTCCCACAGGCAGCCGTGCTCGCGCAACCACTGCAGCACCTCGTGGTTCCCGTGTATTGCCGCAGACTCGCACGTCCACTGGTCCCAAGGGCAGCCGTTCGCGCGCAACCACTCCAGCTGCTCAAAATCTCCGTTCTCCGCAGCTTCCCTGAACGTTTCCGAGTCCCACGGGCAGCCGTTCGCGCGAGCCCACTGCAGCACCTCGAGTTGCCTGCCCATCGCCGCCCACGCGCACGTTTCCGAGTCCCACGGGCAGCCGTTCGCGCGCGCCCACTGGAGCACCTCGAGGTGCCCGTCCACCGCCGCGTACAAGCACGTGTACTTGTCCCACGGACAGCCGTTCACGCGCGCCCACTGCAGCAACTCGAGGTGCCTGCCCTCCGCCGCGCTCGCGCACGTCTTTGCGTCCCACGGGCAGCCGTTCGCGCACAGCCACTGAATCGCCTCCAGGTGCCCGCCCTTCGCCGCCTTTGCGCACAGGCATTTGTCCAAACTCCAGCCGTTAGCGGCCAACCATTTCAGAATTTCGAGTTGCCCGTGCTTCACCGCCAACCTGACCAAACGACGTCCGTTGTCCACACTGAACCCTAAACAACCTTGCGGACGCAAGCGCTGCAACGTGCTCAGGCATCCAAGCTTCACGGCTTCGTACACATCAATCTCTCTCACATGACGCCCACTTTGCGCCACCGCGTCGCACATCTCGTGGCTCACCGCTCGAAGCCTCGCGAGGTCGGCGAGATCTGGCATATTAGCCGCACCTAGAATGTGTGTGGCGATGAGATCTTGAGGAAGGCTGAAGATTGTAGGTCGCGCTCGCGCGTCGACGCGTTTTCGTTTACGCCCACCTGAAAATAAATCGCGAGTCCATTGCAACGACCTCATGTCGCACGTCGCGCGGGGTCGTTGTGACGATCGTGGTCGAGATCTCGGGCGTTCCGAGAAAAACGCCTTTTCGCAATGACGTGTCGAAATCGAGCGCAAAAAATGAACGTCAAAGCGCTCGCAGCTGTCTCTGCCCGTCACAACGATGGCCTCGTCGATCGCGTCGACGATGGCGTCGCCAATCGTGACCCCCCCCTGTGTCGCCTCGAAACCAGGGTCGCGGCTGACGCGAACCCCGTCTCGGTTCGCGACGTCATCATTCCCCCAAACCACGCGACGCGAACGAAACTACGTTTCGCAGATTTGCCACGCTTCGTCAGCCGAGATCGCGCCGTCCTCAACTTCCATCG
>Ga0222633_1001216_pt1 | contig 14754 bp, 11 predicted proteins | sample AntAcemetageno48_FD_179816 | JGI IMG/M metagenome (GOLD analysis project Ga0222633, IMG submission 179816) | Saline water microbial communities from Ace Lake, Antarctica - #48 | ecosystem: Environmental > Aquatic > Non-marine Saline and Alkaline > Saline | place: Antarctica: Ace Lake | collected...
ACGACTACAACCGTGAAGGACTTTGTATCGAGGTGGATTTGTCACTGCCCTCATTGCGTGTGGCACGAGCTCTGGATCAAATTATAGAGTGGCGTGGTAAGCCGACAGCCATTCGCTGTGACAATGGCCCTGAGTACATTAGCCAGATGCTTGCTGACTGGGCTGCAGATAGAGACATCCGATTAGACTTTATCCAACCGGGTAATCCGCAACAGAATGCCTATGTTGAGCGTTATAACCGGACGGTAAGATACGATTGGCTGACACATTACTTGTTCGAATCTATTGAAGAAGTTCAGAATCACGCAACCAGCTGGTTGTGGACCTACAACAACGAACGGCCCAACATGGGCCTTGGCGGAATAACGCCGCAACAGAAGTTGGCCATGGTGGCCTAACCTCTACTTTTAGCTTCGGTTAATAAAGGGGGGATTACCAAAGCAAATGATGCGGTTGCCGAAACTGCTGAAACAAAGTCTGACATGGGACCGAGGAACTGAACTCGCTTCACACGCAAAGTTTACGCTGGCCACCGACATGGCTGTCTATTTTTGCGATCCGAGTAGTCCATGGCAGCGTGGCACTAACGAGAATACTAACGGACTGTTAAGACAGTACTTTCCTAAAGGAACCTGCTTGTCGGATAGAACTCAACGCCAACTAGATGCCGTCGCAAAGCAACTCAATACCAGACCAAGAAAAACTTTGGGATTTGAAACTCCAGCTGATAAATTAAACCAAGTGTTGCTGTGACCGATTGAATCCACCCTCTGCATTTCTTCAGGTATGCTCAACCTGGTAAAAGCTGGAAGACGTCGTGGGGTGATGCCTTCATCTGTGCTGTCAAAGTCTAGCGCGCCGGTGAAAAAAGACTTGGCATCAAACAGATTGATGGCTCTCATTATTGTTTCCCCTTGTTTTAACCTGCTCTCTGATTGTGAGTCGGGCTACATTGCCTAAAGGATATCAGGGAGCATCTGTGTGTACGATAGATTTACTGTGAATGAAGTTTCTGGCAGAGGGTACAGAAATCTTACGGGTATCTGATTGCCATGCATTACGACCGAAACATGCACCAGGGTTGCGCGGAAGCTCCAGAGAAGGTAAAGCTGCACGCGGAGCACGCACAAGAATTTGAGCCGAACTTTTTATCTGCCTGGATACTGTTAGCTGGTGTATATCTCAATCGTGTTGGCTACCGAATGCGTCGAGAAGACGTTCATGCGCTGGCGCCTGGTGCGCTGTACCATGCTCTGGATATTGATCCAGATAATCCAGAAGTTATACCGACGCCCGCAGAGTTGGCCCGAGGTGACCATCTCGATCGGGAGGCGTTGTTATCTAAGGGAGACTATGATGCCGCTATCTTCAACTATGAGGAGTCGTTGGAAATTGCAGGTAATGGCTTTTTGTCAGATGGTGTTAGAGCGACCCTTGCTGGTATCGGGTTTCTTTATTCCGACAAAGCAAAGGCAATTGAGACTTGCAGACTGAGAGCGCTTGTTTTACTGGATGGAAAAAATTATCGAAGAAGATTCCTTTTCCACAACGTACTTTTTGCTCATGTGGCCGCTTCTTTCTGAGTTAAGGGTTGATGAGCGATATCAAGAGCTATTAGACAAGGGTGGAATATTGAATATTCCAGAGCTTTCGTGAGAGAAAAGGGCGCAAGTAGTCATTCCAGACTTAACCTTTCGAGCCGCACTAGCTTTTTTGTCGAACTAGAGGTTAAGTAGCGTCATGGCAATTGAAAATAAAACGATACTACCGTTCTATCAGGCATTGATAGAAAACTCTCGAGACGTTGTAACGCTGCTCGACGAAAACGGTATCGTCCAATTCCAAAGTCCTTCAGTCAAAGTACTTTTTGGCTACGAGCCAGATGATTTGGTTGGCAGCTTCATTTTGGACAAAGTACATGTCGAAGATCAAGATAGGGCGAAAGAGATACTGGCGCAAATTCTGGGCGGAAACGAGCCACCGCCTTTCATCGTTCGATATCAACATATAAATGGCTCGTGGCGATTTGTAGAAGTCATCGCTCACTTTCTCGATCAGACTCTATCTGGAGTGATGTTGAATTCAAGAGACGTCACTGAGTTTGAGGAAACATCACGTGCTCGACGCCTGGCGGATGCTTCATTTGAAGCGGCCTTTAACGCAAGTAGCGCGATGAACTCGATTTCGATTGTTGAAACCGGTGAATTCTTCTCTGTTAACGATGGCTGGGAGCAAGCCTTAGGTTGGTCTCGAGAGGAGGCCATTGGTAAGACCGCAGAGGAGCTAAATATCTGGGGCGGTGTTGAGAGTAGAGCTGAGGTGATTGCTGAATTCCAAAAGAGCGGAGAGTTGCGAGGTCGTCGAGTTGAACTCACAACTAAATCGGGTAACAAATGCATTGTCCTGCTAGATGCAACCTACCTTTATCTGCCCGTCGGTACGCGTCTGTATTTATCTGCTTTAGACATCACCGAGCAAGAACAAACTGAAGAGATGTTGCGGCAGTCTCAGCGCCTTGACGCAATAGGGCATTTGACTGGCGGAATAGCTCATGATTTTAATAACTTGTTGACGGTTATTATGGGGCATGCGGAACTGGCGATAATGGATCCGCAGTGCACAGATCAAGTGACAGAATCTTTGGCAGCAATTGAGCGAGTATCGGTCACCGGTGCAAATTTGATTCAACAGCTGCTCTCGTTCTCAAGGAAGCAAAGTTTGTCGCCTTCGTCGACTAGGCTTAGTGAGCATCTTGAGGCGATGAGACCTTTGTTAAAAACAACGATAGCAAAAGACATTGAACTTAAGATCAATTGCGTGAGGGACAAGTGGTACTGTTTGATAGACACGCACCAACTCGACAATGCGATCTTGAATATTACCATCAATGCTCGAGACGCAATGCCAGAAGGTGGGACACTGGAATTTATCGTCGATGATCGAATTCTGTCAGAAACAGAAGCCCTGAAGCACGATCTAGACGCTGGCGATTACCTCAGTCTGCAGATCAAGGATACAGGTATAGGAATGAGTGCATTGTCTACTAAGCACGCCTTCGATCCCTTCTATACGACCAAGCAAGATCTTGGTGGCAGCGGTCTTGGCCTTAGTATGGTATTTGGGTTTATCACCCAGTCCGGCGGTCGTGTATTTATTGAGCCTAGTAGTATTGGCACGACCATTTCTCTGTTGTTGCCAAGAGCACTGGCACCGACAATAGATCCCGTTCTGTTATCTAAGACGGAGCGCCAGCGTCGAAATAAAACGGTGCTGCTTGTTGAGGATAATGTAGATGTCAGGATGTTGGTTGCAAAACAACTTGAATCGCTAGGGTATCAGGTGACTGAGGTCGGGACTGCGGCAGAGGCAGAAGCTTTAGTGAATCCAAATTTCGACCTGTTGGTTTGTGACCTGATGCTTCCAGGAAATCGAAAAGGCCCTGAAGTCGGCAACAAATTCAGGCAACGACAGCCAGATCTTGCAGTGTTGTATATATCCGGTTATCAGCAAGGCATACTCACACCTGAAGAGACTCAATCTTCGAGCGTTTCATTTATTCAAAAACCCTTCTCGAAGCGCGACTTTGCAGCAAAAATTGATGAGCTGTTTCAGAATATCTCAGGGCGAGCGCCGTAATTGAAACGCCTGCGCCGAGCAGTTGTCCAAGCGGTAATTTGGTCGGGTGTTTTGTTTGTGATACATCCTCGGTCATCTTTGTGCTCATTTTAGTTCGAGGGCCACGGCGACTGTACGATCAACGAGCTCTTCAAGGCCAATACTCGAGTAGCCAGCCAGGCTCAAACCAACCTGACCTTGCCAGGGCTGGATCCAATGTTCAGGTATGGGTTTACCTTGAAGCCCCCATAGGGCTCCAACCGTTGCACCGTTGCAATCTGTATCCCAGCCGGCAGAAACCACATCACCAATGGCTGCACTATAGTCATCCAGATTCGAGAACAGCGCCCAGATTACTAGCGCTAGATTATTGAGAGTATGAACCGGTGACCACCCTTCATAGCTCGAATGGATTTTTCTATATCCTTTAGGATCACCAGCCTGTTCCAAACCGAGTTTAATTGCCCGCTCTGCGCCGGTATTGGCAGGAATAAATCTAAGGGCAGTTTTAATGGCGACATTGGGTGCTTCGGTTTGCAAGGCTGCGCCAAGTGCCGCGACCAGAACTGCGCCATAAACACCATCCCCTCGATGGGAGAGTTCTGCATCTGCGGTCGCAAGTTTTGCTGCGAGCTCGGGGTTACCGGGGCAAACCCAACCGTACACATCGGCGCGAATCTGAGCGCCGATCCAATCATTGAAGGGGTTGTTCGCACATAGGCCCAAATCGAAACCTGGCGGCTGACCCTCGGGGAACCATTCATCTCCTTGTTCCAACATCACTTTGTATGCGGCTCGTTCTGCTGTGTAGGTCGAGCCCACTGGAAGCAGTTTAAGCCAGGTTCGAGCGACATCTTCTGTTCTAAGTTTTACGCCGAACTGCTCAAGCATGAGTAACGCAAGAAAGCTGTAGTTGATGTCGTCGTCGGGTTCGCTGCGGCTGAATTCGTTTTTACACCAGCTTTGATTCACGAGCTGATTATTTGGAATGTAGGGGATGTAATCCCGCAAAGGTTTTGAGTTAGCCGCATCGAGATATTGATCCAACTTATTAAATCCCTTACGCATTGATAACATCTCAACAGGCTTGCCGAGTTGGCAGCCTGAAATTCGACCCTGCCATGCGGTTTTGATTCGTGCCTGGTATTCGCTGTTCATATCTCGCGCCCCCTGATGAGCAGTTGCGGAATCTTCTGGATATCTGACTAATGTTACACAGCAAGAAGCGACAGGTCTTCTACAGGCTCCAAAATACGCCCTGCTTTTTAGTTGATACAAGTGGCAAAATGGATTTGCCTAGAATAAATTAGACATGGTAATTGAATGCAAAGCCGCCGGCACGGAAACCCTTTCAGCGCTGCAAGCAGCGGGCGAAGCACTTGATCGCGTTAATGAACTCAGAACAGCAGAGAGTTGTTTATGTTGGGACCATGATCCCGAAATTCGCCCTAACATTGTCAAAAATCACCGCTTTGCTGACATAGATCAATGATCTGATCTCCGCACCCCGTTAGGATGCCGCCTGAATTGAGTTCCACAGGGTATTGATAGCTGTCTTGCGAATTGACACGCCAATTGGCAGAGCTTATGTTGGTTCAAAATTGCGACTTCTTTACCATCGACCTTCAGAGCGCCGTGCTGCTGCAGTCGAGTGAAGATTCGGCTTGTAGTTTTAACCGCGAGGCCAAGATAATTGGCTATATCGCTGGCTTAAGTTGAAGAGGAAAGCCGCGATACGCTCCTCAGAGGTCTTTTTGCTGATAAGTAATTGGAGCTCCTGCTCATCACTTTTGCTGTCAATACTCAAAGTTTGAGAGTCCGTACCATATGGCTGCCTAGGTGTTGTCACAAGAGGAGTAGTCGGGGTGTAGCCTCTGGTCTTTCTAAGGTATCCTGATTGTAGATTTGGGGGGATTGGAGGTTTCTTTGGTCATGGTGGCTGTGGTTTGTTTTTTCTGGTGCAGGAACAACGGCAGTGCTTGCAGAAGAAGTGATCGCGGGTATCACCGATACAGGTGCCGAAGTGCAATTGATTCGTATTCTAGGTGATCAAATTAGGTTAAAAGCATGAGTTTTCTAAAAACACTGTGGCGAAGAATTCTCTCGGGAGGCGAACCCGATGCTCCGCTGGTCGAGATGATTCGTGCCGCCAAGGTAGACCCTCAGATCCAGGCGAGCCTGGTGATGATTCTGCGGATGGATACTTTGCAGCGCCGCGCCGCGATAGCGGCTCTTGCCATCCGGTTACGGATCCAACAGGCTCCAGAAGCACTGATTTCGGCGCTCGCTCAATTAGACGATGATGAATTTGCGGCTATAACTTTATCGCTTTTGGATGAAGACTCGTGAGTATAATTCTCTAATTGAGCATCATTGTGTCCATTTATGCCCTTTCTGATCGGTAATATCGCCGCTATCCTTCATGTTCAAGTTTAGAGATACCAGTGATGAGCGAAGTAAGCGCAACCGAAATACCTGAAATTCCCGATCCCTATTCGATACCGTTAGAAGAGATCAATGTTGCCCAGCCAATCTTGTTTCAGCATGACGCCCACTGGGACTATTTCAAACGCCTAAGGCAAGAAGCACCGGTCCACTACTGTACCGATAGTGCCTTCGGACCTTATTGGTCCGTCACTCGCTACAAAGAAATCTTTGAGGTCGACACTAATCACCAGGTCTACTCATCCGCCCGAGGGATCACAGTGGGCGGTTTGGCGGGTGCGCCGCCTAATGCTGATAAAGGTGAAAACAAACAACAGGATTTTGCTGGCTTCGGTATGTTCATTGCGATGGATCCGCCCAAACACGACTTACAGCGTGCCACGGTCACTGGCGTCGTCGCACCACCGAATCTTGCCAAACTTGAAGGCACTATTCGTGAGAGAGCAGGGAAAATCCTCGATTCTTTGCCGGTCGGCGAAACGTTTGATTGGGTCGATACGGTTTCGATCGAACTCACCACTCAGATGCTTGCAACTCTATTTGATTTTCCCTTTGAAGATCGACGCAAGTTGACTCGCTGGTCAGACATTGCGACGACGCCTCCAGGCGTTGGCATTGTTGAATCCTCCGAGCAAAAGCGCGCCGAGTTGATTGAGTGTCTTGAATACTTCACTCGGCTTTGGAATGAAAGAGCTAATGAGCCGCCCAAAGATGATCTGGTGTCGATGCTAGTTCACGGCGAAAGTACCAAAGACATGAGTCCTTTCGAATTCCTGGGTAATCTGCTGCTGTTGATTGTCGGCGGTAATGACACCACTCGAAATTCGATTACTGGGGGCGTTTATTTTCTGAATAAGAATCCTGGTGAGTACGACAAGTTGCGCGTGAATCCTGCGCTTATCCCTAATATGGTGTCTGAAATCATCCGCTATCAAACTCCCTTAGCCCATATGCGTCGAACGGCATTGCAGGACACGATGCTAAATGGCAAACAGATTAAACAAGGTGACAAGGTAGTGATGTGGTACGTGTCGGGAAATAGAGATGAAACCGCTATTGCAAATGCTGACCAATTCATCATCGACCGCGGAAAGGCCAGGCAGCACTTGTCATTCGGTTACGGCATCCATCGCTGCATGGGAAATCGTCTGGCCGAGATGCAGTTACGGGTTCTATGGGAAGAAATCATGAAACGTTTCGACAAGATTGAAGTAATGGCAGAACCCGAGCGCACCTACTCGACATTTGTAAAGGGCTATACACATTTGCCGGTTCGGGTTCATCCGAAATTATAGGTCAGACTCACCTGTATCCGGGCTGGGGTTCAGGTGCTTATTTTTTGACCTTTAGCTAGTTGGTTTCTGCAACAAAGTTAACTTTCACCCTTCCATCAGGGCTTGTTTGATTATAGGAAAGGCTTCTTTGATAAAGCTGCTCGTTCTTGTCATTGAAAAATTCAATACTAAGTTCATCTTCGGTAATCGTTGTGTAAACGAAACCTAACTGTGGGTCTGTAAACGCTAAGCCCGGTTCAAATCCAGATTCCGTTGCAATGCCGTGTTTACCGCCTGTTCCAGAAACGATATAGAGTGGTTCGTCGGGTCGTGCAATGAGTTGTTGATTGTGGTCATGGCCGGAAAAGTAGGCGGCAACGTCGAATCGTTTCAGAATCGGTGTGATGCGATCAACTAACTCCTGATCGTAGTATTCACGGCCGCCTGTGCGTATGGGCACGTGGCTAGCGACGATTGTCCATATTGCGGGTTGGCTGCCTTCGAGTAGTGATATGAGCTGCTGAGAGGTGTTTTCGTGAGTACGGGAATTAGGTGATGTGTCGAGATAGACAACCTTCAACAACGGCCCGTCTTCAACCGTGCCATAGTATTCCACATAATCCCGTGCCGGCATGTGCCATCGTCCAGAGCCTGCCCGTTTATGGCTGTATTCAAATTCAGCCTGCTCATTACCGCCGTAGTCGTGATTACCCAGCACCGCATAAAATGGCGTTTGATTTAGCTCATCACTTCGATACATGTTCTCGAATTTGTAGAGCCATTGGGGATCCTCTACTGATTCAATCCCATAGCGATAGAAGTTATCTCCAAGCAGCATGACAAAATCCAACTCCTTCTTGGCGGCAAGATTTTTCATGCTCTGGGCAACCTGCCACTGCCTAAAATTGCCAGTGCCTTGATCACCTAGTGAAATAAAGGAAATCTTTTTCGAGCTGAGGTTATACGTGATTGGTTCGTGGGGTGGTTGCCGCAACAGGGAATAGCAAAAAGCAGCGATTAAACTGCCTATGATCAGGCTGGCTAAAGCGAGCAGCGATAAACCGAGACGCAGACCTTTACTGCTAACAAATGGAAAGAATGAGGATGATTCGAACAGGTTCACGAGGTGACACTTTTTGATTGAATGGTCGGTTGGAGTCGTTATTCGGAAAAATCATTCGAGAAAAGAAAAATAAAAAGAGCCAAGCCGAATGATTTTTATGAAACGGACATCTCACCTGTTTCAAGTGCCTTGTTGAGTTCACTCCAATTTCAATTTTTCAGAAGATTCCGATCGAGAAGATTGGACATGTTGCTGCACCCCTTAGACTTTGGGCGATGGCGGTCATCGGGCTGCTGGTCATCCAGTTTTTTCTTCGCCTGGGGTTATTCACTTCAAACCTAGAGCTTTCTCAATCTGCCTCTGTTTTGGATATCGCAAAAAGCTTCGCTATGGGGTTCAGGTTTGATCTGAGAATGGCGGCATACGGAGCTTTGCCGTTGATATTGACCCCGCTGTTGAGTTTTCGGTTGTATACGATTTTTTGTCGTTTCTGGCTGACGACCTTTGCGCTGGGTTACTTGTTTTTTGGCATTGCTGAGTTGGAGTTCTACCGGGAGTTTCAGCAACGCTTGAACGCACTGGTTTTCCAATATTTATCGGAAGACCCGGCAACGGTGTTAGCAATGCTTTGGCATGGATTGCCCATCCTTCAATATCTGTTTCTATTCTCCATAGTGGGCGGTCTGACCTGCTTCGGTATTCATCGAATGTTTTTTCGATACAACCATAAAGAGGATTTCCGGTCGAACTTTCTGGTGGCAGGACTTTGTGTGGTGGCTATGCTGGCAGTAAGCGTATTGAGCATAAGGGGCACACTACGTACAGGGCCGCCTCTGCGCTGGGGTGATGCCTACGTCACAGAGAATGTGTTTTTGAATCACCTTGCGCTGAATGGCAGTTTCACGTTGATCAAAGCTTGGATGAATCGATCAGACAAAACTTCTAATGCTGAATGGCTGCGTTTGGATATTCAGGTCGCGGAGACGCAATCAAAGCACATGCTTTTTTTGAGTTCTGATCGAAGTACTGCCTCAATTCAAAGACCGATCGGAAGATTCTCGGGCAATGAGCGATCAATCTCGGCTGTCCCCAAGAACGTCATCATCATATTGATGGAGAGCTTTGCCGCCGCTCACGTAGGCGCTTTGGGTGGGCAACTAAATGTGACCCCGGCTTTCGATGCCTTGACTCATGAGGGGATCCTGTTTGAGCGATTTTTCAGCAATGGTACCCATACCCACCAGGGAATGTTCGCGACCTTAAGCTGCTTTCCTAATCTGCCCGGCCATGAATATTTGATGCAGCAAGCGGAAGGCCGCCATCAGTTTTCGGGTCTTTCGAGACTATTGCCTGAATTTCAAAAACTCTTTGTCTACAACGGAGATTTTAGTTGGGACAACCAAAAGGGGTTCTTTGCGAATCAAGGCCACACCAACTTTGTCGGTCGAGACGATTATGTAAACCCGAAACATGTTGATCCTGTTTGGGGTGTCTCCGATGAAGATATGTTTGATAGAGGTTTGGCGGAGTTAGACAAACTGAACAAGGACAAACCATTTTTTGCGGTGCTGCAAACGCTGTCTAATCACATGCCCTATAGTCTGCCGGAGCCACTCCCGATGCAGCCTGTTATCGAAAATGGCTCCATTAATGAACGTCTGACCGCTATGAAATATGCCGATTGGGCATTGGGTAATTTCATGCTAGCACTAAAACAGCGGCCATATTTTGAGGACACTTTGGTCGTTCTGGTAGGGGATCACGGTTTTGGTACAGACAGACAACTGACCAAGGTGAATCTTGTTCGTTTTCACATCCCACTACTTCTTATCAGTCAATATTTCGAAGACCATGCTGGTGCTGTGAACTCTAATGTAGGCAGTCAGGTTGATATCGTTCCCACCATCGCTGGGTTGTTGGGCAAGGACGTCGATCATCAGTGCTGGGGGCGAGACCTATTTAGATTGCCCGATGGCGACTCAGGCTTCGCGATCATTAAGCCTTCAGGCAGCGAGCCGACGATGGCCATGGTCAGCGGAAACAATATCATGACCTATGAACCTGAAAGTGGCTCCAATCTTTACCAATATGTATTGGGTCCGTTGGCTCATGTTAGTTCCCAGGTTAATTTGCAGAAGGAGGCCGATATGAAAACGTCGTTGCTCAGTTATGTCCAAACTGCGCTAAAGGGGCTTGAAGCGGATAGGGTAGGGGCGCTGTAACGAATTATTTTGGACTCAGATCGCAATTAATTTTCTGTTAGCCGAATGATTCGGGACCGTTTGTACATCTAACCGGGCAGTTCACACCTGGTTGTACTTGATGATTGCGGTTTTGCACTCCTGGAATATAGGCCAACTTTCGACGTTGGTGAAAAATACGTTAGCTGGTCTGGTCAACGGGAATGTTGATTCCCTTCGCTGGCGTCACGTCACTTTTCTGGTAGTATTTATTCTCGTGACGGGAAATTTGAGTTTCTATCATCAACTCACAATTGCCTATCCCCTTAATCTGGATTTCTTTGCCTTCGTCGTGTCCGTGGGTGTGTTGGTTTGCTCGCTTATACTACTATTATACTGCGGACTGCGATTAATCATAGGTGCACGCCTGGCGGCTGTGTCGCTGCTAGTGCTAACAAGCTGCAGTGCGTTTTTCACAGATCAATTTGGCATCGTGATGGACTACACGATGGTGGACAGTTTTGTTCAATCGGATCGGCAGGAAATGCAAGGGCTGCTATCAACGTCCTTTTTTACTGCACTGATGTTGTATGGCGTGCTTCCCGCTATTATCGTCCTGCGGTTGCCTGCCCTTGAGGTCAGTCGACTGCATGAATGGCGTCGTTCAGGTTTTCTGATGGGATCAGCCTTGCTGGTTATCATCACTTGCCTAGGCAGTTTTAGCCCTTTCTATGCCAATTTTTTTCGTGACCACAAGGCAGTCCGCTATTACGTTAATCCCGTGAATCCGTTATTTGCGATCAGCAAATACGTCGTGCGGGAAATTGCACAACTGAAGCCCTTAAGGCTACAACCTATACTTAAAGATGCAGCACAAGGTGCGGGTTATGTACCAAAGCTTGTTGTGATGGTGGTCGGTGAAACCGCTCGAAGCGATCGTTTTTCTCTTAATGGGTATCAACGTGACACAAATCCAATGCTTTCAATTGAGTCAGGTATCCAAAGTTACGCCAACGTTCAATCCTGCGGCACCAGTACCGCAATTTCGGTGCCCTGCATGTTCGCTATTGTCGGAAAGGATGACTTTACCTCACGCTCGATTAAAGAATCTGAAAATATTCTAGATGTTCTGCAACGTTCAGGGGTTAGTGTTCTCTGGCGCGATAACAACTCTGACTCAAAAGGTGTTGCGCTGCGTGTACCCTATGAAGATTTTCGATATCCGAGTCTCAACAAAGTCTGTGATTCTGAGTGCCGTGATGTCGGTATGTTAGGTGGATTGCAAAGCTACATTACAGGTCAAGAAGGCGATATATTGATTGTCTTACACCAGATGGGTAACCACGGCCCTGCCTATTTCGAACGTTATCCTGCAGAATTTGAGTACTTCACACCGGCTTGCGACTCGAAAGAACTATCGAGTTGTACCAAAGCGGAAATCGATAATGCCTATGACAACGCCATTCGCTACACCGATTATTTTCTATCGGAAGTGATTAGTTTGCTGAAAAAGAACACCGAAACCTACGATACAACCATGTTTTATGTTAGCGACCATGGTGAGTCCCTGGGTGAACTCGGAGTATACCTGCATGGTATGCCGTATCTGATCGCCCCTATCGAGCAACGACGTGTACCGGTGATTGTCTGGGAATACAACGCTAATAAATCCTATGGAATTGATGAGAGTTTACAGTCTCTTTCCCATGACGCCGTATTCAAATCATTGCTGATGACCTTTGGCGTTCAAAACGTGGCTTCAGTTGAGGGCGAGTCTTTTCTTCCCAATAGAATAACTGAACCGGCAACGAGTCTTGTCTACAACGAGGAATAGTTAGAAGGATTTCTTGAGCTCTGCAGTGAACTGGAGTGACCGAGCATTACTTTGAAAATCGCCGCTGATTGGATAAGCCAGATCTACCTGTATGACCTGACCCTTCTCGGATTTACTTGGAGCGAGGCGTAGTCCAAAGCCAACATTAGAAAACATCGTGCCAGAATTGGTATTGCCTGAATTCCTGGAATCTGAAAAGGTCGAACCAATATCAACAAAGGCGGCATAGCCCAACCTTGCCAGGTTAAACAGATGCTTCTTGGTAAATAGCCGCTGCTCGATCGTCAGTACTGTGCTGTGGTCGCCAGTCAAAAAATGGTTATCGAATCCGCGCAAGCCGTTGTTGCCGCCCAGAGAAACCTGCTCTGCATTACGAAGGTTATGACTAAAGGTGCTATGTAGACCCACGTATAAACTTCGCGAGGCGGTTTGCCCTCGATGGTAATCGACATTGAAGTGCACCAGCGAATTCTGCCATTCACTCGTATCACTAACCAAATGACCTGACCAATCCAGGGAAAGTTGAAGCAGTCTTTTTGGGGAAAATATAAGCGTATCTTTAAAAGAACCATCGATAATCAGGCGACTGTCGTCACCGGGCACATACCCCACACTCGACGTAAATTGCTTGCCTATGTGCAGGTCCTCAGTCCGGTAGATTTGGTTGATATTAAGGGCGCGGGCGTAGTCGGCTTCGATATATTCAAAGGCCACAAAAGGGTAATTGATATCATAGTTGTATGGTTGTAGATTCTGTTGCGGTAGATCAACACCCGGGCCATATTCGTTTTTGTGATGACGTACACCGAGCGTGTATCGCTTTACATCACCTTCATTCAGGCCCTTTGAAAAACCATAGGATAGTTCGGCAAACTCCGCTGTCACTCGAGTTTCAGCGACCTTATCGCCAGCCTGGTATTCGGTATTGATTCGTTCACTGGCTTGATATTGGCTGAACCAGGCAGACCGACTGGCCAGAGCGTAAAAAGGCTGTCCTAAAATCAGTTCGTACAAATAGCCATCGGACAGATTGGCAGCTCTTGCATCTATCTTGATATGACTGCCTCTGTAATTGCGGTCCTGAGCACGGATCTCGAAAGCGCTTCGATCCTCGTCACTTTCGTAGGAACTACTAAAGCGACGTCCAGAGCCAAGAAAGTTACTGTCCCGCATACCGATTTTGAATGCTGAGTCGCCTCCCGCAGCCTTGTAGGAGACCTCAGGTGTGAGTGTCCAAACCTCTCGTGTCACCACTTCCAGATCAACACCATCTGAGCAATCACGTAGCACTCTAACTTTGGCATCAGAAGTAAATTTCTGATCCCTAAGCAGCCGCTCGCTTTCCTGTATTTCTGCTTTGGTCGCGACATCCCCAGCTTTAAATAACAGTTGATCCAAGACCACGGAGTTTTTTGTATCAATATGGTGATTGTTAGCCCACCGATAAATCACGTTGTTTTCGTCGGGGTTGTTAGGGTCAAAAATGGGCAATTTGGTGACTGTAATGGTTTTGAGTCTGACAAGTTCGACAGGCGCGGTGCCATCGCCAGAAGTACTGCCCCACCTTGAAACGTCCGCTGTAAAGTCAAAACCTGGATCTGCTTGAACCTCGAGGGTTTTACAGCCTTCTTCCGCAAAGGCGTCACTGCCAAGTGACATCATGAGCATTAGCAGTCGAATTTTGTTCTGTTGTGAGTTCATTGGGTGACCCCAGCCTGCAAAGTAGTGGTTGGCGCAGGGAAGAAAATTTTTATCAACCCAAGATTAATCATCCAGATAATCAACGTTGTCCAAATGGTGTGAGAAGGAAAATGTGCGCCTCGCAAGGTTTGTCCTATGCCGAAAACCATCCCCATCGTGACGGCGCCGACAAGCCCGAGCAGCGCGAGGGTTGGTTGTTTTGTGCGAAACCCAAAGAAAATTGCGACCAGACTAAGAGGTCCGGATACGTGGCCGCCTGGCCAGCATTTACCGTCGCCAAGCCACAGATTAGAGAATTGGTTTAGAGGTTTACTGCCGCCATAGATCGTCAGTTCATAGGCACATTGCATCCCGGTGGTAGCCTTCAGGATTGATATCGTAAGAGTGGCAATGACAATCGAGAAGAGAACGAAACTCCACTCCCTTCGATCCGATTTAGGGGACGGTAGAATCAAGGACGCGATAAACGTCAGGATGATGACCAATACGGTAGCGCCAATCATCTGTCGTCCCACTGTGTGTATGACGCCTTCAGTCAGCCAATGATGTCTTAATGGAAATGATTGGCTGCCGCTGTCAAACAGCAGTCCCATCATTTTGAAATCCAAACCGAAAACTTCGAGCACAAAGGCTAGTAATAAA
>Ga0222633_1001221_pt1 | contig 14719 bp, 15 predicted proteins | sample AntAcemetageno48_FD_179816 | JGI IMG/M metagenome (GOLD analysis project Ga0222633, IMG submission 179816) | Saline water microbial communities from Ace Lake, Antarctica - #48 | ecosystem: Environmental > Aquatic > Non-marine Saline and Alkaline > Saline | place: Antarctica: Ace Lake | collected...
TGGAGTCACCTACGTCTTGCAGGATATCCACCTGGGTCACTCGGTATTCACCGGTCAGCGTATCAACCACCACTTCTGAAACCGCGGCGCCATGAGCGAAATAGTAAAATGGCGTACCGGAGCCTGCTTCCTTGTCGAAGTGAATGTCCGGAGTCTTGTAAAAACCTGAAGACCAAAGCTGTACCCGGTTCAGGTAAGCGAGCTTCACGGCATCAACAAATGACAGCGTCTCTCCGGCGTCACCACCTACTCTGACCTGGTCATCTGCAAACTCAATGTCATCGGCTGACACATTAAAGTGCTCCACTAGAAAAACCGCCATGCGGGTTTTAATTTGGTTAACAGCATCCAGTGCGGCCATTCCGTTCAAGTCGGTGCCCGCTGAGGCTGCGGTAGGTGAAGTATTAGCTACCTTGTCCGTACGGGAAGCGCTTATGCGGACAATGTCGAGCGAGACTCCGAATGCTTCAGCCACCACCTGACAAATCTTAGTATGCAGTCCCTGGCCCATTTCCGTGCCACCATGATTCACGAGAATGCTACCGTCGGTATAAACATGAACCAGCGCGCCGGCCTGATTTAAATGTATGGCGGTAAAAGAGATACCGAACTTAACAGGCGTCAGCGCCAGTCCTTTACGGAACTGGCCATCTTTTGCATTAAATGCCTTGATGGCTTCACGCCGCTGTCGATATTGGCTGGTCGTTTCGAGCTCATCTATAAGATCAGCAATGACGTGTTGCTCAACCTGCTGGTGATAGGGTGTCTCGCTCCTGCCTTCGCCGTATAGATTGGTTTTCCTCACATCAAGGGGATCCAGCTGAAGGTGTCGAGCAATATCGTCCATCATCGATTCCGCCAGCATCATGCCCTGGGGTCCACCGAAACCTCGAAAAGCAGTATTGGATACCGTATTGGTTTTACAGCGATAACCAGTAATTTCAGCATTGTTGAGGAAATAAGCGTTGTCAGCATGGAACATGGCGCGATCAACGATGCCATCGGATAAATCGGCGGTACAACCACACAATCCCGCCAGCTGCATTTTGACGCCGAGCAATTGCCCATCATCGCCAAAACTACAATCGTAGCGATTCCAAAAATCATGCCGCTTGCCCGTCTGTACCATGTCATCCTGCCTCGGCATGCGGTACTTCGCAGCTTTACCCGTACGCACGGCAAACAGCGCGGCCAGACAAGCCAGAGGTGCAGCCTGGGTTTCCTTACCACCAAAACCACCACCCATGCGTCGCGTTTCTACCTGCACAAGATTCTGGTCAATACCCAGAACTTTGGCGATCAGTTTTTGGCCTTCGGTTGGATGCTGAGTGGATGAATACACAAAAACACTACCATCTTCGCCAGGTACCGCCAAGGCAATCTGACCTTCCAGGTAAAAATGTTCTTGGCCTCGGATCAACTGTTCACCCCTTAGCCGATGAGGTGCATTTTCGAGTGCTGCCTCCGCATCACCAAGACGATATTGACGGGTTGGCAATAAGAACTCAGATCGCCCAAGCGCATCCTGAATGGAGAGTATCGGCACACCGATTTCATATTCAATTTCGGCTAGTAGCACGGCCCGCTTCGCCTCATCAAGACTGTTAGCAGCAACAGCAAACACTGCCTGACCAACGAACTCCACTGACAACTTCGCCAGCAGTTGATCACCGGCAAAGACCGCGCCAACATCAGTCGAACCCGGCACATCGTCTGCGGTAATGACATCAACGATACCTGCAGCCTGACGGACTTTAGTGAGATCCATAGACTTGATGGTCGCCTTTGCGTGAGGCGACATACCCACAGCGATGTGCAGGGTTCCGGCTACTTCAGGAATGTCATCGATATAATACGCTTGTCCCGTGACATGCTTGATTGCGGATTCGTGTTCTGAATTCTTACCTGCTGTACGTTTAATCTTGCCGAGGGTCTGGTTCATCACGCGTCCCACTTGTGGAGAGTGCTTTTTAGCTCCGTGATATCAATCAGAGGTTCGCCATTTAACTGTCTGAGCGCTTTGACAAGCATCTGCAATGCCATAGCGGATCTATAGTTTGCACTGGCTCTGACATCCGTCAAAGGCTTCAGCAACTTACCGGCCAATAACATCACATTTTCTATTAGTTCATCGCTGAACTCTTGTCCGACCAAAGCCGACTCAACCACTTCGAGTCGAACCGGGGTCGCCGCCATTCCACCGAAGGCCACCCGCGCTATCGTGATGACGCCCTCCTCTAACTGAAAACTAAATGCCCCCATCACCGAGGAAATATCATCTTCAAGCCGTTTGGAGTTTTTATAGAATCGGTGGAACCTGCCCATCGCGGCATTGGCAATCGACACACTGATGATGTATTCGTCATCGCCTAGAGCAGTTTGTCGGTAGCCGTGATAGAACTCACTGACGGGCACCTGCCGGGTTGACCCGCTGGTTGCACCGATATCTATGAATGCATCCCAAACCAGAAGAATCGGTGGCATATCTGCGATGGGAGATCCATTCGCCAGATTGCCTCCTAACGTACCGTTATTACGAATCTGCCGCGAACCCAATCGATGCAGGAGCTTTACCGTTTCAGGGGAGCGCGCCTCGAAAAATGCTTCCAGTCTTGTGTAGCTCACCGCAGCGCCAATGGTCGTCACCGCATCATCCTGGCTCAGCACTTGCATCTCTTGGACGTCCGTTACATCAATGAGCGGAAACTGCTGATAACGTTGGGTCACATCCAACATCAAGTCTGTGCCACCGGCGATCAATTTGGCACCTTGAGCTCTATTTATCGACAGATTTAACCCGACAAGATTTTTGGGTCGCCGCACTGATGCTGGGCTGTTCTCTGTGCTGTGGTCTGAGCTGTGGTCTGCAATATTATTGATCGCGACTTCACCTGACAGTTTTTTCACGATACCGGGACCGCCGTCCCTTAATGCCTGTAAACCTGCCTCAACGATTGGTCGATAACCCGTACAACGGCAAAGATTGCCCGAAATACCCTCACGAACCGAATCGGCGTCGATGTGTTGTGGCGGATGCTCGACCATCGCCGCCAATGACATGACAAATCCTGGAGTACAAAAGCCGCACTGGGAACCATGACACGCCACCATTGCCTGCTGAGCAGGGTGTAGTCCGTCATCGCCTGCTAGACCTTCAACGGTTACCAGGTGCTGATCAACGTATTGGCCAATGGGCGCAATGCAAGCATTGATCGTTCGGTACTGAATCTCGCCATCGTCAACCTTGCCCGCCATCACCGTGCAGGCGCCGCAATCACCGGAAGCGCAGCCTTCTTTTGTGCCGGTGAGTCCGTGCCTTCGCAAGAACTGCAATACAGTCTCGGTGGGCCCAAACGTGGAGCTGAGAGTGGCGGTATCCAAATCCAGTTTTAGGTTGTTAATAAATATCGACATAGAGCTCTACTGAAATAGTTGACCATTTGGACAGGTTTCTTGTTACAATACCCAAAAGAGCCAGAGACAGCAATACAAAGCTGTTCAAACAATCATGCAAATAGCTGACAAAACCGAAGCTTTTGGCGACGCTGAACCAAGTATCAGGGACCGCAATTTTGCCGTCATTATCGAGGCTGCCACATTAGAATTCGCTGGCCACGGCCTAAAAGGTGCTCGCATGCAGGCCATCGCTGATCGAGCAGACCTACCGAAGGGAAATGTTCATTACTACTTCAATAAAAAGGAAAGCCTCTATATTGCTGTACTAGACAACATCGTCGACCGTTGGAATGATCAGTTTGACGACATCAAAGAAGGCGATGACCCAGCCGTGGCCCTGGATCAATTTATCCGAAACAAGGTTCGATTTTCCTTTGAAGACCCCGTCGCTTCACGACTATTTGCCAGCGAAATCATCCAAGGGGCCCCTCATTTGAGTCGTTACTTACGCAGCCAGATGAGACCATGGCTTAAAGATCGTGCGGCTATCATCCAATCCTGGATAAAGCAGGGCAAGATGCAGCACGTCGATCCCACCTACTTAATATTTTTGATCTGGTCATCGACGCAGCACTATGCGGACTTCGAAGCACAGATTTCTTTGCTGATGAGTAAACCAAAATTCGATGAGAATATGCTACAAGATGTGAGCAACTTTTTGAGCCGTATGATTCTCTCTGGTTGCGGCCTAACGGCACCTAAGACAGACAATCCTTAAGTGTGATCGTCAAGAAAACTAAAGGCGTTGGGCTGTCGACCCGCCGAATCTAAAACTGGAACACCCTGAGTTAGGGGTGGGATAGCCACTATGGAAATGGAGCACTAAATGGAAAGAAATGTTAGCCGAGAGGCCATCGTCAAAGACTGGTTACCCCGCTACACGGGCATGCCTTTGGAGAAATTCAACCAATATATCCTACTGACTAACTTTGCTGAGTACTTGCAGGTATTCGCAGAACGATTTGATTGCGAAATTTACGGTAATGATAAGCCCATGCAAGCCGCCAGCAATAGTGCAAACCTAACAATGATCAATTTTGGCATCGGCTCACCCAATGTCGCGACCATTATGGATCTATTAACCGCAATAAGCCCGTTGGGGGTACTCTTTTTGGGCAAGTGTGGTGGGCTCAAGCAATCCAGTGAAATCGGTCACTTTATCCTGCCTATCGCCGCCATTCGCGGTGAAGGCACAAGTGACGACTACTTTCCTCCAGAAGTACCCGCTCTGCCATCATTTAAACTACACAAGTTTGTCTCTGATAAACTGCGCGAGCATGAGTTGGATTACCGAACCGGAGTGGTTTACACCACGAACCGGCGAGTTTGGGAACATGACGACGCATTCCTAAAAAAGCTCAAGGCTATGACCTGCATCGGTATTGATATGGAAACGGCCACCTACTTTATCGTCGGTCACCACAACGAAATCGCACGAGGCGCACTGTTACTGGTATCTGATGTGCCGGTCACACCAGATGGCGTCAAGACCTCAGACTCAGACAAGAAGGTCTCCCGGACCTGGGTGCAGAAACATCTGGATGTAGGCATTGAAGCGATGACCGAACTCGGCATTAAGGGCGAGAAGATCAAACATTTTAGCTACTAACGACCTGAATGGAGTATTCACCAATCCATCAGGAAACAAGAATCATGTCATCTAGCGAACAACTGCATTACTCATGTAGACCGCTGAGACGCATATCAGCATTTCTAGTTCTTGTTATTTGTTGCAGTAACAGTAACGCGTTAGATAAAGGTGATAGTGCAGGTTTATCAGTTCCAAAATTCCACTGTGAATTGCCCAGGTACTGAAAAGGCGGGCGATGGAACCAACTAGGTTATTCAACTGCGAAGGATTGAGCCTGTTTACCAGCTGTGTGTTACCTGAAAAGTCCAACTCACAAGTAAAAAACCAGTGTTTTTGCTAACACATCTGGCGATAGCGCCGATCGCATCCCAATTCATTTCATACATCCTCTGCTGCGTTTACCCTATGATATCAAGACAGGCTGAATTTCGTTTTTTTGTTCATACCCAAGCGAGTTCAGCGTTTGATATCGACCGCCAGCACCAGATCCTGTTGTGGATCGGTACCCAGTTGAAAAACATGTTCACCGACAACCTTGAATCCATACTTATGATAGAAGGCGATTGCTCGGGGGTTATGCTCCCACACTCCAAGCCAGAGACAGCCCGCGCCACCCTGCTTTGCGATCGTCAACACCTCGGTCATAATTTCATGGGCAAGCCCACTGCCATGCCACTCACTGGATACATACAGCCGGTTGAGTTCCGAAGGATGCTCAACGTGAACACATGGTTTGGGAGACAGAGGTCGAACCTGTGCAAAAGCGACCAGTTCAGCCGCCTCCTCAGCCAGGATCGTCACCAAGTTTGGATCTAATATTTCTCGGCTTTGGATCTCCGAGCTGAAATAGCTCGCACAGTGAAGGTCCAGATCTACTTGAAAATTTTCTGCTCCAAACGTTTCTCGAAAAGTACGTTCAGCCAGCCACGCCAATGCGTCAGCATCATCTAAATTGGCTCGCCTGAGTGTTGCCATCTGAACTTATCCGATAAACTAGGTATTTCGTGATTCGTCGCGGTTAGGAAAAATAAACCTAACTTAGCTAGTTCGATACAGAGTACCGGAACATGCCTCTAAGACACAGTCTGGTACTTCACTAGGGCTGCGCTGCTGCGCGTACTGTTACAATCACACTTTTTTTCGGTAATGGCGATGTTGAACGTAAATGAATACTTTGCAGGCAAGGTTAAATCGATCGGCTTTCAGACCGAGACGTTACCGGCATCGGTGGGCGTTATGGCAATCGGCGAATACACTTTCGACACGAGTCAAAGAGAGACCATGCTGGTTGTGAGCGGAAAGCTCACAGTTAGACTCCCCGCGGCAGATGAATGGCAGGATTTCGTCGCGGGAGAGAGCTTTATTATTGAGGCCAATTTGGCCTTCGATCTAGTCGTAAAGATTGAGACAGCCTATCTGTGTACCTATGGCTAGGGGCTACTCTGGGGACGGCCCTCCAGCCTGATGGCGTCATCATTAATCATCAAGGGAACGTGCGGAAAAGCCGCCCATGGGGATTGAACGCGAAACCGGACACCACCGATTTCGATATCCGAGTGAGTAGGACGAACCAGCCTAACCTCGCCTTGCTGAATCTTAAGCATTAGTCGCGAGTAGTCAGCAGTATGCTCAGCCTCGACGAGTGTTCCACGATACCAATGGCCATTTTGTAGCTGAAAGTAAAGTGCGCTGTTTAGCCCACGTCGGCCATCGTGAATGAGCACAACAAAGTCTGCGATGGCGTCGTCGTTTAAATCCTGCTGAAAAACCATTACCTTAAGATCTTGGCCATTAAGACTTAAATTTGGCATTGATGATGACTCTAGGAAGGTCTTTATCTCCTTCGGCAACTCGAGCGATGGCGGATGCTTGACTAACCAACGGTCCAGGTCTTGCGCTTTCATGTGGATACCAAGTTGGTGCAAATCTAACTTCCAATCGGCCACTAACTCTGGATGAGTTGCATCGAACCTTTCAACCAAATCCTCGTAAGCGTTATAACCAGGCGCGCCTAGCTTTTGCCTAAAATAGCGCACGTCTAGATCCTCGATCTTGGTCTTGCCTGACTCTAACCTTGCCAGTTGACTTGCTAAGGTGATTTTTCGGAAGTCTATTATCGGGCTACTGATCAACAAGACGGTGGCGAGCAGGCCAAGACCGATTCGAATATTTATGGGTCCCAACAGCGCGGTCCAATGTTCACGTTTTGTCATCAGGGCCCATAAATAGCTGACCGCAAATGCGGACAAGGTTAACCAAACTGTAAGACCATAAAGTCGCGCCACGGAAAAACCATGTTGACCAATACGCAGAGACAAACCGTACAGCGCAAGGGCAGATAACACCGGTAACGTCATCAAGCCCGCTGATATAAACCAATGCATACCTGAGGAATAAGACGTATCTCCCCGCCCATCCTGATAAACCGCATTGAGGAAGAACAACATTGAAGCCAGTAACCACAACATCAAAGCGGTGCCCACATTGGTACTCCAAAGCACATCAAGCCCGACAAACAATAAGCTGGTCAGAAATGACAGCGACAATAACGTCAGCACCGGTAGCAGTAACCGCAGCAACCCTTGTAGCAAGCGGGTGATGCTATCAATCACTGAGCTCAGTTCACGAAATATCACGACACCCAGACCAAACGAAAAACCAAATAGAGGGAACATGAACCAATCGCGTTGAAACAAATAGTCGAAGAACTCGATACCTATCGCGCTGAATAGCGAACGCCACAACCACAACAATAGCGATACAGCTGCCATGAACAGCCACGCAAAAAATGTGACCAGAAAATTGCGCCACGATAGGGAGAAGAACACACTGTATGTAAATGGTAACGAGGATGCCCGTTGTTGGATGTACATGATTGCTTTAAAGGTAGCAACGACCATGGCCAACACAAAAACCCAGATTAAAGTTCTGCTCTGATAGCCTTCGCCGGGGGGTAGTTGGCCGCCAAGATAAGCCGCCAACAACATGACAAGTAGCGTAAAGCCACCAATGTATTTTAGTAGCGAGCGAACATTGTCCTTTTCCAGCGCCAACAACAGCATGAGTGGGAAAACGAGCGCAGCGGCCCACAACGGCAACGAGTAGACATCCAAGCCATCGCTCCAGACCTTATGCTCTTGCAACCGAGACAGACCTAACAACAGGCCGCCCTGCAGCGTCGAGATCATTACCAACAGGCGGCTCGAAAAAGTCTTAGTGTCGTTTAACATGGGCGCAACTCTGCACTGGACGTCTCTATTATGGACCGAAGAACTTGACCATTGTTGTCACTAGCTGTTATCAGCAAAACTGCCGCTAGGGTGCTGGCATGCGTCGCTGATTTCAGGCGTCGTGCTTGAGAAAATCTTCCTTGTATCGAACGGAACAATCCGGGCAGACAAATTCTTCAGGCAAGTTATCGAAGGCAAACCCAGGCGGATACCCCTCGTGATCATCACCTTTATCCTCATCGTAAACATAGCCGCAGCCAGGACATTTGAACCTAGACACTCGCCACCTCATACCGCGCATTAATCTTATTCAGGGCATCAGGGTCAATATTGATCTTGGTCAAATCGCCTTGTATATGCGGCAAGTTCAGCAGCCTATCATCCATCAGCTTGAACCAGAGGTAACGAACGTAAGCAATGACGTACATGCCGTAATAGCCAATCAAAAAACGGCCCTAGGACAAACATGAGCACTAGAGGCAGTAGTAACCAGACTTCATGGCTCGTTATAAAATGCCCGGCAATGCCTAGGATCGGAATCAGAGGATTCAACAGTGAAAGCATCCACCACCAGCGCTTTTTATCAACGTAGGATTCAGTCGTCCCGTCTGACTGCTCTGCCACGTAAAAATGCGACACGTTTCATTATCCCCTTTAAAGATCATCTTCTTACAACATACTACGATTCAATCCAGAGTCAACAAACCCATGGATATCGACGAGAAAGGCCATTAGGATGGCCCGTCTCTTGACCCATACTCATCTTGCAGAAGGAAAACCCGTTGAACTACAGCGAATCAAGAAAGCTGTTACCTCTATTGGCTGCTGCGTTGCTCTTGGCCGCCTGCGCTCAGCCAACCGAAACCAAAGAAGCGATTGCCGCCGGCCCTGACCTCGATGACCCTGATCAAAAAGTAGCTTACGTGATTGGCGCATCCGCGGGGAAATCCATGGCGAACAACCTCAAAGCCCTGGAGGGCACGGACATCAATGTGGACACCGAAACACTCATCAACGGCTTTTTTGACGGCATTAACGATGCAGCCAAGCTGGATGATGCAGCGCAGCTTGCCGTCATGCTGGAATTTCGTAGCCGTATGGCCGAGGCAATGAAGGAGAAGAATAACATCGAGATGGAAGTGCAGAGCAAGGCTGGGGCCGCTTACCTGTCTCAGAACAAAACAAAGCCGGATGTCACAACGCTTGAATCTGGACTGCAGTATCAGGTGCTGGCTGCCGGCAGCGGCAAATCACCTGGCGCTACTGATAGAGTTACCGTCCACTACCGCGGCACGTTAATAGACGGCACCCAGTTTGATTCCTCCTATGATCGCGGCGAACCGGCGACTTTCGACGTAAATGGCGTTATCAAAGGTTGGACTGAAGCACTACAACTAATGAAGGAAGGGGCGAAATGGCAACTCACTATCCCCGCCGAACTTGCGTATGGACAAACGCCTAGACCCACCATCCCAGGTAACTCGGTACTTCTCTTCGACGTTGAGTTACTGGAAATTGTTCAGTAGTCGATCTGCACCTCAATGCGTTAAGTCAATCGACTTACACCCTGCTAGGTATGGCCCTTTTATTTTAGGTTCATACTGCACAGGCAAACCATCATACTGGTAACCACCCTGAAGTTTTTTTTGCATGGCCATGCAGAGCAGCAAGTTGACGTTGATCCGAATGCAATCCTGAGCATACAATCCCGACACCAATGAATGGTGCTGGAAGGCTTAGCCTTTCTTGTTTGCCATTGAATCAACCAAGTTGATGAGCGATAGCGTTTCAGCTGGGTCCATTCGGCCCACGGGTGAATTGCTGTAGGTCGATGCCATGACTTCATTGCCACGCAAAATGAATTCAGAAGGCTGAATGTGATCACGGCGTTCATCCCACCAGGCTCCAATCGCATCGCCATCGGCTCTGGTCATACCATAAGCCACCGGAAAATTAAGAGCCTCAGCAATCCCCAGAGTCTTCTCTTCACTATCTACCGTACCCGCAACAATACTGACCCCAAGGGCCTTAAATGCGTCGAGACGTTCTTCGTAGCCGGCTAACAGACGGCGACACCAGGGTCACCAGTGGCCACGATAAAAAAGGATGACGCTATATGTGGAGTTAAGGTCACCAGGTAGCGACAGCGCCTCGCCTCCCGCAATGTTGAGAGACAGACCAGGAAATACAGAACCCGGCGTTAATTGCTCAGCCATTAGCGGTCTCCTTACTGGTTATGGCAAAAGAACTTAGGCAGCTCTCGCAGCGCCCCAGATCATCACTAGGTACGCGGCAAGCTTCTAGGACAATACCATCGACGAGCTTGAACTGCCTTATCTCATTGAGATTGCCACAACGATAATACGCCTCTTTCTGATCCATTAGCGTGACGATATACAGAGATAACATTTGAGTGATATCCTGCATCCGCCTGACCGGATCCAACAAGCGCATCATCTGCAATATTGGATCGGAGTCCTGTCAAAAATTGGCACATGCTGTTTGGCTTAGTGGCTTCATCTGGTTACTATATCGATCTATTCGTGCCAACTTGCGGAGAATCAAGCGACATGCCTAACAAATTCCGTACAGACCTTGGTACTCTACTCAAGACATCTCTTGCCCTGTTAGCACTATCGCACTCTATGTTTTACTCTGCTCATCTTCTAGCAGCGACACGACCCAATATTCTTTTGTTAATGGCTGAAGACCTGAGTCCGCGCATTGGTGCATTTGGCGATGTCGTTGCTAAAACACCCAATATTGATGAACTAGCCTCGCAAGGAATTCGATTTGACAGCGCTTTTACAACTGCTGGGGTTTGCGCACCGAGCAGAGCATCAATCATTACTGGTATGTACCAGCAAAGTATTGGTGCTCAGCACATGCGTTCGCACAACTTTGATAAGGCGAAATACGCTGCTGTACCCCCGCAGGACGTGAAAGGTTTTCCTGAGCATCTCCGAGCTGCAGGTTATTTTACTTTCAACACCAACAAACTGGATTATCAATTTAGCAAGGCCACGCCAAAATCTGGACCCTTTACGATCTGGGATGCTGATGTTATCGGCGATTTTGAATTTTCGGAGCTGCCTGCTGACAAACCCTTTTTTGGGTACATGAATTTTTTAGGCACCCACGAAAGCGGCCTGTTTTCTCGGGGTGTTTTTCCTCAGAGCATGGCGCACCTAACAGGTCAGGTCATGCAGACCTATTTACACTGGAATACCGAAGAAGTAATACAACCATCCGACGTCAAGCTACCACCTTACTACCCAGACACTCCGCTGGTACGCAAAGACATTGCGCAACATTACAACAACATAATCACCGTCGATCGAGAACTTGGGAAAATAAGAGAGGAGCTACGCGAAGCAGGGCTTGCAGACAATACGATTATTATCTGGACCACTGATCATGGCGATGGATTACCACGGGCTAAACGCTCTCTTTATGATTCAGGACTCAAAGTACCCCTTATCATTTACTGGCCAGAGAGTCTTAGGCCAGATCACGTTACGCCAGCTAGCCTCGACAATCGACTCGTTAGTTTGGTCGATCTTGGTCCCACAATACTGTCTCTAGCAGGCATAAGCGTTCCTGCGCATATGCAAGGGTTGCCTTTTGAGGGGGTCGAGACGGCAGCGCCGAGAGAATATGTATTTGCTGCCAGTGACCGGATGAATGAAGTTGCAGATTACCAGCGAGCAATCAGAGATAAGCAATACAAGTATATTCGCAGCTACAATCTTCAGGCTGGTGGTTATCACCTGGGTTATCGAGATCAACTCAATATCATGCAGGAATTGTGGCGCGCATTAGACGCGGGCGAATTGAACGAAGTTCAAATGCAATGGTTTTCACCTCGTTCTGAGGAGATGCTGTTTGATACATTAAATGACCCCCATGAGATAAACAACCTGGCAGCAGACACTGATTACCTTGCAACACTTGTACGCATGCGGGAAGCCTACTTACAATTTAGGAGCACGGTACCTGATCTCAGTGAGGAGCCAGAATCAGCTTTAGCCGAACGGTTCTGGCCAGGTGGTGTTCAACCGTCTACGCCTTTACCAATAATGAGTTCGGATGGCATGCAGTTGTCCATCAAACCAGCTAACAAAAAAGATTCCATCGGATATCAAATAAATGGTCAACCATGGCTCTTATACACAGAACCACTATTGCTGAACGGGGGGGATAAGATTCAAGCAAAAGCCGTTCGCTATGGCTGGTCAGAAAGTGAATTGGCTGAATGGGTGATTGACAAAAATTAGGCGGCAAGCAGGGAACCACATGAGAATTCTTTACATTGACATCGATACATTGAGGGCTGATCACCTCGGATGTTATGGCTATCACAGGTCAACGTCACCCAACATAGATGCTCTTGCAGCAAAATCAATTCAGTTCAACAATGTCCATGCATCAGACACTCCCTGTCTGCCAAGTCGTTCTGCCCTACTTACGGGCCAATTTGGTATACACAATGGGGTGGTTAATCATGGTGGAACGGACGCCGACCCCTGGCTCGGAGGCAAAGACCGAAAATTTTGGTCCGGATTGCAGATCAATAGCTTTCCAACTGGGCTTAAAAAAGCCGGTCTCAGTACAGTAAGCATCAGTTCCTTTGCTCAAAGGCATTCAGCATTTCACTGGCATGCCGGTTTTGACGAAACTCATAATGTTGGAAAATTCGGATTTGAGACCGCGGATGAGGTTCATGCAATTGCCAGTGACTGGTTGAATCGAAAAGGTGCGGATGACAACTGGTTCTTGCACCTGCACATGTGGGATCCACATACACCCTATCGTGCCCATGAGTCCTACGGACAACCATTCAAGGATGATCCTCTACCTAGTTGGTTATCCGAGGAAGTTAGGGCTAAGCACTGGTCAGGCATCGGTCCTCATTCTGCGCAAGAATGCAGCGGTTTTGCGCCAAATCCTAAAGCGCTTTCACGCTTTCCAAGGCAACCCCAGCAGATTCCAGATATGGATGCGGTACGCCAAATGTTTGATGGCTATGACACAGGAGTTATGGTCGCTGACGAATACGTCGGTCGCATATTGAACCAGTTGGACGAGCTCGGGATATTAGATGATACCGCCGTGATGATTTCCTCGGACCATGGGGAGACCCTCGGAGAACTCAATATTTATGGTGATCATCAGACCGCTGACCAAAAAACCAGCCATATCCCATTAATATTGAAATGGCCCGGCGTAAGCGAATTGGCCCCTCGGAAATTAGATGCTTTTCATTATCAGATAGATGTTACTGCAACAATACTTGAGTTATTAGGTGTTGAGGTTCCAGAATCATGGGATGGAGAAGGATTTGCGGAAGACCTAAAACTTGGAGTTGATAAGGGTCGAGAACACCTGGTCTTGTCCCAGGGAGCCTGGACATGTCAGCGTGCTGTGCGATGGGATGACTATATATGTATTCAATCACTACATGATGGTTACCATCTTTTTGATGAAATTATGCTGTTTAATCTGAAGAATGACCCACATGAAACTAACAACCTGGCAGAGTCTGAGCCATTGATTCGTGAACAAGGCCTCACCAAACTCAGTGTTTGGTATGAAGAAATGATGAAAAATCCAGCGAGAGGTAAAGATCCGTTAAAGAACGTTATTGCAGAGGGCGGCCCCTTTCACGTTCGCGGCAAACTGAAAGAATACCTTGTACGGCTGCGAGCCACTGGGCGAGAAGGCCAAGCAGACATCCTGGAGTCGAAATATAAGGCCGAGATGTAGGCCGACTTATTGACTGAGTTATTAATCGGGATAGGAGTTTTAGGCTAAAAGCGCCGGCAATTCCCTAATCGTCGTAAGCTCAACGAACCGATCATGATTGATGACATGGTCGATTTGTTCGTGCTCCCAGGTTGTGTGATAAGGCACGTGGACCCCGAACCCACCAACATTCAGAACCGGCAGAATATCTGAGCGCAGAGAATTGCCAATCATCAAAAATTGCTCTGGCAAAATATCCAAATGCTGGATCAATTTGCTGTACTCAGATTCCTTTTTATCGGAAACAATCTCGATGTGATGGAAGTAGTCGGCTAAGCCAGACTTTTTCAGTTTTCGCTCTTGATCCAGCAGATCTCCTTTAGTGGTCATCACAAGTCGATAATGACCATCCAGGGCTTTCAAGACATCATCTACGCCATCAATTAACTCTACCGGTTTGTCCAACATCTCTTTACCATAACCGATAATGGTTTCAATACCTCGACTGGTGATACGACCGTCGGAGATTTGAATAGCAGCCTCGATCATCGAAAGAATAAATGCCTTGATGCCGTAGCCGTAAAGATCAATATTCTGCAGTTCCGTTTTCATCAGTTCTTGCCCGGACGCTTGGGCGGGTAAAAATTTTTCCATTAGGTGCCAAAAATTCTCCTGAGCATCCAAGAAGTACTGTTCG
>Ga0222633_1001224_pt1 | contig 14699 bp, 11 predicted proteins | sample AntAcemetageno48_FD_179816 | JGI IMG/M metagenome (GOLD analysis project Ga0222633, IMG submission 179816) | Saline water microbial communities from Ace Lake, Antarctica - #48 | ecosystem: Environmental > Aquatic > Non-marine Saline and Alkaline > Saline | place: Antarctica: Ace Lake | collected...
TTTCGGTCTACCGGCTGAAAACGCCGCGATCAAGCGCAATGTCGCACCATCAGGCTGGACCCGTTCAAACATTGAGCATATGAAGCAGCAGTTGCAACGATTGGGTTTCTCCTTTGATTGGAGTCGAGAACTTGCTACTTGTGATCCCGATTACTATCGCTGGGAACAATGGTTCTTTACTAAAATGTTCAAAAAGGGCCTGGTCTACAAGAAAGCGGCTATGGTTAATTGGGATCCTGTTGACCAGACAGTGCTTGCCAATGAGCAGGTAATCGATGGACGAGGATGGCGCTCCGATGCACTGGTAGAACGTCGAGAGTTGGCTCAATGGTTCATCAAGATCACGGATTATGCCGAGCAGCTATTAAATGGTCTTGACGACTTAACCGGCTGGCCTGAGAAAATTAAAACCATGCAGCGCAACTGGATTGGTCGATCAGAAGGAGTTGAGCTGACCTTTCCACTGTCGGCTGACGTTCAATCCCAAGCGGATGTCGGCAAAGGATTAACGGTCTATACGACGCGGCCTGATACCTTGATGGGTGCAACCTATGTTGCAGTCGCACCTCAGCACCCTCTTGCCAAGGCAGCGGCGGTTAATAATTCTGAGTTAGCGGAATTTTTGGAACAGTGTAGCCGAGTTAAAGTAGCTGAGGCCGACATGGCCAAGATGGCAAAGCTTGGCGTCGCAACGGGTTTCACCGCCGAGCATCCATTAACAGGTAAATCTGTACCGATTTGGGTCGCCAATTTTGTCTTGATGGAATATGGCTCCGGTGCTGTGATGGCAGTGCCTGCCCATGATCATCGGGATTGGGAGTTCGCAAAGAAATATGGTCTCGAAATTACCCAGGTCGTCCAGCCAACGGCGGCGAGCGTTGCGAGTTGCGACATTGAGACGGGTGCTTATGTAAGCAAAGATGGCGTCCTGGTCAATTCTGGAGAATTCGACGGCCTTGATTTTGAATCCGGTTTTAACGCCATTGCCGATGCATTAACGGCGAAACAATTGGGTGAGCGACAGGTGAACTACCGGCTACGAGACTGGGGTGTCTCACGGCAGCGTTACTGGGGTTGCCCCATTCCAATCATTAACTGTGAAGCCTGCGGGGCAGTTGCCGTTGCTGAATCTGATTTGCCCGTGTTGCTACCGGTGGACGTGGAGTTCGAGGGAGTTGGTTCGCCAATTAAGAAAATGCCGCAATGGTACATCACAACCTGTCCTGATTGCGGCGGTGCTGCAGAACGAGAGACGGATACCTTTGATACATTTATGGAGTCTTCCTGGTATTACGCCAGGTTTGCATCCAGTGGCCATAGTGAAGGTATGCTGGATGAACGGGCTAAATACTGGGGCTCAGTCGATCATTATGTTGGCGGTGAAGAGCACGCTATCTTGCACTTATTGTATGCCCGATTCTTTCACAAGATGATGCGCGACGAAGGTATGGTGGAGTCCGATGAGCCCTTTGATAACTTGCTCGCTCTTGGAATGGTGCTGAAGGACGGCGTCAAGATGTCGAAGTCTGCGGGTGACGCAGGAGATCCTCAAAAGTTGTTGGATGCCCATGGCGCAGATGCTGTGCGGATGGCCATGATGTTCGCGGCACCGCCGGAGCAGTCTTTTGAGTGGTCTGAAAACGGCGTTGAATCTGCTAATCGATGGCTTCGCACAAAATTGTGGAATGTCGCCCAGGATCACATGTTAGGTGGCGCGGTCGCTGGCTTGAAATCAACAGAGCTTTCTAATGAGCAGAAAGAACTGCGCCGAATAGTTCATGAAACGATCTCAAGCGCTTTTGATGACTATGGTAAACGAATCCATTTCAACACCGTGGTCTCGAGCATAATGTCCTTGATGAATCAGGTCGCAAGGTTTGAAGACACAAGCCCTCAAGGTCGTGCTGTGGTGCAGGAAGCACTGGAAGCCGCCGTGTTAGTCATGGCTCCGATCACGCCGCATATTTGTCAAACTCTCTGGCAAGAACTCACAGGTGGTGACATCAATGCAGCAACCTGGCCAAAGGTGGATACATCTGCATTGAAGAAGACCGTGATCGAGATGGTGGTGCAAATTAACGGCAAGGTTCGCGCCAAGTTTGAAACCTCTCCCGACGGCGATCAGGCTGAGGTTGAAAGTGAAGCAAGATCGCTAGAAAATGTAGAAAAATTTATAGAAGGCAAAACGATACGTAAGGTTATTGTTGTGCCTAACAAACTCGTTAACTTTGTGGTCTCTTAATGCGTCTACTTTCACTGATCTTTCTTACAATGCTGATAGCGAGTTGCGGGTTCCAGTTGCGTGGGACCGGTGGTTACGACCTTGCGGTAGAAAGTGTCTCTATCATCGCCGCAAACAGTCATAGCGACCTGGCGGATGAATTGGAAGACACGCTCAAAAGCATTGGTGTCTCGGTTAATCCAGGCCAAGAAGCGGAGTACGTGATTCTACTCGGATCAGAAACGACAACCAGAAGACCTGTGGCAACCTCCGGAAATATCATCGTGGCTGAATATGAGGTCAAGGTGAGGGCGGTTTTTTCTGTATCAGCAGCAGGAGGTAAAGAAATTATTCCCGATACGACACTGAGTGCAGAGCGAATTTACTCCTTTGACTCAAGTAATTTTGTCGGAAATGCCGAAGAGGAATTGGTGCTGGTAGAGGAGATGCGTCAGGATATTGCCGGCCAATTGGTTCGAAGATTTAGCGCAACCCTGCGCAATCTGAATTCAGGAGATGCTGCCGAGGATTCATGAAGGTCTATCCAGATAAGCTAACCTCCCACCTCAGCAAATCCGTTAGTCCGGTTTATCTAGTTAGCGGCGACGAGCCACTGCTGGTTCAGGAATTGCTAGAGACTGTCCGTCGCCAACTCAAAAAGAAAGGTTATCTCGAACGCGAACTTTTCCACATTGATGGGTCCTTTGATTGGGAAGAAGTACTGTTTTCGGCTAACAGCATGAGTCTATTTGCCGAACAAAAGATCCTAGAGCTTCGTATGCCAAATGGAAAGCCAGGCGATAAGGGTGCTAAGGCGTTAATGAGCTATATCGAGCAACCCGCTGAAGGGACAACGATGTTGCTCGTCTTGCCGCGCTTAGATCAGGCAGCCCAAAGAACAAAATGGTTTAAAGCTTTAGACGCCAAAGGTGTATTTGTGCAGGTTTGGCCTGTGGACAAGAAAGACTTGCCCCGTTGGATTAGCCAGCGGATGCAGGTAAATGGACTAAAAGCTGATCGGGGAGCGATTCAGGTTCTGATTGATCGCCTAGAAGGTAATTTGTTAGCTGCGGCTCAGGAAATTGAACGCCTCAAATTATTGTCTACCGATGGAAATGTAGACGCCCAATTGGTCATGAGCAGCGTCGCTGACAACACTCGCTTCGACGTCTTTGGGCTTATTGATATGGCCGTCGCTCAGCAACGAAGGCAAACGCTTCGCATGCTTCAGGGGCTGAGAGGCGAGGGTGCTGAAGTTCTATACGTAAATACTATGTTTGCCCGGGAAGTTCGTAACCTCCTCAGAATCATCGAAGCGCTCGATGCTGGTCAATCGACTGCGGCTGTTTATCAGAAGTTTCGAGTCTGGGATAAAAGGAAAGCGATTGTAGGAAAATGCCTGCAGCATCGTAGCCGGCAAGACCTTTTCCATTGTCTCGCTAATGCCGCAGAAGTTGATGCTCGAGTGAAAGGCATTGGTGTGGGAGACCCTTGGATTCCTCTCGAATCGGGTTTTCTTTCTCTTGCGGGTGTTAGTTTACCTTAGTCTTAGTTCACCTTAGTCTTAGTTCACCTTAGTCTTAGCTTCCTCCCCTCGAGTGACGAGATTTAGTTTTCCTCCGGCGTTATCGACAATAGTGATGGATCCGTTGTCCGGTCTAAACAGAAATACCTCGTCGGTCCCCATTGCGAGCCCCAGGGCAGCATTGATAGCAACGAAATGAGAGAACATTGCCGTATTAACTTCTTGCTCTAATAGGCATTGCAGGAGTTTTGCCCGCCAGCACTGCAGGTCTTCGGATTGCTCAGACCACCGGCCAGCCATGACCTCGTTGAGCCAAGGACCACGCTCGGCAAGGGACAGACCTGGGGACGGGATTTCCGCAATGCGGGTTTCGATGGCCACCGGTTGCTGGGTTCGATCGGCCAGAGGTGAGGTCGTTTCCTGAGCGCGCATGAGGGGGCTCGAGACGAGGCTCAGTGGTAAATGCTCTTGTAACGCTGATGCGGCATCCTCAGCTTGAGCCTTTCCCAGATCATCTAGCCCAGGATCAATATTGTCAGTAAATCCTGCTGCTGCCCGGCCGTGCCTGATGAGGTAAATAAGCGCCAATTTAGATCTCCCTGTGACTTGTTTTAGCGGATTTAATTAATACCCTATGATTCTACTGGCAGGGTACAGAATGAGAAAAGCGAGTAGTTGGTAATTTATATTCATTACCGCTATTCTTTGGGCCTCCCGCGGTCCGGCAGGCTGATCGATTTTTTCAAACGATCGGCTTTGTTGACAGTGGGATTATTTTTTTATTTGTTAAAAACCGACTATGCATGAACTATTACGAAGTTTTTAAACTATTAATTTTTAACTACAAGCTTTCAAATCAAAAGCTTTCAAACTAAAAGCGTTTAAACAAAGTAAGGCAGTGCCATGAATCAGCCAAATAAAACTCCGGATACTATGGATTCTCCAGATACTGAAGTAAACGTTCGAGACGTATTTGGCCTGGACGTTGATCTTATGGTTTCTGCGTTTTCAGAAGCCAGCGAACACGTCCCTGCGATTGATAACAGCTATCTGTTTGACCACGAAACAACCATGGCGATATTAGCCGGGTTTGGCCACAATCGCCGGGTCATGATTCAGGGTTACCACGGTACGGGTAAATCAACGCACATTGAGCAGGTTGCGGCTCGACTCAATTGGCCCTGTATTCGAATCAACCTCGACAGCCATGTCAGTCGTATGGATCTCATCGGTAAAGATGCGATTGTGCTTCAAGACGGCAAACAGATTACTGAGTTTAAAGAGGGGTTACTGCCCTGGGCGCTGCAACGGCCCTGTGCTCTTGTGTTTGACGAGTATGACGCAGGCCGTCCTGACGTCATGTTCGTGATTCAGCGAGTTCTAGAAGTTGAAGGTAAACTCACCTTGCTCGACCAGAGCAAAGTCATCAGCCCTCATCCTTCATTCCGAATGTTTGCGACCACGAACACGATTGGTCTCGGCGACCCTTCGGGTTTGTACCACGGCACACAGCAGATCAATCAAGGTCAGATGGATCGCTGGAATATCGTCACAACCCTTAACTATCTTCCTCATGAAAGTGAGACCGACATCATTGCCTCGAAGATACCTGATGTTGATCGTAAGACGTTATCGAACATGGTGTCGGTTGCTGATTTGACCAGACAAGGGTTTATCAATGGTGACATATCTATCGTCATGTCGCCGCGAACGGTGATTATGTGGGCGGAAAATGCTCGAATTTTTAGCGATTACGGCTTTGCATTCCGCTTAACGTTCTTAAATAAGTGCGATGAAACCGAGCGCCCGATAGTCGCTGAGTACTATCAGCGTTGTATGGGTGAAGATCTGCCAGAATCCAGTTCCAAAGTAGTGCTTGCCTGAGCCGATAGAGACTAAAATACGTGACAGATCAGGACGACAGCACGGAGATTTTCAAACAAGCCGTTACCTCCACCATGAGGGCAATCTCCGGTAACGAAGAATTGAATGTGAGTTTTGGTAGAGGCAAAGCTTACATTCAAGGAAATCGCGCGCGCGTCCCGCTCCCCGATGCAAGTTTAACGCTAGAACAACTCGCCATTCTGCGTGGTACCTCTGATCAATTTGCGTTGCGTGTGCGCTTTCATGATGAAATTGAGCACCGCAAACATAGACCCGACGTTGGTGTCGCCCAGGATTTGTTCGACTGCGTCGAGGAAGCCCGGGTGGCTTCTCTTGGTTCCTATTTGATGAAAGGTGTTGAAGCCAACTTGAACGCTCAACTTGAAGCGCGATGTGTCAGCCAGGGATTCCAAAAAATCCAACATCAGACAGAGGCGCCTCTCGGGGAAGCTGTTGGATTTATGATTCGAGAGCGCCTCGGAATTCCGTTGCCCGAGACAGCAGTGCATATTCTCGGTTTGTGGCGCGAGCATATTGAGCAAAGTATTGGTGATCGACTCGATGGCTTGCAGGACTCAATGCGCGATCAAGCAGCGTTTAGAGTCATTGCTAGGCACCTTATCGATGACCTTGGTCTTAGTCAGGACTGGGGCGAGGAAAGCGCTGACGGTGATGCTGAAGATCAAGAGCAGGACGATCAAGAAGTAGAAGCTGATGCCGGAGACGATGCCTCAGATCAAGATGCCGGTGCCGATGGTGATATGTCTGACGCTATTGAAGGCGAAGTGCCGGCGGATATGGAAGCCATGGATATGGCTGAGGCGGAGGGCGATCAAGATGAAGCCGGTGGCCCGCCCAATACAGTGGATCAAAGTTGGCTTCGACCCAAAGAAAGTGCCTATAAATCTTTCACGCAGCAGTTTGATGAAACGATTTTTGCCGATGAGCTATGTGAGCCTGCGGAACTTGAGCGATTGCGCGGAGTGCTCGATAAGCACTTACAAAATTCTCAGATCGTCATTAGTAAACTAGCCAATCGACTGCAACGAAAGTTGATGGCTCAGCAGAATCGAACCTGGGAATTTGATTTAGAGGAAGGCCAACTCGATACGTCTCGTTTGCCCAGTATCATCATAGATCCTTTTTCGCCTCTAGCCTTCAAACAAGAAAAAGATACCAAATTTCGCGACACTGTAGTTTCGTTACTAATCGACAGTTCAGGATCAATGCGTGGCCGGTCGATCACCATAGCGGCTATGTGTGCCGATATTCTTGGTCGGACCTTGGAGCGATGTGCTGTAAAAGTTGAGATACTAGGCTTTACCACTCGCGCCTGGCGTGGAGGTCAGTCTCGCGAACTCTGGCTCCAGCAAGGTAAACCGCCACAACCCGGGCGACTAAATGACTTGAGGCATTTGGTATACAAGTCGGCAGATATGCCCTGGCGTCGGGCGAGGCGTAATCTTGGTTTGATGATGCGAGAGGAATTGCTCAAAGAAAACATTGATGGCGAAGCTTTACTTTGGGCCCATAACCGAATTGTTGGACGGCCTGAGGATCGTAAGATCCTGATGGTGATATCCGATGGTTTACCTGTAGACAACAGTACTCTACTTGTTAATCCCAGTAATTATCTTGAGCAGCATCTGAAGTATGCGATTGACCGAATTGAAAACCGGTCGCCGGTTAAGTTGGTCGCAATAGGCATTGGTCACGATGTCACCCATCACTATCGGCGGGCTGTGACGATCACTGATGCTGAGCAATTGGGTGATGCGATGACTGAGCAATTAGTCGATCTATTTGATGAGGAATCCAACAAGAAACTTGGTCTGATTCGAGCGGAACAGATTCAGTAGTTATGCACCGAGAACCCATTCTTGAGCTATTTAGGGCATACGGAGAGCAGTATCCTCTTGAAGCCGCAACCGTTACGCGGATAACCAGTTTCGTTGAGCAGAACGAAAATTGTTTCTCCAGAGAACTGCTATCAGGCCATATTACCGGATCCGCTTGGATTGTGGACAAGTCTGCCGATCGAGCGCTACTTACCCATCATCGAAAGTTGAATATCTGGGTACAGCTAGGCGGTCATGCCGATGGTGACGCCAATGTGCAGCGAGTTGCCGAGCGAGAAGCCGAAGAAGAATCAGGTATTGCCAGCCTTATCACGGTCAGCCCCAAAATTTTCGATATTGATATTCACGTCATTCCTGCACGAAAAGCCGAGCCTGAGCATTTTCACTACGATTGTCGGTTTTTACTTCGAGCGAGAGATGAGAGCTACATTGTCAGTGACGAATCCCACGACCTAAGCTGGATCAGTCTGACAGATATGACAAATTACACCAGTGAGCAATCTGTTTTGCGAATGGTTCGAAAGACCGCTCAAATTATCCAGTCCAACTAAGGTCTTTAAGAAAGCCCCTCAAGTTATCGCTATTCAAACAGGTGGCAAGCTACCAGTCGGTTTTCAGATAGCGTTGTCACCTTGGGTGTCACGGTTTTACAATGATCCAGAGCTTTTGGGCAGCGATCGGCGAAGCGACAACCAGCCGTGACGTTAACGGGCGAAGAAATTTCCCCTCGAATAGGCACATGCTCTCGGCTACGTTCGTGATCAGGATCTGGCTCAGGATTGGACTCAATGAGTAGCTGCGTGTATGGATGCTGCGGGTCGAAAAATACTTCGTCCGAAGGTCCGCTTTCAACTAAACACCCTAGATACATGACAGCCATTCGATCGGACACATATCGCACCATCGATAGGTCGTGAGCAATAAATAGCATTGTCAGGCCCAATGACTGCTGTAGTTCTTCTAGTAGGTTGACCACCTGAGCCTGGACAGAGACGTCTAGGGCTGAAATTGGCTCGTCGCAAACGACAAACTTTGGTTGGATGATCATAGCTCTCGCAATACCGATCCTTTGACGCTGCCCTCCTGAAAACTCGTGAGGATAGCGGGACATGTGATCGGCATTGAGGCCGACCTTTTCTAACCAGTCAGCGACCAATTCTTTAACCTGTGAGCGAGTATGTTGACCCTGAATTAGAAGCCCTTCGCCCACAACGTCGAGAATTGTCATGCGCGGATTCAATGAAGAATAAGGATCTTGAAAGATCATTTGCATTTGTTTGGAATAGTGCAGGTGGTCAGCAGCGGTAAATTTGGCCGGTAACAACTGGTCCTCAAAGTACGCTTCACCACTAGTACGATTGTGTAAGCCAACCAAGGTCTTACCAAATGTCGACTTGCCAGAGCCGCTTTCGCCGACGAGCCCGACAATTTCATTTTCCGCGATTTTAAGACTAATGCCATCCAGGGCGTGCAAGGTCTGGTTACGGCCAATTTGGAAATGCTTCTTTAGGTTCTCTGTTCTAACTAGCATTGGCAGCCTCTGGTTGATGCAAACCTTCAACCTTCGGTGCGTCGGCGTGATGTAGCCAACAGCGTGATGTGTGACTCGACTCTTTAGCGATCAGATGTTCTGGTGGTTGATGCTGCTCGCAGAGTTTCATAGCGTGTGGGCAGCGGGCGAAGTATCCGCAGCCAGTAGGCGGAGCAAACAGGTCAGGTGGGCTACCTTCGATCGGTGTAAGCTTCTTGTTTCGGTCTGATTTATTAGATGGCATCGCAACTTTTAGGCCCAGCGTGTAAGGGTGCGCAGAGCGATAAAAGATGTCGTTCACGGTACCAGTTTCGATAATTTGGCCGGCATACATGACAGCGACGCGGTCAGCCATTTTTGCCACCACCGCAAGATCGTGCGTGATCAGAATGATTGACATATTTTCGGTTCGCTGCAGCTCTCGCATTAACTCCAGGATCTGCGCCTGAATGGTCACGTCTAGAGCCGTAGTCGGTTCATCAGCAATCAAAATAGCCGGGTTGCAAGCCAGACTTTGGGCAATCATTGCTCGTTGTAACATCCCGCCCGAGAATTCAAAGGGATATTGTGCTGCCCGCTTTTCTGCCTCGGGGATATGAGTCTTCTCAAGCAGGGCGATGGCCCGTTTTCGACCCTCCGATTTTGAGAGGCCCCTGTGCACCATGAGAGTTTCTGCAATTTGGTCGCCGATCGTCATGGTTGGATTCAGCGATGTCATTGGATCCTGAAAGATCATGCCAATTTCGACACCACGAAACTTGTTAGCCTCTTTAGCTTTCAAGCCAAGAATTTCTTTACCGTTCAGTTTGGCGCTTCCGGCGGTTATTTTTCCGGGTGGCATGGGGATGATGCCCATAATCGCCTGAACAGTGACGGACTTTCCGCACCCAGATTCGCCAACGATGGCCAGTGTTTCTCCATGTTGAACATGAAAGTCTACACCTCGCACAGCTTTTACATTACCGCCATAAGTCGCGAACTCAACGGTTAAATTTTCCACTTCAAGTATTGGATCAGACATGACTATTCACGCGACCTCATGCGCGAATCAAGCGCCTCTGTTAATCCGTCACCCAGAAGGTTAAAAGCGAGTACCGTGACGCTAATAAACACCGCTGGAAAAATGAGTTCGTGGGGATGGCTGAGCATGGTCTTAACACCCTCGTTACACATGGAGCCCCATGAGGGTGTAGGAGGCGCAACACCCATGCCAATGAAGGACAAAAACGCTTCGGTGAAAATGGCTGCAGGTACTGCGAAGGTCAGGGTCACCAAAATGACACCCATCGTATTGGGGATAATGTGGCGAATGATCAGGTAATGGTTTTTGCCACCCAGCAATCGCGCGGCTTCAATATAACCCTGCTCACGAATTTGGAGCACCTGGCCACGCACTAGACGCGCTGTACTCGGCCAGCCAAGAATGATAAGCGCTATCAGCATAGGAATGACGCCACTCTCACCGGGCCCAATGCCAAAGGCGATCTTGAACAGAATCATAAATAGCAGAAATGGCAGCGCGACCACAAAGTCGGCGAATCGCATCAGGAATTGATCAAGCTTGCCGCCAACATACCCAGCGAATCCGCCGTAGACGATGCCAAACATGACAAACAGGAAAGGTGCGCAAATGCCGATAAAGAGAGACACCCTGGCGCCTTGCATCAGCCGTGCGAGCATATCTCGGCCAAGATAATCGGTACCAAATGGGTGGAATTCGAGTTCGATTTCGCTATTAAGCGCTCGATCCTCATTCGGCTGGATTAACCCTCTGTCGAGGGCTTCATCGAAGGTGATGGCGAGTTGAGGGGTGACCTTGATAGTTTCGTATTGGTAGGACTCATCGAACCCGTCAGTCGATACAATGGAATAATAGTAGTCGCGAGATTCAAGATTTAGCCGATCTTCATAGCTCACCTCATTTCCACCCAGGGTCGACCCAAGCGGTAAACCCAGATCGTTAATCCCTTCGGGCAGTCGCTGATTTCTGTAGATGTTGTAACCACCGGCGCCGTCGACAGGGTCCCAGACCAGGCGCACGTGCTGGGTGGTTGGCGCCTCAAAGATGCGGATGTTTTGTGGCGGCGAGATGTCCTCAAGGTATTCATCAGGCTCAGCGGGAAAGTCTTCTCGTATGACTGGCGTGAAACGCTGATAAGGGCCAACCAGAATAGAGGTTTTAGGCCAAGCTGGTGATTGGGAAATTTGGTTCAGGTCCTGCAGCGCTGGGTCAACTTGCCAAAGGTAAGGTCCGGCCAAGGTGAACAGCGCAAGGCCAATCACAATGTATAGAGAGATGAGTGCACGAGTGTTTTTCTTTAGCCGAATCCAGGCGTCTTGCCAGTAGGACAAGGATGGGCGAGAAATTTGTTCAACGTGGACGTTGGAGGTTGCTGGAGAAAAGTCTGCTGGGCTTGGTTTAAAGGTGGATGGTTTAAAGGTAGATACCATTATTTCAACCTCACCCTTGGATCAATAAAGCCATAGAGAATGTCGACGATGATGACCATAAAGACTAGAAATGCGCCGTAGAAAACCGTGGTACCCATGATGACGGTGTAATCGAGTTGCTGAACTGCCTGGACGAAATAACGACCCAGACCCGGGATGGCAAACACCAGTTCAACCACAAAACCGCCGGTGGTGATGGCGGCAATCTGGGGCCCAAGAACTGTTACGACCGGCAAGATTGCATTGCGAAGCTGGTGTCGAAAAAAAATTCGCATCGGGGATAGCCCCTTGGCTCTTGCAGTCTTGATATAGTCCTCGTTAACAACTTCGAGCATCGATGAGCGCATCAAGCGTGTCAGCAGCGCCATTGTGCCCAGCCCCAAAACCAGAGATGGCATGATCATATGCATCAGGGTTCCCCAACCCGCCACCGGTATGAGGCTAAAGCCAACGAAACTATTCAGGTTAACAAGAAACAGTTGTCCCAGTGCGGCAAACACAAAGCTTGGCACCGAGATGCCAAGAATGACTAGGAACATGATCATGATGTCAGGCAGGCGATTGCGATAGATTGCAGTTAAAGCACCCCACATTACGCCACCAAGAGCGGCAAACAAGATAGCCAAAATACCCAAGGTGGCTGAGACCGGAAAGTGATCTCGAATAATGTCGTTAACCTTGCGATTCTGTTGGGTAAATGAGATTCCGAAATCACCTTTAAGCATATTGCCGAGAAAGATAAAGTACTGTTCAACTACAGGTTTATCTAAACCGTACTTTCTTTCGAGGTTAGCGCGGATTTCAGAAGAAACAGCTTTGTCGTTCATCAGAGGGTCGCCGGGCACCTGATGCATGGCGATAAAAGTCGCAGTCGCGATAAACCAGACGGTTATAATACCAGCCAGTAGGCGCTTTATCGTGTACATCAACATAAGCATATCAACATAACATCAAAACAACATCAGCATAGGTACATCACATGTATACATCTTTTAGTCTCTGTCTGACTGGCCGACTGCAAAGCCTACTGTGATTTATTAGCCGCTACTTTACAACCCGTGCGTAGGTGTAATCGGGGTCGGCGCCAACAACTCGTCTGACGACGCCGCGAATCTTGTCATGCAGGAGGTAAATGACGCCCTGTTCATACTGCGGAAGTACCACCGCGTCCTCAAAAATGATGTCCTGCAATTTCGCCATAGCATCCATACGTTCCTTCGGCTCGAGGCTATCCATCGCCGCCCTAACTAGCCTGTCATACTCGGGATTGTTATATTTGCCCCGGTTGTTCAAGTTCCAGGAGGCAAACAGGTCGCCAAATGTCATGACGTCATCAAAGTCAGGGCCCCAACCAGCACCGACAATATCGAAGTCACCTGAGGTCATTTTTGCTAATCGTTGTTTGAAGGTCTGAACGTCAATCTTGAGATCTAGGCCCAGCTTTTGCTTAAGGAGCCCTTGCATATATTCAGCCTGTTTTGCGGCAGTTGGGCTGTTGCCAACAAGAAGAATGAGGGGCGGGATTTGATCAACGCCGAGTTCTTTCTTCGCTATGGCGAGATACTGTTTGGCTTTGGCTAGATTAAGCTCGACTTGTTGAGCCGGATACTCTTGACGGAACTTGCCTTCAACACCCTTTAACCAGACAGGAAAGACACTTTTGCCAGGTAGATTGCCAGGGGTGCCTAGTACCTTGTTGACGAACTCATCCGGATCAAAAATGTGTTGGATAGCGCGACGCAGATTCTTATTTTCAGTTGGGCGACCGGCACGGTGGTTGTACTCCCAGAAGAACACCGAGCCGGTACTAAAACTTCTAATTCGAAATCGCTGGGTCAAGGCATCTTTATAGGTCTCGCCATCCAGGCGTGTGTGGACAATCTTGCCATCAATAAAGAGATTGAGCCGAGCCCGAGTATCCTCGGTGATGTAGTCAGCACGGATTTCGTTAAGGATGATGCTGTCCTTGTCCCAATATTGTTCATTCTTGACCATTCTTAAAGAAGCGGAGTGAACCCAGTCGACCAGCTTAAATGGGCCGTTGTAGAGGAGGTCCGTAGCGTCCGAGGCATAACGATCGCTTTTTTGGTTAAAGAAGTCTTCGCGAATCGGGAAGTAGGTGGTAAATGCGGTGAGATTGAGAAAATAACTTGTAGGACGTTCGAACTCCAAACGAAGCGTGTAGTCATCCTCGGCAATGGCGCCGAGCTTGGTCATATCGAGCTCCCCTTTGTTTATCTCCTCTCCATTTTTAATGGGATAAAGGATGAAGGCATATTCGGATGCGGTTTTTGGTGCCAGAGCAGTTCGCCAGGCGAAAACAAAGTCGTGTGCGGTGACTGGCTTGCCATCACTCCAAAGGGCGTTCTTTCGCAGCCAAAAGGTTGCGCCTTGTTTTGTGACTTCCCATTTCTCGGCGACTCCCGGTACCACGCGGCCCCGGCGATCGTAACGCAGCAGTCCTTCCATCACGTGAGGCAGGATCATACCGCTGACCTGGTCTGTTGCTTTCATGCTGTTGAGTTGAGGCGGTTCCTGAGTCAGGGCAATGGTGATGATCTGATTATCGAAATCGACCGAAGTAGTTTCCGCCAGCGCCATGACGGGTAGCATCATTAGAAAGATGAGAAGAACGAGAACAGGCATGAATCAGGATATCCATAGTAACTTATGGGTCGCGATTGTAGCATGGCGGGCAGCATCGTCTTTCAAGCTGGTGTTAAAGTGATTCAAGGTTACGGCAAACGCCTGTTATTCCTCAGGGGAATAACAAGGACGTCTTTTAGTTACCAAAATCGACATGTGATAAATTCTTTAAGAAGTAGTCCTAAATACCTTGTTTTTTTTCACTTTCGCGCGTCGTAACTTGAATAATCAGGTAAACTCCTGTGTGTAAAAAAGACAATGAAGCCGAAGCCGTCTGCTAGGAACATCGAATGTCCTGCAAACGGAATAAGAATAGATGTCTACTTTGGAGGGGAATTCACCGGAGAGTGGAGAGCCTGAGTAATTCTTATTCGCACATGAGGTCGCTGTTGCTCTAAGTTAGCAAGGTGCGTAAACACTCGTCGGTTCGGTGTTATTTTAATCAATATCCATTAACTTGGGGAAATATTAATGTTTTATATGAACAATAAAGCCTCTAACTGGTCGTTGGCGCTCGCGCTGGCTGCTGGTATCGGCGCTACTGGTAATGCATTACCAGTTCTAGCGGACGATGATGAGGGC